>Ga0209611_10000409_pt1 | contig 62133 bp, 65 predicted proteins | sample S1TSphgellanicum_3_FD_187693 | JGI IMG/M metagenome (GOLD analysis project Ga0209611, IMG submission 187693) | Host-associated microbial communities from peat moss isolated from Minnesota, USA - S1T2_Fc - Sphagnum magellanicum MG (SPAdes) (version 2) | ecosystem: Host-associated > Plants > Peat...
CGCGGCGCCCGCACCGGCGACCTGCAATCTGAGGAAATTGGTGGACATACCCGTCACCATGGAGGGCACGCGGCCGCTCGTCAACGCGAAAATCAATGATGAAGACGTTCAATTCACGATCGACAGCGGCGCCTTTTACAGCTCGATCAGCCCCGCCAGCGCCGCACAACTAAGGCTCCGGCTGTCGCCGGCGCCCTTTGGTTTCTACCTGTCCGGCGTCGGTGGGCGTACCGACGCCTCGATCGCAACCGTCAAGGTGTTGACCTTTGCCGGGGTGCCCATACCCAACGTGCAGTTCCTGGTCGGCGGTGGCGAGGTCGGCAGAGGCAGCGTTGGGCTGCTCGGCCAAAACTTTCTGCGCCTCGCAGACGTCGAGTATGATCTCGCCAAGGGCGCGATCCGCTTGTGGCGCTCGGAGAAATGCGAGCACACGCTGCTGGCGTATTGGGCCAAGGAGCCGCTGCCCTATTCCCTGATTGACATCGATCGAACCACCGCGCTCGCGCCGCATACCATCGGGACGGCGTTCCTCAACGGCGCCAAGATCCGAGTCATGTTCGACACGGGTGCGGAGACTTCGGTGCTGTCGCTGAGAGCCGCCGAGCGCGCCGGCATCAAGCCCGATAGTGCGGGTGTCGTCGATGCGGGCTACAACACCGGCATCGGGCGCAGCGCGGTCAAAACCTATCTCGGACGTTTTTCGAGCTTCAAGATTGGCGATGAGGAAATCCGCAACGCCCAGTTGCGTTTCGGCGACATTGGTCTCGACAACGCGGAGATGCTGTTGGGCGCGGATTTCTTTCTCTCGCATAGAATCTATGTCTCGAACAATCTGCACGAGCTTTTCTTTACCTATAACGGCGGCCCCGTGTTCGACCTGGAGCGGCGGTCGCCGGCAAAACCCGCGGCTGAGGACCACACGGACCCGAACGAACCCGTCAACGCCGCGGGCTACAGCCAACGCGGCAATGCATTCGCCGGGCGGCGCGATTTTGAGCATGCGCTTCGCGATTTGACGCACGCCTGCGAGTTGGCACCCGACAACGCCGAGTATTTCTACCAACGCGGTTTGGTGTATCGCGAAAACCGGCAACCTGAACCCGCGATGACCGATTTCGATCGGGCGATCGAACTAAAATCGACTGACGTGCGGTTCTTGGCCGCGCGCGCGGCCCTGCGGCTGGAGCGCGGCGACACCGACGGCGCCATGGCCGACTTCGACGCCGTCGACCGGCTTGCGCCGAAGGAAGCGGACCTCAGGCTGTCCCTCGCCGATGATTACGGCCGCACCGACCGGCTCGCAAGATCGATTGCGCAATTCGATCTCTGGATCGAGTTTCATCACGACGATGCGCGACTGAGTCAGGCCTTGAGTGGCCGCTGTTGGGCGAAGGCTCTGTTGGGCGAGGATCTATCCAAGGCGCAGAGCGACTGCAGCGCCGCGCTCAAGCTGGCGCCCAAGGGCAGTTCGCTCTACGTCCAGACCCTCGAGCATCGAGGGCTCGTGCGATTGCGCTTGGGCGACTACGAGAAGTCGATCGCGGACTACGACGATTCGCTGAAACTCGCGCCGGGGAATTACTGGTCCCTCTATGGACGCGGCATCGCCAAGATCAGGCGGCAGAAAACTGCGGAGGGGCAGGCCGACCTCGAGGCGGCGAAGAAACTGTCGCCCGAGATCGCCGACGCATTCGCGCAGCGCGGAATCAACCCCTAGCCGTTATTTTTCCGCGACTCGCCCAGGAACACTCTCGGCTAGCTCTCGAAGAACCCCATTTTGACGCCCGCGAGCTGCACGACGTCATTATCGTTGAGGCGCCGCGCCTGGGGCCCGATGGGAACGCCGTTGACCTGCGGATAATCGTTATCCTTGCCGCTGTCCACGTGCACGATGAAATAACCCTCGGCGCGGCGGGTGATGGCCGCGACCTGCACCCCGGGGCGGCCGAGAGTGGTGAGCGCCTTGGTCAGCTCGAGCTCGCGGCCGGCGAAGGCGCCGCTCAGCACCTGGAGTTTCGCTTTCGGCAGCGCCGTCGCGCTGTCGGGCACGCTGGTCCGCTTGGCCGCGACCGCCTTGGCGGCCTGGTCCACGGCGGCGCCGACTCTGCGGATGCGATCCTCGCCTTGCGATGAGGACGTGATCACCATGGTCTTTTCGAATTCGTCTTGCTCGGCATCGCCGTCCTGGCTGTCGACGAAGCGCAATTGATGATGGCCGACGGTGATCACGTCGCCATGCTGCATGGCGTGCTTCTTGATCAGTTTGCCGTTGACGTACGTGCCGTTCGTGCTGTTCAGATCCTCCAGGAAGGAATCGTTCAAGATATTGATGATGAGGGAGTGATGGCCGCTCACGGCCGGATTGTCGATACGGATATCGTTGTCCGGCAGGCGCCCTATGGTGTAGCGCTCCTTGTTCATGTTGTATTCCGCGAGGACTTGACCGTCCAGGCTGAGCATCAGGCGTGCCATTTAGACTCCATATCCCTCAACGTTGCTAGCCGAACCATCCCAATATTTTGTCAAATATACGCCGGTGCGCGGGGAACGGCTCGATTACGTGCGCCATGATCACCGACACGTTGTCCCGCCCGCCGTTGTCGTTCGAAAGCTGAATCAACTGCTTAGCGACGGTATCAAGATTAGCACTAAAGGTACTGATTGTTAAATGAATATCCTCATCTTCAATCATGTCCGATAGGCCGTCGGAACACAGCACGTAGTAGTCGCTCTTCTGGACCGGCTGCTCATTAATCTCGACCTCGACGTTTTGTTCCACGCCGAGGGCCCGAGTCACGTAGTTCTTGTTGGTGGCGCGCTGCGCCTCTTGCTGCGAATAAAATCCCCGATCCACCAGTTCCTGCAACAGGGAATGATCCAGGGTCATCTGCTCGAAGCGGTTGTCCCGCAGACGGTAAAGCCGCGAGTCCCCCACGTGGGCGATGGACATCTTGTTGTCGTGGAACAAGCACGCGACCACCGTCGTGCCCATTCCCTCGCATTGCGGCTGGGTTTTCGAGGTGTGATAAATGATCTTGTTCGCCCGGTGGATCGCGTCACGCAGGATGATGCTGGGGCGGCTCAACCCCGTGTCGGGGTCTGGTACGCTCAGATCTTCGCGCACGATGGCGTCGCGCACCAAATTGATGATGGTCTTGACGGCAATGCCGCTCGCGACCTCACCCGCGTTATAGCCCCCCATGCCGTCCGCCAGCACGAACAGCCCGATGTCGGCTTCGGTGCCGATCATGTCCTCGTTGTGTTCGCGGACGCGTCCGGTATCGGTGAGGGCGACGCTGGCGATTTTCCCCTTCAAACTCATGAATCTCGTCCAATCATGGCAGGCCGCTCGGCATGCGTGACCGGCAATCCTCGAGCGCGGCGGCCATCTGGGCCCCCGAGTCATATCGATCTGCGGGATTCTTGGCCAGCGCGCGATCGATCACGCTCTCGACGCAGGCGGGCAGATCCGGCCGGAAGGCGCGCAGCGGCGGATGCGGCGCTTCAGCGATTTGTTGCATCAGTCCGGTCATCGAATCAGCGGTGAACGGAAGCTGGCCGGTCAACAATTGAAATAGGCTAACACCCAACGAAAACAAGTCCGAGTGACCCGTCACAGTTCGCCCCTCGAGCTGCTCGGGCGACATGAACGACGGTGTCCCGAGCACGATGCCGGTGCGTGTGGTGCCTGAGTCCGAGAGTCGTGCGATTCCGAAATCGGTGATCTTGAGCACATCGGTGCTCGGGTCGTACATCAGGTTCGCCGGCTTGATGTCACGGTGGACCACTTGCTGCTTATGAGCGAACCCCAGCGCGTCAGCGGTACGGGCGATCGCTTCGAGGATCTTGCGCGGCTCCATGAGATTATCGGATTTGGCGAAGTCGCTGAGATGACGGCCCTTGAGATACTCCATCGCGATATAGGCGAGCCCGCGTTCCTCGCCGACGTCATAAATGGTGACGATATTCGGATGATTGAGGCGGCCGGCCGTTTCGGCCTCGCGAAAGAACCGCGCCCGGGCCTCGATGAGTTCGGCGTCGCTGAATTCGCTCGCCAGGGGAATGGCTTTGATCGCCACCATGCGATTGATGGCGGTGTCGCGTCCGAGGTAGACGATGCCCATGGCGCCGCGTCCGATCTCGCGTTCGAGGTGGTAGCGTCCGAGCCGCTGCGTCTCGGGCACTTTGCCCGAGGCGGCGCTATCCGCGCTCTTGGGCGGCGGCGGCGCGGCGGGAATGGGGGGAGGAACGGGCGGAGCAGGTGCGGGTTTGGGTTTGGGATTGGCGCGCTCGGCATCCATCAGGCGCCGCAAGCGTGCCCCGACGTCGCGGTAGGTGTTATCGAAGCGCGCCAGGTGGCGATATACCGCGGTTGCCTGCGGCACGCGGCCGCGCTGTTCCAGCTGGCTCGCGAGCGTGTAGAGCTCGCCGAGCACCGTGGCATTGGGCTTGCGACCTTTGAGCTCCGCAAAGCGCTGTTCGAAGTTGTCCAGCAGCCGCGCGGTTTCGGTGCCGACCGGTTGGGGGGCTCTAGGCGCGGGGATGACCGCGGCGGATGCCGAGAATCGGCACCATAGGACGAATCCGCCACCCGCCGTCGATAGGAGTATCCCCGGCAGCCACAGCCAGCTATCCAGATTGGCGAGAATACGCAAGCATAGGCTTGCGGCCAACATGCAAAAGCCGACGATGACTGCGAGCAACCCAATTTTGCGCATGCAATAGACATAATCCGAATCTAGAGGCCCGGCAGTATAGGTGATCGGGCTGCCTTAACAGCAATGCCAAGCTCACAAATCGACGTCAAGGATGCTCATGCCGAAGTTCAAAGAGGTGTTTATCTGTCAAAACTGTGGAGCGTCTGCTCCTAAATGGCAGGGCCAGTGCGCCGCCTGCGGCGAGTGGAATACCTTGACGGCGGAAGCCGCGCGCCTGAAGAACGGTACCTCCGCTTCGGGGCCCAAGGCCGCGCGGGGCGCTATGTCCTCCTTGTTGGCGACGCAGGCTCTGATCGAATCAGCCCGGCTCGCAACCGGCTCCGCCGAACTCGATCGAGTGCTCGGCGGCGGTCTCGTGCCGGGCTCCGTGACGTTGATCGGCGGCGATCCCGGCATCGGGAAGTCGACATTGATGTTGCAGGCCGCGGCGGCACTCAATGCATTGGGTCCGGTGCTCTACGCCACGGGCGAGGAGTCGTTGCAGCAGGTCGCGCTGCGCGCCCGGCGCCTGGGATTGGGTGCCGCCACCGCGCGGCTGGCGGCCGCGACCTGCGTGGAGGACATCGTTGGAACCGCGGTCGGCTTGGCGGCGCGCGTGCTCATCGTGGACTCCATTCAAACCATGCATTCGGAACGTATCGACACGGCACCGGGTGCGGTATCGCAGCTGCGCGAGTGCACGGCGGAACTGGTGCGTTTCGCCAAGTCCACCGGCACCGCCGTGCTGCTGGTCGGCCATGTCACGAAGGAAGGCCAGATCGCGGGACCGCGGGTTCTCGAGCACATGGTCGACACGGTGCTGTATTTCGAAAGCGACACCGGCAGCCGATATCGGGTGCTTCGGTCGGTGAAGAATCGGTTCGGCGCCGCCAATGAGATCGGTGTGTTCGCCATGCTGGAAGAGGGTTTGCGGGAGGTGACCAATCCGTCGGCGATTTTTCTGTCGCGCCACTCGGAACCGGTATCCGGCAGCGTCATCACCGTGATGCGCGAGGGCACGCGCTGTCTGTTGATCGAAGTGCAAGTGCTCGCGGACTCGAGCCTCGGCGCGAATCCGCGCCGGGTGGCGGTCGGCATCGACGGCAATCGGCTCACGATGCTGCTGGCGGTGGCGCATCGCCATGCCGGGCTGCAATTGAGTGGCCAGGATGTGTTCGCCAACGTCGTCGGCGGCGTGCGCCTGGCGGAGACCGCCGGTGACCTCGCCATCGTGTTCGCGGCGCGCTCGAGCTTGCGCGATGCGCCTGTGCCGAATGCATTGATCGCCTTCGGCGAACTCGGTCTCGCCGGCGAAATCCGTCCGGTGCCTTTCGGCGAGGAGCGGCTGCGCGAGGCGGCGAAGCACGGATTCACGTCGGCCGTCGTGCCTGAAGCGAACGTGCCCAGGCGCCCTCCCGAGGGAATGACGGTTCGCGGAGTCACCCGGTTGAATCAGGCACTCGAGGCGTTCTAGGCGTCGGGCGGAGTGGGGGCGGGCGGTCGGATCCGCACTGTTTTGATGGCGTTGTCGCCGGTCTGCAGGACTTCGAGCATGTAGTCGTTCAATTTGAGCGTCGTGCCGGCCTCGGGAATGGTCTCGAGGAATTCGACGATCAACCCGTTCAGCGTTTTCGGTCCGTCCGTCGGCAGGTTCCAGCGCATCGAGCGATTGAGCGCGCGGATGGTGGTGGACGCATTCGCGACATAGCTGCCGTCCGCTTCCGCATGGACATCCTTGTGCATCATGGTGGCGGGATCGGTGGTGAATTCGCCCACGATCTCTTCCAGTATGTCTTCGAGCGTCACGAGTCCCTGAATGTCGCCATACTCGTCGACGACGAAGGCCAGTCGGCGCTTATCGCGCTGAAAATTCAGCAATTGCGTGTTGAGCGTCGTGCCCGACGGCACGTAATACGCCTCACGCATGCCGACCGCCCCGAGCAACGCGTCGCGATCCAGCCGGCCGCGCGCCAATTCATGCACCACCTGTTTCATGTGCAGCACGCCGATGATGCGGTCGATCTCCCCTTCGTAGACGGGCAATCGAGTGTGCTGGCTCTGACGCAATTGCTCGAGTACGCGGTCCCAGTCATCGTCGACGTCGATGCCGACGATCTCGGTGCGCGGCACCATGATGTCCTCCACGGTCGCATTCTCGAGATCGAGGATGCTCACGAGCATTTGCTGGTGGCGATGCGGGATCATCGCACCGGCCTCCGCGACGACGGTCCGAAGTTCCTCGCTGCTCAGGGAATTCGACGCCTGCTGCGCGGAGACGCCAAGTAGCCGCAGTACGCCGTTCGCCAGAAAATTCGTGGCCCAGACGAAGGGATACAGCAACAGCAAGAGCGGCGTGTAGATATACGCCGCGGGCAGCGCGAGCCGTTCCGGGTGCAGCGCGCCGAATGTCTTGGGGGCGACTTCGCAAAAGATCAATAATACCAAGGTGAGCGTGGCGGCGCCGAACGCCACCAGGAACTCTCCGCCCAGGCGCAAGGCGATGAAGCCCACCAGCATCGGCGCGGCCACGTTGACGATGGTACTCAGCAGGAGAATCAGTCCGATCAAGCGGTCGGGATGCGCGAGCAACGCCTCGGCCAGGCGGGCGCCGCGATTGCCCTCATTGGCGCGATGGCGCAGACGATACCGATTCAAACTCATGAGCGCCGTTTCGCTGCCGGCGAAGAATGCCGCCAGGATCAGCAATCCCGCGAGCGCGGCCAACAGCAAACCTAACGATGGGTGTTGCATGCGTGCCGGCGATCAGCCGCGCTCCTAGCCCCAATGTCGCCCGAGCAGATACTCGAGGACGAATTTCGAGCCGAAGTACGCCAATGCCAGCACGCCAAAGCCGCTCAAGGTCCATTGCACCGCGGAGCGCCCGCGCCACCCGAAGCGGATCCGGCCGATCAGCAAGACGCCGAATATTATCCAGGCGATGAGCGAGAACACCGTCTTGTGGATCAGGTGCTGCGCAAACAGATTGGTGACGAACACGAAGCCGGTGAGCAGCGCCAACGTGAGCAGCGCGAAGCCGGCGCCGATCAGCCGGAACATGACCCGTTCGAGCGTGTCGAGCGGCGGCAGCACGCTGGGTAGATCGGCGATGCGCCGCGTGCGCAGCCGCCGATCGAGAAACACCAGCAACAGCGCCGTCACCGCCGCCGCGAACAACAGAGCGGCAGCGCCCATCGACAGCAGGATATGCGCCGTCAGCTCCCAGCCGGGCGCCGTGGCTTCGGCATAGCTGCGGCCGGTGCCGGTCGCGGCGGCCCCGAAGGCGGCACTCGCCAAGAGCAAGGCCGCGAGTACTCTATTCTGCTTTTCGATGGCGATGAAACACGCCAGCACGGCCAGCGTCCACGCCAATAATGAAATGGCCTCGAACAGGCCGATGGCGAACGGTCCGCCGGTGCGCATCAAATGCACGATGGCGTCGCTGTGCGCGACGACGGCGGCGAGGGTCAGCGCCCATGCGATCGCCTCGAGCACCGGCTTGTTCACACTGCGCAGCATGGTCCAGGCACTGGCGGCGTAGAGCAGAAACAGGGTGATGTCGAGGATCACTGATTACCCAAAAGATGATGCGGAATCATGACACAAGCGCTGCATACCGACCAGCCGGTATACTATTCGCATCATGTTCGATCGACTCACGTCCAGCCTCTCATCCGCGCTCAAGTCATTGTCCGGCCGCGGCCGGCTGACGGATGACAACATCGCCGATACGGTCCGGGAGGTGCGGCTCGCGCTGCTCGACGCCGATGTCGCGCTCAGCGTCGTCAAGACATTTACGGATGCCGTCAAGGCGCGCGCCATCGGCGTCGAAGTCACCAAGAGCCTCACGCCCGGGCAGGCATTCATCAAGGTCGTGCATGAGGAACTCACGCGGCTCATGGGCGAACCGAGCACCGGCCTCGATCTGCGTGCGCAGCGTCCAGTGGTGGTGCTGCTCGCCGGTCTGCAAGGAGCGGGCAAGACCACGAGTGCCGGCAAGCTGGCGCGCTGGCTGATCGAGAAGCAAAACAAGAAAGTGCTGCTGGTGAGCACCGACGTGTATCGCCCGGCGGCGATACTGCAACTGCAAACGTTGGCCTCGCAGGTCGGCGCCGGCTTTGCCGCCGCGGCGTCGACCGAAGCGCCGCTCGCCATCGCGAAGCGCGCGCTCACCGAGGCGACTCTGCAGGCCTATGATGTCTTGCTGATCGATACCGCCGGCCGGCTGCACGTCGACGCCGAGATGATGGCGGAGGTCAAGGAACTCGAAGCGGCCCTGGCGCCGCACGAGCGGCTGTTCGTCGTCGACAGCATGGCGGGCCAGGACGCCGTCAACGCCGCCAAGGCGTTCAACGATGCCTTGACTCTGACCGGTGTGATTCTGACCAAGGCCGACGGCGATGCCCGCGGCGGCGCGGCGCTATCCGTCAGGCAGGTCACCGGCCAGCCCATACTGTTCGTCGGCACTGGGGAGAAAAGCGAGGCGCTGGAACTGTTCCAGCCGGAGCGCATCGCCTCGCGCATCCTCGGGATGGGCGACGTGCTGTCGCTGGTGGAACAGGTACAGGGCCAGGTCGATCAGGAAAAAGCCGAAAAGCTCGCCAAGAAAATTGCCAAGGGCAAGTCCTTCGATCTCGCCGACCTGCGCGACCAATTGAGCCAGCTGCAAAAGATGGGCGGCATGTCCGCACTGATGGAAAAGCTACCGGCGCAGATGCAAGCGAATGCGGCGGCGGCCGCCGGCGCCGTCAGCGCGCAAAACCTCAAGCGCCAAATGGGCATCATCGACTCGATGACGCCGCGGGAGCGCCGCCGGCCGGAGCTCATCGACGGCTCCCGCAAGCGGCGCATTGCCGCCGGGGCCGGGGTGCAGTTGCCGGAGGTCAACCGCCTGCTCAAGCAATTTGACCATATGCAGAAGGCCATGAAAAAGCTCGCGAAAGGCGGCATGCTGAAGAACATGATGCGGGGCATGGCGGGGCGTTTGCCGCCCGGATTTCCGCACTAGAGCCGCCCGCCACATCCGCATGATGTTGCGGATTCAGTGAGTTGTTGCTCTCGGACCCTGATTGTCATTACAATTAGCGGCTAGGCTTCGCAAGGTGAAATCAAGATGGTGACGATCCGTTTGACTCGACGCGGCGGCAAGAAAACGCCGTTCTATCACGTCGTTGTGACTGATAGCCGCAAGCGGCAAGGCGGCACCAGCCTCGAAAGCGTGGGTCTGTTCAATCCCGTTGCGCGCGGCGCGGAAGTGAAACTGCGGCTGAACGTTGCCCGCATCGAGCATTGGGTCAGCAAAGGCGCCCACATGTCGGATCGCGTCAAGTTCCTGCTCACCAGCTTCCGCAAACAGGCCGCGTAAACTTAGCCGCGTCGAGATCGACCGAGGGGCCCCGAGTGTGGCCGCGATGACCGAAGAATCCTCTGCGCTCATCCAACTCGGGATCGTGGGAGCGCCGTTCGGCGTCCGAGGTTGGGTCAAGCTGCGGTCGCACACGGATCCCCCGGAGCGACTGCTCGAACACCGCCGCTTGCGGATCGGGCGAGGAGGCGACTGGACGCTGTATCGCATCGAGGCAAGCGGTCGCAGCGGCGGCGCGCTGACTGTGAAATTCGCTGGGGTCGAGGATCGGGATCAGGCGCAGGCGCTGCGCGGAGCGGACGTTTGCGTGGCGCGCAGCGAACTGCCGCGGCGCGACGCCAAGGATTTTTACCGGGCCGATTTGATCGGCTGTGAAGTTGTCGATCTCGAGGGCGGGAGCCTAGGTGTGGTACTGCACTTCATCGAGACGCCGGCTCAAGTGTTGATGGTGGTGCGCGGGGCGCGCGAACATTGGATACCGGCGGTGACCCGGCATCTACGGCGCGTGGATCTCGAGGCGCGCCGGGTGGTGGTGGATTGGAGCGCGGACGGCTCCATCGGGTCCGACGCCGGGGGCTAGGCGCCCCCGATCGAGGCGCATGCGAATCGCGGTCGTGTCGTTGTTTCCGGTGATGTTGCGCGAGGCTCTGGCGCACGGTGTGGTCGGTCGGGCCATCGAGAACGGAATCCTCGAGGTCGAGTATTTCGATCCGCGCGACTACACCAGCGATGTGCATCGAACCGTGGACGATCGCGCGTATGGCGGCGGCCCCGGGATGGTGCTGAAAGTCGAGCCGCTGCGCGGCGCGCTGCGCGCTGCGCTGGCGCGACTGCCGCCGGGCAGCCGGCGGGTGTACTTGGCCGCGGATGGGCGCCGCTTCGATCAGGACATGGCGCGCAAGGCGCGTGAGTGGCCCGGCATGGTGTTGGTGGCGGGCCGGTATGAGGGAGTCGATGAACGCTTCGTGGAGCGCGATATCGACGAGAGTTGGTCGATCGGGGACTATGTCCTCTCGGGCGGTGAATTGCCGGCGCTGGTGGTGATCGATGCCATTGCGCGGCTCATTCCCGGCACGCTGGGCAGCGCGGAGTCGGCGCTGCAGGAGTCGTTCAGCGACGGCCTCGTGGATTGGCCGCATTATACGCGGCCTCCGACCAGCGATGGGGAGTCGGTGCCCGCGGTGTTGGTGTCGGGTGACCATGCGGCGATCAAGAGCTGGCGATTGCGGCAGGCGCTCGGCCGCACCTGGTTGCGGCGACCGGAGTTGCTCGAGGGCCGCGGCATGAGCGACGAAGAACGAGCGTTATTGGAAGAATTCAAGATTGAACGTGCGAGGCAATAATCATGAACAAGATCATCCAGGAATTGAACGGCGAACGCGCCACGCGCAAGTTTCCGGATTTCAATCCCGGCGATACGGTCGTCGTGCAGGTCAAGGTCGTCGAAGGCGATCGAGAGCGCGTCCAGGCCTATGAGGGCGTCGTCATCGCCAAGAAGAATCGAGGCCTCAACTCCTCGTTCACGGTGCGTAAGATTTCGCACGGCGAGGGAGTGGAGCGCGTGTTCCAGACCTTCAGTCCGTCGATCAGCGAAGTCAGTGTCAAGCGGCGCGGCGCCGTGCGGCGCGCCAAGCTGTATTATCTGCGTGATCTGTCCGGTAAAGCGGCGCGCATCGACGAGAAGATCTGACGTTCGCGCATTTGAGTGTCGGTTCCGCACTGCTGGGTTTTTTCGGACTGGTCTGGCGAATCCTTGAAGGCATCCGCCGGGTCCTGCACCTGGTGCTGTTGCTGGTGATCTTCGGTTTCATCCTCGCCGCGCTGCACACCTCTATCCCGACCGTGCCGCGCAGCGCCGCGCTCGTCATCGCGCCCGAGGGCGAATTGGTCGAGCAGCTGGCGGGCGATCCGGTGCGCCGCGCCTTCGGCCAGGCCTCCGGCGGCCCGGCGCCGGAGACTCTGCTCAAAGATGTGATCGACGCGATCTCGGCCGCCAAAACCGACTCGCGCATCAAACTCATCGTGCTCGACTTAGGCTCGCTGAGCGCCTCCGGGCTGTCGAAATTACAGGAGATCGGCGCGGCGATACGCGACTTTCGCGCCGCCGGCAAGCGCGTCGTGGTGGCGGCCGATTCGCTCGATCAAACCCAGTACTACGTCGCGGCCCAAGCGGGGGAGGTCTATCTCGATCCGATGGGGATGGTGTACATCGACGGCTTCAGCTACTACCGCATGTTCTTGAAGGATGCGATCGACAAGCTGGGCATCGATGTCAATGTGTTCCGCGCCGGCACCTACAAGAGCTTCACGGACCAATTCTCGCGCAGCGACATGGCGCCGAGCGATCGCGAAGAAAGTACGGTGTGGCTCGATGCCTTGTGGAATGCATACCAACAGGATGTGACCCGCGCCCGTTCGCTGCCGGCCACGGCGCTGAACGATTTCGTGGCCGCCGAGCCCGCGGCGCTCGCGGCGGCCGGCGGCGACGCGGCCAAGTTGGCGCTGCAACGCGGCCTGGTCACGGCTCTCAAGAGTCGCCGCCAAATGGCCGACGAACTCAAAGGGCTGGTCGGGGAGGATGGCGACACTCATTCGTTCAACTCCATCGCGATGAGTCAATATCTCGCCTCCGTGCGGTCCAAACACATTCTGAAATCCAAGTCCGATGCCAAGGTCGGCATCGTCGTCGCCGCGGGAGACATTCTCGACGGCCACCAGCCGCCGGGCACGATCGGCGGGGAGAGCACCGCCGATCTGTTGCGCCAGGCGCGCTTCGACAATGCGGTCAAAGCCGTGGTGCTGCGCGTCGATAGCCCGGGCGGCAGCATGTTCGCGTCCGAGCAAATACTGCGGGAAGTGCAGACATTGCGTAAAGCCGGCAAACCCGTGGTGGTCTCGATGAGCACTTACGCGGCTTCGGGCGGCTACTATATATCCGCCGCGGCGAATCAGATTTTTGCGAGCCCCACCACGCTGACGGGATCGATCGGCGTGTTCTCCGTGGTGCCGACCTTCCAACGCACGTTGGAGAAACTCGGGGTCAAGGTCGACGGTCTCGGCACCACGCCGCTCGCCGGCGATATGCGCGAGGACCGGGCCCTCGCCCCGGCCGGCCGGCAGATTCTCCAAACCTCGGTGGATCACGCATACGCGGAATTCCTGCGCCGCGTGAGCGACGGCCGGAAGAAGACGGTCGAAGAGGTCGACAAGATCGCGCAGGGCAGGGTGTGGGCGGGTGTCGACGCGGAGCGCATCGGATTGGTCGACCATCTCGGCGGTCTCACCGACGCGACCGACGCCGCGGCGAAACTCGCCGAGCTCGGCTCGGACTACGACGTCGACTACATAGAACCGGATTTGAGCCTGCGCGAACAATTGCTGATGCAGTTGCGCTCCGAGACGATGCGTTTGGGCGCGATGATCGGCATCATTGCCCCGCGCAGCGACATCGAGCGCGCTCTCGACCCCCTGCTCGAACAGGCCCGCGACATCGCCGAGCTGAATGACCCGCGAGGTTTATATGCCTACTGCTGGTGCCGCGAACCCCACATCAGCTTGAACGGTTTTGCGACCCGCTGATCTGGTTATGCCCAAGGGCTTAGACGACACTGACAAACAGTTACAGGCTCGTCCAGTCCAGCGTGATCTTCCCGGACTTGCCCGAATTCATGATCTCGAAGCCTTCCCGGTAATCGTTGATGCCCAAACGATGAGTGATCACCGGGCGCACGTCGAGACCGCTTTGCAGCATGCTCGACATTTTGTACCAGGTTTCGAACATCTCGCGGCCATAGATGCCTTTGATGACCAAACCCTTGAAGATGACCTGGTTCCAATCGATGGCGGTCTCGCCGGGCGGAATGCCCAGCATGGAGATGCTGCCGCCGTGATTCATGGTGCGCAGCATTTCGCGCAGTGCCGCCGCGTTGCCGGACATTTCAAAGCCCACATCGAAGCCTTCTTCCATCCCCAATTCGCGCATCGCATCGTCCAAGGATTCGCGCGCCACATTGAGCGCGCGCGATGCGCCCATTCTCGCCGCGAGCCCGAGCCGATAATCGTTCACGTCGGTGATCACGACGTGCCGCGCACCGCAGTGCCGCGCGATCGCCACCGCCATGATGCCGATCGGGCCGGCGCCCGTGATGAGGACGTCCTCGCCGACCACGTTGAACGCCAATGCCGTGTGCGTGGCATTGCCGAAGGGATCGAGGATCGAGGCAATTTCATCGTCGATCGCGGCCGGCAACTTGAACACATTGGCCGCCGGAATGGTCAGGTATTCGGCGAACGCGCCGGCTCGATTCACGCCGACGCCGGAGGTGTTACGGCACAAATGCCGGCGCCCAGCCCTGCAGTTGCGGCAGTGGCCGCAGGTGATGTGGCCTTCGCCGGACACTCGGTCGCCGGTGCGAAAGCCGCGAACCTCGCTGCCGACTTCGACGATTTCGCCCGCGTATTCGTGTCCGACCGCCATCGGCACGGGCACGGTTTTCTGCGCCCATGCATCCCAATTATAGATGTGCATGTCCGTGCCACAGATCGCGGTGCGATGCACCTTGATCAGCACGTCATTGTGGCCTACCGTCGGCTCGGGTACGTCCTGCAGCCAGATACCCGGTTCCGGGCGTGCCTTTACCAGCGCTTTCATGTCTCGTCTCGTTCCTGGAAGCCTATTGAATGATGCCGAGATCGCGGCCTGCCGACCCGAATGCCTGAATAACCTGATCGAGTTGCTCTGTAGAGTGCGCAGCGCTCATTTGCGTGCGAATTCGCGCCTTTCCATGGGGAACGACCGGAAATGCGAAGGCCACCACATAGGCACCTTGCGCCTGCACGCGCTCAGCCAGGCTCACCGCCAGAGGCGCCTCGCCGAGCATGACCGGAATGATGGGGTGTTCGCCGGGAATCAAATTGAAGCCCAAAGCCTGCATTTGCCGCCGGAAATAGCCGGCATTGGCGTGCAATCGTTCCCGCAGCTGGGGTGAAGCTTCGAGCAGATCGAGCACTTTGATGGTGGCGGCCGCTACCGGCGGTGGGATGCTGTTCGAAAATAGATATGGCCGCGACCGCTGGCGCAGCCAGCCGACGATCTCCCTGCGGGCGGCGACATAGCCGCCGCTCGCGCCGCCCAAGGCCTTGCCGAGGGTGCCGGTGAGTATGTCGATGCGGCCGATGACGCCCCGCAGTTCGTGCGAGCCGCGTCCCCGCGCGCCGATGAAGCCGGTGGCATGCGAGTCATCCACCATGACGAGCGCTCCGTACCGGTCCGCCAAATCGCAAATCTCCGCGAGCTTCGCGATCGAGCCGTCCATGGAGAACACGCCGTCGGTCGCGATCATGCGGACGCGCGCGTCCTGCGAGTCCTTCAGCGCCTGCTCGAGTTCGTCCAAGTCGTTGTTCGTGTACCGCAGGCGGCGCGCCTTGCACAGCCGAATGCCGTCGATGATGCTGGCATGGTTGAGCGAATCGCTGATGACCGCGTCCTGGTCGTCGAGCAGAGTCTCGAACAGACCGCCGTTCGCATCGAAGCACGAAGAGTACAGAATGGTGTCTTCCATCGACAGATAGGCGCTCAGGCGCTCTTCCAGTTCGCGGTGGACGCTCTGGGTGCCACAGATGAAGCGCACCGAGGCGACCCCGTATCCATAGCGCGCCAGCGCATCGTGGGCAGCCTCGATGACCGCCGGATGGTTGGCCAATCCCAGATAGTTGTTGGCGCAGAGGTTGATCATCTCGCGCCCGTCCGCAAGCGTCACCATCGGACCCTGCGCCGAGCCGATGACGCGCTCGCGCTTCAGAAGTCCGGCGGCGCCGAGGGCGTCGGTGTCGCGCTTCAGGCGGTCGCGAAATTCCTTTAGCACGCTTTCCTGTTGCGGGTCGGTCCTGACATGCGGCTATTATAACCTTGGAGCCCACTCCGCACATGACCCGAGAGCCGTAGATGACCCGAGAGCCGCACCTCACCGGCGAGCACACGCGTGACCAGCACCGACTCGACAAGTGGCTGTGGCATGTCCGCTTTTACAGAACGCGCAGCCTGGCGACGGCCGCCATCAACGGCGGGAAGGTGCGTTTGAACGCCGAGCGCATCAAGCCGGCGCATCGCGTGCGCATCGGCGACCGCTTGAGCCTGGCGCAAGCCGGCATCGTGGCCGAGTACGAGGTGCTCGGCCTGCCGGTGCGTCGCGGGCCGGCCGCGGAGGCGCAATCGCATTTTCTCGAGACTCCCGCGAGCGCGGAGCGCCGCGCTCGCTTTCGCGAACAACAGCGCCTGGCGCAACTCACGAGGCCGCGACCCGAGGGACGGCCCGACAAGCGCGATCGGCGGCGCCTGATGCGCCTGCAGCGCGACCAAGGCTAGCTCCAGAGGTCGGTCGAGCTCTCCGGGTCGTCCGATTCACAGGCGTCGGCCGATTCCGGCTGCACCGTCTTCCAGTCCGCATGGTGCCAAGCCGCGGTCACCATGCCGGCGGTCGGCAACTCGCGCCGCTCCGGCTTCGGACCCAACCGGCTCGCGATTTGACTCAAGGCCGGATTGTGTCCGCAGATCATGATGTGACCCACGTCGGCGCCGCGCTTCGCGAGCAGCATCCAGAGGGTCTCGGGAGTGGCCAAATACAGTTCACGCGCGCATTGCACCTGCCGCGCATCGAGTTCGCACGCGCCCGCGATGATCTCAGCGGTTGCCCAGGTGCGCTCCGCGGGGCTCACCAGCACCAAATCCGGAATGAGATCGCGGTGTACGATGCGCTTCGCCATCTCCTGCGCTTCCAGGCGACCTCGATGAGTGAGCGCCCGCTCGAAATCCTCCGCGCAGGCGTCTATCGACTCGGCCTTGCCGTGACGTAACAGCGTCAGTCTGCGCGCACCCACAAATGGCCGCCTTCAATTTTTGTTTCGAAAACGCGTACCGGCTCGTAGGCCGGCGGCGTGAGGGCTTCCCCGGTACGCAGGCAAAACCGTGCGCCGTGCCGCGGACAGATGATCTCAGTGCCTTCGATCGCCCCGCCGGTGAGTTCCGCGCCGTCGTGGGTACAGATGTCCTCGATGGCGTAATAGGCCGAACCGCTTTGCACCACGGCGATCATGCGGCGCCCCGCCGGAATGGAGAGCGTCTGCCCGTCGCTCAAGTTCGCGGCGGGTCCCGCGTCGAGCCAACCTTTCATTACCCCGTCGGCCATCACATCGCTCCGCTCATTACTTCGCACCGCATTACATCATCCCGGTCTGCAAGCGGGCCTCTTCCGACATCATGGTGTGATTCCATGGCGGATCGAACACCAACTCGACATTGGCGTGCGCGACGGTGGGAACGAGCTGCACTTTATCGCGGACGTCCTGCACCAAGACTTCACCCATGCCGCAGCCGGGAGCCGTCAACGTCATCTTGATGGCGACGGTACGGGTCGCATCCTCGTTCTTGCTGACGTCGCATTCATACACCAGGCCTAGATCGACGATATTCACCGGAATTTCCGGATCGAAACAAGTCTTGAGTTGCTGCCAGACGACATTCTTGAATTCTTCCTCGGACGCCCCGGGGGGCACTTCGGGCGCGGTCGCCGCCGTCTTGCCGATGGCGTCCGCATCGCGCCCCGCGATGCGGAACAGATTGCCGTCGATGTATACCGTGAAGCTGCCGCCGAGTGCCTGGGTGATGAAGCCCACCGCGCCCAGCTTGAGATTGACTTCGACGCCCGCCGGGATCGCGACCGCCTTGACCTCGCGTTGCACGACTATGGGTTCGTTTTCGTAGCTCATTCGGTACTCACAGCCGGCAAATCCCCCGAATTCGCGGCTTGCAGCGCGGCCGCGAGCGTGTGCCAGCACAGGCTCGCGCATTTCACGCGCGCCGGGTACTCGCGCACACCGGACAGCGCGGCAAGCTTGCCGAGTTCGTCGGCCGGCGGCGCCGCATCCTCGGTGAGCAATTGATGGACACGCGCGAAGAGTTCGAGCGCCGCCTCACGAGTCTTGCCCTTCACGGCCTCGGTCATCAAGGACGCCGACGCGGTGGATATCGCGCATCCCTGACCCTCGAAGCGGATGTCGCTGATCGCGTCGCCGGCCATCCGCAGCCGCAGCGTGAGCCGGTCGCCGCACATGGGATTGAATCCTTCGACGCTGGCGTCCGAGGGCTCCAGCCCGCCGAAGTTACGCGGTCGACGGTTATGGTCGAGAATCACGTCCCGGTAGAGATCGTTCAGTTCCATGGCTTGCCCCGGTACGACGTTTTCAGGCAAATATCTTGCGCGCCCGTTCGATGCCGGCGGCAAGCCGGTCGATTTCCTCGAGCGTGTTGTAGAACGCAAACGAGGCACGGGCGGTCGCCGGCAACTTGAAGAACTCCATGACGGGCATGGCGCAGTGATGACCGGTTCGAATGGCGATGCCGTCCTCGTCGAGGATGGTTCCGAGGTCGTGCGGGTGCACATCCTCGACCACGAAGGAGACGAGGCTCGCCTTGTCGCCGGCGGTGCCCACGATCCGCAGTCCGGGAATTGCGGACAACGCCTCGGTGGCATGCTCGAGCAGAGCGCTCTCGTGAGCGTGCGCCGACTCACGGTCGAGCCCGTTCAGAAAATCCACGGCCGCGCCCAATCCGACGCCGCCGGAAATATTGGGTGTGCCCGCTTCGAACTTGTTGGGCAGGCTGTTGTAGGTCGTCTTGGTGAAACTCACGCTGAGAATCATCTCGCCTCCGCCCTGCCACGGCGGCATGCGTTCGAGCAGTTGCTCCCGGCCATACAGCACCCCGACCCCGGTGGGGCCGAACATCTTATGGCCGGAGAAGGCATAAAAATCGCAATCCAGGTCGCGAACGTCGACATTCATATGCGCGACGGCTTGCGCGCCATCGACCAGCGTCACGATGCCGCGCGCCTTGGCGGCGGCGATCAAGCGCCGCACCGGCAGCACGGTGCCGAGGGCATTCGATACGTGCGCGCACGCGAGCAGCCGGGTGCGGGGGCTCATCAGCGACACCACTTCGTCGACATGCACTGCGCCGTGCGAGTCGATAGGTGCGACCACGAGCGTCGCGCCCGTCTGTTCGCACACGATTTGCCACGGCACGATGTTGGCATGGTGCTCGAGGTGGGTGATGAGTATCTCGTCGCCGGCTTTCAATGTGGGCCTGGCGTAACTCTGCGCCACCAGATTGATCGCCTCGGTCGTACCGCGGACGAAGATGATTTCGTGTCGCGAGCGGGCGTTGATGAAGCGCACCACACGGTCGCGCGCCGCCTCGTAGAGCGCCGTCGCTTCCTGGCTCAGCGTGTGGACCCCGCGGTGTATGTTCGCGTGGTGATGGCGTTCATAGTCATTGACGGCTTCAATGACCGCATTCGGCCGCTGCGCCGAGGCGCCGTTGTCGAGATACGCCAGCGGCACACCGCGGATCATGCGCGCCAAGACGGGAAATTCCCGCCGCACGGCGTGGACGTCGAAACCGACGGGTTCATCGATCAATGCGATATTTTTCATCGAAATTTGCGCAGTAGCTGCGCATCCGGTAGTTGGCTGATCAAAGCGTTTTCAATCGACGTCCGGGCCGACGCCACCGACATGCCGGTGAGTACGTCGGCCAGGAACGCGAACACGAGCAGACTCTGCGCCGTGCCGCGCTCGATGCCGCGCGACAGCATGTAGAACAGCATGTCGGGGTCGAGGCGTCCGATGGTCGCGCCGTGCGCGCATTTGACTTCATCGGCATGTATTTCGAGTTGCGGACGCGTATCGATCTCGGCGGTCGGCGACAGCAATAAGCCGCGGCAGGACTGCAGCGAGTGCGCCCCCACGGCGCCGGCGTCGACGATCACCTTGCTGTTGAAGATGACGCGGCTCGCGCCGCTGGCGATGGCGCGCGCGGTCTGGCTGCTGTGCGTATCGCGTGCGCCATGCGTGACGGTATTGACACAGTCGACGTGTCTGTCCTCGTAGCCGACCAGCAGCGAATGGCTGTCGAGGGTCGCGCCGGGCTGGTTGAGATGGCCTTCAAGGCTGGTGCGCACCAAGCCGCCGCCGAGCACGATGGTGAACTGCTTGCAGCGGCTACCTGCGTCCTGGCGGATGTCGAGAGAATCCAAGTGAGTCGCGCCGGGCCCGGTCGCATACACACGGTAGTGTTCCAGTTCCGAGTCCCGGCCCAGTGCAATCAAGGTGGTCGAATTATTGAGGGGCGTGTGTTCGCCTTGCGCCACGTGATGCTCGATGATCGTGGCCTTGGACCCCGGGGCGGCTTCAAGGATGACGCGCGGGTAGGCGACATTGTCGCGGCCGTCGCCGGTCGAGACATGCAGGATCACCAGCGGCGTGGCGACCTGGGTCGTGATCTTGAGGTGCAGTCCGTCGACGAACAGCGCGGTGTTGAGCAGCACGAAACGCTGCTGGTCGGCGTCCGACAGCGGCTCGAGATAACGCTGCATGAACTTCGGGTCTAGACGAGAAGATTCTCGTATAGTATTGACTTCTATGCCATTTATAATGGTATCGGTGCCCGGCAACGTCGGGTGTCCGTTGACCATCAAGAGGGTGGCGGCGCGCTCCTTGGCGTCGAGCAGCGACAACGATGCGTTCGGTTCGATGTCCTCGCGCGGCTTGCGGGGGGCATCGATGAAGCTGTGACCTGCGAGACTGCGAAGGTTGGTGTAGCGCCACGTCTCATCGCGAGTGGTCGGCAGGCCGAGCCGCAAGAACCGCTGCATCGCCTGTTCACGCACCGGTGACAACGAATCGGCGTCTCTGGTGCGCCACTGAGCCTCAAAGGAGCGAAGCGCCGCCGTCGATGCGTGGGCGGTGGGTTCGAGCGTGGAAGTCATGCGACTTCGGTTCCGAGGACGCCATCATAACCGCGCGCTTCGAGTTCGAGGGCAAGGGACTTGTCACCGGATTTCAAAATGCGGCCGCCCGACAGCACGTGAACCCGGTCGGGGACGATGTAATCGAGCAGTCGCTGATAATGGGTCACCAGCACGACGGCGCGGGCCGGGTCGCGCAAACTATTCACGCCCGCCGACACCACCTTGAGCGCGTCGATGTCGAGCCCGGAATCCGTTTCGTCCAATATCGCTAGCTTCGGTTCCAGCACCAGCATTTGCAGGACTTCGTTACGCTTCTTCTCACCGCCCGAGAATCCCTCGTTCACGCCGCGTGTCAGGAAGGATTCGCTCATCTGCATGAACTTCATCTTCTGCCGGATGAGCGTCAGGAACTCATAGGCATCGACTTCCGGTTCCCCGGCAGCCTTGCGCTTCGCGTTGAGGGCGGCCTTCAACAGGTAGACGTTATTCACGCCCGGTATCTCCACCGGATATTGAAACCCCAGGAACAGACCCGCGCGCGCGCGCTCCTCGGCCGGCAGCGTCAGCAGGTCGCGGCCATCGAAGGTCACCGAACCGCCGGTGACTTCGTAATCCTCGCGGCCGGCGAGCACTTGGGCGAGCGTGCTCTTGCCGGACCCGTTCGGCCCCATGATCGCGTGCACCTCGCCGGCGCGGACCTCGAGATTCAAGCCTTTCAATATGTCTTTGCCCGCAACGCGGGCGCTCAAATTGGAAATCTTCAGCAACATGCTTTCCTCGACGCCGCCATCGGGGGCGCTAACCGACGGCCCCTTCCAAACTCACGCTCAACAGGTTTTGCGCCTCGACCGCGAACTCCATCGGCAGTTCCTTGAACACCACCTTGCAGAAGCCGCTGACGATCATATTGACCGCGTCCTCCGCCGAGATTCCGCGCTGCAAACAATAGAACAACTGGTCCTCGCCGATCTTGGAGGTGCTCGCCTCATGCTCGACGGTCGCGGTCGGGTTCTTGACCTCCATGTATGGAAAGGTGTGTGCAGCGCACAGCGGGCCCATCAGCAGGGAATCGCATTGCGTGAAATTGCGCGCACCGGCAGCGCTCGGCAGTATTTTCACCAGGCCGCGGTAGGTATTTTCGGCGTGGCCGGCCGAAATACCCTTCGAGACGATCGTGCTCTTGGTGTTGCGGCCTATGTGGATCATCTTGGTGCCGGTGTCCGCCTGCTGATAATTGTTGGCGACCGCCACCGAATAGAATTCGCCAACCGAGTTCTCGCCTTTCAGCACGCAGCTCGGGTACTTCCAGGTGATGGCGGATCCCGTTTCCACTTGCGTCCAGGAGATCTTCGAATTGCGGCCGCGGCACTCGCCGCGCTTCGTGACGAAGTTGTAAATGCCGCCGCGGCCGTTTTCATCCCCCGGATACCAGTTCTGCACCGTCGAATACTTGATCTGAGCGTTATCCAGCGCGACGAGTTCCACCACCGCGGCATGCAATTGATTCTCATCGCGCATCGGTGCTGTGCAGCCTTCCAGATAGCTCACCGATGCGCCCTCGGCGGCGATGATCAATGTGCGCTCGAACTGGCCGGTCTTCGCGGCATTGATGCGAAAGTACGTCGACAATTCCATCGGGCAGCGCACGCCCGGCGGCACATAGACGAAGGAGCCGTCGGAGAACACCGCCGAATTCAGCGCCGCGAAGTAATTGTCGCCCGCCGGGACCACGGTGCCCAAGTACTGCTCGATCAGCCGCGGGTGATCGCGTACCGCATCCGAGAAGGAGCAAAAAATGACTCCCGCTTTGCCCAGCTTGTCCTTGAAGGTCGTGGCAACCGAGACACTGTCGAATACCGCATCGACCGCCACCCCGGCGAGGCGGGCACGTTCGTGCAAGGGAATGCCGAGTTTTGCATAGGTCGCGAGCAGTTTCGGATCCACCTCGTCCAGACTCTTCGGCGCATTCGCGGGCGCCCGCGGCGCCGAGTAATACGAGATGTCTTGGTAGTCGATCGGTTTGTAATGGACGTGCGCCCAGGTCGGCTCCTGCATCGTGAGCCAGTGCCGGTACGCCTTCAGCCGCCAGTCCAGCAGGAACTGCGGCTCGTTCTTCTTGCGGGAGATGGCGGTCACGACGTCTTCATCGAGCCCCGGCGGCAGACTGTCGGACTCGATATCGGTGACGAACCCATGCCGATACTTTTGGCCGAGGAGGGATTCGACGTCTTGAGATTTGCTAGACACGAGAGTTTCCAGTTGCCGTTGCGCGCGTTAAAAAAGTGGGTCCGATATTCTAAGTATGCACGCGAATTTCCGCGGCAAGGTCCGCAATCCGCGGGGCGGCGGAATCCAGTCCCGCCAACTGGTGCAGCGTCACGTCCTCCAATGCACGTCGGATGGCGGCATTGACCCGCTGCCAGGCGCCACCGACGCGGCACAACCGCTCGATGCCGCACTGGCTCGACGCGCCGCTGCATTCGGTGATCGCGATCGGACCCTCGAATACGTCCAAAATCTGCGCCGCGGTGATTTCATCCGGACGCCGCGCAAGCCGATAGCCGCCCTGGGGACCACGCGAGGAGATCACCATGCCGGAGCGCTGCAGACCCTTCAGCACCTTGCTGACGGTCGGACGGGAGAGCCGTGTGCGCTCCGCCAATTCCGCGGCGGCGCGATGCCGCTCGGGCTCTTGCGCCAGACTCGCCAGGACGACGGTTGCGTAGTCGGTCAATTTACCCATGCGCAGCATAAGTAGGTGCGGGCCTCAAATTTATGTGGGACAAGTTTAGTCCCATTCATATTTAAGATCCACCCTTGAGGCGGATGCAGCCTGATTTTGCTATCCTAGCCAAGTTGTTAACCGGCAATATCTAGAGAGACCGCGACACATGAACACCCAAGAACTCAGTGCTACGGCGCATGCACTAGGCGCAAAGAATAGAGGCATTTTGGCGGCGGATGAGAGCAACAGCACCATCAAGAAGCGCTTCGACTCGATCAAGGTCGAGAGCACGGAGGAGGCGCGGCGCACCTACCGCGAAATGTTGTTCAGCGCACCGGGTGCCCAGGAGTTCATCAGCGGCGTCATCATGTATGACGAGACCCTGCGACAGAAGACCAAGGACGGCGTGCCGTTCCCGGCCTACCTCGCGCAGCACGGCATGTTGCCCGGCATCAAGGTCGATACGGGAGCAAAGCCTCTGGCGGGTTTTCCGGGCGAAACCATCACCGAGGGTTTGGACGGGTTGCGCGAGCGGTTGGCCGAGTATTACAAGTTGGGCGCGAAGTTCGCGAAGTGGCGAGCGGTGATCGATATAGGCTCCGGAATTCCGAGCCGCTACGCGATCGAAACCAATGCCGAATCCCTCGCGCGCTATGCCGCTCTGTGTCAAGAAGCGGGGATCGTACCGATCGTCGAGCCTGAAGTCCTGATGGACGGCGCCCATACCCTGGAGCGCTGCGAAGAAGTGACCAACGGCGTGCTCGACACGGTGTTCGAACACTTGTTTGCCGCCCGTGTCTATCTGGAGGGCATCGTGCTCAAGCCGAACATGGTCATTCCGGGCAAGAAGAGTCCCCAGAAAGCGAGCCCCGAGCAAGTCGCGGAGGCCACCTTGCGAACCCTGAAGCGGCAGGTGCCCACGGCGGTGCCGAGCATCGCGTTCCTCTCCGGCGGTCAGAGTCCGACCGAGGCGACACTGCATTTGAGCCTGATGAATGCGGCCGGCCCATTGCCGTGGGCGCTGACGTTCAGCTATGGACGCGCGCTACAGGAAGACGCGCTCTCCGCCTGGGGCGGAAAAGCCTCCGGCTATTCGGGTGGCCAGAAGGCGCTGTTCGTCCGTTCCAAGCTGAATAGCCTGGCTACGGCCGGCTCATACAAGCCCTCCATGGAAGCGTCCGCGGCTTAGCACTCCGCAACCACGTTGTGACTTGGGCGCCATCGGGCGCCCCCGCCCCGTTGCCCACACCCATACTCGTGAATCAAGCTGCCTCCATCGTGGAGATTCGTAACCTGGACTACGCCATCGGTGGCCGTCCCGTGTTCGCCGGCCTCGACATGGACATCGGGCGTGGCCGCGTCACCGCCATCATGGGACCGAGCGGCACCGGCAAGACGACGCTGCTGCGCCTCATCACCGGACAGATAATCGCCGAGGCAGGCTCGATCAACGTGGCTGGAGTGGATATGCGCACCGTGCGACGCGCCGACTTGTATCTGTTGCGCCGGCGCATGGGGATGTTGTTTCAGAACGGCGCGCTGCTCACCGACTTGAGCGTGTTCGAAAACGTTGCCTTTCCGCTGCGCGAGCATACCGATCTGCCGGAGCGGCTGATTCGAGCGCTGGTGCTCATGAAATTGCAGGCGGTCGGTTTGCGCGGGGCGGCAGACCTCATGCCCGCGGAACTCTCCGGCGGCATGAGCCGCCGGGTGGCGCTGGCGCGCGCCATCGTGATGGATCCCGAGATCTTGATTTACGATGAACCGTTCGTCGGACTCGATCCCATCTCTTTGGGAGTCATATTGCGGCTGATTCGGCGTTTGAACGATGCCCTCGGATTCACCAGTATCGTGGTCTCGCACGACGTACAGGAGATCTCCACGGTGGCGGATCAGATCATCCTGCTCTCCAGCGGCAAGGTCGTCGCCCGCGGCACGCCGGCGGAATTGAAAGCCTATCCCTCGGACGTGGTGCGGCAGTTCATCGGCGGTTTGGCCGACGGTCCGGTGCCGTTTCACTATCCGGCCAAGGATTACTTCGGCGAACTGCTTGCGGCGGGCGAGGTTCATTGAAGGCTTTCGAGGAGTTGTGGGACAGTCTGGTCGAGTCCTTGGTGGGGCTCGGCTCGGTCGTGCGTTTCCTGCTGCGGTTGATCGTCAATTCGCCGCGCGCAATGCTTCGCTTGGATTTGATCGCACAGCAGATCTATAACTCGGGCGCCCTGTCGCTGGTCATCATCATGTTGTCCGGATTGTTCGTCGGCATGGTGTTGGGATTGCAAGGATTTCAGCTGCTGCAGCGATTCGGATCGGAAGAGGCGCTCGGCACGGCGGCCGCGATCGGCCTCGTCAAGGAGTTGGGTCCGGTGGTGACGGCACTGCTGTTTGCGGGCCGTGCGGGCTCGGCCCTCGCGTCCGAGTTGGGATTGATGCGCGCGACCGATCAGATCTCGGCCATGGAAATGATGGCGGTCGACCCCATCGTGCGGGTGTGTGTGCCGCGTTTCCTCGGCGGCGTGATCACCATGCCGCTGCTGTCGGCCATCTTCTGCATGATCGGCATCTATGGTGCGCAACTCGTGGGTGTGCAGATCATGGGGGTCGATGCCGGCAGTTTCTGGTCGCAGATGCGCGCCTCGGTGGGCATGGCGGACATCAACGAAGGCATCGTCAAGAGCTGTATTTTCGGCTTGGCATGCAGTCTGATCGCGGTCTACGAGGGGTACTATGCGATGCCGACGGCCGAGGGCGTGGGTCAGGCGACCACCCGCACCGTGGTCACCTCGGCCGTGGTGATCTTGTTTCTGGACTATTTGCTTACCGCTGCGTTTTTGTAGGAGGGTACGCCGTTGCGTAAATCACATACATTGAATCTCGGTACCGGGCTGTTCGTGGTACTCGGCTTCGCTGCGCTGACCTTTCTGACCACACAGACCACCAGTCACGGCCTGTCGTTCGGCAGTCCGCCGCACTACGACCTGACGGCGAAATTCGACAACATCGGTGATCTGAAAGTCGGCGCTCCGGTGTCGATGTCGGGCGTAGAGATCGGCCGGGTGGTCGCCATAGGCTACGATTCGAAAGAGTACAAGGCCGTGGTCACGATGCGCATCAACGAGCGCTATAACCAGATTCCGACCGACAGCGACGCCAGCATCTATACCCAGGGGCTGCTCGGCGGCAAGTTCATCGGGCTCACCGCCGGCGGCGCTGAAACTTATCTGAAGGACAAGGATCAAATCGACTTCACGCAATCGGCCTTCGTGCTCGAAAACTTGATCGGTCAGTTATTGGCGAATTTTGCCAAGAGCCCTGCTCAGCCCGATGCCGGCAAATCCACTCCGGATGCCGCTGCCGGCGCCGACCCGAAGGCCGCGGAGCCCCACACAGCGGAGACGCACAAATGAGAAAGCTGACGATCCTGACCCTGTTTGCGATGACACTGGCCGGTGCCGGTAGCGGTGCGGGCGCCGCGTGGGCGGCGGATACGACGCCGCAGCCGGCCGCTGCACCCAATACCTTAGGTCCGCAGGAACTCGTGGAGAATTCCGCCAAACGCATGCTGGTGGAACTGGACGCGAATCGGGCGATGTATGCCAAGGACCCGGCGAAGCTCGATGCCCTGGTGGCGAACGTGCTGCTGCCGAATTTCGACAGCGAATATGCCGCAAAGCTGGTGCTGGGTCAGACCTGGCGAACCGCGACGCCGGAACAGCGCAAGCGCTTCGTCGATGCGTTTTACCATTCGCTGCTGCGAAACTACGGCGCGGCGCTGGTTGATTTCACGGCCGACCGCTTCGTGATCCTGCCCTACCACGGCGATCCCGGTGATATGACGGCGACCGTGCGCACCGAGGTGAAGCGCGAGTCCGGTGAAAGGGTGCCGGTGAATTTCACGCTGCGAAAGACCGATACTGGCTGGAAGGCCTGGGATGTGGTCATCGAGGGCATTTCTTACGTCAAGAGTTTCCGTACCGATTTCGGCTCCGAAATTCAGCAGAAGGGGCTCGATGAGGTGATCCAGCGACTCGAGACCGCCGCCGGACCCGGCGCCGTAGCGCCGAGCGGCCATTGAGCACCGCCGCCCGACCCGCGGCCGGTTTCGAAGTAGGGCAGGGCGAGCATGCCCGCGTCAGCGGCGCGCTCGATTTCAACACCGTGAGCGCGCTCTTGCCGCTGGGTGTCGATGCGATCGCGAGCGGTCAGGTTGCCGTCATAGATCTTGAGCATGTCGTCGCGAGCGACAGTTCTGGGCTTGCGTTGCTGATCGAGTGGTTGAGTGCGGCCAAGCAATCCAACCGCACTCTGCGGTACGAGAATGTGCCGTCACAGCTCAGGCAGCTTGCTAGGTTGAGTGAGGTGGAGGAGCTGCTCATAGCGGGCTGGCACGCCGCGCCCCTACGAACTTAGGGTAGGGGTGCGGGCTTCGTCGGCGGGGGCGGCGCGTCGGCGTCGGGGTCGACCAAGGGTTGATCGTCGGTGACTTTGCCGTCGGACACCAAATAGGCGCGACGCTGCAGATAGGCGTCGCGCACGAAGGCGTAGGGGTCGTAGACGTTCTTCAAGGTGTCATCCAATGACAGCAAGGAGGCACGCCGGTCGACGAGGTCTACGCCATAGAGTCCGTACTTGGCGGCGGTGTTTGGGATGTATTGACGCGGATTGGTGTACGTGTCGACCACCTTGGCGGGCGCATCGCGCAGGTCCGACGGACCGAGCAGCGGCAGTTCGACGAAGGGTCCCGGATGCACGCCCCACACCCCCAGGGTTTGTCCGAAATCTTCGTTATTGTGCGCCAAGCCCGCCGATGTCGCGGGGTCGAGCAAGCCGGCGATTCCGACGGTTGAATTGAGCAGAAATCGTCCGAGGTCGTTACCCGCGGCCAGCAGTTTGCCTTGCAACGCGTCGTTGATCATCACCGTCGGAGTGTTCAAATTGTCGAAGAAATTGCTCACACCGATGCGAATGGGATTCGGCACGAAGCGCACGTAGGTGCGTGCCAGCGGCTTGGCCACGGCGCGATCGAGTTTGTCGTTGACCCTGTAAACACCGCGATTCCACGATTCCCACGGGTCCTGCGGCGTACGCTGGCTATTCGGAGGCAGCGTGACACAGCCGCTCGAGCTGACAGCCAATATGGCGCCGAGCGCTGCGAGCGCGTACGCGTGTTTCGACATTATCGACTTCTCCCTTGAACGGATGGTGCGGCGACAGGATACAGCGTTCGAGGGCAGAGTGGATTGCGACCGCAGTGCGTCAATGCCGGCCGTTACCGCCGCCGTTGCCGCCATCGTCCGCAACCGTGTTCTTGCGTTCTTTTGGCATCGCGGCCCGCACCTCTTCCAGCCGCGCGCTGAAACGTGCGCGCTGGATCGGATCCAATTTTGGCAGGCTCAAGCCGAGTTGCAATTGGTTGGCCGACATTTTGAGGTCGCCGCTCATGAGATAGAACTCGGACATGTAGTAATACGAATCGGCAATGTCGCCCGCGGCGTTCGCGGCCTTCGCGATCAGGCGGGCTTGGTCCGGAGTCGGTTCCACCACATTGAACAGATCGAGCAATATGAGGTGCGCCCGCTTGTTGTCGCCCTCGTGCATGAGCGTTTCCGCCAGGCGTATGGTGACCGGGACATTGCGCGGAAACAGCGTCAGCGCGCGATCGAGAATCGCTTGGGATTCCTTGAACTCGGAGTTTGCCATGTAGGCTTGACCGAGCGCGCCATAGAACTGTGTGACCTTCGGGTATTCGTTGACGAGTGCCTTCAGATCCGGAATGGCCTCCGCGGGGTTCCGCATGTTGATGTCGGCGACATCCCTGCCGTAGCGCTCCTCCATGCTGAGTCCGCCGCCGTTCTTCGACAGATTGGCATAATAGTCCCGCGCGACCTGAGGGTTGCCCACGAGCGAGCGCAATCGCTCGCGCATCAGCGAATAACCCAATGAATCCGTATGCCGAATCCGGCCGATCTGTTCCGCGCGATCGCGCGCTTCCGCCACGCGGTCGGAAAAAATCGGGTGATCGATCAGGAATTGCACGGCGTTGACGCGGCTCGGCTCCGGCCCGCTGTGCGACATGTAATCGAAAAAAGAGGCCATTCCCAAGGGATCGTAGCCGGCGGCCGCCATCGTGCCGATGCCGATCCGGTCGGCCTCGAATTCACTCGCCCGCGTGTAATTGATCTGATGCTGAATCGCGGCGCTCTGGGTGGCGAGAATCGCCCCCTCCATCGCATCGGGGGAGCCGCGGCCGGCTGTCGCTCCCAGCAGAATGGCGGCGAGCATCGCCGCCGTCGAGAGCAGTCCCGCGTGGCTTTGATCGATGAGTTGCCGGACGAGGTGACGCTGTGTGACGTGCGCGGTTTCGTGCGCCATCACACCGGCCAATTCATTCTCGTTTCGCGTCGCCAGGATAAGGCCGCTCTGAATGGCGATGAAGCCGCCCGGCATCGCAAAGGCGTTGACGACGGGATCCTTCAGCACGAAGTAGTAGAACTGATGCTGACCTTCCTCGGCACGGCTCGACAGGCTATGGCCGATCTCCTGTATGTAATCCTCGACTTCCGGATCCTCGAGTACTTGACCGGTTTGGCGGATGCTGGCGAACCACCCGAGACCGGCCCGGTACTCCTCCTCGAGCGATACCGCGGCGGTCGCTGGGCTGCCCAAGTCCGGCAAATCCTGATCCGTCGCACCCGGCCCTCCACCAATGCCCGCCTGCACGCCGGCGGCCCAGCCCACGCCCATGCTGGCGGCGACGGCGGCAGCGCCCGCAAACGCGAAAAGGGACTTCAACAATGACATTCGGCCTCCGTAATGCCCATTGGAGTGCTGCAACGGATCCAAAGTTCGCGCATACGCCTCCTCGAGGGGGTCACAGGACCTCGGAGGCGTAGTCTGCCAGACGGGAGCGTTCGCCGCGGACCAGGGTGATATGTCCGGAAAACGCCCAACCGTGGAAGCGGTTGACGACATAGGTCAGTCCCGAGGTGGTCTCGGTCAGGTAGGGTGTGTCGATCTGCGCGATATTGCCGAGACAGACCATCTTGGTTCCCGGTCCGGCGCGCGTGACGAGCGCCTTCATCTGTTTGGGTGTGAGGTTCTGGGCCTCGTCCAGGATGATGAAGCGGTTCAAGAACGTGCGGCCGCGCATGAAATTGAGCGAGCGGATTTTGATGCGATGCCGGAGCAAATCGTTGGTGGCGCCGCGTCCCCAGGTGCCGCCGGGTTGTCCCTGGGTCAAGACTTCCAAGTTGTCCATCAGCGCCCCCATCCAGGGCTCCATTTTTTCTTCCTCGGTTCCCGGCAGGAAGCCGATGTCCTCGCCCAACGGGATGGTGACCCGCGTCATGATGATTTCGCTGAAGCGATTGTGGTCGAGCGTTTGCGCGAGACCGGCGGCCAGCGTCAACAGGGTCTTGCCGGTGCCCGCCGGCCCGAGCACGGTGACGAAGTCGATGTCGGGGTCCATCAACAGATTCAACGCGAGATTCTGCTCGCGATTGCGCGCGGTGACTCCCCAGACGCTGTTGCGCTCGGTCCGATAATCGACGGTGAGTTCCAAAATCGCCGACTCTCCCTCGAGCTTGCGGACGATGGCTTCGACGCCGTTCTGGCCGGGATCGTAGACGAACTGGTTTGCCTGCCAATCGCGCACCAACGGTCCGCGCACGCGATAGTAGGTGCGGCTCTGCTGCTGCCAGGATTCCATGCCCTTGCCGTGCTTCTCCCAAAAGTTCGCTGGTAGCTGTTGAGCGCCGCTCGCCAGGAGATCCGCATCTTCGATGGTCTTGTCGCTGGAGTAGTCCTCGGCCTGTACTCCGAGGATCGCCGCCTTGATCCGCAGATTGATATCCTTCGAGACCAGGGTGACCCTGGCGTTGCGGAATTTCTGTTGCAGGGCCAGCGTGTTGGCCAGAATGGCGTTGTCCGCTCCGTGGCCCGGGAGACTGTCGGGCAACACGGATTCGAGCAGCTGAGTCTGAAAGAACAATCGCCCGCCCGGGGGGCGCTTGCCGTGATTGATCGGGACGGCGGTGGGCAGTGCGAGCCCGCGATCGATCTGTTTCTTGGTCGCGCCCTGCATCAACCCATCGAGAAAGCGGCTCACCTGGCGCACGTTGCGGGCCGACTCGGACAGGCCCTTTTTACCGGCGTCGAGTTCCTCGAGTACGGTCATCGGAATGTAGATGTCGTGCTCTTCGAAGCGGAAGATGGCGGTCGGATCGTGCATCAAGACGTTGGTGTCCAACACGAAGATGCGCCGCTCCGGCCTGGCGTGACGGCCCTTCAATGCCGCGGCTCCCTCGAGCCGCACACTGGTCACAGTTCGGCTACCGCCGCCAGAACCGCCTCGGCGTGTCCCTTGACCTTGACCTTGCGCCATTCATGCCGCAGCAGCCCTTTGCCGTCGATCAGGAAGGTGCTGCGCTCGACCCCCATGTATTTCTTGCCGTACATGCTCTTCTCCTGAATCACGTCGTAGAGCTTGCACACCTTTTGGTCGACATCGCTCAACAGTTCGAACGGAAACGACATCTTTTTCTTGAATTTCTCGTGCGATGCCACGGTGTCGGGGGATATGCCGACGATGATCGCCTTGGCCTTCTTGAATTTAGCGAACAATGCGCTGAACTCCTCGCCCTCCTGGGTGCAGCCGGGGGTGTTGTCGCGCGGATAGAAGTAGATGACGACGGCACTTCCCGCCGCATCCCCGAGAGACCAGCTGCCGGCGGTGCCGTCGAGGGTGAACTGCGGCGCTTTTTTGCCGATATCGATTTTGCTCATGGTGAACTCAACTCTTTACGGGTTCGAAAATGGCATCCAGATTCAGATGATCGCAGAAATCCATGAACTCCTCCCGCAGCACGCCGATGTGCAGGCGGCTCGGGACATTGACGATCATCTGCACCGAGAACATCGGCGCGCCGGTATGTGCGGCGGCGTACGAACGCGTCGACAACTCGGCGATGTCCACGCCGCGCTGCGAGAAGAAGCCGGACAGACCCGCGACGATTCCGGTCTGATCCAGGCATACGACGTCGATGGAGTAGGGCAGCAGGTCATTGCGCGCGGCACGCTCCTCGGTGCGCCGCAATTGAATGTTCATGCCGGTGGCGTCGGCGAGCTTCTTGAATTCACCCTCGAGCTTGGCGAGCGTGTGCCAGTTGCCGTTCACCAGCAGCAACATGGCGAACTCGTTGCCGAGCGACGTCATACGGCTTTCGCTGATGCTGCCGCCGCAGTCGGCAACGGCCTTGGAGAGTTCATGGACCATGCCGACGCGGTCCCCGCCGACCGCGGAAATCACGATATGTTGTTTCATCGGGTCAAATTCTACCGGATGGGCGCTTGCCAGGGTGAGTCACGCCACTTAAGGTAGCGATATTTGCTGTGGGGTCCTGCGATGTTTTCCGGAAGCATGGTGGCAATCGTCACGCCGATGACCGCGGACGGCGCCTTGGACTTGCCCGCCTGGGATCGGCTGCTCGATTATCACGTGCGCGAGGGCACCGACGGGGTCGTGGTCGCGGGCACCACCGGCGAGTCGCCCGCGCTGTCGATGGATGAAATCGAGGAACTCACGAGCCGGGCCGTCACGCGCTGCCGCGGCAAGATGAAAGTGATAGTCGGCGCAGGCACGCATGCCACCTCGAGTACCGTGGCGCGCACGAGGGCTTTATCCCGGCTCGGCGTGGACGCCGTGATGCTGGTCACCCCCTACTACAACAAGCCTACGCAGGAGGGGCTGTTCCGGCATTTCATGGCCGCGGCCGATGCCTCGGCGGCGCCCGTCATTCTGTACAATGTGCCGAGCCGCACGGCTGTCGATCTATTGCCGGCAACTGTCGCCCGGCTCGCGCGCCACCCGGGTATCGTGGCGTTGAAGGAAGCGATTGGTTCCACGAGCCGAGTGCGCGAGATTTTGGGCTCGTGCCCGACGGATTTCGCGCTGTTGTCGGGAGATGACGCGAGCGCCATCGAATCGTTGGCGCTCGGGGCCAAAGGGGTCATTTCCGTGACGGCCAACGTGGCGCCGCGGCGATTGCATGAGGCCTGCGACGCGGCACTTTCGGGCGATCTCGTCAAGGCGCGGGCGATCGACGCGAGCTTGCAGGCCTTGCATAAGGACCTGTTCGTCGAAGCGAGCCCGATCCCGGTGAAGTGGGCCGTAGCGAGGATGGGGCTGATCGGGAACGCAATCCGATTGCCATTGGTCGAATTGTCGGCGACGCACCGGGATACGGTGCTGCGCGCGATGCGGGCCGCCGGCGTTATCCTCGAGGACCAAGCAGCATGAGTTTTGATCGAGTCTTATTGGTAATGGCCGCCACGACGGTCATGAGCGGCTGTCATTTGTTCAGTAAGTTGACGCCCGATTGCCACACGGCCCAGGAGTATCAACGAGCCGGCCAGGTGGCGCCGCTCAAGGTGCCCCCTGGCCTGGATTCGCCCAATACCCAGGGTGCGCTGGCCATTCCCACCGTCGACGCGGCACCGCCGCCTCCGGGCCCCAAGGATGCCTGTCTGGACCTGCCTCCGAAGTACAAGCCGGCGCCGTCCAATAAGGCCGCGAGCGGCTAGGCGTTCGGAACTCGGAACCTTCAATTTGACGTGGTCTCAGGGCCTCCGGGGACAACGTAGCCCGGAGGCAACGGGGAGGCAGTTGCCTCCGGGCTACGTTGTCCCCAGAGGCTTGAGGCGTGGTCAATTGGCGGCTTCGAGTGCTTGCTGCGTCAGCCGGTATTGTGCCGCGATACGGGGCGCATTTGATCGGTCGGGTGACCTCCGGTACCCTTGCGGCCGCGCGGAGAGGTGGCCGAGTGGTCGAAGGCGCTCGCCTGGAAAGTGAGTAACATCCCAAAAGGTGTTCGAGGGTTCGAATCCCTCCCTCTCCGCCAGACGTTAGTTAAACTCTCGTCGTTGTCGGTCAGCTGACTGCGGCAGCCACGAAGCGGGGATAACGCCCGATAGGGCGGCCCCGGAGGGGCGAGGAGCGGAGCGACGAGTAATCCCTCCCTCTCCGCCACAATCTCGGCTGAGCCGAGGAGTCAATGGTGGCTCGCGTTTGCATCTTCGCGACGACTGGCCGCGAACCCCGTCAGGCCCGGAAGGGAGCAGCGGTAGTGGCTTTAAGTCGGGCGCCGAAGTCCTGCTGGCGCGGGCCGCCTCCCTAAAAGCTTCGCGACCTCGGGGTGGCGAAGCTAAACTCGAGTCTATGAGCTATATCGTACTCGCCCGCAAGTGGCGTCCCAAGCGATTCGCCGAAATGGTGGGTCAGGAGCACGTGCTGCGCGCGCTCGCCAATGCGCTCGATAGCGGCAAGGTGCACCACGCATTCCTGTTCACGGGCACGCGCGGAGTGGGCAAGACCACGATCGCGCGCATCCTGGCCAAGTCGCTGAATTGCGAGACGGCCGGCGTGAGTTCGAATCCCTGTGGCACCTGCGCCGCGTGCCGGGAGATCGATGAGGGTCGCTTCGTCGATCTCATCGAGGTCGACGCCGCATCACGCACCAAGGTGGACGATACTCGTGAAATACTCGATAACGTGCAATATGCGCCGACGCGGGGCCGCTACAAGGTGTACCTCATCGACGAAGTGCACATGCTGTCGAATCACTCCTTCAACGCGCTGCTGAAAACATTGGAGGAGCCGCCGCCGCACGTGAAATTCCTGCTGGCGACCACCGATCCACAAAAATTGCCGGTCACGGTGCTGTCGCGATGCCTGCAATTCAGCCTCAAGCGCTTGCCGGCCGGTCTGATCGCCGAGCGGCTGAAGTTCATCGCGCAGGCGGAGCAACTCGCATTCGAACCCGCGGCGATGACGCTGCTGGCGCGCGCCGCCGAGGGCAGCATGCGCGATGGCTTGAGCTTGCTCGATCAGTTGATTGCCTTCGGCGGCGGCGCATTGAACGAGGTCGATGCACGCGCGATGCTCGGCACCATCGATCGCGGACATGTGGGACGGCTCATCGATGCGTTGGCCCGAGCGGACGGTGCCGCGCTCCTGGCTGAAGTAAAGGAACTGGATCGAGACGCGCCCGACTATGATCGCGCGCTGGTCGAACTGGCGGCGTTCTTGCAGCGCATTGCGATCGTGCAAATCGTGCCCGAGGCGGCGCAGCAAGACGAGGAATTCGACTCGAGCGAGTTGGCGCGGTTGGCGCAGGCTATCTCGCCCGAGGATGCGCAACTCTACTATCAGATTGCCCTCGGCGGCCGCCGCGATCTGGCCATGGCACCCGAGCCTAGGATCGGATTCGAAATGAGCTTGCTACGCATGCTGGCCTTCCGTCCCGACGCCGCATCGACGATGAGCCCGACGCGCAACCGCGCGGCCGGCATCGAATCGCCGCCCGCGCCCGCCGTGAGGCTGACCAGCATCGACGCGGGCAATTGGCCGGCGGTCGTCGAGGCCGCAAGCTTGAGTGGAATGGTGCGCCAGTTCGCGCTGAACTGCGTTCCGGCCTCGTTTACCAATGATGTTCTGGCGTTGCAACTCGATCCGGCGGCGGCGGATCGGCGCACTCAGGTTATCGAAGATAAGTTCGTGCAAGGATTGTCGAAGTATCTCGGCCGGCAGATCCGCGTCACCTTTGAAGCGGCGCCCTCGAGCTTGGTGACTCCCGCCCGCCAGCGCGCATTGGCGGAGCAGGACAAGGCCAGCCGGGCGGTCACGGCCTTCGAGGCGGACCCAGCCGTCAAGGGATTGCGCGAACGCTTCGGCGCCGAAGTGGATGCGAGTTCCGTAAAACCCGCGAATTAGCGATGAGGAGTACGACATGATGAAGGGCGGCTTGGGTAATTTGATGCGCCAGGCGCAGCAGATGCAGGAAACCATGAAAAAGGCTCAAGCGGAGCTTGCGGGTCTCGAGGTGACGGGCGAATCCGGCGCCGGAATGGTGAAGGTGACCTTGAGCGGACAACACGAAGCGAAGAAAATACAGATCGAGCCAAAATTGCTCGGCGAAGACAAGGAAATGCTCGAAGATTTGCTGGTGGCGGCATTCAACGACGCCGCACGGAAAATCGCCGCGCGCAGCCAGGAGAAGTACTCCGGCCTCATGTCGGGGCTGAATCTTCCGCCGGGCATGAAACTGCCGTTTTGAAATACACCCCGACGCTCGCCCGTCTGATCGATTCCCTGCGCTGCCTGCCCGGGGTCGGTCCTAAATCGGCGCAGCGCATGGCCTTCTATTTGCTCGAACGGGATCGCGACGGCGGCCGGGCATTGAGCCGGGCGCTCGCCGAGGCGCTCAACAGCGTCGGCCATTGCAAGCGGTGTCGAATGTTGACGGAGAGCGAGTTCTGTCCGATTTGCGCGTCCGGCTTGCGCGATGCGGCGCAACTTTGCGTGGTCGAGTCGCCCGCGGACGTGGTTGCGATCGAACAGTCGGGTGGGTTTCGCGGCCGCTACTTCGTGCTCATGGGTCATTTGTCGCCCCTCGACGGTGTAGGTCCGGCCGAACTCGGTTTGGATGAGTTCGAGCGGCTGCTCGCAGAGGGCGAGGTGCGCGAAGTGATTCTGGCGACGAATCCGACGGCGGAGGGGGAGGCGACGGCGCACTACCTGGGAGAGCTGGCGCTGCGCCTGGGACTCAAGGCATCGCGGATTGCGCATGGAGTGCCGGTCGGAGGCGAACTCGAGTACGTCGATGGCGGCACTCTGGCGCACGCCTTGGCCGGTCGTACCGCGGTTTCTTAAGACGCGAGCTTCTCGTACAGCCGACACAAACGCCGATAGCTTTCGTAGCGGCGCACGGAGATCCGGCCTCCCATGACCGCCGTGCGCACCGCGCAACCGGGCTCTTCCATGTGACGGCAATCCTTGAAGCGGCAATTCGCGCTCAGTTCATGGATTTCGACGAAGCCGCGTTCAGCTGCACGCACCAGACTGGCTGGCGGCGCGAAATCGCGGACCCCCGGTGCGTCGATGATGGCCGAGTTTGCCGCCAACCAATGCCAGCGCGCAGTAGTGGTCGTGTGCCGGCCTTCCGAGTCGCGAGTCAGTTCGGCGGTCTGCGCACCGGCATCGGGGGCGAGAACGTTCACCAGGGAGGATTTACCGACTCCGGACTGACCGACGAGAAGCGTTACGCTGTCGTGCAGCAGGCGTTTGAGTTCGGCAAGACCGGCGCCGGATCGGGATGCAGTTTCGACGCAGGTCACCCGTAGCCCGCGGTAGGCCGCAAGCTCACTCTGCATCGCCGCGGTGCCCAGATCCTGTTTATTGACGATGACCAGAGCGTCCAATTCCTTCAACAGCGCCGCGGCCAAGTAGCGGTCGACCAGGAACCAATCAGGGGCGGGCTCCGGCGCCACGACGATCGCCAGCCTGTCGACGTTGGCGGCCACCGGTTCAGCGCGGCCGCGTGCGTCGATACGTTCTATGAGATTGCGCCGCGGTTCGACGGACTTTACCGAGGGCCCATCGGCGGACGGCGGATGCGCCCACGTCACCCGATCGCCGCACACGATGCGCTGTTTTCGGCCGGTCAGTCCGCAGGCGAGAGTTAGCCCGCCGGACTGTACCAGGACACCGCGGCCGTAGCTGGCGAGCACGGTGCCTGGACCGCCGATCGCGTTCATGGACTCGGTGGGCTCTGTTACCATCCGTCCTTTCGCCGCAGAAAGATCATGAAATCTCCCGAAAATCTAATTTGGATCGATCTGGAGATGACCGGTCTCGAGCCCGAGTCCGACCTCATCATCGAGATCGCAACGATCGTAACCGACAAATACCTGACGCTGCTGGCTGAAGGGCCGGTGATCGCGGTGAAGCAGAGCAAGTCCGCGCTCGACGCGATGGATGACTGGAATCGCACGCAGCACGGCCGTTCGGGCTTGGTCGATCGTGTGCTCGCCAGCGACGTCGATGCCGCCGCGGCCGAACGGCGAACCCTCGAATTTCTGGAAGCTTGGGTCGAACCGGGCCGCTCGCCGATGTGCGGCAACAGCGTGTGTCAGGACCGGCGTTTTCTGGCACGCTACATGCCCGCGCTCGAGCGATTTTTCCATTACCGAAACCTCGACGTCAGCACCCTCAAGGAACTGGCGCTACGCTGGACGCCGCAAGTGGCGGCGGGATTCCGCAAGACTTCGAGTCATCTTGCGCTCGACGACGTGCGCGAGTCGATCCGCGAGCTGGAATACTACCGCGAGCATTTGCTGCGCCTAAGGTAGCCGCATCGAGTCGCCGCGATCCCGAGCGGCGTGCGTCACACACCGGCCTGGGCGCGTCACGCCGGCCTGCGTTCTTCACGCCCGCGCGTCACGCCTAGCCGCTTCCTTCACACGGGTGTGTCGCCCGCGAGAAACATCCAAGTTTCCACGACCGTGTCGGGATTCAACGACAGGCTGTCGATCCCTTGCTCCACGAGCCAGCGTGCGAGTTCCGGATGATCCGAGGGGCCTTGCCCGCAAATCCCGACATATTTGCCCTGTCCCTTGCACGCCTTTATCGCCAGCGACATCAGGAACTTCACGGCATCGTCGCGTTCATCGAAAGACTTTGCCACGACGCTCGAGTCACGGTCGAGGCCGAGCGCGAGCTGCGTCATGTCGTTCGACCCGATCGACATGCCGTCGAAGTATTCGAGGTAGCGGTCGGCGAGCACCGCGTTGGTCGGCAGCTCGCACATCATGATGTGCTTCAAGCCGTTGTCGCCGCGCTTCAGCCCGTTATCCGCCAGCAACTGAGTCACGGCTTTCGCCTCGCTCAAAGTGCGCACGAACGGCACCATCACCTGAACGTTGGTGAGGCCCATCTCATCGCGTACGCGCTTCAGCGCGCGGCACTCGAGTTCGAAACATGGCCTGAACACCTTGTCGATGTAGCGGGAGGCGCCGCGAAACCCGAGCATTGGATTTTCCTCGTGCGGTTCGTAGGCCTTGCCGCCGATCAAATTCGCATATTCGTTCGATTTGAAATCCGACAAGCGCACTATCACGGGTTCAGGAGCAAATGCGGCGGCGATCTGGGCGATGCCTTCGGATAATTTATCGATGTAGAAGTTGACCGGACCGTCGTAGCCGGCGATCTGTTTGCCGATGGCATCCTTGATCTCGGCGCTCTGTTTGTCGAACTCGAGCAACGCGCGCGGATGTACGCCTATCATGCGATTGATGATGAATTCGAGCCGTGCGAGGCCGACGCCTTTGTGCGGCATGCCGGCAAAATCGAAGGCCCGATCCGGATTTCCGACATTCATGGTGATCTTCACCGGAATCGGCGGCATGGCATCCATTTCGATGCTGCGTTGCTCGTATTCGAGCATGCCTTCATAGATGTATCCGGTGTCTCCCTCGGCACACGACACCGTCACGGGCTGGTCTTCCTTGATCGCCGAGGTTGCGGTACCGCAGCCGACGACCGCCGGGATGCCGAGTTCGCGCGCAATGATGGCGGCATGGCAGGTGCGCCCGCCGCGATTGGTGACGATGGCGGCGGCGCGCTTCATCACCGGTTCCCAGTCCGGATCGGTCATGTCGGCGATCAGCACGTCGCCCGCTCGCACGCGCGACATCTCCTTGACGTCCTTGATGATCCGCGCATGTCCGGCGCCGATGCGCTGACCGATGCTACGTCCGCTGATCAACATCTTCGACCGGGTTTTCAGTGTATAGCGCAGGATCGTCCGGCCGGCGCGGCTCTGCACCGTCTCGGGCCGCGCCTGCAGGATGTAGATCTTGCCCGTCGCGCCGTCCTTGCCCCATTCGATATCCATCGGGGTACCATAGTGCTCCTCGATGATCAGTGCCTGCTTCGCCAGATCGACGATGTCCGTTTCACTGAGCGCAAACCGATTGCGTTCCGCGGTGGGCACATCGACGGTTCTTACTCGCTCCTTCGAGCCCGCGGCGCCGTAAATCATCTTGATCGCCTTGCCGCCCAAGTTCTTGCGCAGCACCGAGCGGCGGCCGGCGCGAAGTGCCGGCTTGTAGACGTAGAATTCGTCCGGATTCACGGCGCCTTGGACGACCGTCTCGCCCAGACCGTACGCAGCGGTGATGAATACCACATCGCGGAAACCCGAATCGGTATCGAGCGTGAACATGACGCCGGCGCTGCCGAGGTCGCTTCTCACCATGTGCTGTACGCCGACCGACAGTGCGACGGCGGCATGATCGAACTTATTGTGCACGCGGTACGCAATGGCGCGATCGTTGAAGAGTGAGGCGTACACCTCATGCATGCAGGTCAGCAAGTGCTCGCGGCCGCGGACATTCAAAAAGGTTTCTTGCTGGCCGGCGAAGGAGGCTTCGGGCAGATCTTCGGCGGTCGCGGACGAGCGCACCGCAACGGCGAATTCGCCGTCGCCGAGGCCTGCGCCCATTTTCCCCCAAGCCTCCACGACTTCTTCCTGCAGGCGTTTGGGGAACGGGGTCGCCAGCATCCAGCCGCGGATTTGCGCACCCACCACCGCGAGCCGTTCCACATCATCCACATCCAGAGTGGCGAGTACCGCCCGGATGCGCTCGTCGAGGCCATCTTGGGCGAGAAAATCCCGGTACGCGTGCGAAGTCGTCGCAAATCCGCCGGGCACCGAAACGCCGAGCTTCGCCAGTCCGGAAATCATTTCGCCAATGGACGCATTCTTGCCGCCGACGAGTTCGACGTCCGTGTTTTTGAGTTGTTCGAATGGAATGATGTAAGGCTTCATGGTGGGCTGCTTGTGAACTCCATCTTTAAGTGAAACACTTTCGGGGAAGTGCGCCAATCTCGAGGCTACCGTGATCAACAGGACCGTGTTTTTTGTGTCGGACCAAACGGGCATTACTGCAGAGACGATGGGCCACAGCCTAATGACGCAATTCGACGGCATCGAATTCAGGCAGGTGACTGTGCCATTTATCTCCACGGTTGACAAGGCGCTGGAGGCGGTCAGAAAGATCGATTTGGTCGCAGCTCAAGAGGGCAAGCGGCCGATCGTCTTCAGCACGCTGGTTCAGGAGGATGTACGCAATGTGGTACGCGGCAGCACCGGCTTTTTCCTCGATTTCTTCGATCCCTTCCTGGCTCCGCTCGCGGCCGAACTCAATATTCAATCCTCGCATACCGCGGGCAGGACGCATCGCATGGCCGACACTCACGCGTATGCGACGCGCATCGACGCGACGAATTTTGCGCTCGCCAACGATGACGGCTCCGTGGTACGCGACTACGAGCGCGCCGATATCATCCTCGTCGGCGTTTCGCGATCCGGAAAGACACCCACGTGCCTTTATCTCGCCATGCAGTACGGAATATTTGCCGCCAATTATCCCTTGACGGAGGACGATTTGGAGTCGCGAAGGCTGCCACCCGCACTCGATGCGCACACGCGCAAATTATTCGGCTTGACGATAAAACCGGATCGCTTGCAACAGATCCGCAACGAACGCCGCCCGGACAGCCGATATTCGTCCGCGCCGCAAGTCGCATTCGAAGTCAGAGCCGCGGAGTCCCTGTTCGAGCGGCATGGCATTCCCATGCTCGACGCGACGGAAGTCTCGATCGAAGAAATTTCCAGCAGAATACTCGACCGCACCGGTATCGAGCGCCGCCTGCGGCCCTGACATTCCCGGGGTGCGTGTTATAGTTGGGCCATGATCGCGGATCAATGGTGTAAAACGTCTTGGCGAGCGCAGCCTGGCAGCTTTGTCAGCCTGATGACGTTGTACGAGAGTAATTTCGTGCGCTTGGGATGGCTGGTGGCCGACCTTCGCACCATATCGGCGCGCCGTGCCTCGCATGTTCCGTCGGATTGTGATCTCTATCTCACGCCGCTCGAGTTGAGCCGTTACACCAGCGTGTTCCGCCTGACCTACGAATTCGAGTTCGAGGGCTCGTTGCTGCGCGACCCCGATCTGGAGGTCTGCGTGTATCACGACGCGCGGCTCGCCGAAGTGCGCAGCTTCATCGGGCTGCATCGCCACCCGCAACTCGCCAAGCTGCAGTCGGAACTCAAGCGTGAACTGGATCAGCGCTGGACACGCAACATGATGTTAAATAAGTGGCTGGAATATTGTGCTGAGCGAGGACATCGGTTTTAGGGGCCCGCGGCACACCATCAGGCTGAGGCGGGACTTTGATCGACAAGCTGAGTTTTCTGAAAGTGGGTGCGGACGGGAGTGCCGTGAGCCCGGACGAAGAGCGCCTGATGCAGCTCTTCCAAAATCGTGCGGGCCTCAAGAAGGCCTATGCGGACCTGCAAGACGAATTTCATCTGCTGCGAGACCGCCTCAAGCAACAGGAAGGCGCGACGATACGCGTCCAAGAACAGCTCGATGCGCTCGGCGATCTGCTCGGTGATCCAAAAACCGGCTTCGGTGCGCTCGTGTTCTTTCAGTTGCGCGCTCTTTGGAAATCCTGTCATCAGCAGCTCTCGGCTTTCGCGACCGATCTGACCCGGCAACAGGAGGCGCGTGAGATCGCCAAGCACAAGGCGGACGCCGAGGCGGTCAAGAATTCGCGTCTCGCGAATGTCGATCAACGGCTTCGGGCCGCGGCGGCCGAGGCGGACTTGCGGCGCGAGCGGCTGGCCGCCGCGCAAAGCGAGATCAGCAAGCTGACCGCCTTCTGGCATTATTTCAAACGCCGCCGCCGGCAGAAATCCCTCGAGTCGTTGCGCAGCCAGGTCGTGGAGGCCGACGCGGCCGTGGGCGATCTGCATGCCGAGCGCAGCGCCATGGTGCATGAGGCGGCGCCGGAATTCCCCGGCATCTCGCTTGCCGCGCGGCGCAACATCAATCTCGCCATCATCAGTTACGCCGAATCGATGTGCGAGCACGTCGATGCTTTCGGACTTACTGCACGCGCCAAGGAGGCGGTGGCGCGTCGAGTCCACGAGATGAGTTTTGGTACCCGTGCGGAGTGCGAAGGCTACATGCAGCGAGTGCAAAAAGCGCAAGCCGCCGTGGCCGACCACAAGCAGATCCTGACTACCGTCAAGCCCAAGCTCGAGCGCCTGCGGGCGACCTGCGATTACCGCAATTCCGCCGACACCGTGCCGACGGCGGACTCGCTAGCCATGTCGCCGGTCGCCGCCGGCATTCCAGAATCGGGGGTCGGCAAGCAAGGCAGGCCCGCTCCGGCGGCCAACTGGAATGTCCTTGCCGAGGACTACTGGGACCTGTACACGTTGCTGCTGCGGTAAGTAGTCAATGAATGTCCGTGCGGCGCGCCTGAGTCGGTCCTGCGTGGTGCGAAGTGGCCACCACCAGATCCGCCGCAATCTGCGACGCCTCATCGAGCAGGATGCCGGCGGCGGGGTCGTCCTTGATCTCGTCCAGACTCTTCACGGGTTTCAAGTCGTGTGACGCGCGCCAAGTATTCTCGCGCTCGAGCCGTTCGCTTTCCAGCCGCTTGCGTTCCGCCTCGCGCGTCTTGAGATTCAGCGACAGAGTTTTCTCGTTGCGCATCGCATCGAGGGCGGCGATGTCTTCGCGCAGGTAGCGGAAATCGGCGCTATTGACGGTGCGCTCCTCGTGCAATTTCTCGAGCGCGGCCGCAATCGGCTTCAGATCCCCTTCGGTATGAAAGGCGGCCGCTTCTATATGATCCCAGGGCAGGGCACGATCGCGCGTACTCTCGCCGACCTCGTTGGCGTCGATCAGTGACGGCATCGCGATGTCGGGCGTGACGCCGCGATCCTGGGTGCTCTCGCCGGTGATCCGGTAATACTTGCCGATCGTCACGTTGAGCTGTCCCAGCTCCGGCTTGCGCCCGAAGATCGTGTAATTCAGCGGATGCGCGTTTTGCACGGTGCCCTTGCCGTAGGTCTGTTGGCCGACGATGAGCGCGCGGCCGTAGTCTTGTATGGCGCCTGCGAAAATCTCCGAGGCCGACGCGCTGAACCGATCCACCAGCACGATCATGGGTCCGGCATAGAAAATCGCCGGATCCGGATCGTCATCGACCTCGATGCGCCCGCTGGTATCGCGCAGTTGCACCACCGGCCCGCGGTCGATGAACAGCCCCGTCAGTGATTCGGCTTCGGGCAGGTAACCGCCGCCGTTGGCGCGCAAATCCATGATCAACACGTCGGCGCCGTCTTTTTTCAGCTCGGTGATCAGGCGCTGCACGTCGCGTGTGGTGCTGCGGTAGTCCTTGGCGCCGGCCCGGCTCGCGTCGTAGTCCTGATAGAAGCTCGGCACGGTGATGACGCCCACTTTGATGTCATGGCCGTTGCGCTGCACGACGCGCATCGCCTTGTGGGAGGCTTGGGCTTCGAGTGATACGCGGTTGCGGGTGAACTCCACCACTTTCTGGGCGGAGCCCGGAGCCGCGCCCGCCGGCAATAACTGCAGGCGCACGACGGTGCCGCCGGGGCCGCGAATCTTCTGCACGACGTCGTCGAGGCGCCAGCCGATCACATCGATCAGCTCGCCGGTCTTGCCTTCGCCGACCGCGGTAATGCGGTCGTTGGCGGCGAGCTGGCCGCTCGTCGCGGCCGGACCGCCCGCGATGACATCGATCACGGTGACGTAGTCGTCCGTCAATTGCAGCGATGCGCCGATGCCCTCATAGCTCAAGCTCATCTGTATGTTGTATTCCTCGGAGTTGCGCGCCGAGAAATAATTCGAGTGCGGATCGAGCGACAGGACGAAGGCATTCATGAAGGCTTCGAAGACGTCTTCGGGCTTGCTCTGATCCATCCGCTTCGCCACATGTTCGTAGCGTTTGCGCAGCAGATCGGCGGTCTCGGGCCAGGTCTTGCCGGCGGTCACGAGCGACAACGCGTCGTTCTTCACGCGCTTGCGCCACAGTTCGTTCATCTCGGCGACGTTCGCCGGCCACGGCTCTTTTTCACGGTCGAAATTGAAGGACTCGTCGATATCGAAATCCGGCTTCTTGGCGAGCAGGTCGATCGCGTAGGCCATGCGCTCACGGCTGCGTTGTTGATAGCGTCGGAAGATGACGAACGCGGGTTCCACGTCGCCCGCCTTGATGGCATCGTCGAGTTCGTAGCGATAGCGCTCGAACTCGGCAATGTCGCTCGCCAAGAAATAGCTCCGGCCGCCGTCGATGGCGTCGAGGTAGCGATCGAGGATCAAACTCGAGAGATGGTCATCGAGAGGCGCGCGGCGGTAATGCTCGCGTGCCACGATGTCCGCGACGCGCCGTGCAACGTAGTTCTCTTGTTCGGTGGGCTCGAGCTGTGCCGTCGCGCTCACCGTCGCGACGGGGACCGCGGTGGAGGGGGTCATGGCCGCGCCCAGCAGCGCGGCGAGGCCTACCGCGCCCGCGCAGACGGCGATGCCGGTAATCCAGCGCGAACGATTGCCCCGAGGCCTATTAGTCATCACCGTAGCCGTTCTCCTGTAAACTCCACTCCCCAGTTCCCCATCAAGGCTAGAGAAGCCTGTGCTTGCAAGCAAGTGTATATGAGCCCCAAGGCATGCGTCCGTTCACGGTTTTGATCGGTATTATTTTGGGGTCCGCGGCGTCGATCACCTTTGGGCTCGCCGCCGTGCTGATCGTCTTTTGCGTCCTCGAGGGTAAACACCCCGACCTTTCCCGCGAATTGCCGCAGCTCGTGGGGAGCCTCATCTCATTCGCTTGTTTGACAGCCGCGAGCGCAGGTAGTTTCCTCGGCCAGGCAAAAGTGCTCCCGTGGCGCGGCTGGGCGCACATGGCGACGGTCGCGAGCCTGGGTTTCGTGGTGTTCCTGTATTGGCCGCGCAGCGTCTGAACGAGGCATCTGAACGAGTTGAGCAAGTGAGCAATATCATGCGGAAGCGGGTCGGAGCCAGCATTTGTGCTGTTTGGGCCGGGGCTGTTTGGGCAGGCATGGGGTTGCTGCTCGGCTCGTGCGCCGACCAAAGGGTACCCCCACCGTCTACCGATATCGATGAAATCGCGTTTCGAACCCATGTCAGCGTACTTGCGTCCGATGACTTCGAGGGTCGCCGGCCTGGCACCGCGGGTGAAGAAAAGACCGTCGCCTATTTGCTCGAGCAATTTCGCAAGCTCGGCTTGAAGCCCGGCAACGGCGAGAGTTTCCTGCAGCAAGTTCCGATGGTCGAAATTCTCGCCGGCGCCGATGCCTCGCTGTCGATCGCCGGGCCCAAGGGCACCGTTACGCTCGCCAATGGTAGAGACGTCGTGATGTGGACCAAGCGCGCCGTGCCGGAGGTGCGCCTCGCGCAGAGCGAGCTCGTGTTCGTGGGCTATGGCATCGTCGCCCCAGAATACGGTTGGAATGACTACGCCGACATCGACGTTCACGGCAAGACCGTCGTCGTGCTGCTGAACGATCCGGGCTATGCGAGCAAGGATCCGAAGCTCTTCAAGGGCGGAGCCATGACCTCCTATGGGCTTTGGTCCTACAAGGTCGAGGAAGCGGCACGTCAGGGTGCCGGCGGCGTGTTGCTGGTCCACGACGCGGGCGCCGCGGGCTATGGCTGGAATGTGGTAGAGAACACCTGGACAGGGCCGCAGCTCGAACTCTCGAGCGCCGATGGCAATGCCGGGCGCGCCGCCATCGAGGCGTGGATCGCTGGCGATGCGGCACGAGCGTTATTCGCCCGCGCCGGACTCGACTTCTCCGAGTCTTCGGCGGCCGCAGCCCGCGCAGGGTTCAAGGCGGTTCCGATGGGATTGCACCTCGACGCGACGCTGCACAACTCGCTGCGCCAGTTCGCCTCGCCGAACGTCATCGCGGTGCTCCCTGGTGGCAGCCGCCGTCGCGAGACCGTGATGTATGTCGCGCATTGGGATCATTTGGGAACCGACCCGGCGCGCTCCGGACACCGCATATTCAACGGCGCAATCGACAACGCAACCGGGGTGGCGGGACTCTTGACCGTGGCGCAGTCCTTCGCGCGCACGAAACCGCCGGCGGATCGTTCCATCGTCTTTGTCGCCCTGACCGGCGGGGAATCCGGCCTGCTGGGTTCGCAGTATTACGCCGCGAACCCCATTTACCCGCTGCGCGAGACCGCGGCGGTGCTCGATCTGGATACCTTGCGGATCGGCGGCCCGACGCGGGATGTCATCGTGTTTGGGTTTGGGAATACCGATCTGGAGGGCACCGCGCGCTCGGTGGCGCTATTGCAGGGCCGCGAACTTGGTCCGGACCCGATGCCGGAATTGGGCCGGTATCTTCAGTCGGACAGCATCAGCTTTGCGAGGGCCAGTGTGCCGGTTCTGTATGCCCAAGGCGGCCTCGACGATTCCGCTCGCGGACCCGTGTGGGGCCGGACACAACTCGAGGATTACATCGCGCACCGCTATCGGCAGCCGGGGGATCAATACTCCACCGACTGGGACGTGCGCGGGACGCTCGATGACCTAAGCCTGTACTACGAGGTCGGCAATAGAGTCGCCCGCAGCAAGCGCTTCCCCCGCTGGTATCCGAACAGCGAATACCGTGTCGCGCGACACCATCCCCCGCCTTGATTCACTAGCGCTTGCCGACCCGCGCCCAGTGCTTAGTGCGATCGAAGCGCCCGGATGTGTTGTAGGGGTCGAACCCTGGAGAGTCGCCCGAGCCTTGCACCGGTTCGACGCTAAACGCCAACTCGGGAGCGGCTTTCTTCGCTTCCCGCAGTTCGCGGACGCCGAAGCTGAATAATGCTTCCCGCTCATTTCGGATATCGTGATCACTCGCCATCGTCTTCCGTCCTCTGCAATGAATCCTCCACTGATCAACGGCTCTCACGGCCCAGTGGTTTAATTCTTTGATCCGACCGCTGGATGAATGTTCCCAAACCGCGACGAGGGTCATGTCATGGCATCGCGGAACTGTGACGCAGTTCAAGTCGACCGCGACATAACGTGGCTGCGGCGCGACTCCGCACGGGGTCCCTAGGCGCCGTCAGTCTTCGCCGGAAACGCTCCGGCCGCCCGCTCGCCACCACCCTCGAAGTGCCTTGAACAGCAAATACAGGCCATAGGGTCCGAGCAGCACGATCCAACTCGCGGTCGATGCCTGCGCAAGGCCGGTGAACACGCTGCCATACAGGCGTCCGAGAGTCGCTCCTTCGTAACGGCCGAGCGTTGCCGCGCCGACGTAGAAGATCAGCAGCGGCATCACGCCGATGCCGATCAGCAACGCGATCAGGGCGAGGACGAGTTCCCTCGACCACGGACTGGCGAATCCGAACCGCGCAAGCATCGAGGGAGTCGACATGGCGGTGATTGTAAACGAATCCGGTCGCCCGGCGCCGGGCGCTGTAGAATCCGCTCATGCAGATACGCACGGCGGTCGTCGGTGTCGGCTATCTCGGCCGATTTCATGCGCAGAAATATGCCTCTTTGCCCAATGCAACGCTCGTCGGCATCGCCGATCCGTCCGCGGCGGCGCGCTCGGCCGTGGGGGCCGAATTGAGTGTTCCCGCACACGCCGATTACCGCGAATTGCTGGGTCGAGTCGATGCCGTGAGCGTCGTGACCCCGACGCCCTTGCACTACGGTGTCGCCAAGGACTTTCTCGAAGCGGGCGCCAGCGTGCTGGTCGAGAAGCCGATGACGGTCACGGTGGCGGAGGGAGAGAGTTTGGTTGAGTTGGCCCGCCGCGCCGGGCGCATCCTGCAGGTCGGCCACTTGGAGCGTTTCAATGCGGCCGTGCTCGCGGTGCAGCCCACGCTGACCGTGCCCCGGTTCATAGAGTCCGCGCGGCTCGCGCCATTCAAGCATCGCGGCACGGACGTCGACGTCGTACTCGATCTGATGATTCACGACATCGATCTGATCTTGAGCATCGTGCGTTCGCCCGTGGTCGCGGTCGATGCGATCGGCAGCAGCGTATTTTCCAAGGCAGTCGATATCGCGAACGCCAGGCTGCGCTTCGCGAACGGCTGCGTTGCGAACGCGACCGCGAGCCGCGTCAGCCTGAAGACCGAGCGCAAGCTGCGGCTCTTCCAGGACGATGCCTACATTTCGGTCGATCTACAGCAAAAGGTGCTGACCGTCATCCGCAAGGGCGCGGAGATGGGCGTGGACGGCATGCCGCAGGTCGCCATCGCGGAGAATACCTACGAGCAGGGGGACGCGCTCAAGGCGGAAATCGCCGCGTTCCTTGATTCCGTGGCGACGGGCTCCGCGCCCGCCGTGAGCGGTGAAGACGGCTTGCTGGCGTTGCGCACGGCGGTCAGCATCGCCGAGCAGGTGGCGAGTTCGCGCGGGCAATTCGCCTAGTGCGCGGGCGCCGCTTCGTTGTCGGTAATGGTGACCTTATCCACCAAGAAGCGCGTTTCCGCGAAGCAAGCGGTAGGGATTCCCGGGTGCTCCGTGTAATGCAATTGCACCCGGTGACCGACGGCCTTGGTCAAGTCGGCCGCTACGGATTTGTCGCGTACGCTGAAGTCCCATAACTGCGGCGATGTGCTTGCGCCCATGTATTGGCCGCCGCCGTAATACAGCGCGATCTCGCCCTCCTGGGTTTTGCAGATCCAGCCTCGCCGCGCGAATTTTTGCAGCACGCCCGCGCGCTCGCCTTCGGCATATGCCCATGCCAGGGTCAGCCACGTCCACAGCCCGATGCCGATGACGATGAGCAGCAACAGGGCCAGCAGCCATCGACCGATACGACCTCCCGATCCTCGTCGTCCGGTAGAATTCGGCACTTCAATCCGCGTCATGGCGGCAATCTCGCACGATATGCGGCGGACTTCAAATGACGACGAATCGCCAGGGCTTCACGGCAACCGTGCTCGCGTTCACGATTTGGGGTGTATTGCCCCTCTACCTGCATCCGCTGCACCAACTCTCGGCGGCCCAGGTCATCGCCAATCGCGTGGTCTGGTCATTTCTTTTCGTGCTGGGCTGGATGGCGCTGCGCGGCGAGCTTGGGACGCTGCGCGCCGCCCTCACCGATCGCGGTGTCTTGTGGCGGCTCGCCGTCACCGCCACCTTGATCTCCAGCAACTGGTTTGTGTACGTCTGGGCGGTTCTAAACGGCCACGTGCTCGACAGTAGCCTGGGATATTTCATCAATCCGCTGGTGAATGTCCTGCTGGGTGTGGTGTTGCTGTCAGAAAGACTCAGCCCGGCACAATGGACCGCCGTGGGGATCGCGGCAGCGGGCGTTGCGTATCTGACCGCCGCATCCGGCAGTCTGCCGTGGATTTCACTCATTCTGGCAGTGACGTTTGCTTTCTATGGATTGATCCGGAAGCTCGTGAAGATCGAATCGCTGCCGAGTCTCGGCATCGAAACGCTGCTGCTGTTGCCCTTCGCCGCGTGCTATCTGCTTTGGTGCGAGCATGCGGGGATCGGCGCCTTGGGTCATACGAGCACCGCGACCACCGCGTTGCTGATCGGCAGCGGACCGGTGACCGCGATCGCCTTGTTTCTGTTCGCCTACGGTGCGCGCCGACTGCCGTTCTCGATGGTTGGCATTCTCCAATACCTCGCGCCTACGCTGCAGCTGGCCTGTGGCGTGTTCGCCTTTCACGAGCGATTCGGGCGCACGCGCGCCATCGGCTTCGTATTCATTTGGACGGCGCTCATCATCTATGCGGGTGAGGGCCTGTGGCTCGCGCGCAAACAGCAGCGGGCCTACGCCTAAACAGACGCGGCCTACTCCTAAACGGCAGCGGGCCTACGCCTGATGTCGTCCGCGCTCAAAATATCCGGCGGAACGTCAGATTGATCCGCGGGCCGCAGGGTCGACGCTGCTTGTCGATCCCGTGTTTCCAATTGCGCTGCGTGTCGCCCTGCATGACCAGTAGGCTGCCCGACTGCAGCGGCAACCTCACCCGCTTCAGGTCCTTGCGCGTTCGGTGTTTCAGGACGAAGGTTCGCTCACTTCCCAGGCTCACCGAAGCAATGATCGGCCGGGGTCCCAGTTCCGGCTCATCATCGCTGTGCATGCCCATGCTGTCGTTTTGATCGCGGTAATAGTTGAGCAGCACGCTGTTGAATTCGATCTTGGTGGCCGCCTGAACGCAACCCCGTATCGATGCGAGAACGTCCGTCCACGGCAGAGGCTCGAACCGGATGCCCGAATACGTATAGCTATGGCCTCGATCTCCATACCAGGCGATGAGTCGTGGCTGCCGATACCGCTTGCCCCAAACCACGATGTCTTCGCTTCGCCAAGCGATGTGGTCGAGGAGCGCGCGCATTAGCGCCTCGGGAGGCGCCGGCAGGTGCATCGACGACAGGTACGAGATGTCCGCGTCCGGGAGCGGAATGTCGCGCCATTCGCCTTCAACTGCAAACAAATCCGTCACGGCCTATGCCAACCCCCGCGGTCACCCGGGCCCGAGTTCAGCCTGAACTCACTAGCCGCCAAGCCGTGGACTATGGTGTACACCGGCCTCGCGGGTAAAGGAAAGGATCATGGATCGTGGGTCAACTCGAGAAAGTCACCTGCCTGCGCAATAATCAGCAGCCCACAGGCGGCGGCACTGATGAAAAATCAACAGTACGCCGGGTGAGTGCTGACGGTATCGATCCCCGCAGCGAGCTTCTCAAATAAGAAAATCATCAGCTCAATCAGTCTGTTGCTTCAGCTGGGCCGCTGAGAATGGCGCGAATCGGCGCACGAGGTTTCAACCCGGCATGCCGAATGCAACATCGCGCCAGCGAACTGTCGTGAGGGCAACCAATGATTGGAGGTTCGATGAGACTGAAGCTTTTGGGCCTGGTCGGTGCTGCTGCGGCGGCGCTTGCCTCGCTGCCCGCCGCTGCGCATCACGCGTTCGCGGCTGAGTATGACGCCGAGAAGCCATTTGAATTGACGGGCATCTTGACCAAAGTCGAGTGGGTAAACCCGCATAGCTGGATCTACGTCGACGTCACGGCGCCGGACGGCAAGGTGATCAACTGGCAGTTCGAGTTCGGCGCACCCAACGCGTTGATTCGGCGAGGTCTGCGCAAATCGGATCTGCCCATCGGCGGACAAGTTCACGTGAAGGGCTATCTCGCCAAGAGCGGCCAGGCCGTTGGCAATGCCACGAGCGTCACGCTGCCTGACGGCCGTAATCTATACACGGGATCCTCCGGGACCGGAGCCCCGGGCGAGCCCTCGCAGTGAATCGGGGAATGAGCGTGCGGTTGCACGCCGCAGTCGTCATCTGCGCATGGCTGGCGGGTTGCAGCTCGCTGTCCCCGCCGCGAGCCGCTACGCCGGGAGACCCGATTCAATCCCCCAAGCTCGGCAAGAAGGTGGCGGGTATTGCGCGGACGAAGGACGGGACGCCAAATTTGACCGGTATATGGCAGGCCATCTCAACGGCGGACTACGACCTCGAACCGCATTCGACCCGCAAGGATGCGCCACCCGGTGCCGGCGTCGTCGAGGGCAATACCATCCCGTACCAGCCTGCGGCGCTCGAACACCGGGCGGAGAATTTCGCGGCACGTGACAGACTCGACCCGAGGCTGCAATGCTTCACGCTCGGCGTGCCGCGCGACAATTACTATCCCGAACCCTTCCAGATATTGCAGCGTCCGCGAGATCTGACGCTGATCTATGAGTTCGGCAACTCGGTGAGGACGATACATACCAACGGGACTTTGCATCCTGCGGGGGACAATCCGGAGTTTTGGCTTGGCGATTCGCGCGGGCATTGGGAGGGCGACACGATGGTGGTCGATGTCACCGATTTCACTGACAAGACCTGGCTGGACCGCGCCGGCAATTTTCACAGCGACGCGCTGCATGTCATCGAACGCTGGACTCCCATCGACAAAGATCATCTCCAATACGAGGCCACGATCGAGGATCCGAAGGTCTTCACGCGGCCCTGGAAAATTGCCGTGATCCTATACCGTTTGAAGGACCGGAACATTCAATTGATCGAGAACTACTGTTACACGCTCGACTACGACCGGTACTACCCGTTTCCGAACGGTCGAACGAGCGGCAACGACAATCCGAGCGACGCCCGATGAAACGAATGACGGAGAGACTGCCAATGAGGCGAACAGCCCAAGATCGCCTGCGCGGGCGGCTGGGTTCGGTAACCCTACTAGCCGCGTTGTTGATCGCGGCGACGTACGCGCACGCACAACTGCGCTGGACATCGACGCTCACGGTGGTGAAAGAGGGGCCATGGACGGGCCCTCGTCTCGATGACGGCCAGCCAAACATCGAGGGAGTCTGGTCCAACGATTTTGCGAATCACGACAATTTCACGGATCCCCAGGGCGGCATCCCCGGCGATCCCAGCAAAGGCCTGCGCGTGGCCAACGGCGCGGCGGATCGTCCGGTAAAACCGCGCAGCGAACGGGCGCCGAGCCGGGTGAGTGACCCGGCGGACGGCGAAGTGCCATTCCAGCCGTGGGCGCGCGCCAAGCAACAGGAGTTTCTGGCGAATTTCTTCAACCCGACCAAACCGGAATACGTCGAGCCCGGTGCTCACTGCGCTCCGGCCGGCGTACCCAAGTCGCTGTATTGGCACGGTTATGAGATCAGGCAGTTTCCGGGCATCGTCCTGTTCCTGTTCAACGGCGGCACGCGAGTCATTTACCTCGACGGGCGTCCGCACCTGCCCGAGAACATCAAGCTGTGGAATGCCGACTCGAGAGGTCATTGGGAAGGCAACACCCTGGTGGTCGACGTGAGCAACAACAACGCCAAGGCCCGCTTCGCGCGCACCGGCGAGTTCGCCAGCGAGAACGTGCATGTGGTGGAGCGCTATACCTTCGGGGCGGACCGTTATACGTACAACGCGGTATTCACGGATCCCACGGTTTACACGCGGCCCTTCACCGTCACCATTCCGGCGCATCGAATCACGGAGAAATCGCCTCAGGACGGATGGGCCAACGAACAGGAATGGGCCAACGTGCCCCCCGGACAACCGGCGTTGTTCGAGAATTATGAGCGCGTCTGCGTCGAGAACAACCATGGCCATGGCGCCATCGTCGCCACCGCGAGCCCAGGCGCCGCGGCCGCCGGCGCGCCAGCCCCCGCCGCTGCATCGGCGAACCCCGCTGCATCGGCGAAGTAGCGTCTGAACGCCACTCAGCCCGACCATGTCACTTGTCGAACTTTGCCAAGGGATCCAAGACAGCGGATTCGCGACCGCGCTGCTCGAGTCACAGTACCTTTGGCTGGTCATCGAGTCAGCGCATGTCATCGGACTCTCACTGTCGGTGGGATTGATCGTCCTCACGGATCTACGGTTGATCGGCAGCTTTCGTCGCAGCGAGCCGGTGTCGGAGGTGCTGGAACAATTGCGTCCCTGGCTGTTGACGGGTTTCGCGCTGATGTTCGTCACCGGAGGCCTGCTGTTCGTGTCCGAGGCGGCCAATGTGATTGTGAGTCCTTGGTTCCGGTTGAAAATGCTGTTCCTGTTGCTGGCGGGACTCAACGCGGTGTGGTTCGAACTCAAGCTGGGACGCAGACTGCGCGCCTGGAATCATCTCGACAGTCCGCCCTTGGGCGCACGAATCGCCGGTTGGACATCACTGGTGTGTTGGATGGCCGTCATCGTGTTCGGGCGATGGGTTGCGTACGCGCACACATGAGAGTTACGCGCCCCCGGCCGAAACGCGCTTGGCAGATTCGAGGTGAGGCTTGAATGACGCTGCTCGGATTGTTCCATTGGTTCGAGGCGACCGGCATCGGTATCTACGGACGCCGATCGAGCTACTTCTTTCCGGCTGTCGAGGTGGTGCATCTCTTCGGATTGACGCTGCTGCTCGGCACCGCATTGGTGCTGAATCTGCGCATGCTCAACGCCACCATGCGCGCGCAAACGATCTCCGATGTGGCACGTGCCACGAATCGACTGATTTGGCTGGGAGCCGTGGTGAGCATCGCCAGCGGCCTATTGTTATTTCTGACCGAGGCCATCAAGTGCTACTACAACGTGGCGTTCTGGTACAAAATGGGACTGCTGTCGGCAGCGATCGTCTTCCAGCTCGCGATTCATCAGAGGCTGAGCAAGGCTCCGTCGACATCCGCGCGGCTCGCAAAAAGCGCCGCGGTGGTTTCACTGCTGTTGTGGTTCGGAGTCGCCGTGGCGGGACGCGCCATCGCGTTCGTGTAGCGACCTTGTTCTGGAGACGGCGCCTCGACCTCGCTGATCCGGCCGTAGCGCTTCAACAGCGTGCGCACCACGTTGCGTGAGATTCCGAGCAATTCCGCGGTGCGCACCTGATTCTCGCCGCTGTGTCGATACGCTTCCTCCACGAGTCGCCTTTCAAGGTCGCGAAACAGGCTCTTGCCGGGATTCTCGAAGCACTCTTTGAGCGCTTGGCCCATGCGGTCGAGTACAACCGGGTGTGCCGTGCTCGCGGCCACTCCGGGTATACGCAAGTGTTCCGGACGAATTTCCGGCTCGTGGGCGATCAGCAAGGAGAAGTGAATGACGTTCTCCAGTTCTCGGATATTGCCGGGCCAGGCGTAGCGCTGCAGGACCTCGAGCGCGTCAGACCGAAGTACAGGTTGCTGGCGCTTCAGCCGCTTGCTGTAGAGGCCGATGAAATGCTCGGCCAAGGCGGCCACGTCGCTCGGACGATCGCGCAGGGCCGGCAGTCGGATGGGAACGATGTTCAACCGGTACAACAAGTCGAGCCGGAAATTCCCCGCCGTCACCGCCGCATCGAGTTCGACATTGGTCGCCGACACGATGCGCACGTCCACCGCGGTGGATCTGCGTGCACCGATGCGCGTGACCTCACCCTCCTGCAGTACCCGCAGAAGCTTGCACTGCTGCGGCATAGGCAGGTCCCCGATCTCGTCGAGAAACAGTGTTCCGCCATGCGCGGCCTCGAACCATCCTTCGCGGCGCGATTGTGCCCCGGTAAACGAACCTGCTTCGTGACCGAACAACTCGCTCTCGGCCAACTGCTCGCTGATGGCGCCGCAGTTGACGGCGAGGAACGGTCCAGTGCGGCCGCTCATGCGGTGAATGTAGCGCGCGACCAGCTCCTTGCCGGTGCCGCTCTCGCCCGCGATGAGCACCGCGGCGTCGCTCGGCGCGACGCGGTCGAGCAGACCCCGCAGCGCAAGCGACGCCTGATCGACGAATAACACGTGCTTGGCGCGCAGCCGCCCCGATACAGCCGCCGCGTCCGATTCGAGCGCTCTGGACGACGCGCTAATGCTGGTCACGCCAGCCATGTAGGCTCCCTTCAAGGTTCATTGATGCGATGCAAGTTACCCACTGCGCCGAATCCGCGCCAATAAGATTCTGAAATAGTCTCATTACTTTCCGACGCATTCATCCAATCTTTGGCATAGATGTTGCTCAACTCCCTGTGTTTCTGATTTTCATTTACCTATCACACGAGGTTGAGTATTCATGATGATCAAACCCTTGTTGATTTCGCTTACCCTGGCTGCGGCGCCGGCCGCCTTCGCTCAGTCGACCGCTGCGCCCGGCGGGCAGCAGACGGCAGCGCCCGGGGGACAGGCGACCGCCGACGCGGAAAAGGCGCCGGCATTCAAAGCGCATGTGCTGTCGCGCCCCGAACTCGATGCACTCTTGAAGCAGCCGGATAAGCTCGTTCTGATCGACGTGCGGCGGCCCGATGAACTGACGACTAAAGGCGGTTTCCCCGTGTATTTGAGCATTCAGATCAAGGATCTCGAATCGAGCCTTGCATGGATACCCAAGGGCCGCACCATCGTAACCGTGTCCAACCATGCGGCGCGCGCCGGCAAGGCCGCCGATCTGTTGGCGGCAAAGGGATTCAAGGTGGCCGGTGCGGTCGGGGTCGAAGGATATGAAAAGGACGGCGGTACGCTCACGCGAATCGCCGCTCCTGCGCCGACCGGCGCGCTGGTGCAAACACAACACTGATGCTGGTGTTTTAAACGCAGTTCGATCGCCGGCAGCCGTGCCCGCGGGTTCATTGCCGATGCAATCCGCGATTTTCCCGCGTGGCACGGCTCTTGCTAAATCGCCTCGACGCAAACTTCTTTTTTTCGCGTCGGAGGACTTGATCGATCATGCGAAATTTCCCGGGAGCCGCGGCCGCCGCGGTATTGAGCACGGCCGCCGCAGCGTTCGCGCCGCTGCAGGCGCAGCAACTGGCCAACAACGATGCGGCGTTGGCTGACAAATCGGCGACGAATCCGTCGACGGACCTCGACTCCATCGTCGTCCTGGGCACGGCGCGGCAGGACATCACGCCGCTCACCAGCACGGCTCCGGTGGACGTCATCTCGAGCGCCGATCTGCAGCGGACCGGCGCGCTCAATCTCAACGAGGCGCTGTCGAAACTGCATCCGTCGTTCAATTTTCCGCAGGGTCAGAATGCGGTGAAAGGCCAGGGCGTGCGATCCGCGTCGCTGCGCGGCGTCGGACCCGGTTACACCCTGGTACTGGTGAACGGCAAACGGCGCAATCTCTCGGCGCAACTGTCGGGCACGGACCCGTGGCCGGCGACCCAGGTCGTGGACATCAACACCATCCCGATCAGCGCCGTGGAGCGCATCGAAGTGCTGCGCGACGGCGCGGCCGCCCAGTACGGTTCGGATGCGATCGCCGGCGTCATCAACATCGTGCTGAAGACCGATTCCTCCGGGGCCGACGTGGATGCGCGAGTCGGCGGATACACCGATGGCGGCGGCGAAACCTCGCAGTTTCTAGGTAGCAAGGGTTTCAAGCTCGGCGAGGACGGTTTCCTGAACTTGGACCTAGACCGCTTAAAGAGCGCCAATGTGAATCGCAGCGCCGACGATTGGCGCCAGCTGTTTCCCACCGGCGATCCGCGCAATAGCACCTACCCGAAGGACTACGGTGATTGGGGTCAAGCGTCGCAGGATAACTGGACCGGACTCGCGAACGCGGAGCTGCCGCTGGCGGATTCCTGGCGCGCGTACGGTTGGCTCAATTATTCCAATAAGTCCTCGAACAACTTCGTGAACCCGGAGCGCATCGTCGCCTCCAATACGTCGAGTCCCACGGCCACGAATCCGTTGCAGCTATCGCCCACGGACGTGCTCGGTCTATACCCCAATGGCTATCAGCCCTCCATGACCTATGTGTCGAAGGATTACGCGGCCGTTGGCGGCGCGAAATACGGCAACACAGCTTTGGGCGATCTGGACTTGAGCGTGTCCTACGGCCGTAATGAGACGGGCCGGTACACGTACAGTTCGGTCAATCCCAGCTGGGGTTTGACGAGTCCGACCGATTTCTACTTAGGATCCTGGATCGATCACACCACCAGCGTGACCGCGGATTACACCAAGGACCTGGGGCTCACGTTCGTAAACTCCGCGGTACTGTCGGCGGGCGCGCTGTTTCGGCAAGAGTCTTGGGGCACGGGCGATTTCGGCAATTACATCGGGTATGCTCCGGGACCTCTGGCGGGCCTCCCCTTGTGGGCGTTGTATTCGACGCCGAGCACCGTATACCAAGGCAAGACGGCTGCCTACGTGGGAAAAACCGCCGCGCAGGTCGCGGGCAGCTTTGCCGGTTACTACGACCAATACGCGTCGCAATATCCGGAGATCAATTTTGCGAAGGCCACGGGTTCCGTTGGCGCGACCGGCTCGTCGACGGCCGGCATCCAGCCCATCGATGCCGGCACTATCAGCCGCCACGTGAGCGGCGCGTATCTCGGCTTCGATTCCAAGGTCACCTCGCAGTTCGACCTCGGCGCCACCGGGCGTTTCGAGGATTACTCCGATTTCGGCAGCACCAGCAATTATCGCTTCACCGCGCGGTACGAGTTCGTGCCCGCGATCGCGGTTCGCGGCACTGTGAGCAGCGGCTTTCACGCACCGAGCCTGGCGGAATTGGGTCAACAGGTCACCAGCTACACGGGCACCTTCACCAACAATGGCATCAGCATATTGGCCCCCGGCTACACCCGGCAGTTCCGCCCGTCGGATCCCGTGGCGGCGGCGTTCGGCGCGAAGCCGCTCGAGCCCGAGAAGTCCACGACTTATTCTCTGGGCGTCGTGTTGCGCCCCGATGACACCAGTTCGATCACCATCGATGCGTACCAGCTCAAGATCGACAATGTCATCACGGTCACCGATCCCATCCAGGGACCGACGGTGACGGCGGTGTTCAACGCGGCGGGGCTCGCGGGATACACCCAGGCCACGTATTACTTGAATGCGTGGAACTCGCGCACCGACGGCGTTGACCTCGTTGCGCAGAAATTCTTGAGTCTGCCGGTGGGCCACCTCGATCTATCGCTGGCCACGAGCTACAACACTACGAGCATCAGCGATCCGCACAACACCGTGGATATCGGCGGCGCAACCATCACGGTGCTGAACAATTCGCACATCCGCGACGCCGAGAACGGCGTGCCCAAGACGAAGGTGATTGTGGACGGTCGCTACGGGCTGGCGGCGTGGTCCTTCGACGTGACCGGAACCCGCTACAGCGCCTATCGGTACGACGTCGGCAATGTACCCAACGTCGTGCAGGCCAACGGCAACGTCGATCAGGAGTTCGCGCCGGAGACCTATCTCGACGCCGGTGTGAGCTACGACGCAACTGGAAACGTTCGGCTGAGCCTGCTGGTCCAGAACCTTCTCGATAAATATCCGGACAAATACTTCGACGGCAACCGGTCGAGCGGGATCAACCCCTATTCGTTCATCGCTCCCAACGGCGCCTCCGGACGCTTCGTTCTGTTCGGCGTGAACTGGCGATTCCAGTGAGCGGCGGGAGAACGATGAAATTCCTCACCCGACGACGTTTTCTTGCCGACTCCGCGCTGACGGGCTCCGCGCTGCTACTCGCGCGAGGCGGCCTGGCCGCGGCTCAGAACTTGCCGGCAGCCACCGGTACGCCGGGCGAGACGGGCGCAACCAGCGGCGCCGTTGCTGCCGCTGACGCTTCTGCCGGGGTGAAGGGAGGCGTAACGCAGAGTGCCCGCGTATTGGTCGACTGGCATAGCCACTACGTGTCGCAGGCGGAGATGGATTTTTTTGCGCGCCGCCGCGAGGCGCCGCGGCTCATCACGGGTCCGGATGGTTCGACGCAATTGCAAAATGTCGATACGGCATCGGCGGCCGCGGGGGCACCCAGCGATTTTTCGCGCTCGGATATCGCCGCGCGGCTGCGACACCTGGATCAGAACGGGATCGCTCAGCAGCTGCTCACGCACACCGTGGCTCTAGGCCTGGATGCGAGCCTGCCGATCGAGGAACTGCGTCCCTTGTTCCGATCCTTCAACGATGAGTTAGCCGGTGTGATCCGGCAGCACCCACAGCGCTTCCTAGGAGTGGCGGCGCTGCCCACCGCCGACCCGCGGTGGGCAGCGGAGGAGTTGACGCGCGCTCACCGGGACTTGGGATTCATCGGCGGGTCGCTGCCGCTCAATGCCTTCGCGACCTTGGAGGGCGCGCGTACTCTCGCGCCCCTGTTCGAGACCGCGCAGAAACACGGTAGCCATTTCTTCATACATCGCGGTCCGGCGAATGCCGCCGTTCCCGGCCAGCCGCCGGTGATCATTCCCAAGGACACCGAGTATGCACGATGGAGCCTGATCAGCAATTCCCACCTCGCGGCGGGCGGCATCACGCTGGGCCTGACGGATTTTCTCGACCCTTACCCGGACGTGTCGGTGCAAGTGATCATGCTAGCCGGCTTTCTGCCCTATCTCATCGACTCAATCGTGCCGGCCGCGCACAGAGCGGGCGTGAAGGACCCGTTGGCACAGCTGCGCAGAATTTATGTGGACCCGGGTCCGTATTCACGCATTGGCGATTGGACCGAATTGGCGGCCAACAAATTGGGTGCCGATCGCATCCTCTTCGGGTCGGACTACGGTGTGGGCGGCGGCGCCCGCGGCGACATCGCACCCGCGCTCGCGACGCTCGACGCCGCGTTGACGCCGGCCCAACGACAGCTGATTTATATGGATAACAGCCGTGCGCTGCTCAAGTCCAAGGGCAGGGCGTCGTGATCCGGCAATGCCGCACCGCCGCCCGAGGCCAGGCCCGCGCCGCGGCGTTCGGCATGATGTTGGCGCTGCTGGGAGCGTGTTCGCACGAGGCTTCGACAGCGACAGTCGCCGACGTTACGGTGCAGCAGGTCATGGCGACTCGAGTGGATCCCGCCGCGGATGCCCTCTGGGCATCGGTCAGCACCGTGATCACCGCCGCCGGCACCGAGGAGAGGCAACCGCGCTCGGCGGCAGAGTGGCAGGCTGTACGCCGCTCCGCGGAGACTCTTGTGCAGGGAACGGCTGCCTTGATGGTGCCGCGGTTGCGTGTGAGCGGCATAGGACTCGCTATCGAGGATGCGTCGGTGCCCGGCATAGAGCGCCCGGAGGATATCCAAAAGGCCATCGACGCGGATCCCAAACGTTTTACCGATGCCGCTTCGCGGCTGCGTGCCGCCGCTCTCGAAGCGTTGAAGGCCATCGATGCGCGCAGCGCCGAGAAGCTGGTCGAGGCCGGTGGCGACATGGACGAAGCCTGCGAGGCTTGCCATTTGACGTACTGGTACCCGAATTCTCCCCGGCCGAAGTAGAGGCCGGAGAGTCCTCAAATGGTGGAGCCGGGGGGAATCGAACCCCCGTCCATAAGTCCTACGCTGCAAGATCTACGTACGTAGCCACGTCTATTGTTCTCACCGCTCACTAACCCGACGGGCAGGGAAAGCGTGCAGCCAGCCCGGTGGCGATTCGCAAGACACACCCCAGACACGTGTGCCCCACTAGCTGATGAGCGC
>Ga0209611_10000410_pt1 | contig 62127 bp, 48 predicted proteins | sample S1TSphgellanicum_3_FD_187693 | JGI IMG/M metagenome (GOLD analysis project Ga0209611, IMG submission 187693) | Host-associated microbial communities from peat moss isolated from Minnesota, USA - S1T2_Fc - Sphagnum magellanicum MG (SPAdes) (version 2) | ecosystem: Host-associated > Plants > Peat...
TTTTTTTTATTTATTAAATAAGAATATTTTTTTTTTTTTTTTAAATTTAGATATCTCAGTCGGATATCAGATTTTCACATTTTTAATATGATCCAGATATCAATGTTCCCGAATATCTGCTATTTACTCATTAGTTGGATATTAGCAGATTCAAATATCAAAAATTTGAAAATTGTCTGTCAATTATGCTTGGTGCCAGTTTTTTTTCTGAGACAAAAAATCTCCAAAAGATAACATCCTTTTTAAAAATGGGAATATTTTGTCACAATTTTTTTTTAAAGAAACATTCACAACAAAATCATAAATTAATTTTCTTAAAAATATAGGCACAATAATAACTATTACTGACTACAATTTTGAAAAAACCTCTGAAAATGTGTCCCTAAACACTTTAAAATTGTCTAAAATTTTTCACCAGCCTAGCTCGATCAGGAATTTTTTTTAAAAAGCATAAATAGATATTACTAACTTTGATATTCGGCCCTGGATCTGATGTCTAAGTCCGATATCAACATATTGATATCTTTATATCCTTCCGCATATCAAAGTACTGGACATCACGACGGATGATATCCAACATCCCGAATATCGCTCCCAATGATATTGGCTGGATGTCATTTTCGAGAATCGAACTCATATCCGAGGAGGATATCCGAAAAATCTAGATATCCGCCCAACACTGGTGTAAACCCAATTTATTCTTTCTCCTGCACAAAATAAACAAGTGATGAAAGTGCAGTAATTGTTGGACGTGAAAACTGAGTCAAGTACGCAAATGTACTACCAGTCCAACGACTATCATTCAATGGGCTATAGACAGTAATAAGTACACACGGGGCCCCCACTGTACTGACCTGGGTAGCTGTACTCCCGTCGGCAGAACGGTCCCACTGTACGCAGTGCTCTCCTCGGCACGGCAGCACCGCAGAAATATCTGCAGAGGGAGTGGGACTGTGGAAACCGTCAATTTCTATCGGCAAGCTCCACGCCTCTCCCCAGTGGCACTGTGGAAAAAGGAGTCACTTGTTACGCGTTAAAAGAAGCGCGTTAAAAAGGAGCGCGTTACAAACTTTATTCCACAGCCACAGTGAACCAGCACCCATCAGCGCACCATCCACTGGATGCCCGTTATTACTCAGTTGTGGATGAAACTCAACTGGAGTTAATATTTGGTTTCACCTTGTTAACCATTTCTGTAGAAAATAGGTCTCTCTTATAGGTACATAGATAAGAAAATAGGCAACTGCTAGGTATGTAGATGGTTTATACATCGGTCGAGGCTGTTTTTATTACCTACTAACAACCTGCTTGTGGGCTGTTAGTAGGTAGGTTTTTTTAAAAAGTAACTGAGGTAACCATCATGGTTAGCTAGGGAACTGGAATCCAACAGAAAACTGTTTCATGATCACTTACCATCCATCCTTTGTGGTGGGCTGGCGGGGTGCTGGTTCACTGTGGCCAAAAGTTTAACAAGATATATTTAAGTAAAATTCTGATGCTGCAAAATGTATGTGAAAATTTCGTTAATGATGGTTTATTGGCGTTGCCTACCAAGGCAAGGATAGAGTGTTTTTAGATTCATTATAGAATATAGTAGGCTTAATGGATTTTGGCCCCTGCATAATAGGTCTATTTTTGTATGAGGAGTTTTGAAAGATGATATTTTGGCTTGTGTTGAAACTTGAGATTAGTTATAGAGTTGTAATATCTCCAAGGATTTTGTGTTTCTTTTAGAGGACTTTTAGAGGATTATACTTTTACATGGTGAAATATTTGAGTTTCCATATTTCTTCTTTTGCCTTAAGATGCTTTTTTAATGTAAATGGCAAGGCGCCAGTGTGACACACCCCTTGTTAATCTGGTAGTACCAACTCCAGCGGATTAATTACCGCCGATGAGCGATTGCCCTCTGATCGTGGATGCTTCTGCTGGTTATGTAGATGTCGTCAAGCAGCTCGTCTGGTAATGCAGGATAAATAAAGGCAGAAACAATGACCTAGAGTGTCATCACTAGAAGCGGTAACGAAGCTGCAACCGAGAGGATGCACCTCTGCTCTGCTCGTCGAAGCATGTAACGGACTGGGCTGAAGACGAGGGAAGCTGCATGTCTGCTGCATCCGAAGTTGTTTCTAGGTGCTAGCTTGGCAAATGGTAGAAAACGGTTGTGAAGCAGGTCATGTAGTCGACAGGGTTGTGATTGATGTCGACAGTGAAGAAGACGATGATTGTGATGTCAATGCAGACGAGTTGAAAGCTGACCGTCTGTATGAAATAGCGAAGGACGACAAGTTGAGTCTGCTTTTGAAGGATTGGGAGAAACAGTTTAAAGTGGCACGCGAAAGGATAGAGACAAAGACCACTCGGACCAATAGCGCCAAGAACGATTTGTATCAGTGGATAGGGTTTTTCAGTGTGTTTCAAGGCGTGGTGCTTACGGCTGTGGCGCAGTCCAGTACCCTCGGCTGCCAGCAATCTTGGGCCCCTGCTTCGCTATCCCTCATAGCTTCAGTGGTCACTATTGTTAGCGTGCGTTTCAAACTCAAGAGCTATCGTGCGCTGGAAGATAATCTCGCAAACGAAACATATGATTCGAAGGTGAGGACGTTCCCTGTTTATATATATATATACATACATATATCGAATTCGGCTGCTTTTTCTGCATGTTGTTCTTTAGAAAAGAGCTATCCTTTTCCAGGTTCTCCAAGGCCATATGGTTGATGGAGCATGCGGGAGTTCAGTGAATCAATCTAGCTGTTCGTCGCATTGTTGCAGATTTTACATGAGCAGATTGCGGAATTGAAGACACAGGGAACAAGTTTCAAGTTCTCCTGGTTCCTAGACAGGGCGAAGAGGCAGGAGGAGGAAAAACAGAAGGCGGACAAAAAGAAGACGGACAAACAGAAGACGGATAAACAGAAGGCGGACGGAAACAAGAAGCAGCGCCGACGGAAGGACAGATACTATTGGGCTTGGGATTGGGCTGTGACTCTAGCACTTGTTCTCTTCTCAACCATCATCTTGTTGTGTTGTATCCTGGTACTGTGTGGGCCGGACAAACACAAGCCTGGGACCTAGCTGCTGGCACAAGTAAAGCTTGAATCCGTTATAAGCAACAACCAATATGTTCAGTATATCATGTTTCTGTTTTTTCATTGTTAGGCCGTGGATTGTTGGAGGTGTGACTTTGGGTGGAGTTCATCTGATGGGCATAGTTATCTGGTTGTTATGTTTGCAGTACAAGGGAGCTAGGAATCGTTCAAGGAGTCCAGATCATCAGCTCCAGATTTTTGAATTCACTGTTGACATTATAACATGGGTAAACTAGAAACAAAGCTGATCAATGATACTAGGAAAACTCTCGTGCTATATGAAGAAGCTTCAAATGCGGCTCAAACCCGGATCTGTGTGTTGCAACGTCCAAATGAACAACCTGCAGCAGTGGTAGAAACCAACACAGACACAAAGAGAACAAATGTTGCAGGGGAGCCTAACTTCTATCTACACAGCGTGGACCCAAACGACTCATACTCCACACTCCGGGTATGGTGTGGTAAAAAAGCTGTGTTTGGTGTGAGTACTGATGAGATGCTTGACAATGATGTCATCACCATCCGACAAAAGGGTAATGAGTTCACTAAACAATGTAAACCAAGGTATGAAATATTTGCAAAAAACTCAAACAATTAGGACTTCAGAAAATCGCTCCTTCAAGTCTGTAGTTACATCAATTGAATTAATCAGGTCATAAACTTCACTTTCACCAACAATGTGTTTACACCAAAACACAATATAATATGCTCCACACATCACTTTTGGTGTACAACACACTCAATAATGCTCTGAAATCATGAAATTGGAAAATGCTTGTCTGTTGCTTGTGTTCATAAGCTTTCAAGGTATGGACATACAAACATAATTTTTTAATTAAGAACCTTACCTCAAAAAGGATTGTTGTTGATTTTTACATTTTCAAACACTATTTGTTATGGTATTTTGCCTCTATCTATCAAGGTGAGTATGCAATTGTCTTATGTATAGTTAGAATTTCTTCATGTAATGTGTGACATGTAATTCTTGACTTCATACTTGTGAATTGAATTCAATCCTGAACTTGTTGTCCCTTTGTTTTGTCAGGAATCAAAAAAATGAAGCTGCATCTCCAAAAGCTGATGCATCTGCAGCTACTCCAGAAGGTGATACAGTTGCATCTACTCCAGAAGGTGATGTAGCTGCACCTACTCCAGAAGGTGATACAGTTGCATCTACTCCAGAAGGTGATGTAGCTGCACATACTCCAGAAGGTGATACAGTTGCATCTACTCCAGAAGGTGATGTAGCTGCACCTACTCCAGAAGGTGATACAGTTGCATCTACTCCAGAAGGTGATGTAGCTGCACCTACTGCAGAAGGTGATGCACGCAAGAAACAGAAGGAGCAAATTACCCTGGAAGTTGATGCACCCAAGGAACAAAAGGAGCAAACAACGAGCTCACCATTGGGGAACTTGTTCAAAAGAGTGGGAAACTTCTTCAAAACACGTTAAACATCAAACACTAATGTGAGGAAGTAAGGTTTCATAATTAAACTTGGTGAACTGCATACTACTACCTAGATGAAATCCAATATAATGTGGAATTTGATCCACAGAGAATCTTTTTGGCATACCTTTAATCTGATCTTCAAGGCAACTTAGGATTTCAAGGATATGATAATGGGCACACTAGACTCCAGATTAATAACACCAGTATAGGTGCACAAATGACTCATCACTCATCCTTCCTTATGACCATTTATTTGAGTTGTGATCAGTGGTGTTTTTTGTTTTTTTTTAAATTTGTCAAGTAGGTGGGTTGATGATCATGCCCAAGAGGACTTGGCCAAATTTGGCTAGAGGTTGAGGGGGAAGGAGAAAACTTTATGATTCCTTCTATGATTTGGCTTTTTGGAACCTATTCTGTAAATACAGATACTTCAGATTTTTTTCCTCATAATGTGGTGACTTGGGCCTATTTTTTCCATATAAAAAGGTCCATTGTACCTTTTGCAGCATCTTTTGTTTTCTCTCTAGCTTGTGAAAAACAATTGTAGAACTTTGTAGGTCATTGTGAAAAGCACTTGTAGAACTTTGCCTACTACATGTTAGGAATGGTTTTTTCTTTTATGGCAGTATAGGTTTTTTCTACTTACCACAAACAGAATATTTGTAAACCTAGCCTTATAGATTTTGCAGTAAATGGCAATCTCATCTATTTACAGTTTTACTTCTGAAGATTGAATGCTAAGAGGCACCTTTTCTATTTTTGGAGGAAAATTTTGCACTGTTGTGAAATTTGAAAATAATTAGTCGCAAATACAAAGATTTTTCAAATTGCCCAAATTCCAAAAATTAAAAAATATATAGAAATTTTGCCAGATTTCTAGACATGGCTCATGTAGGTGGTCAGAAATATATAAGGATGCTCAAATCTTTTCCTTTCATATTATTTTAATAGCCAAGTTTGGCTAAATTGGGTAATGGACAAATGCCACTTAGGCTACATCACAAAATTGGAAAAAGAAAAACCTTGGTAAGAGGTTAAGGTTTATTGACAAAAACTTGGCTCCTTCTCAAATGTTTAGTGTGCTATGATTTAGCTAATCAAATCTATGTACTTGCAAGCATTTGTGGAAACTGATTACCAAACAGAGAAAGCTGTTAAATTTGTTTTATGCATAAAGCATTTGTTGCACTGTCTTTCATTTGAAAACTCCAATCTTATTTGAGAAAGTAAGTGTACATGGCAATATAGGCACATTAATACCTCATGAGTACATTAAACCCATGCAAAACCAGCATTACCAGCATATAAAGATAGCATTGAACACATCTCCACAAAGTCTCAAAATTTGCATACATCTTCAACAACTACCTGAAAACGCAATCCATTCCTGCAAATTGTGTTCCCAAATTTGCTTCTTTGAGATTGTGAACACTATTCAATGATAACTTGATGTACTTATTTAATTGGTGCAATGTCTATTCAACAACCATGAAATACATATATCACATGTTCATAATATCAGAGAGTGACATTCTATTTCATATCACTTTTAGAAACATTCCAGAATCCATAATGGCCAAGATAGAAGTTTTATTTACAGTACACAAATATGTACCCTCCATTCAACCACGACTGTGCCATTGCAAACTGTTATATCTGGTATACATAAACCTACACAATGAATTGGATACATAAACTTACACAATGAGCGGTAACATGCCCGGTTACTATTAGGCACTGTTAGTCTATTAGTAAAATTTTCTATCTACCAGTATGATCCTATCACAATACCCATTTGTAGTCAATACCCTATTGACTACTACCAATAGGGCTATGTAAGGACAAAATCAAAGAAATAAAAAGGTCTAATTTCTAGCAAGGAACATTAAGCATTAATTTTCCATAACGCAATTGTGAGGTCGATGCAAGAGCAAAGACTTAGGTTCATACCATTCATTGCATTGAACTGACCACTTCTATCAAATACCACAATCCCTGCAACTTCACTCCATGTTGCTTCAAGGACTCAAGTTTATTCAATGAAGCCAAAATCCCATAGTGACAAGTATATGTCCTGGTTCAAAAGAACCCTTGAAGAAAGCATTACCTTGTGTGACTAACTGACGTGCTGGTTTTGTTGGCCTTCCTAGGGCTTCACCTTACAAATTTTGTTGGCCTTCCTAGCTCTTACATGTTGCTCTTACATGTTCCTACCCCTAAGAGCATCTCCATTGTTCACACAAAATGGCCCCCTGCAGATAACCTTCGAGGGCTGGTAATGTTTTGTGAGCTAGATTAACCCCATCAGCGCATCTAGCCAACATAAACCCTCTTGAGGCTGGGAAGAAATGTCTCCATGGCCTCCAGATTTTGTTAGGATGCCATAGGGTTTGTTTAAAGGATTTTGTGATGTAGCCAAAGTGGTGGTTGTCCAGAAAACAATTTAGCCAATTTATCCAATTTTGGCTACATACTAGATATGAAAGTAGAAAATAAAACAGAATCCTTCTAGATTCTTGGCTACCTGCCAGAACTTATCATAAAAATCTGGCAAATTTGGGCCACTTATACATGAAAACCCCTTTATATAGGTCAAAATCATATTTTTCAGGTCAAAATTTGGCAAGATCTTTTGCCAATAAAAAAAATACTGGGATGCAAGTGTAGAGAGGATCCAAGACCTGGAAAACTTCTGAGAGTATCCAAGACTTGAAATCCCAGAGACATTGCACAAAAAATTCATTGGCTGAATGAACAGGAACAAGTTTGTTGCAAAGAAAATATCACCAGCTCTTGCCTAGTTGTTCCTGTATGGGAAAATGTCTATCCAAACTTTCTATCTCTTCTATTCCATCTACATACTCAAGAAAACTAAGACCTCACCACATTAAAAATTGGAGTTGTATTTGAAGGCATATGGTATGAGAACAAGGGTAGAGCGAGCATGTTGACAAAACCTGCAAGTCAGTTAGTCACACAAGGTAATGCTTTCTTCGAAGGTTCTTTTGAACCAGGACATGTACTTCCCCCTGATCTCTTCATAAAATATTGTTGGATTGATAGTGGGTACTATAGATTTTTAGTTTCCCATGCCTTTATGAGTGCACCAGGGAGATATGCCCCTGGCATGACAAAAATATTCAAGCCTTTGGAAGAGGGCCATGAATTTCAGTTTCCATGTAAAGTCCCTAGGTCTTTTGACAATCCATTTCAAATGCTCATGTTTTGGAGTTGCAAAATAAATCTTGACATTTGAACTTGACCCATAATGGAGAAGAAAGAGCTCATATATCATTTGACTGGATTCATGTTGCAAAACTTGCTATAAGCAAGAACTGGTCTATGGTATATACTGAAAGCATGTAAGGAGTGTTAGTGAAAAAATTGACTGCTGGGCTTGATGGTTCAATAGTTGTTGTGGAGCTTTCCAATTGAGCAATTTTAGATGCATATTGGTAAGAACACTAACTTCCAATTTCCTAATTATCAATTTGCTAGCTATAATTAGGATATCTGAAAATTAATCAAAAGTGCAGAAATCTGTGACTACTTTATAGATGGTTTATCTTACCCAATTTGACATGCAAAGTGGGTGGTAGAACATGTACATATGATTATGTAAATATGTTAATGCGCTAACTCGCCCATCCATGATAGCAAAAATGTGTGAAGACAGTTTCCAGCTCTGGTATGTTCTGTTGACCAAAATGTGTCCACAATGGTGAACACCCATGTATCCAACAAATCATGAGACTACATCTTGCATTGCATGATCTCATGCAATCTAACCGAGAAACTGAGAGACTTCAAAACAAGTCATATGTAGTGTACATTGCTGCTGTCAATTTCATCATCCACTTCAGCAATATTTCCTCAATTCAAATTTAGGCCATTTTCAAAATTTTCATTTACATAGTAGGTATTCCATTCCAAACTTTTCAATAAATTCTTTTGAAGAGGGAGTGCATCTAAGGTAGGTGCAATATCATGTGTGATGGACGTCAGCCTGACAGGAAACAAAAATTTGCTACAAGGTCACTGGTGAGCGTTTCCATTCCATGCCAGGTAGTGCAAAATACCCCTGCAGATTCCAAGACTCCACCAGCATCAGCATAGGTGGTCATAGCTTTGTGCTGGGAACAATGGCACTTGCATTTGCAAGGATTTATAGGAAGGAATTGTGTCTCAAACATCGCAAGGCCCACATCTGCCAGATCTAGCTATCTGATTGTGGGTTCAAGCTTAATGAGGGTGAATGGTGGTCTTGATTATGGCAACATAGGTAGATCCCACTGTGTAGGAGGAGGGTTCTTAGGCCTACTCCTTAAGAGTGAGATTGAGATGTCTAATCCCTCTGATGCTTAAGGAGTAGCTGTGGAAGATTCCTCCACATTTCTAGGAGGGTTAGTTGCAGGTATCAGGTACCCTCCTCATACACTAGGATATTTCTGTAAATTTTCTACGAGTATGGAAAGCATTTGGCCTTTATTTCCTTTGTAATTTGACAACCATTGTCAATTAGAATATTTTGAGGGCTCTCTTACAAGTTGAAAGATTTCTTCCACTCTGTTGAGCATCCTATTGATCTTTTTTCTTTCCAGCATTTCCCTATACTTCAAAGAAAAAAGGTATATAGAAACCTAAAAGGGGAAATGGGAGCTGTATCAGAAGACATGAAAAATGGAGATCCTGAACAAGTGCACCTTTACAATGCCAAAAGAGCAAAGGCTCCCAACAACTCCCTAACCAAATGGTGCTTAAATGGAACAAAATTCTTGAGTAGAGCTCTTTGACCTAGATGTGCAACACTCTTTTGGCTTTGAAAGTCCTTGGAAATCTGACATCATACAAGTGTTTTTTGTGAAGAAAATTCCTCAGTTTAAGGATACCCACCTGCTGCCATTGCAAGAATACTGCAGCACTTTTACTAAAGCCTGGATGATTTGATCCCACATCAAAGCCATGCAAGCCTACATCTGGACATGAAGTTTCTTGCTGCCATTTGTAGGATTTGGGTTTGTCAAGAGACTTCAAAGCTCATGTTGAAACTTTTGACAGACATTTACCCTGAACAACTTGATGAAGAAATAATAGGATTTCATCCCTGCTTTTCAATGGAAACACAAGAACCTAAGAGACAAAACATACCTTCAGAAAAGATGCACAGACAATTTGGCAAGCTCATCTGACAATCTCTGTCTTTCTACAACCCTGGGCAACCCATCATAAGAATGTTGATTCACACCATCTCCTCCCACAGGGGCTTTCGAATGCAATGCCATCACCACCTGTTTCCTGCAATTGAAAACAGAAAAATGGGAGTCCATTTGTAGTGCCACAGCAAGTGCATGGTTCACATCCTCTGTCCCACAATGTAGTGGTCCAATGTCTCTACCCACTTGGCTGGTTTATGTGACTCCCAGTTGCTATCCTCTGCAATTTCTCCATTGCAATCATTCAAGCAACACAATCCTACACAATCCACTTTACCACTGTGTCATATTCCTGGGACATCTGATACAGACAATCAGGGAACATATGTTCCATTTCCTCATCAGTGTCTTTGAATCTGAAGATGAAATTAGTAGAGACTGAAAATTTTCGGGCACAAGCAGCATGATTGGGGTCTTCAAAGCACAGAGCCAATTTGCTAAAATTCAAGCTCAAAGAACTGAAAGACACAACTCCTAACTCTCTGCATGTTTTGGAGCCTTAAACCCTGATGAGATTCAATTCAATTGGTTTATAAATTGCAATTCTTTCTTAGTAATCTCAGGAAAAATCTACAAGTACAAGAAGATGGATTCCTCCAATTTTTACAAACAAGAAATCCATCCTTGCAGCATTGTTTGAAATCCCATGTTTTTGTTTGCCATGAGTTGACAGCAATAGCTGGGTGAATCTTGAATCCACTGAAGAAGCAAAAGCTCCTTCATGTTTCGAAAATCCATAGAAACTTGAACTGAACATTTGTGCAATTGATAGATTATAGTGAGCCCTTGACCATATCATTTCTTTCTTGGAGGGTGATGGACTGCACTCACAAAGAGAAAATTGTCTTCCACACTCTGCCTCATATCATCTTCTCTTGCCCTCTGGAGTTCACTACCCTTGATTTTTGATGGCAAGTTTCATGCAATATTTGTCTGGAAACAATTTCAGAGTTCCATACTACACAAGGACCAAATGGTCTACATTTCCTACAGGTAGGAGGACTTCAGAAATGGTGTATGCAAAGATGGATCATGTTCTCTTCTTCAAAAGAACCCATCCAGTGAAGCTTGTAAATATCTAGCAGGATTTGATGCCTGCTCTCCTCAGCTCCACATACATTTGCATTTGTGACACTAAAAACAATATTAGCAGTTGATGAGGATAAATGCTGACATGATTTGAGTTCACCTCACTGATGCACCAACGAAAACAAGTCATGCTTGGAAGACAAACTCCACCATCCATGTGGAAACCCCTAGAGTACCTGTTTCTACTACAATAGCTGAGGAAACAGCAGAGCTTCAATATGAGACGGTTTGAATTTCAGAGACAGCTTATTCCCCATGCTTGTTTGTGGAGATAATATCACATCAAGACACAGATTTTGAACTCAAGTGAAAGTGCATGGAGAGTGGAATAGAACACCACCCAGAGACCAGGAGAGGAAATTGTGGATTGCAGCCTGTCAAATGCAAGAACTCAGCCTTGACCCCTTATTTCACAGTCATACATGAGAATGGCCAGTCAGTGCTGTGATAAAGAGAACAACCCTGAAAATGGAGCTAAGAAACCAAAATTCATACTCATCTCCCATTGTGGAAGGCCTCTGCAAGAAACCAAGAGGAGAGCTTGAAATTTGTTGATGTTCACCTTTGTTGATGAGAATTCCAGTTGACTAAACTGCCAGCTGACAACAACATTGAAAGAGTGGAGTGGAGCTCATGTCCACCCAAAAGCCCTGAAGTATGTGTGGGTGGACAAGTTTTAACTACACTATCATGGAACAACAAGGAGGAGAACTCCCCAAGGCTTGAATTGGCACTATTCATCATGCTTCTTCGCCAATTGAGAAACCTGGCTATATATATTCCTGCAAATCAAAGGTCTTTCTAGCTGGCTCTTGGACTCCAAAGATTTCTCATCCTTTCTCAACCTTATAGTAGATGCACATGACCCATCATCACATTCATTGATGGGGAATCCTGCTCTAGATGTGCAGTGTCTAATAGCGGTTGAAGTTGAATATGGTCAGGAGCAGCCTAGGTAAACCATGTTTTCCTAACAAAGAACTTCCAGTCTATAATGGAAATTGACTTTTCAGAGAAATCTTGACAGTAGCCTCTAACATTTGATTGACATTTTTTATGATTCCTGTCAAGTACCTTCAATGAGAAAACCACCCATTCATGAATCACCAAACATCTGTAGAAGGACAAACAAAGGAGGGCATGAATTGAGGTAGCCATGTATCTGTTACATGCTCTCTGGTGTACTATTCTTCAAAACCTCAACTCTAAGCCAACTTTCTAATTGATTTTCAAGTTTCAAGACCTGCAACAGAAGAATAAGCAAATTCTTGTGTTTTGATTTGAAATCAAACTCTCCATGTTGCAGTTGCCACTTTCTTTGGGAAACTAGATTCAAAAGGATTTTGCTGGCACATCCTTCAAATCTGTGACATCGTTGTGTACAAGATTCAAATAAACTCTCCATGTGGCAGTCACACCATGATCTTCTTCCGGAAACTAGAGATCAAGAGGAATTGCTGGCAAATCCTTCAAATCTGCATCCTTGTGTATAAGATTCAATTCAACTCTTCATGTTGCATGCCTCTGTCATTCTGGAAATTATAAGATCAAGAGGAGTTGCTTGCCCAAATCCTTCAATCAGCATTCTACTGATTGATTTCAAAACTTTGCACATGACAAGATTATTAGACAGGATTGACATCAAGAGGGGTAAAAAAAAGGTTCTGTAGTTTGTATAGGATTGTCACATTCTCTGCCACATTCTTTGAGATAAATGCTGTAGTTGAAAGTTTGCCATGAGAACAAAGATTGCACTTCAAGTCTAGTGTTTGTCAAACTTGTTGAAGATGTCATGAAGTCTATCAGAAGAGAAAGGCATCTAAGAGAACAAACAGACTGTTGAAGATGTCATCATAAAGTCTATCACAAGAGGAAGGTAGGTATGGTGAGAGAACAAACAGAGACTTTGTTCCAGGATGTTGGAAAACTGCATTACACATGATCAGGATTGGGAGCAAATGCTCAAAGCAACCCACAGAGAGATTCTCTAGTAAGACAAGTATATACTCCAACGAAAGACAACTTCCAGCGGGGTCGCCTTCAAAGTTTCAACCAGTGCATAACCCTTTGCGCCTCGAAAATCCCCAGTTCCCCCTAAGACGAGAAGCTCGGTGATGGGATTAGGTCCTCCGACATTCCCATGGAAGGAGAGAGTTCCATTGTACCTCGATTGCGGATTGAAGAACATGGTGGAAGTGAGTTGGATTCCTTGCTCGCCCTTGAGATCGCTAATGGGTCCATAGCCTCGCTCCCTCCCTAGTAAAGCACTTCCGCGATCCGGTCCGTCCCTGATCTCATTGTCAAACACCAGAAAGCTTCCAAACCCAATCTTGGTGAGATCGTTTGCTCCTGGTCCTGCCGCTGCAATCAGTGTCGGCTTGGGTGGTCCTCGGATCTCATGCACATGTAAGGTTAGTCTTGATTCCTTGGGTGCAGTAACAAGTGAATACCCTAGCTTTGCCAATGCCCATGAGGCCAGTGCCACCAACGCCACTGCTCCTACTTGCTGGTTAGACATCCTGTCAGGAAGATAGGCACAGATTTGAAGCTCGGATCTTTGTTTTTTTCCCTGAAGAACAGCATGATTCAAGCTCTCGACGTTCTAGCAACAAACCCAGGGTTTTGTCGCGCGAGAAAAAAAAGCATTTGACCTAATTTTTACTTCTACATTTTGATGAAGTCGCATGTCGATCGATGCCAGTCCCGCTGTGATTGATTCTCCTCGAGCTTCGTTTTGGGTGAGCTTCATCTGTACCAGACTGATTGACTCTCTGTTTTGAAAGGGTCAGATTGCAGCAGGAAATCTCTGCAGGAAGTATGCAGATCTATAGGGTTTGGGGGTTGTGATTGCAGTGAAGGAAGTGTTGTTTTAGGGTTGGCTTCGTTCTTCTTACAATATTACTAGCAAGGAGAGCGTGGCGAGCTGGTCTGCATCATTTCGGTTTTGCATTTTGGGTTTGTATGTTGTTGCTGCAGTTGGAATGAGGTTTGTGGTGCTTTTGATAAGGAATAGGGTTCCTGTGTGTGCATCATCAGTTTTGACAGGTTTTGGCAACTGTGCTTGAATGTCTGTTGGTGTCTAACTTCCCAATCTGAATCTGTTCTCTAGGATCTGTGGCCATGAGTGAAGATTTGAAGCTAGTGTTGCTGAAATGTTACATGATTGAGCCTTTGATGTAGCTAGCATCTTTGCAAGGGTTGAAACTCTAGGTTGTAATAAACTCCTGGCAGATTGGAATTGTGGAGTTTTCTGGAGCCTCTCTTATTCTGAGAGATAGCAAGATGTCCTCATCAACTAGGCTTGTCACCCCCACAGACCACAAGTCTTTTACTCATTGAATCTCTTATTAATCAGAATGCCAAATCAATATAGATGCAAAAGAAAAGCTACTATGGAGAGAATTTCACGAAGGCATGAAAATTGGGTGGTTTTAGCTTGCACGCTTCAGACCCACACATGGTTTTCAGAAAATCTCACAAACTTTGAGGAAACAAAACATAGGAGTAGGAGTGTTTGTACATTGTCCACATTTCTGGAAGCCTTCATGTCAACTTTCAACTATATGCACCCTTTACATATGCCATTTTCATTCCATAGCAACACACACTTGAACTGCAAAGCCTTAGATGTGTATGCAAATATTTATTAGTGGTCAGGTGCATCTAAACAAACAAGGAGCATTCAAATTCCTTGGGTTGCAAAAGCATACCAAGCTTTCCAAGTGTATAAAATTGAGGCCTAGTGATGGTCAGAAACTTGAGTATGCTCCTGTCATCCATCAACACCAAATTCTCAACATAAGTATGAACATACAAGCACCAACATCAAAGGGCAAATTAATGAATCAAAAGACATGCTTAGGGTTAGAGAAACAAGAAAATTTTACATTTATAACCAGGAATGGTTTCTCAATACCTAGTGTTCGAAAGCAACTGTCCAATCTTGCATGTCCATGTAAATCTGTCCATTCCACAATTAGCCTTGAAATTTTTGTTTCAAGCCCTAAAAACGACCCCAATTCATAACATTTATTACCTAAGTTTACCATGGTTGAAGGCTGATATGAAGTCCATGTGCTAGGGTAACTTAGTAAACAAGGAAGTACCTCAAAAGAATATATGAAACTACAAACACCAATGGAATCAATAATTGTGTTGTAATGAAAACTACTAAGATATTTTCCAATTGTGCATTCCAATGATCAAAAGAAAGATACCTTCAAAAGATTTGCATGAATTTGCATGAGGTCAATTGATAATGCATGGCACACAATCCATTGTGTAGATTCAATTGTCCCATGGCCTACAATGCACCCTCAATATCTTTACTCATTAAGGACCTTGAGCACAAAATTGATTGAAGTTCAACCCAGACATCATCATATAAATTCCTATAAACATGAATGTCAATATGACCATCTTGATGCCAAACCAAAGATCTTAAAATCCAACATGTGATTTCTATAAGAAGGATGCTTGAGGTATACATTGTAAATTTTTGAGCAATCTTTTTTGCTTTCAATAGCAATGGAGTAAGGTTTGCTTCATTGCAGTTTAAGCCACAAAGAGTTAAAAAATGAGCTTATTTGAATCTCCTAATAAACATAAAACATTATTTTTGAATTTCCACTAGCATGCTTTTCATAACTTCTGCACATCAGGAGATCATAACCAAAACATGTTTAGTTATTGACCTTTGATATCATGTGAAATCCATTCATCCCAAATATCAATGAAAATGTTGGGTATTGCAAACAAACATTTGCACAAACAATTAGTTTCAACAAGTTGAGGACATACCACGAATTAACATCAAAGGCCCTTCACAAATGGGACTAATACATTTATAACCCTTTAAAATTGCATCTTTTTCAAACCCATTTTGAATCACTTGCAAACTAAAAGAAAATTATCAAACACTTCAACATTACCTTACAACCTCTATTAGGTCACCAACATATATTTTGTCCTTGGATGTCTATTGTAAATAGGGCATAGCCTAACAATCTAGGTTGAAGGAAACAAATACAAATATGACTAAAGTTTTGACTATAGCAACAAGGTAATTGATAATTAAAAAATCAATTTTCATGTCAAATTCTTTGTCAAGTTGGTGGTCATAATTACTAGACATACACTTCCAAGATATGGTCACAAGTCATCAATTCATAATTAGTAAAACACAATACAAGTGAGGATAATATGTGATACAATAGTTTACTTTCAATGTAGAAAAGAACATAACATAAAGGCAAAAGAGAGCACCATAGAACTACAACACACACAACCACAATCAAAGTAGTATCGATCTTTTAAAGTTAGGGGCCAAACATGAATGCTTACTTCTAGGTCCACATAAGTGATTATCAACTACCCTCCAACTTGAATTAGAAACTAAACTCACTTTGGTTTGATTGTTTTGTTTTATTTTATTTTTCTTAATTTTATCAAATTGATTTACTTGAAGATTTTTTTGCATGCAACAAACAATAAATGTTATTGGGTAATTGAGATAAACCTTCATGTTTTCTAGAATTTGCACAACACACTTCCCATCAAAACATAACACAACATTTTGAGAACAACTAAAATATAAAACGCCAAAACACATGAATCCAAATATATACCCATATTAGAGGAGCCCATGTTTGAGTTGTAGGTTTATGGGTCAAAGATTCAAGTCAATGGAAGGTTATAGAACCAAAAACAAGTTTAGGAAATACAAGCCATGACCTATACATTAAAAAATTCAATGTTGTTATAATTTGAAATCCTACATACCAAGACGTTTCAAGTAGACTTTTGGTACAATATGATTAAAAGCCACACCATGGGATCTTACCATTATTGTGATTAAAAGCATGAAATACAATCCTAAACAAATGCCTCTATCATTTCAACCTCTCTTGATTTGTCTATGATTGGCAATCCCCAAGATTTGGACATTTAAATAAGGCATAAATGATACATTGCAACACAAGAAATGCAAGCACATATTGAATTTTTGTTAGAAATCTTCATCATTTTCAATGTTTAGTAAAAAACTTTCCACCCAATGATTTGCAATGCAATGAGAAATTCTTTGAATAATTCGAGTTTAAATAAATAGAAATGAAGTTGTCTAGGACTAAAATGGATAGAACAGAACAAGGTGTTACAATTGACCCACAAGGCCAAACCATTTATGTTCCATGATGTGAAAAAGATCACACCATCACATCATTAACACCATTTTATACTTAAAAAATTGTTTAACAAGATATTAAAAATCATGGAAAAGAACATATTTCATCAAATGTGCAAGGACTTTTCATTATTTTTGAAACTATTGAAACAACTTTCACCACAACAAAAGAATAATTCTTCAAAATAAGAAAATGTAATGATATTCAACTTCTACCAAGTAATATTAGTCTTGATTAAGATGAAAATGTTCCATAACATAATGCCAATGTTTCATTAAAATGTAAAGTTCTTCAAATTGATTCCCAAAACATGTTCAAGAGTTTTGCAATTAGGTCAAATCATGTGAATGACACCAATACTTGTAGTATGTCAATTTACATGATAAGTTGGAATTGGGTTCAAGGGTGAACTATCAATATAATTGATTAGTCATAAAGGCTTATTCCTTAACCTTGTTCATTAAAACATGAAATTATACAATTGACAAAGAAAAAAAAAAGGTATTCAAATGAAAATAATGTTGTGAAACCAATAGTAGTAATAGTTAGGTGAAACATACACTAGTTAGGTTAAGTGTTAAATAGATTAGACAAATTAAGTGGTAGGGTATTGAGGATGGCTTGTGCATGAGTTTAAAGCCCGAGTTTGGAGCTTTGAACTTGTAGTTTAAAGCTTAATGTGATTTTAATCCACCTATGTCAAGCCATGTGTCCAAAAAAGAATGATTTCACATGGATGAATGTCATTTTTGCATGGATGAGTTTCATTTACGAGTTGAATTAAATAAATAAATCATTGGATGAAATCCATCCATGATTGGAAGATAAATAAATTAAAATTGATTTATATCCATCTTCATTTGTTGTCCAAGTATTAATATTTCAAACTTGAATGATGGATAATGTGACTATAAAGGAAAATATGATAATGGGAACAAAATAATGTTTAAAAAATCATTTTCATCAACAATGTTAAGCAATTAAAAAAAGGTTGTCATGGGATGAGTGTTACCCCCCCCCCCCCCCCCCTCCCCCATGATGTCAACAACATTATATATGTATTTTGTGAAAATTTAGGGCACCATGAACATAAATAATTATTAAAAAAACCCCATTATCATCTATGGTAATAAGTTGTTTGAAGGAAGCTAATTAAGGTGTTTGAAACTGAATTTTAGTTCATTTAAAAAACCCATTGTCATTAATGACAATAAGTAGTTTGAAAATATCTAAAATGTTCCAAAACCATTGTTGCCAACAACATTAGCTAAATTTAACAAAAGTTGTGGCACCCTTGAAGAATAATGAAAAAAATTTGTCATTGTTGTGCACAATGCTTATGAATAAGGTTGACGGATGTTGTGCCACCTTTGGAAAGGGGGAAAAAACCCATTGTCATCAATGACATTGGGTCAGTTTACTTGGAAATTTTTATTTTTTTATTTTTTAAAACAACAACCATGGGGTGGATGTTAGCAATAATATAGTTAAAACATATCAAAAATAATGGCATTTTCAACCATAGCCATCAAATACATTTATAATGGAATTTATGTTATATTACTCAACAAATGTTATATCATATAAAATGAAATTGTGTTTCATAAAGCTCGAGTTAATTAAAATTAAGGGAAAAAATATTCATGGATAAGAACTTAATGATAAAATTAAAAAATTCATCCATAATTTTGATGGAAATTTTATATAATTAAAAACATGTAAGTTCAATTTTTTCATCCATACATTAAATGAATGAAAAAAATCATTCATTCATAATGAGGATGAATGCTTATATTCGTCCCCATGTTTGCTTTTAGGTTTACTTATATAACATTCATTTTGTGGTTAAATTCTTGGGTTTTACTTGCATGTGTATAGAAGAAAAAGCATTTTACCATCCCAAGTTCCAATTCTAGACTCTAGGCTCAAGCTTTAAGTTCATATAACAGCTTGCCTTGTAGGGTAATAAAATAGATTAGGTTAGTTAGAACATGATTCATTTTGAAATTTTTGAGTTGCATGTTTTTTTTACATTAATAAGATTAAGGTTGCCTTTTACCTAATGTTAGTTTACTTTGTTGTGTACATGACCATTAACCTATGGTGCTTCTTTTACAATTGTTCAAGCTTAATTTGGAGTTTTTGTAATAAATTCTATTTTTTTCATGGTATCAAAAATTGTACCAAGCTTTTATTAATGGTGCAAAGTATTGGAAAATGATAATGAATGTTTTCTATCTATCTTCATTTGTAGTAAGAGATTTGTTTTAAAAGACCATGACCAATAGTAAATTGAAACTTTCAAAGGCTTAGAAGTTGGAAGGGTAATCCAATTATTGGGTTTGAAGGTTTAGGATGTGAAGTCTCTTCCAATCATAAAAGATTTAAAGGTTCATTCAATGGTAGAGTGTGAGTAAAACAATTCAACATAAAGGATAATTGTTCATTAATAGGAAAAATCGCAATGGTGGGAAGTAGGTGTGCCACAAAGGTAGCCACAGAATAGGCAAGAATTCTTTGTTGGCAAGGATAACCTTAATACTAAAACTCTAGGAAAATGATTGGTGTTGAAGCAAAATTTTATAATCTTCAATTCACCAATGAATCTCATCAAGAAAATCAAGAAAATTATCAACCAACTTGGTGGCATGGGTTATAACATTCCCAACAAAGACCTAGTCAATGTTGTGTTGAATGTTTTCCCATCAAAATATTACATTTTGGTGTAGTTGATCTCATTTCATGATGTTCCACCAAATTTTGCCTATTTTGAAGCAAAGTTATTTGAGGAAGAAATTTGCTCAATTAGATTGTAGCAATGGGAAGGTGCTAGAGAAGTATTTTTCACTCACTTGAATCACCTAACAGCAAACAAAAAATCTCATTTCAAGAATTAAGTTTTTCCCAAATTTCAACTAGGAGCTTACAACATTGTCATGAAGGAGGCCATTGGGAAAGGGAATGCCCCTCAAAGCATCTAGAGGATAAGCTCATAAAATGAGTGAAAATTGGTTGAATACAAGGCTTGAAACAAACATGCTTCTACACATGCGTTAAAAATCCTGAAACCACAAATTTAACTAACACTAAAGTTAATGACATTGAAGAAGAAATCCAAATGAAACTATTACACATGTTATAAAGACTTGTTTAGATAATTTAAAACTTTCCAAAGATAATTCCTCTAGTTGGTTTTTAAATTAAAAAGTTGTCAAAAATGTCATTAATTTAAAAAAATTGTAAACAAAGTGAAGAAGACAAACATTTTTTTATAGGAAAGATAGTTGACAGAGAACACCATCCCATTGTTGGTGAAAGGAATGTGAAGTTGCCTTGCCAAATGGACAAATAACAACAATTCTTGAAGTTTTATATGTTTTGGTCTTTAGAAGAACCTTCTTTTGGCTATATATCTTGCACATAAAGGTTGTTATTTGTTGCTCAATTCAAATTGATTTTAGGTTTTAGGGTTTTGTGTCATAGTCAAAGTCATACTAACCATTTCTACTAAAAATTATACCAATAACTTGTGTAAATTCGATGTAGCCCATGACCGTAATGTTCTAGAATATGACGTTGTAGAAAGTGACAATGTGGACTTTTGGCATTGACAAATGGGGCATGTCAATTACTAGTAGTTGCACACCACAACTACTAAATATGTTGTTGAATTGATCTTCTTCAACTACCTTTATTCAAGCACACTTGTGTAACATGCATACAAGCCAAACACTTGAGAGTGACAAGAGTGGAGAATATGTTTATGGATACATTGAAGAATATGCAAATTGCACAAAATTCGATGTGAAACTACCATAAGATATGTTCTCAAATAAAATGGTTATGTTATGGCATAATTGATCATTCATGGAGATTGTGTGTAGGCTTGTGTTTGAGAATCAAACTCCATCACACCTTTGGGGCAAGGTAATTAAAACTACATGCTACCTCTTTAATTGTTTGCCTCCTCAAGAACACAAGAACGACAAAATTTTAGAGGAGATGTATTCAGATAATAAACCAAATTTAACCCACATTTGAACCTTTGAATGTTGTGCATTTATACACATTCTTAAATTGTTGCAAAACAAATTCAATCTAAAAGTCATGAATGTGTTTTAACGGGGCTCAATCAATGAACTCATGGCTATTGATGTAACTATGATCCATGCATAAAAAAAAATCATCATGTCAAAAGATCTTCATTTTAATGAACATGTTGATGACAAATGGAATAATCAAAATTGAAGTAGGAGATTTTTTTATTAAACCCATTGGAGCTACCATAGAACCCATCATTTAAAGATGAACATCAACGAACTTCACCTATTTCCTTTTCAAAAATAGCGACACATGTTGACAATTGTCAAGAATATATCAACTCACATCTCAAATCTACAATTGACAATGATGTTGCAAACAAGCATCTTCAATAGGATACTAATTTTCCAAGTGAAATTTCACCTCTTAGAAAATCTACTTGCATCATAACTTTTCCACAAAATTACAAATATATGTTTCTAAATGTGATAGATATTCTAGAGGTCACACAAGATGATTCAATCTTAAATTTCATGATACAATAAAATACATGGGAAAAGAGCAATGTTTTAAAAAATGGGCTCAATAGAAAAAAAATTAAATATGGTCTTTGGTGGATTTACCTCTTGAAAAACAATCAATCCTTGCAAAATGGGTATTTAAAGTTAAACAAAAGACAAAAGGGTGAGAACCCATGTTCAAGGCTAGGTTAATCACTAGAGGATTTGAACAAAAAGGAATGGATTATGAGGAAACTTTCTCTCTAGTAGCAAAGTAGGCACTATAATAGCCATTGAAATTCTTTTGCAAAATTGGAAACTATGACACCTAGATGTAAATACTACTTTCCTTGACAATGATTTTAGAAAATGTGTCTTCATGGAACAATTGTTAGACTGAAAAAATGAAAAATTCAAAAACAAAGTGTATAAGTTGAATAAAGCTTTATACGGTCTCAAGCAAGCCTCAAAGTCTTGGTATGAGAAAATAGACCAATACTTACAAAGTCAAACATTAAAACATAGTAACTATTATTATAATTTATATTATCTTGTTGAAAATAACAATATTGTTATCTTGATAATTTATGTAGATGATTTTTTTGTAATTGGAAATCACGTTGAAAAGATTTCATTGCTAAAAGAACAACTCAAGTCTAGATTTGAGATGACCAACCTTGCTCATGTTAAAAAATACTTGAGGATAGAATTTAAATATTTATAAAATATGATTTTTTGTCACAAAAGGGTTTATGCTTTTAGCATCTTGTAGGAGTTTGGTTTTGAAATTATAACCTTGTGAATACATTGATGATTGAAGGATTGAAAATGGAGTTTCACATGCATGCAAAAGAGGTAGACCAAACCCTCTATAGGAGAATCATAGGTAAATTGAATTACTTGACGAATACTTAACTGAACTTGTCATTTGCCATGGGAGTGGTTAGTTGATTCTTGGCTAAACCACAAGAATCTCACATGCATGATACAAAGCACATATTTCAATACCTCAAGAAGACCTATGATCTTGGTATCTTTCACCATCATGGACATACCAAGATTCTAACAACATACATTGATGTTGATTGGGGTGGTTGCTTAAAAGACTAGGAGATCAACAAGAGGATATTTACTTGGAATGGGGAGAGGTGCAAAATCCTAGTCTAATAAATACCAACCATTTGTGGTTTTGTCATCTAAAAGTTTGAATATATAGAGACGGCAAAGGGGGTAAAGGAAATATTATGGATGACTGTCTTTCTTCCAGAACTTGGCATGCTCCACCATGCATTGTGAAATTACTTTGTGACAACCAAGGTAGCACAAAACTTGCACATAATCCTATAATTCATGCTCACATGATGCATGTGGAACTTGATTACCATTATGTGTGAAAGAATGTTCTTGCAAAAGAAGTGGAGATTGGGTATATTCCTAGTTAGGAACAACTTGCAAACATCTTGACTAGAGAGCATTTAGAAGGATAAAGTTTGAGATGGCACACAAAATAATCAGAGTGATTCAAGAGGGAGAAGTGTGCTTCTACTAAACGCAATCGGATGCAATCAACCACATAGTATTTGTCACAATTTTGGAGTCTAGCCATTATCAACACCATCACCTTATTAGTAAGAGGGGAAGTTATGAAACGAGCAATAGTACTAGTTAGGTGAAGCATAAACTATTTAGATCAGGTGTTAGGTAGATAAGATAGATTAGGTAGGTAGATCAGATAGATCAATTTAGTTGGAACATGACTCATTCTGAAATTTTTGAGTTCCATGTTCCTCCTCTGTCAATATTATTAAGGCTACCTCTATACTAGTGTTAGTTTACTTTGTTGTGTGCTTAATCACTCACCTGCGGTGCCTCTTCTGCAACTGTTCAAGCTCAGTTTGGAAGAGCTTTAACAGTTCAGATCCAGGACCCCCAAAACAGAGAAGAAAACCATGTATTTGCAGCTCAGTGGCAGGGTTCAAATGCTCTTGATAATCTGCTGCAGGGCAAATGCCAATGACTGGTTGGTTGGTCATTTGGTTAGTTAGGACCACTTGCTATCAGACTAGGTAGTTGAAGAGTTATTTTGGTGTAACTTTTAGATGAGACCATTTGTAGTCTTTTGTATTGACTAACAAATGGTCTTGTGGGCTGTGGTCGAGTGTAAAGGAGGGGAGTGGTTTCATTACCAGTGTGTTGGTAATAAGCTCAGAGACACAATTCAAAGGGAAATGGTATTGTCTTACATGCGGGGAATTGCAATAAAGGGGTCTCTTGGACCTCCCGTAGTTATTCTCCACCACTTGTCTATGTATCCACAATTGTGACTGGGTTATAAGTGGTGTCTTTCATGGTGTCTTTGTTGGCAGGTATGGTGGCACAGTTGAGGGAGCAAGTGTGTATTTGCTTGATGAAAAAGAGGGAGGGACCAGAGGCAGATGAGACTGTAGAAAAAATGTGGCAGCTAATTGAGAGCAATCCAACCAACACCTTATGCTTTTGATCAGGTGGCACCTCATTACAAATTGCTTTTGAAGGATCACTTTATTCTATTCTGTTCTGTTCAGTCTCTCTTTCATGACTCTGTTTCTCCTTGTCGTACTGTTCTAATCCAGTAGCCTTCTGCATACACTGCAAGAACTTATTGTCATTCTGATCATCTTGAAGCAAGGTACATCTGCTATGTGCTTGAAATCTGTTCTTTTCAGTTGTTGGGGTGCTCTTCCATAATGGCAAAGCTTCTTGAGGAGAACTTTGACAGGAAGACCCCAACTACTACTCTCCTGTATGTAGACCTCTTGACTGCCTTTTGGCAAGCTAAACCATAATGAAGCTCAATCTCACAAGCTTTTGGCTATGTTGAATGCAGGGTGCTAGCATATATCATGGAATGCTTCTTAGTCTCATTTCTGAATAGATGTTTTAACCTGCCTGCTATGTTTGGTTCAATGTGTAAATGTGGTGTGCAGAGAGTTGTGCATGGTGAGAAGAGTGGAAGTGCACATGGCAGCAAGGGGTCATTGCTACACTGGGTTTGAGAAGGAGAGGCTATCAAGGGAGCTGTAATGGCCTCAGCCAGAACAGGCATATTTGTTGATGACTCCTTTGCTTGTGTAAGTCATTGTAACATGCTTTTGAGTGCTAGCTAACATTATCAGACCGTTGCTTCCAGACATCCATATTTTTGTTTGAATATTTGCTTGGAAGTTTGAGAGTTTGAGTACATAATTATAGACTTACTTACACCCGCCATCAGGAGCTGATGAAGTCAGTGGGGAGTAATGGCAGCTAGTTATGACCATTCCTGAAGGTGAAATCCTTGTACTTTGTAAGTGCCACTCATGACTGCACTCAAATCTTCTTGTGTTTTCTGACTTTTGCCAGAACTCAAACAAGGATCTCCTTGAAAGTGCTATTGTGGAATCTCGTAGATGTGTAAGTTCTGCTTATCTAAAAGAAAAAGCCTAAAAATTTGATGCTTGCCAGAGCTTGCATTACTGAGAGCCTCTTCACTATGCCATAAGTATGCTACTTATGTACTGTATCATAATGGCAAGTTCCCATGAGGAGACGCGTTACTTCAATCAGCAGGACCATGTTTAGCCACATGGTTGATTACATTATGCATTGGAACAGATGTAAGGCTGCTGGGGACTATGTTGTATTTTTATGCCAGAAGCAGTGTAATATGGCAGTGGGCAAATTGCAGATTCCAGCTCTCTTCATGCAGAGCTTCATAGGCTCCTGTCCACTATGCTGGAGCTTGATGAGAAATCTCAAATTAGTACTTGTCTCTCTGTGTCAGATGACTGAAATGTGTAATTTATTGAAGTGAAAGTTTTAGAATACTTTTCTTTTCAACCACCATAAGTCACTTTTGAGAGCAGAATGAGGTTGTATACAGTGCAGGTTGTTTAGATAATTATATAACTTTCAGACCAACAACAACAAGAGAGAGTGATGAATATGATGCAGAGGTGCCCACATCTCTTGGTTGCCTGAAGTTTTCAAAGCACTACTTACTCAGCTCTCAGATAGATTGCACAAGTGAATAAATGTGCCTGTCCTTGAAATTGATCAATAAAGGCCTGGTGATTGAGCAGGGGTAACTTGGCCACAAATGGTTCATTGAGCAGGGTTTCTTTAGGGTCTATAGGCTGGTTGATATCAGGTGGTGATGGGAGGCTCTTTTTTTGTGACTGTCAGGTGGTGGCATGTGATATGCTAACAATGTGTTAAGCTGCCATGGTCAATGTGCTTGTACAGTAAAACCAAGTGTGGAAAACAATAATACCAATATAATTCAGCTCCAGGGATTTATCTTCTTGTTCAGGAACATGAATTTCATAGGTTCTTTTCTCTATAACTCAAACCCCAGGAATTGAGCCCTTGAAGGCAGAGGCACTCTCCAACTACATGACATTTTCAAAACCTCCATTTTAAAACACATGAACTCTCTTACCCTTGCATTTGGATTGCCAAATCATTTTGACAATCATTGTCGAAGTTTCAGCAATTTCACAGATGAGCTCCAGATCCGAATATGTATTGACCTAAACCTAAAACTGAAAGTTGTAACATCATGGAAGCAGAAACCCAGTTGGTTCTCAGGCAGTGTGACTTGGACATTGTGCGTAGGAAGCACAATTGACCTGAATAGGTATAACATTGCAGCAAGAAGCAACAGTGCAAAAAAACACGAAACCCAAAACCCTAATGTCAGCAGCTGTATCCACAATCAGTCCACTCAAACCCCTAAACCAAAAGCTCCAAGAAAAAAAAGAAAAAGGAAAAAAGAATCAGACAACAAAAGATTCTACCTACTGGTCTCACAGCTGAATAATTCCCACAGATGCAGCCAAGATCCCTGCACACTTGTTGCTCATACCAAAATTTGCTGATACCATGACAAACAGACGAAAGAAATGGGGACAGAAGATAAAATAGGTATGCGAAAGAAATTCTTGAAGGTTCACTTGTTCCACGTTCTTTTTTTCTCGCATTCATTTCTCGCAACAGTGAAGTTTTGAGTTGAGCTGTTTACCCTGCTCAAATCATCATTCATCTGGCCCAATTTCAATTGCTTCATCGTATGTTACAGCATGTATCTTTTTGGAGCATTTTCAACTTAATTGAGTCTCTTTCCAAAAGGACTTTACCGTGAAACCCTAAACCCTAAATCTTGCTAGGTACCTCATTTGCTTCTAGCTTCTGCTTCGATATCTGCCTGGAGGCTTCACGGGTGACTTAATATCTTTGTGAGGTTTCCGTTTCTGTGCTTCAGATTCCTGTAACTGAGAATTTCATACCGTCCAGATTGCACCCACCATGGTTGGCATCCCCTGCCTTTCTTCTTCTTCTTGCTTGAACAACTGTTGATTTGAACCCTGAACCAGATCTTGCAAGGTGACTGTGGGATCGATGCTCAGCGAGGAATCAGTAGAGATGAGAGCACTGGAAATGACAGGTGAGACCAGGAGGGCATGAAGGATGAAGGAGCAGTATGTCCGGTATGGCAAGGAATGCCTTGTGGGCATTCAGGGTTCAAGAGAGGCAGTTGAGAAGATATCAGCAAGGATTGTGCAGTTTCTCAACTCCAAGCTGCATTTGGAAGTGGACTTCACATCACATGTATTCACTGCCAATAACTCTGTTTTGTTTCTGGGAATGAGGATCGGTGCAGTGCTTCCCAGCAGATGGCCCAGACAGTATTCTAGAGAAGTGGAGACACGGCGCAAAAGCAGGGGCCGCCTTCAGAATCTGGCAGAGCTACGCACAGAGATTTGGAACAAGGAGTTGCAGGACCTAAGCCTTACAGCATGGGCACTAGGTTTGAAGAAGACCAAAAAGATACTCTCTTCATGGGAAGCAGCAGAGCAAGCCATGTACACCAAAGCACAAGAGGCGAGCAGGGATTTTCTCTTCAAGAAGATCAGGAGAGGTGAGACTTGGCAACCACTTGAAAGACTCCTATGCAAGGAAGAGATTTTTCTCAATGATGCAGCCACAATGGGGATTCCAGATGAGATTCTCAAGGCCCACAGACATCTATCACTTCTTTTGCAAAAGTTCCTGCAGGATGAATCAATGAGTGTGGAGAGACAAAAAAAGATTGAAAAGAACTTGCTCCAAGCAGAAGGTGAGGAGGAGAGGTCAGGAGATTTTGGACTCATGATGATACCACTGCAAATTCTGGCCCCAATGGAAGTGATAACCGGAAAACTAAGAAGGAAGGGTATTCTCCAACCCTCTAAAGCTTTTCCTACTGTGCTTACGTCCATGCTGAATTCATCTGATGAGGCAATTGTCACTTACTTTACATCCCTAGCCAAAGGGCTACTTAGATACTATCGCTGTTGTGACAACTTTCAGAAAGTTAGGCAATTGGTGAACCATCAAGTAAGATGGTCAGCATTGTTTACACTTGCAAGTAAGCATGGATGTAGTGCAAAAAAGATCATCACCACTCATTCCAGAGCACCCAAGGTTGTGGATCACAAGGGGAAGGTGATTGCTCAGTTTCCAAGCTCTCCAGTTATCTCTCGCACTGGGAAGAGGTATCTCCCAGACATTCAACAAGATGCAGTTGATGACATCTTGCAGTCTACAACCATACACCTTCCTCTACATAGAGTGAAGAAGGGGCAGGTGTCTCGAGTTCAACTGCGCACTGCTTGATGTCTGCAGCAGCTGCTCTGGGAGGTTTGGTTGGAAGGCCTGAAAGCCAAAACAGTGTAGGTCTAGGAAAGCTCGCAATGCTTTTTCCACAAGCCTGTAGAATCTGCAGTCAGCTCTGATATAATTTTGATAACAAGGTAATTTGGCTAAGTGTCTGGCTGTTGAATTTTGACATTTCAATGAGTTTCTTCCAAATCCTGAATGAGGGTGGGCTAATCTTACTTTCAATTTTATGGGGAAGCCCATGTCCTTGTGCATAATGTCAATACAAAGATATCAATTGGTGGGAGCTTCCAGTAACAGGCATGAGATCCTGGCTCCTTTGTGGATTCTTGGTTTTCTTTGTTGTTGACACTAGATCCATCTTCACTTACCTTATCACTCTTGGTTACACAGCTAGGTATGATTTAGGGTGCATCCTCCTAACTATATCGGTCATGGCAAACTAAGGTTTGTGAACCAACAATATCACCTCCCTAAGAGCCTTGTACATGATTAGCTCAAAAAATTGTACATGATTACCTCACTTCAACATTTCCCTTGTGCTTGTCATTGAATTCATCTGTTTCAGCAGCTTCAGATGGAGCATTTTTTTCCCTCAAGGTCAGTCAGCTGGGCTAATGGCACTACCTGCAATCCACCTGCAATCAAATTTTCTCACATGCTCCCCCTTGTACCCATCTGCATTTCAGTTCTCAAAAAGACAGATCTAGGTGATGGCCAATGAAGTAGAGAAAGATGCCCTTAGCTTGTTGAGTGTGAGTGGACTTTGTCATGAACATTGGCATATTCACAATCTGGATCTTCACATTGAGGCATTGCCCCAGAAATCCCTTTTGGTGCAAGTTACAGGGTCAAACAACTTTGGGTTCACACAATGCCAACTAGGTGATATGCCACACTGATTGATACAACAGAGAATCATGGGATGGATTCAGTTTACTGACAAAAATTCCTACCCAGAAGATCTAGACTCTGAACTTTCATTTCCAAAATGCCTAGTGGCTACTTTGCCAAACCACTTCAAATCTGACAGAGAGTCTCTACTCACAAGGCAGACTCTCATACATCCTGTACTTGGCAGTTGTATTATGCAAATGTGGAGGACATTAAATCGGCAATGGGTCCTTATTGCAGAAAGTACAAAAGTGACGTCTGCTTCTTATTTTTCTTGTCTGCCCTTGGCCCAATCCATCTTTTTGAGAAAAAGACGGATGATGCCCAGACACAAATTTTGGGTCCTGTCATCAGTTTGGGTGTGTAATAGACACTAGGAGGCATGTTACACGTATTACGCATCCTAGTGTCTATTACACACCCAAAGTGTGCATAATAAAACCAAAAATTTGTGTCTGGGCAGCACCAAGACGTGTTTGGTGATGATGAGACACATCTTGGTGGGGCAATTGGGCAGTCAGGGAAAAAATAATTGTACTATCTAAATAAGGACCCATTGCTGATTTAAGGTCCTCCTCCAAATGACCACTTACCTCCTAAGCCAATAAGAACCTACACTAGGGTCAACATATTCACACCTAAATGACCAACTAAGATCACTTTGAAATGTGGGCTACAGTATAGGAATTGCTGATCAATGTCCAGACGAACAACTCACCTCTAGCATCTTTAATAATTCAGTGGGATTTTGAATAATTCTTGGTCAACATGCACAAATCAACAACTTAAATTTGACAAATCCAGTATCCTAACAAAGGGCTGTGCAAGTTCCATGGCTTGCAAATCAACTTATGAGTCACAATAAGGTAGAGCACCTAGAACTGTCAGAGTAAGCGATCTGAGTAAATCAGACGTCAGTTTTTCTTTTCTTTTCTTTTCTTTTCTTTTGTCACATATTTTCTCTTAAAGAAAAGACAATTTGAAACTCAACCCAAGTTGAAGCGAATTTTTTGGACTTATTTTCAATTGTGAATTTTTAAAAATAAATCTTAGGGTGTCCCTGAATAGAGAGTAGCCTCATTTTTTAATGGTGGGTGTAAAGGAAGTTGTCTGCAGCTCTTCCTGGGTTCAAGGGCACGACCATGGGCAGTAGTAGCCTGAAGCTGGGCCCACAAACCCAGGAAGAGCCAAAGAAAGGTTCCTTACCTTATGTAAAGAACTTTTGAAAATTTTAACCTTGCAAAAAAGCCAAAGGTTCTTCCAAACTCATTATTGAGATCTTGCCATAATTAAAAAGTTAGTTTGTGAATTTCAATTGAAACTATGTGAGGGGAGGTGAGTGAAAATGACTGTACAGAGAAAATTTCAAAAGTTCATTATGTATAGGAGAAGGGTCTCTGTACAGGCCCTTCCATGATTTGAGATCTGTGCCCGAGGGAACAGGTCGAAAATCACTAAAGGGCCTGTACTCAGGTCCTTTTCCTACGTAAAGCAGAGCTGGGATTTTTTCACTTTTTAGAAATAGTGACAGGGTGACTGGTACCGTCCACCGCAGAAGATCCCGCTTGCTAGAAACAGGTTTCTTCAGGTAGGAAAAATCCCAAGGGAGCTGAAAATACAAAGGAAAAATCCAGAGAGTGCAGCACTGTGAAATTAAGTAAGGAGGGCAATTGGGTTACCCAATTTTGCCCCAAGGAATTGGTAGCCCCTAGCTTCCCACCAATATTAGAGGTATGATTATTATGACCATGTCAAATTCTTGCATGTAGAATATTTTTGCATGACAGAAGCAAAGTTGCAGTTCACAAAATGCCCAGCCCACAATGTGTGGAATAGGGATTGCCACTGATATATAGGTTGTGAAACTCAACAGCAGACAAATGCACACACACACACACACACACACACTCCTTGAATTGCCACAAGATCGCGACCCAATAATGAAGACGTAATCTGAAGTGTGATGTGATGCAGCTGCCAATTGAAAAATCCACAGCAAATAAGACCTCACAATGCAAATGAATGAGTATGACCTAAATGAAGTCTTTCAAGAGGCAATTGCCATAATAAGTCCAGTGTTTGCAAACGAAATGAGCATAATTAAATCTTGGGGTTTATAACACTCCAGGTTTTCAAAGGAAAATCTGTGTAAAGTAGTAGTGATCTGCACCAATTGTAAACATTCTGCACAAACCACGGTTTTCGCTAGACAAGATTAATGTAGAAAATGACACGGTCGCTATGCAGGAGAGCTTCAACTATACAAAGTGAAAGACGATCGTCCCCGTGCAAAACGTGCGGGTGTGTGCAGCACTCAAATTTTGTCAAACACGGCGCACCAAGGGGAAGACAGTTCTGATCATCATCGTGGCCGAACAAGTCGACGCACATGGCAAGCGCAAAAGCTTGCAGGCAGCTGCTTGGAAAACAGTGAGCCAGGAAGCCTTCATGTGATCGAACACGGATGCGGCCACGTCCGGCTAATGATACAGAGTAGCAAACCGCCTCCAACCCCATCGTCAAACTCACGAGCTGCCTGCAGCAGAAAATTGTACGCGCCATGTACTGGGATCTTCTGACCAGCGGAAGGTAAGCCAGGCCTGTCACTATTTCCAAAAAGTGAGAAAAAATCTCAGCTCTGCTTTACGTAGGAAAAGGACCTGAGTACAGGCCCTTCTCCTATACAGAAATCTTGATTTTGTTAACAAGAAAGCAATGACTAGATCTAAATGGTTTAGGACCATTGACATTACGGAAGAGGAAGGGGGTGGGCATTTTGCTTTATTAACTAAGTGTGATTCAGTGGGCTTTCAACGTGTAGGGCATCCCATATGCGAAGGGTTCTTTGTTCCTTCTGTTGTCTTATGATTACTTATAAAATGATGATTTGGTCATATTCCATTGTGACAGATTTCCCATTTTGAGAATCTTAATGTGCTAGACTTTTCATGAAGATGTGATTACCATACTTGAGGAATGGATGCTATTTTGAATGTGGAAATTGTTTGTGTGCTGATTTTGTTTGTGAGCCCATTGCAACCACTTACAAATTAATAGGCCGTAACCCAACATCAAGAAAGAGGAACAAATGTCCAAGAATCTGGACCTTCTTCCTTGAGGTCATAATCTGCTCACTTCAAATTAGCTTTGTATCATTTGCACCAAACTCCAGGAAATCTAATCACCAATATTATCTTCTCAACTTCTCAAGTACTATATAGAGACAAAGATCAAGAAAATCAACTCAGATCTGCCATTGTTGAGAAGTAGTTCAAACTTTCTCAACCACTTTGTGAACACCGTGCTCAATCCACTTCCACAACATTCAGAAGTTTTTTAATTATGAACTTGAACATCTGGTTGGCAAGTGAAAAAACTGTTGGAGAATTATTGCAGTGCGTTTTATTGCTAGGGGGTAATCACTAATCACCTATCAATTGCTTTCATTTCATAATCCATGTCCTCCGTTATAATTTCCCCAAGCTAATGGATGCGCATGTGTAGATTTTGGGTGCACCCATTCAATTGATGGGTTGTTTCGAAGTCTACCCATCTACTTTTTGAGTTCCTTCCAAAAATATTGATGTTGGGCAACTGATTTAATCATGCCTCTATATCATTTTATTTTTTGTGGTTGTCACTTGCTTTTTTGTATCACAAGGTTTCATATCACTATGAAATGTAAAAAACAACTCATATGACTAATTTTTTAAATGAAATTTGTTTCATAAACATACAAATAATAAGCTTCAATTCTTTTAAATCTTATTTAAATGATATTCTTAAAAAATTGATTTGAAAAATTATGCAAGAATTGATTAAAATAAAACACATCAAATTAAAAATACATTAAAATTCTAATATATATATTCTTTGAAATATAAATGTTTTGAACTAATTTGATGTTATTTTAAAAACTTCAATAAGGCTTTAATGAAGATTTAGTAAAAAAAACATAATGAAATTAATTTTTAATTGATTTTTTAAATAATATTGTTGTTGCCTTTTATGTTATAAAAATTTATTATTCCCCTAAGATAGTAAACATGCATGTATGGGGCAAACACAACTAGTTGTTAGGTGTTGGAAAGCATGGATGGGTAGTGAGTTTTTTGAAAATATTATATACCATGGGTAGCCTAATGAATGGCATTCTTGCTATTCCATTCTGCTGCTGGTCCCTTTGGAGCATCCCATTATATAACCAAAGCAGCAGAGGGCAATGCACAATTGGTCATTAATAATAATAATAAACTGCAAATAAGGGATGAATAAAAACAGAAAATATGCACCCCTTGAAACCCAATTGAATTGTCGAAAGAATGAAGCTACCATGGTGGTGGATGAAATTTTTTTCCCATTATAGATGAAATGAACATTCATGGATGCATATATCATCAATGAATGATTAATTTTATGATCATTGATTATGTACATCCATCAACATCAATTAGATGATAATGGATGGTGTGAAAGTTGTTGTCCATTCATGGATGAAGCTCAGCCATGAATAAGATTTGCTAAGTTACATGAATGATATTCATGACATTCCATTTCATTGACAAATACATTTAATTTGGATGTAGTTGTTTCTAAATCTGTGTTGGGTTCATTCATGACATAAATAAAATATAAGGTCTATTTTTAAAACCAGACAATATGACCCATCTATTCATGACAAAATCAAACAATATCATTTACTTGTGAATTGGGTAGAAATTATTGAGGTCAATGGTGTTTGGAAGATTCTTAAACTTGCAAAATTGGCAAGATGCATCAGGAAGTATTGCAATGTATGTCAAGAAGTGGGAATTTATTTAATTTACCTTGTTGACTGCCGTAGCCTAGGGTCAGTTTCCACATTGACAAAAAGAATGATTATTCTTTCTCCAAAAAATAAATTCGTTTTTTAATTTTGAAATTATATATTTTTTCATAATCTACCATGATATTGTGATATGAGTAGTGAAATTATTCAGGGTGTAACCTATGATAATTATGATGATTTTCAACATGTCAACTTCATATTTAAACAAAATTTCATTTCACTATTTTGGGGATTACTTGATGATGAAACTGACCTTAGGGTAAGGTATTCTAGTCATACCTTTCCATTCACCCTTCAATTTTAATGAGTTTTAGTGGATGAGATCTCATTCTCTAAGGTATTCTAGTCTTACATTTCCATTCACCCTTCAATTTTAATGAGTTTTAGTGGATGAGATGTTGTTTAGGGATTAATGGATGAATATGATCCCACCAGAACAAATTCCCATGGATGCAATTTGAAAATTGATCGATGAAATGATCCCATTTAATGATTTTTTATTCAATTTTTCTTTGATGGATATAAATGACCTTTTTTATATGAATGTGACTCAATTGGAAAAAAATATGAATGAAAGTAGATGGCTTGAAAGTAACAAAGTGTATCACTAGGAGACAAGAGCCCTTTATTAGAACAAGGAACCCAATGTGAAGCAAGAAGTTATTACAAATTTACTAACTACATCTAGACAATGTGCCAAATCCAATGATCTAAGAGGTACAAAGAAAGTTGAAAATCAACATTTTAAAAGTTCCTATAGAAAGGTCACTCAAAAAAGTACTTCTCAAATGAAGCTTCGGTTTTTCAATGACCTATTGACACTTTTGTGCATGTGCCATGTATGATGGAGTGGTTTGATGTGAGCACATTGCTAGACATGGTTTACTTTGACAGAGGCATACTAGATTCTTGTCATATGCAGCTTTGTCTTGTTTTTGTTTTCAACTTCATGCCAATCATTAATCAATGATGATGTTGCAAATTTTGAAGGGATTTGAACTTTGTGTCCCTCTTTGTTATGTACATAATAGAACTTTTGAATGAAAATGCAGGACAATTTGAGACCTTGTTAAAGGGAGAAATGATGAGCCAATATTATTTTAGTGGGTGGAATTATATAACACATTTTTTAAAGTTCAACAATCAATTTCTTACAGTGGGAAAACGAATCAATGGTTCTCCCACACTTTTTATGATTGTGGAGGTTTTAAAAACAAAATGCTGTCACGAGTCAACTTCAAATTTTTTTCACATTGGGTGCTAAATGTTTGAATTTGGGCATTTCTATGTGGCTTTGAGGTGGATGCATTACTATGGCACTGAGTTTTTTTTATGGGAGCACGTGATGCATGTATGTCACATGAAAATATCATTCACATAACTTGTGAATCCTTTTATTCATGAATGATGTTGTCAGTGCTACACATATCAAATTCTTGCAAACTGTGATATTTCCAAATGTGAATATAGCATTTCCTGCTTCGAAGTGAATTTTCATTTTGTAAATTTGCAGGACTATGCTTGAAACTTCGTCTTGAAAGTGTTTAATAAATATTGCATCATCAACTTCTTGATCAGGTCATACTTTCCTTCAACCTTATTGGTCAACTAGACAAAGTTTCCAATCAAACAAGTTCTTGAAACCCCATCACAGAGTGTTTGGTAAAATTTGTGTTTTGTTCATAGCAAAAATAGCCACATGATATTAAGATATTAGCTAAATAGCTTTCATTCCATTACACTCATGAACTTTATTCCATTCTTCCATGGGCTTATATTATGATGATTTTAAAAATGAACTTCAAACTTAAGAATGATTTCCAACCATATATTAAAGCACACACTGATTATGATATGCCACCTACCTACTCAAATTGTCATGTGAGCTTTAATAACTATCACAAATGACATCCATGATCCCAAATATTTGATTATAGGGCATTTGTGAAAGACCAACTAGTGACCCCAAGATTGGTTATAGAACATGTAGCAAGGGTAGTGTCAAATTCAATTGTTATGTTGCATATTTCATATGCTAATCCCTAAATTTTAGTTTGTCATTAGAGTTCATCCTTTGAAATTCACTTTTCATCCATAATGGATGCAACTTATCCATTAATGTTCACTTTTCATCCATAATGATCATTTGAATAGTTACTTAAGAAGATTACTTGGACATTGGGCTTTATCGAAGATTGTACAGAAACTTCCATGACCTATTTCTTGGAACATGCATAAATTGAAATAGTGAAAGCTCAATTCCATCAACATCAAATGTGGTAACCAAACAACATATTTGCATTCTAATTTTTTATTATCATATAACAATTGTTACGACCAAGGTTAGATTTTTTAAAGAAAATTAAAGATATTAAATTGTGCATTAATATATATGTTAAACCATTCTTGTGTTTATTGCAACTTATGAAACTCATTGGTCATTCCAAATTGAATATATCATACAACTTACCTTCTTATACATAGCACATCGATGTACTCAACATAATTTAATGCCAAAAAAACTAGAAAATAATCAAATTTCACTTTCTTTTTTCAAGAATGGAGAAAGATTGGTAGAATTGATTGACCAAAAATGAGGTTGTAACAAAGAACCTCTCTGATTTTTGCAACTTGTTTTCAGGCAGTTATTTTGAATAAGTATTAAAAATATATTTCCTTAAGATTGGCCGATGGGATTAAGTTTCCTTTTGGGATGTTGTGTTGTTGGGGTCATTCCAAGTACATCCAGACCAAATCAAGAGCACTAAATAAATAAAAAATTGAACTTCCATTGTAATTATTTTAGATTGTTAAACAACATTAGCATGCCTAACTTAAGCACAGATATAATTCATGATGTCCCCCATATGTTCTCAAAACATAGGCATATCAATATTTAATTATTTATCTTATCATTCCAAAAAATAAAAATACAATTTCATTATTCATGTGTTTGCACTCACATGGATCCTAATGTGTTAGGATTGCATGGCATATCCCAATACATGCACCGTGCATGACCATCATGTTGTTGGGATGGCCAATGCATGAATATTAATTAATGTGTGGCATTCAAAATTGAATTGGGGAAAAGAATTTTGAATTCAAATAATACTTCTAGTCCCAAACATGAAAACACCAAATAGGACATGCATTGCACTGGTTAAATAAGACTAATCCTTTAAGTGGAAGGAATGAGGATTCAAACTTGGACAAATTGAGGAAATGGGACAATGGATGAATTTGAGGAAATGGGACAATTTGGGCAAGTTGGTCAATGGAGGAACCCACCATGGGTGGAAAAATCAATTCTAAGGCTTAGATTCAAGAAAATGTAAAAAAGAGGAAAATGGATGAAATTTGGAACTAGTGGAGAAGACAAAATTTCAACTAGTTCCATTTCCGTCCATCGTCCAACTTTCTCAATTTTCTTGAATTCATGGGTGGTCCAACATGTTCAATAAACATTAAGCACAAGCTTGCATTCTTGAAGAAGTTGACTACTAGAAAAGAAAAATAAGTGATTAAATTTTGGCCCTCATATTTGACTCTGGCTCCTTCCACTCAAAGGATCAGTCCTGTACATGTGCACATATGTCCTTCATTGGAAAGCAGCCAATTTCAACTATCAAAAAGTTTGTCATAAACTCCTGAAACCAACTTCCAAATTTCAGTACATCTTGTTTTACAAGTGTGAAGGTTTGAACATATAGTTGCTAGTTGTAGCCTAAACCTTAAAATAAGCACCATTTTCGGTATCCTTTTGAACACTCTTGGGTCTTGTGTGAAAGCTCTCTACTGAGCTTGAATTACATACATCACTAAAAGAGGTCTCCATATGTGTTGCTGATGTATGTGTCAATGGGAGGCATGAATATCTTGAAGTTGTCTGCAGTTCCAAATCCATTTGTTTATGCAGATTTCTAGTGCTCCCAATGTAGCAATTTTTTTGTTGAGATTTGATTCTCTGTACTACTGCCACTGATGCCCATACCAAACAAACAAAAGGAGCTGTAGTGTGGGCAAAGCTTTTCCAGAAGTGGGCCATTATTATTGCCTGCACACAGGAGGAGTGCTCATAGCTTCTGATGAAAAAGGAAATTCATGTCTCAGTTGTTGCATTTAAACTTTAAACATTAGAGATATCCTTAAAGTGACCCAGTCTTTGGGTTCTTCTTTCATCCCCCAACCTCTCTTTCAACCTCTAAACATTGTTATTCACAAAGTAATGAAATTTTATTAAATACGAGTATAAAAGATTGAAATACAAGATTAAATGGACAAAGCTCAAAAATATTTATAGCTGCAGTACACAAGTCAATAGCCGAGATTTGTGATTGGTTGCAGGCACTCAGGAACAAAAAGACAGGGTCAAACTCAAATGCTAATTTGAGTTTCAGTCCCCCTTTAAGTCCAGTGTACTTTTTTCACTGTAATTTCAGAAATCTCACCCCCCTTTAATGACCAAACAGGAGATATGGGTGTGCTGTGTTTTCCTTACTTTGCGGACATCTCTACTGCCTAACAAAATTGCAGCAAAAGCTGAGGCTCTAAGTTGTCTGTGACTTAGTTTCAGGGAAACATTTCACATTTTCCAGTTCTTCCAGACAATGCAAAACTCTTTTTTCATTTCATTAGTCCTCTGTTGGATTCTGGTAAAATTTGTCTCCTTTGTTTCATTTCGCCAAGTCCTCTGCCTCCACTGCCTGTGCAGGTTCCAAATTTTCCATTTTATAGGTCGGATGTTGTGTCTGCCTGGAATGTGAACATGCTAAACTTACCTCCAGTAGGGAAGTAGGAACATGACCCAACTAAAAGTGTACACATTCCATGAATCCAAAAGTTGTGCACTATAGTTGGGCTGGCCCATTGCCATGGTCCAACAACCTGCAAACAAACACATTTGCACTTGCAAGGTCCAATTAGCTGCATCACTTACTCTCTCACTCACTTGGAAAAAAATGAGATATGTTGCTTCAGAATGAGCTGAAAAGTAACTTTATCTGCAAACTCCAGAACCTTTGCCAAAACTTTTCTTTTGCTTGTTGACTGTGTCTGTATATAGACAAGGATTAGGATTAGTGTAGAAAATATAAAGAAATTTAGGAGGGCTATGGAATAGGCTTGTACCTAAGAATAAAAAAAAGTCTATATGGCTAATCAGATTGCTAGAATTGGAGCTTTGAATTGTTTTGAGGAGTTATCTTCAGTAAACTGGCACTTGAATGTTGTAATAGTATCATATAGGCTTGTCCCTAGTTTTTGGCTAGGGAGCGGTGGAGGAGTGATTTTGTCGGAGGCATGCTTGGTTTTCATTGGAGTCATGAAAAACAGTCATACTTTTAGACAAGGTTTCATGTTTGAACTTTGAACCCAGCTTTTCTTCAGTTAGCAATCCCATTCAGGGTTGTCAGCTAACTACCCAAGTGCAGTGACAAATAGCTTCCGAAGTAATGGAACTCATCATCAGAGTCGATCTGCTTCTTGGTGTGAACTCTTTTGTCAGAAAGAACAGAGCACTAAGAATCATTGCCCTCCTCATATCATCATGTATACGTGGCTTCTTTGTTGTTGTCCAGTGTTCACCTGAGTAAATACATGGGGTGCGGAAACATGTCAGCTCTTTTGTGCAGGGTAAGGACTTAAGATGGGGCATTACCAAAGTAAGGCCCTACAACAGGTTGACAGCCAAGTACATACGCTACTCCCATTCTAGTAATGCCCTCACCCACGTAGCGTACCTTACTTATCGTAAAGAAAGAGACCAACAAATGAGATCAAACAAGCAAAGATGTAGAATCAGTGGCCAAGAGAAAGATTTGTGTGACTTTATGAACCCGCCTCATAAGTAGAGCTCAGGAACTTTTGGAAGTGTAAGAGCATCTCCACCCCAGATCGGCAAATAACTCCTTTATGTCATAATACAATACCGTTTAATGATCACTGTCCCCACCCACAAACGATATAAAAGTCCCTTTAAACACTCAATGACCATTTATGTCTTTACATCTGGACGAGTAATAATCACTCTCCAAATCCATAGTAGTAAAAAGCTTTTAAAGGCGTTAAAATGGACCATGAACACTGGAGAGCAGCAGGAGTTGCGCTATCCTGCTGCAAGATTTAATGAAAAGGGCTGTTTTGCCGGTGTGGGGTGGAGATGCGCTAAGAACCCTTAAAAACTTTCATAGCATCTGATCCGGGTATGGGGTCTGAGATTGATTTTTGACTGGTATGAAGCAAGTGTGTATCTAATATTGGCACCGGTATAAAATTGATCCAAGGCTGGTATTACTTCAGGTTCCTATTTGCTGGTATAGTTTAAGGCTGGTATTGCCTCCACTCATACTAGACTGGTAGGGTCCTTACTACCAATGTTGATACCAGTGTTATACTAAGCTTAGGCCTATATACTGTATACTAGATCAACACCTGGTGTGCATAAGATCAAGGTAAAAACATTGACATCTACCTTTCCCTTGTGAAATGGGTGAAAGAGTAATTGCTAATCATTTTCCTTTGCTTGGATTGATTTGTTTGCAATTCCTATTTACCTTGAAGGACAGTCAGAAGTTTGGAATGCACATAGCATGATCGCTTCAAAGAGGTATGTAACATGATCTCTTCTGCATAGGGGCACTTCTCCTCTGTAGACTGGGTAAATATCCCACCTAAAGGGTAAAATACCTACCTGCTTGAGGTTCTCCAATAACTCCCCAACATAAAGTATAAGGCAAAGTAAATGTTCTATTTATCTTACCATTGTTGGGCAGGTATATCAATTTTAGTGTGTCAGCGGATAAGGGTAATAATACATGTATTTAAATCTATTAGGTACATAAATGTATATAAGCTTCCAAAACATTCCAAACTGAGTGAGGATATATATAAGCTTTACAATGTTATCAATCCTGGCAAGAGTAATGTTAAATAATGAGCACATTTATCTTGATCACAAGATAAGGGTAAATATTTCAACAATCACCTTATATTTGTGAGTATGGGTGAGTAAAAGTTGGGTAAATCAAAAATATTTACTTACAAGTATGGCACATTGCCAAGCAGAGGAGGTTAAGGTTAATTAGTTGTGCAATTGACATCACAAACATGAAGACAAGGAATTTAGACAAACAACTTTGTTTTTAAAAGAGTAAAAAACAAAACCAATCAACAACTTTAAGATTAAATTCAAAGCATTCTTATAATGGCAAACAACAATAAAATGTGAAGGAGTTCCAAAAGCATGTGGTAAGAATCTTGTTTGAGGCAATTGGTGTAATGAATAAAAATATAGTCATCATAACTTGAACAAGTCTGTCATAACAATGCATATATATTATATAATGATTTGGAATATATCCTTTCTTTATTCATTCCAAAACAACTAGTGTGGCCTGTACTGTTGGCCCAAGTGTTACCACGTCCTCAACTGATTTTTCCTTCCAAAACCTGATTTTTTGGAATCTATTTGAATTTTCAGCAGCAGAAATCACTTAAAAATCAAATATCTCTCACACTCTGAATCCAAATCTTACCAAATAAATTCCATTAAATCTTGCTCATCAAGATCTTTCCAACAACAAGAAAGGCACATTCTAACTCCTCTGAAATTTTCATCTGGGATTTAATTTTCAATGAAAAAATCATTCAATATTCAAGAACTTTTGCACTGCATGTCCAAACATCATGGAACCAAGCCTTTGCACTGCATGTCCAAACATCATGGAACCAAGCTGATGCACCCCTCCTTGTCAAGAGCTTTCCAAAAAGACCAAGAACACGACCTCAAGCATCCCAATTCAGTGGATCTCAAAAGTACAAACCAAACAAAACAAACAAACTACCTTGCTTCCTAGACAGATTACCCTCCCTTAGGCAAACCTCAAATATATGTTAGTTTGGTAGAGTAAATATAGGGTAGATTGGAGATATTTATAAGCCATGTAGGATATATATTTACATTCGTACTACCCGCCCCACATAGGGCATTACCACCATACAAAGATGGCCTTGTGTGGCTGTACTTGCAAAGGAGACAAATGTGGGCTGCGAGGATTGGGGACTATCGTGGACTGCAGTCTAAATGGATGACGAAGGCTGATAAACTCAATGAAAGTATGAACTAGGATAGATCTTCAGGCATGCAACTGGGGTTGAATAACCCCAATAAAACAAGTTGGGACAACACAAACATGCAACCAATTGAAAAGATCATCAACAAAACTTTCTCGCCGGAAGGTCGGGGATTGACAAGAAATGGAGCAACAGAATTGGGAGGCTTCTGAACAAAACCCACATGCACATGCATGATCAGGCCCGACAATTTGTGTCCCAGAGCCATCAAATATGGAGTTATGGAAGGTATGGTCTCTTGGTTCCTTTTTCTTCGGGATAGAGGAAGAAGCCCAGAAGACAGGAATAGCTTAAAAGCAGCTCCAGGAATTGTTCCTCTTTTGTCCCAAGTTTCAACACTGTTTGTAGTAGCTCTGTGGAGTGGAGCTCAGTTTTCTAGTTTTATGTGCCAGTTGAAACTTGATGTTAGTTTCACATTTCGAAAGCTGGCTAAAGGTGCATTCACACCTAATGTTAAGTCAATGTGAAGTGAAGATCTAGGTGGCATCTTAGCATGTTAAATGGGCGATTATTTCATATTAAGTGAATGTTAACTTAACATAAAATCTGGGTGGTAAATAGGTTTAGGTTCTAAATGACTAGCTTGGTGTTAAGGGACTTATAACTAGAGTCCATAACACCAAGGGTGAATGCACCTTTAAAGTCTGCTCCATCTTGGAAGACATCAAACTATCAGTCTGCATCTCTATCTAAGGTTATGAACAGAGTAAGTGAACAGTATACCTGGACTCAGACTGTGGTCTGTCGATAGCTTTTCAGCAGAAAACTGTGGTCTGGATATTTGATTTTTTTATAGCAGTCAGGTACGGGTTTTAGATTCTTTTTTGAATAATTGATTGAGTCCTGTTAATTGAATATTTTAAGTTTTAAAGAATAAATTAAGGGCGATTTTTTTAACAATTAGAGTTGGACAAGTCAAGGGCAAGGGCAGGGGTTTGAATATCAGTTTGGGCATGTATGTCACCCAGGTATTTAACAAAACCTGGATAGGTTTATCAAGTACATTTTAAGGTTTTTTGAGGTCTTTGACAAAACCCCATATGAATATTATGTGTGCTAGTAGGGTCTTTGATAATTACCATGTTAGAGTACATGCCCAGGTATAAAACAACATCAATTCCTAAAATTCAAGGCCCAACACCAAGCAAAAAAAAACTTTTAGATCTACATACTAATAAAAATATTCAAATAGTCATATCAATGTGGGCCAACTTCAAAATCTAGATATGAATCTTTCAACTTTCAAGCTAAACTTATTCCAAACCAACATAAATGGGAACTCACAACTAACAATCTAATGAATCAAAAATATGTGGCATTTTGTCAATATCGACTTTTAGTTGGCAAAGTTGAACTCCTTTGGCATGTTTCAAATTCCATCCCCCTTGCTCAAATCCCTCATATAACAAAGCAACAATAAATAACAACAAAGAAAACAATTGAACTAAAACTTCACACATCATGTTCCAAGTTCCTTAGATTCCATCCCCCAAACTCACATCCCTTCAAATAACAACTAACAATATTAAAATCAAAAAGAATTTTTTTTTTAAATGATTAAAAACAAAAGACAAACAAACAAGCCAATTGTAACAAAAAGCAAAAAATGAGAAACCCATTGCCCTTGATAGAAACCAAAAACCCAACGCAATAAACAAAAACTAGAATCCATAAAACAAGCAAAAGCTAAACACCCAATTTAAAAAACTCAAATTTTAAAATGCAACAAATAGAAAACCAATGTAGAAACACAACTATAATTAAAAACATAAGATGGGCAAGAGCAAGGAGCAAGACACTTGACATAAGAATGACAAAAAACAACTACAAACAAAATTTAAACCCCATATAAAATAGAAAAGACACTTCCCACAAGCTCCATAATAGACATAAAGACAACATAACACCAAGGCAATTGGCAAAATATTTGCAAAACGAATTAAGCCTACACATGACACAAAAGAGACACACCCTGTAAATGAAGACCAACATAACTCAAAAAATCCGCTAGACCAACTTGGAATTGTTGCATCAAAGAGTTTTCTACGCCTAAAATCTTAACATAAAGCTTATTTCATCATTTTCAATTTTTCAAGGCCCATGATATGATCACATTTGTCATTTTCAACAAGATAATAACAATTCCTAGCTTTAGATTCTATTACATGATGATTGTCTATTAAAGTCATCCATACAATCACCAAAACCACCATCCCATCTTCAGCTCCACATCAACAACCATGATGATTCTCCATCAAAGTCATCCATATAATCACCAAAACCACCATCCCATCTTCAACTCCACATCAACAACCATGAGCTACAAACTTAAAACACTTGTAGAATAAACAACATAAACTTGGTCAAATGCATCACCTACCACATACTACAACCATTTGAACCCTTGGAAATTCTTCACATTCCACCTCATGTTCATATTTAACATCCAACTTTTTCATTAAATTTGACTTTACCTTACATGTAAATGCAAATTTTAAAAAATTGAGGCACCCGACACGTGGATTAAATGGCCAATTTTTGTTAACAAAAATCAAATTGTTAAAAAAATTTGTTGAAAGTGACATCTACAAAATGCAATCAAGAATCCAAAAATGGAAAAAATCCTTTCTATTTCATTTTGAAAGGTTAGGATGCCCATAATTTGTCTCACTAAGATAACAATTGTTGGAAACATGTGCTCTTCCATGTGCCACCATGTGAAGGCACATTCGCAATTATTTCCATCAATAGGATACCAATGGTAAATGTGTAACTTTTTGTCAACAAGTTCCTTCAAACTATCTATGGTTGTGTTGATCAAATGTAGAAAAAAATTTCATTTCCAATATCTAAACTTGATACATCAAGAATTTTGATTACAAATAAAAGGCATTGATGGTTTACAAACCTCCATCAACAAAGGCAATAACAATTCATTGTCATATTCAACAACTAGAGCTACAACATTATCATGACCCACATACATCATGATTAAACACATGGATTTAAATATGGGATCCAACATTAATGGTAACAAATTGTGACTTTTTTTTTTTAATTGTGTAAAAAAGAAAAGAAAGGCTTCAAAACTTCCAAAACCTACCACTTCATGTCACACACAAATTCTTCCAACTTTCCATTAAAAATAAAAGCCTCTAAATTTACCAAGTTATCAAAAACAACTGTAGTAATAAGTTGTTCACAAAACACACCATATGTAGAATATACACTATTGAGGTAACCACTTGTATAAATGATTAAATATTATTTTTTGATTGATGATTCGTTGAAGCTAATTTAGGTAGGATGATTACAAAGTTCCATAATAGTTTGTTTTATCAAATTCCAACCCATAATATGCTTAGACCCATTCATTAGTGAAGAGGCATGGAAATGTGTCTTTTCAAATCCATGTTTTTTTTTCAAGGTTTTTTTTCCAACACTATATTCATGAGTAGATTCTCAATATCTTTTCCATCAATTTGCATCCATTTTTTCTCAATTGAATTTTAATCCAATTGTTGAATTGAATTGGAATACAATTCAAATTTCAAATCAACATATTTGAATTTAATTTAATTTTTAATGAATTAAATACTAATTAAATTAATTTCAAGATGCATGTAATATCATTTAATATTTTCATTTGAATGGAACTTAATTGGAATGCAAGTGGTTATTATGTAGGTAAGTAAGTAGGCAAGGCACTTGATGCCTTCTAGTAAGTAGATGCATGTTCATGCTTAATACATAGCTAACAACTATGGTTAGCATTGGCACATGCATGCATCCAAAAAGTGTCTCCTACCCAAATGCCATCCATCCTGCATTCACAAGTGGTGGTTCACTCTATAATTTGCATACATTGTTTTATATTATAGAATTGTAAACAAAAATATTGTTACAAAACCAATAGAATAACATTAACAAACATCAGATCAATTAATTAATTAATTAAAGGAAAAATGCCTCACAAAGGAACAAAAGAAAAAAAAAGAAAGGATCGAAATCCAAACAAAAGACCACACCTGAAAATGTAGAACACACAATGAGATCAATTCTATGACTAGAGGATTTGAACCATACAACAAGACCACTAGACCAGGAACATTCACATTTGTCACATTGTGACCTTAAAGGAGCTCAAAATGAAAAGGGTTGCCCTTGTGACGCGCTCTCAACCTCCTCAATAGATTCAAACGTGAGTCTAGGATGAAAATAGTAGAAGAGTAAGAAGTTTGGGCACACTCTTTGGCTCTTAGCACTTCGGGGGTAGAGGGGCGTGCTAGAGCTCCAGGATGGGACTAGGAAGATTGACAAGCACTTCAATCATTCACTTGGATCTGCATAAACCAAACAACAAGTTGGTTAGTGCATAGTTTGAGCACTTTTGGTGCTAGAAAAAACCACGAGCAAACTTGGACTCACAAAACTCACCACGGCCCAGACTTGAGGGAAGCCACCACCTTCCCCCTTATAGTATACTTTGTGCCTCTCCATGAGCCCCACATCCAAATGGCTTTTTGTCCCGGGACTCCCAAATGGGAGTCCCGAAATTCCCAACGTTGGGACTCTTGTGACTTTGGGGCCCCATAACTTTGTGTGCAAACCTTTAATTGAAATGAATTCTGAAACAAAGTTGTAACCCTCATCAAGAAATTTTCAAAAATATGTCGCATGCCACCTGCACACAAGTAAATCGGGGCAATTTCCGACTTTTAGTGGTTAGGAGTCAAATTGCCAATTTGACTCCCGGCCCTTCTTTTGGCCATAACTTATGTTTTAAATGTTCAAATGGGTGATGCAAGCCTATTTTAGACATCTATGTTTCAATAGCTTTCCAATGATATAAAAAAAATCCTCAATCTAATGGGTTTTGACCCCTGCAATCACTCCTTAAAAATTCAAGAGTACACTGGGACTCCAACTCCCCAAATGGGAGTTACCTTGGGAGTGTGAGGGTTCATTCTCTCACACTCTCCTACACTCCCAGGAGTAAGATGTGTCTCCCAGGCCTCCCTCTTGTTCCGCACTCTTGCAAGCCCTTGCTTTGGTCGCAAGCCCAAGGTTACGATTATGACACCTTGTATTGCACTAAAATGGTGGTTGAGGTAAACATTAACTTTCATAAGCACATTAACTGTCTTGTGCTCATAATGGCATCTAGTTTGTTTTGTGTGTTTTATGTTTGCAAGTTTTGCATTCAAGGAAGGAGATGAAGGTGGGCGCTTTGTTTCTCTTGATTTAGCTTTTGAGCTTACAAGCTCATCTATGTTGTTGTTTTGTTTTTCATGAAGCCTCTAATGAAAGGGATTTTGATTGGCACCCAAGATTTTGAAAGGATAAGGAGCTACGCCTATATGAAAAAGGGCGTTTCTACAAGGAAAACAACTTGGGCGTTTTGAGTAGAAAAAGAAGTTAAGTGTTCTTATGATTTTGCTATTCTTGATTTTCTATGGAGTTGTGTGCATTAGGTTTTAAGCAAATTGTAATGCCTCTTAGTACTAGAAGGACAAATGCCTAAAGGTGCATCCATTGCATTTTTGAGGGATAAGTTGTTTCCTTTGTGTTTTATGTCCTTTAGTCAATGCATTTGAATGTTAGGTATAAGAGTTTGTGATGGGGGAATGATGAAGCTCAAGAGGGGTCTTGTGAGTGACAAGGTTTGGCAATCATATGTTTTGTGTGGGGTGCATATTCGCAATTTTGAGAAGTGAAGGTGTGGGGTTCTATTGTGATTTTGCATAGACATAGTTCATTTGATGGCATGGGTTATTCTCAAGAACTCCATTAAAGATTGAAGGGTTATGTTTGGTAAACCTCTAGAGGACTGCATTATATGTCCCAGTGCATCATCTCAAGAATTTGTCCCACTTTTATATGTTGTCAGGATTGTTGGAGTCATTTACATTTTTGAGATTTGGGAATTTGTCCTATCTTGCCAAACACTGTTCATTGAGGCTCATGAGAGAAATATCAAAGTGATCTGACCCCTTAGATTCATAGATCTGCAAGAATAAGGACAGTTATTGCTTTGAACTTCTGTAACTTGACTTGCTGAATTGATGAAGAGTTATGAAGTTTCATTTTAGTTTATGCTGATGTAGTGAAACTTGTAGGTAGGAAGGAAACACTTTGTTTTCCCCCTTCTTTTTGGTATCAAAGTTAGTTGGTCCAGCTGATAGGTTCAATCAAATTATAGTAGAGTTTTAGTGTTGTAAAAATTATGTCCAATTCCAATGAGGAACAATTGACTTTTGACTTGCAAACCATTCATGACCAGTAAGTAATTAGAAATTTTAACAACCCTTCTAGTGCAAACATCCCTCAAATAAGATCAGTAGTACTAAGGTCTATTGGTTTTGGGGTTGTGACTACAGTAAGGTTTACTCCAGTAGAAGCAGAGATTGAAGACATTGATATCAAAATCTCCCACAATGGCTTCACATCTAGAATTACGATCTAGTTAAAGATAAACAATGGATCAATTGGATGGCATACAATTGCACAACTTGAGCAACAAGTCCATTTCACCACCTACTTTACATAAAGACGCCAACATTACAATTTTGAGAATGAAGGAACTACCTAAAATTGGAAACATTTGGATTCCAAAATGTGCAAGATCTCCTAATCATTTCATTCAATTTTTCATACCTAGAATTGAACACTTATTTCAAACAGGGGATAAACTACTCAGGATCGAAGCATCAGGAGTGTCATCACGATTGTTATGTTGGAGACTTCGTTAAAATGCAAAATCCCAATATCATTGGCAACTAGAGAGTTCAAGTGAATAAACTTTCTCACTTTTTCTCATCTTTTTTCAAGATCTTTCTCTTGTAATTGAAAGCGAACAACAAGAGTTATTTGAATGACGAAGTTCATCAAAACAACCAAAATAGAAACAAATTGTGTTATTATTGAAAAGTTGTCATGAATTTTTGAAGTCACATGTGAATCCAATCTTTTGATGAAATTGCATTTTCTAGGGAACCCAATGTGGGGTCAGTAATCATTAGAATCACCGAATTTACATCAATTGTCATAGTTGGTTTTGATCCATGAATTGTTGAAGTTGGAGATTAGGCAATAGGAGTGATGCATGCTGGACTTTTCATAAAAGCAACGATTTGGATAAAAACAAAAAAAGGAGCAAATGGATGGTAATGGACTATTATCCAAACAAGAAAATGCAAGTTCCTAACCCTTTGGAGAAAATTGAACAACAAAGAACATCTAAGGAGCTTCATAGTGTTACACCTAGGTTAGGTGACATATGGATCCTTGTAGAAATAGGAGTAGAAGCATGTTGTGTCCAGTTTTACAAACCAAAATTAAACCATAGAGTTAGAATTGAAAATAAATTATTAAGGTAATATTTTTGGCAGAAAACCACATATACTTTGTTGGATTTTTTCTAGAAATCTATGTGGCAGATTAGGTTGGGGATTTGTGGGTAGGAATGATATAAGTTTTAGTGTGAAGATAGAAGAAAATAGGTTAAAAGCTGTTAGGTGAGAAAGAGAAATGAAGCACAAGAAGCAGAGGACTTCAAACAAATATTTCTTGCATAACAATCTTAATGGAGTAATAACAAGATGACCAATCCAAAAAGTATGGATGAACAATTTTTGAGGAAAGATTTGGAAGATGTGTTTGATTGGGCAAAAATGTTATAGATGGCAACAAAAGTCTAGGACTATGATGAAGAAAAGTTATTCAAATTAGTCAACTTTAACCTACGAAGGAAAGCTAAGGATTGGTACAGAAGATTAAACCTTGCACCATTTGATTGGCAAACATTGCATACTTTGATGATTCCTAGATGTGGGGTGTATGATGGCAAGGAATTGAGGGTCAAGATGGATGCCATCAAACAAGAACTTAAGCAATGAGTTCAATTATACTAAAATAGGCTAGAACACTTGTTTGTAAAGGGGAGGATTCTTGATGTAGAAAGAAGGAGAAGATTTCTGGCCCATTTCAGACCAAAAATAAGGAAGTTATGTTCGGTGCATACTTATGCTGACATGGATGAACTATTGGCAATAGTCATTGAGGTTGAAAAGGTACTTGGAGAAATTGGAGAAACTCCATTTGAGCTTTTGAAGGAGGAACGAAAGGAAGAAGCTAATGAAGGGGAAAGTTTAATAAAGTGGTAGATTCATGCTCTTCATGAAACATTAATAAAAAAATTTAAAGGGACAGGCAGTAATGAAGTCATCCCCTCTAGAAGTCCAGGAAGTTCAAGTGTGTGTCAGCTATGCAATATGGTAGGCCATGGTGCTTCTGCATGTTCAAAACTCTTTAATTGCCCAAAATGCAACAAATGTGAAGGGGGCCATAGAATAGAAAATTGTGGACTTAAATGTTCCTATTGTTTTGGATTGGGCCACACTGAAGAATGTTGTTGGAAAAAGAATGGAAGGGGATTTATTGCTTTTGCAAATTACTTGGAGGTGTTGGTTAATGATGAAGAAGCCACTTTGGCAAAGTTAAATCAACTGTGTGGGGCAAATAACAACATATTCTCAAGGACCAAGGTTCCTAGGCACATAATTCTAGTTATTGCCCCTGAAATTGATAGAAATAGAAAAGTAGTTGAGGAAGGTATGGCAACACAAGGAAAATTTGGCAATGATATGATTACTGCCAATTCCAAGATTCTAACACATTTCTTCAAATGCAAGATTTCATTATCCCTTTTTGAAACAATTTTGATAATTCCTGGTGAGTTAGAATACCTCGAAGGTTTGGTCAAGTTGGCTAAAAGACGGAAAGATGAAAAAACTCAACAAGTGACACACATTTCTTTAGTTGATGCAATACCTGCCATCAAAAAGGTATGTGTTAACAAGAACCACAAGAGTAAAACTTTGCAGCTGACCATGGAAGTGCAAAATGGACTAATATAGGGACTTGTAAACATAAGCACATCAATGTCTATGATGGTTGTAGCAATTGTTCAAAAATTGGGAATCATGCATTTGGTTTCCGAAAATGAAAGTTACAAGATGACATCTAGTATTGTCACTAAAACATTGGGAAGAATCACAAACCTACCTGTTAAAATTGGAAATATTTAGTGCAACATGGTTTTTTTAATTGTTGATATAGATACCTATGATGAACTTTTGGGTTTGGATTTTTTTATGAAGATTAGAATAGTAGTTGATGTTGAAAAAGGTGTGATACATGTATGGAATGGAACAAGGATGGTAGTTGAATTATTACCACTGAATGTTATCAATATGTTGCACCTCGTGATTGAACAAAAACCCTCATCCAATTTTCAGTTGGTTGAGGATGGGATGGAAGGTTTGTCATTAAAGGAATAGGTGCAGGAAAAGGACTTAATGACCCAAGATCCAAATGATGATCCTAGCTCTGACTTTAAAAAGCATGAGTTCAGGAATGAATCATCAGATGATAAAAAATTGATCTTGCATAACCTTGAGTTGCCTATGGAAGATTTGATGGATTAGGGGCTTCATGATTTGATTAAGGTGGAAGCACCTACACATGGTGAATTTAATTCTTCAGTAGCAACATCAACATTTGTTAAAAGGATAGATGATTGAAGAATATGACTATCAGGGTTGGATACAATGGGTGGAGGTACAAGAATTTGAATGAGTTTCAGGTTCTTTTCCCAACACAGTACATTTTATTCAAATTCCAGGGATTGGAGGTTTGTTTAACATTGTTGATACATTTGGAGATGAAAAAAAGTGGACAAAAATATGTGTTAAAATACAGTTTAACCTTAAGTTGATTAAGTTGCAAAACAAAGAACTATTGGATGTATTGAAGGAATACCAAAACATTTTTATATGGCATAAAGGAGAGTTAGGCATCAGTAGTTTGGGGGAGCATACCATTTATACACAGGGATTTCCTCTTTGTAGCATGATGCCTAGCAAATTATCTTTTTGGGAAAAAACATAGGTGAACAAGTAGATCCAAGCATTTGTCAAATTGGGGAAGATGTGAAAGAGCATGTCAAAGTAGCATGTTGTGTTAAACTTTTAGTAAAGAAGGATGCTAGTAGAAGGTTTTACAAAGACTACAAACCTTTAAACTCCCAAACTAGGCAAGATTCTTTTCTTATACCCTTGATTAAGGATGTCTTGACATAACTCGAGAAATTATCCTGGTTTTTACATTGGATCTATGGTTAAGGTTTTGGTAGATTACAATGTTTGATGAAAACATTAGGAAGATGGTAATGATCATAAAATTTGGCTTGTTTGAATGGAGAGTAATGCCATTTGGATTAAAAAATGCAACAAAAAATTTTTATTGAACAATTTTAGATGTGTTCAAAGACTAAACCAACCAGTTTTTGAAAATATTTGTGAATGATGTCAATGTCCACAACAGTGATTGGAGAGACCTCTAAAGATGGTTTTTGACAAGTGGAGGATGGTTAATTTGAAATTGAACCTTGGAAAGTGTTGTTTTAGAGCAAAGGAAATAACTTTCTTAGGACATGTAATCAACAAACAAGGATTTAGCACTAATAGAAAATGGCCATTTTGCAACTAGTCCCTACCACTAATTTTTAGTTGCAAGTGACATTTGCAATAAAATCTTAATAGTTGCATTAGACAAATCGCATTGACATTAGTTGCAAATGACAACAAATTTTCGATGAAAAAAAAAGTCAACAATATGTCTTCATCCTTTGACTTGTCGTAGACATATTGTCACTTACAACTAGGATGCAACTTTTTTAGTGAACAATGGGAACAAGTTATGTGTTGCCACATGTCCTAACTTTTAATATTAAAAATATTTTTGAAATATTCTAAAATGTTTAAATTTTATGTTTGGATGGTTTAGATTATGACACATGGTCCAATAGAAATTTGCCACATGGCATATTAATTGAATTTTTCCAAATTCAATTTCAATCAATATTTATGTACGTAGGTTGAACTAGGTACCTACCTACGCATTTATGTAAAACACCTATTTAGATTGGACCTATTTATTTACTTAATCCAAATATCTACTTAAATAAGACCTATTTACTTACTTAATCCAAATATCTACTTAGATAGGTAGGTAGGTAAAAAAGTAGGTAGGTAAGTTAGGGAAGTAGGTAGTTAGGTGTAAGTACACAAATATTTGTATTTTATTTTGGGTTTTTTATTTGCTCATACATATCCATGTTTTTAAATATGAAAATGTAAAAACAAAACACCTTTTTTATACTTTTCAAAATGAAAATGAAACCCAAAACATATGGGATAAAGTTTTCAGTTCCAAGTTGTTTGTAACTAAAAATGTTTAGTCGCAAACGACTTGTAATTAAAAACATTATCCCATATGTTTTGGCCTTCAATCTCATCTTGAAAAACATATAATTGAATAGGTAAATGACAACTAACTAGCTAATTAATTAACCAATAAAATTACAAATATTTAATGAATAAAATATAGAAAAAAGATTAATAATATTTAATCAATTAATTAAAACCTAAACTAAAAACTAATTAATTCACTTTATAAACTATCCAACCAACTAATTATTTATAGTAATAATCATCAATATATTAGGATTACTGAATTAATTATATCATTAGTTATATTAAATATTACCTAATTTATTAACTAGATAAATAATAATAATATTTAATTTTAATTTTATATGAACTATAATGATCTATCAACCAATTTCATTAACTAGTAATTGGTTAATGTTGTAATAATTAGCTAATTATTAATAAGTAATTAATTATTATTTCATAATCAAATAAATTAATATAATAACTGAAATATTTGGTAATTAATAATTATAAAAATTGACTACTAGATTTTTTTAATCTAATAATATAATTAAAACCTAGACTATGTTAAATATTTTATTATAAATTCCCATTATTAATTTCATTTTTGTAGTTTATAATAAATATAAATTTAAATATTTAATAGTAAAAATAAAATTAATTCAATTATTATTATCGTTAGTTGGTAGCCAAGTTAACTATTTTTAGTTATATATTATTATATATTATTATGTCAGTTGTCAAAGATATTACGATTTATTTTTATTTTATTTTATAAATAAATAATAATTTTTAATAAGTACATTAGTCGTTTGAAAATAATTTATAATAATATATAATATATAAGTTTTTAGTAATTATTTCCGTAATTATATAATTATTTTTAAAATTTTAATGAAAGATAATATTGAAATTTTAGTTTTTTAATATATGTAATTAATATAAATACGTCATATAATATTAATATTAATAAATGTCATTGTAATAATTTTAAAAATATAATAAGATCGTTTGGATAATCTTGTAATATGGGCACAATATATTTAGTAAATATTTTGCATAAAATTTTAATATATTGAAAATATACATTAATTAGTGTAACCATAATATTGAGGCTACTTATGCTAATAATAAAACTTGAATATAGATGTAATATGATTGTTCATGTAAATGCAAAATATCCATTTATAAATCTTAATACACCCAATTATATTCTTTAGAATTCACAAAATGCACCTTTGTATATTCATAGGGTTGTAACTAAATTGGTCACATTTGCAACTAATGGGATATAAATTGTTTTTCTTGGATGAAAACCAAATTAAATGTTGTTCACATGGAAGGATGAACACCAAAATAGTCATAAACTAATTGTAGTGTAGTCGCAAATATGACCGAAATAGTAACCAAAATGTCCAAATGTAATTGCAAATAACTAATAGTCGCATGTAGTCGCAAATAGAGTGGTTACATTTTGGCCAATTTCTACTAACGTAAATTGGACTTAGTGAAGATCCAAACTATTTCACAATTTTTAGTTCCTTTGACTATGACCAATGTTCATTCATTTTTGGGACTTATAGGATACTACAGGTTTTCATACATGGATATGCCAAGATTGTTACACCTTTGTTTGAATTGACTAAAAAGGATTTACCTTTCAAGTGGACACTTCAATGCCAGATGGCATTTGGCATGCTGAAACAAAAGTTATTACAAGCTCCAGTGTTGATCAAACCAAATTTTTTGAAGATGTTCATCTTGGACATGGATTGGTCAATAAAAGTTATTGGAGCTATTTTATCCCAAAAAAATGGTAGATAAAAATAGGTAGTTGCATATGCAAACAAGGTTCTGACACCTTTACAAAATTGATATCACCCAATGGAAGGAAAATGTTATGCACTAATATGGGGTGTCATGCAATTTTACCAATTCTTGCACCAAATTTTCTTCTCGTTAAAAATAGATCACAAGCCATTGGAATGGTTTACTACAATATCTGATGTAAACATGAAGCAGGGAAGATGGATTTCCATGCTTAAAGATTTTCATTTCAAGATCATTCATAGGCTTGGAAGTAAGCATTCAAATGTGGATGCATTAAACATGAACCTTGAATTTGTGTCAAAAGAAGAAGATTTTTTGGTTCAAATACTTGACCAAGGAACAACAATTACCAAAATTATAATGGAAACTGGGGATAGATGTCATGATAGGATTGAAATCCATGAAATACAAAATATTTTTACTTTGTCAGAAATAATAAAAGAAGGGCTAAAACAACCAACTAAAGAAAACTCATAGGAACAAACACCAAAGTTTAATCCAAAAAATATGCATGTGAGAAGGTTTCATATTTATTTTAAACACAACTTGTCCATTGCCGGCTATGAAAAAATGATAAGGGAAGCACAATAGTTAGTTGATGAAGAAATGAAGGTTAAACATGTTGATTATGTGTTTGATCATGAATAAGCCAAATCGGAAAAATTTCTAAACATTTGGAGAAATGTCATTTGTATGAAATTACTCATTGGTGATGGTTTTGGGTTAGAAAATTATGACCTTGCAGAAAAATAAAAGGCTCGAAGTAAAGTGATGAAATACAATTGGAACAATGAGGTTTTAATGTTCCAAGGACTAGTGGTTCCAAAACTTAAAGATAAATTATGAATGATATACATGCAAAAATTGGTCACTTCAGTGAACAAATGACACTTGTAGAAATAAAAAGAAGATATTTTTGGCATGATAGGACAAAGTCTATGAGAAAATTAGTTTGAGAATGCAAACAATGCCAGCTAATAAAAGATTCTTCTAGAATTGAAGAATTAAAGAACATTTCAATTTGTGACCTATTTTACCATGTAATTCTTGATACTATTGGACCATTACCAAAAACAAAATCTAACAACAAATATGTCCTAATGGCCATTGATCACTACTCAAAGTGGTGGGAGGCAAAACTTGTCAAGGAACACACTACTAAAACAACTACAAAAATTTTGGAAGAAGAAATCATTTCTAGGTTTGGGGTACTGAAATATGTATTTATTGATAATGGCGAAGAATGGATGAGTTTGACATGATGTGTAAAATTTTTGGGATTAAACATCAATTCAATGTTCCACAATGGCCGTGTTGTAATGGAATGGTTGAAAGAATGATCAAGACCCTAAAACATGGACTCCTTATTGTTTCCTCCTCTAACGTATAAAAATGGGGTGTTCAAGTCCCAAGGATCTTGTTTGGATATCATTGTGGTATTCAAAATAACACAAAGTACTCATTATACATGATTTTTTATAAGAAGAACTCCAAGATTATCCATTGACAACAAGCCGAACAATTTGACACATGTTGTGGATGACCAAGTTGCTCCAAAGGAGATGGCTTTGCAGATGGTGTCTAAGATGGAGTTGATAGCCAAACTTCATGAGTCATTGTTAAAGAATGTGGATTAGGCACAAAATGAATAGAAAAAAACATATGCAGCCAAAAAGGGGTGCATCATGTTTCAATCCTTTGGAGATGGGGAAATATCTATGAAAATGAGAAAGTCGAGTAAAAAGAAGTCCTTGTTGGCAAGTTGGGAAAGTCCTTACCAGTTGATGGTTACAAGGATGGCAAAGTTATGAACAAGATGAAGGTGCAAGAATTTGTATTCTTAGGGATAAAGATGGTCAAACTTGGTAGAAAACAAGACGAGATTTGCAAATTTACCGTACACCTTGAGGTGTTGATCTATGTAGACATATATTTTTTATGTTGGGAGTGGCAACATATGTGACCTAAAAAAGTTCCAAAGTGAAAAAGGGTAGCCCTTGTATTGCCTTAAAACGATGGTTGAAGTAAATAGTAACTTTCACGAGCACATTAACCATCCAGTGCTCAAAAAGACATCTAGTTTGTTTTGTGTGTTTTATGTTTGCAGGTTTTGCATTCAAGGAGGGAGATGAAGGTAGGTGTTTTGTTTCTCTTGATTTAAGTTGTGAGCTTGCAAGCTCATCTATGTTGTTGTTTTGTTATTCATGAAGCCTCTAATGAAGGGAATTCTAGTTGGCACTCAAGATTTTGGAAGGATAAGATGTTGTGCCTATATGAAGAAAGGCATTTCTACAAGGAAAGCAACTTGGGTGTTTCGAACAAAAGAAGAAGCTAAGTCTTCTTGTGATTTTGCTATTCTTGATTTTCTATGGAGTTGTGTGCATTAGGTTTTAAGCAAATTGCAATGCCTCTTGGCGCTGGAAGGACAAATGCCTAAAGGTGTATCAATTGCATTTTTGAGGGATAAGTTGTTTCCTTTGTGCTTTACGTCCTTTAGTTAATGCATTTGAATGCTAGGTATAAGAGTTTGTGATGGGGGAATGATGAAGCTCAATAGGGGTCTTGCGAGTGACAAGGTTTGGTGATCATATGTTTTGTGTGGGGTGCATATTGGCAATTTTGAGAAGTGAGGGTGTGGGATTCTATTGTGATTTCACATAAACATAGTGCATTTGATGCCATGGGTTATTTCAAGAACTCCATTAAAGGTGGAAGGGTTTGTGTTTGGCAGACCTCTGGTAGACCTCTGGAGGACTACATTATATGTCCCTGTGCATCATCCCAATAATCTGTCCCACTTCTATATGTTGTCAGGATTGTTGGATTCATTTGCATTTTGGGATTTAGGAATCTGTCCTGTCTTGCGAAACATTGTCCCTCGAGGCTCATGAGAGAAAAATCAGAGTGATCTGACCCCTTAGACTCAGAGATCTATTACTGCAGAAATAGGGGCAGTTGCTGCTTTGGACTTGTGTAACTTGACTTGCTGAATTGATGAAGAGTTATGAAGTTTCATTTTAGTTTATGTTGATGTAGTGAGACTTGTAGGCAGGAAGGAAGCACTTTGTTTTCCCCCTTCTTTTTGGCCACAACATCTTCTTAGAGCAACTTCTTGCCCAGATTTACCTGCTCTACTGCAATAATGGAGATGGTGGTCCTATATTTCCTCTTTCCAGAAACTCATCTTCTTGAGACTTGGTCCTGAATACTAATTTACCAGGCTAGCACTCTTGGGGTGTCATTATGAGTTGTTAACCGACTTTTATTGTAAAACCTGCATATCTGAACCAAGTGACAAAAACCTGGACCAGCAGATGAGAGAAAAAGAAGGCAGGTTAGAAAAGTAAGTGAAAACATGAAAATTCAAAATGAACAAGAGCACTAGAAAAGTTAAATTAGAAATGTAAAGACTAATGACCAGTGTTGGTATGGTATATATCTGAGCCTGGTATCGGAACCACCCATCGCCATAAACACATTTATCACCAAACATCAACCAACAACTTAGGCAATTCTTATCCATTTTGAGTGATTTTCACAACTATCATTGTGCCACATGAAGGTTTACAATATCTTGTTGAAATCCAGAGGCCAAGGAGCAACCCAGAAAAAGCATGAAAAGGACGAGATTCTAAGTCACAAAATGTTTGGAAAAAATAAATTAGACCCACTTACCTTCAGATCTCATATTTTTCTCATTTTTTGTTCATTTTTGAGCAATCTAAAAAGCTATGGCTACATCAACTAGAGCTCTACAAAACCTCTTTCAAATCCAGAAACAATAAAGTAATGTCCAAAGATTTTAATCTCCAAATCATAAATTGTTGTAGCATACCCATCACTGAGCATTGACCCCCTTTACTTTGATACCATGTATTTGCCTCATATATTGTCAGTTTTTTTAGTGATCTTGATGACTACAGGTGCATCAAGTGGAGGTCTTCAATATCTTTGGAATCCAGAGACAATGGAGGAATGTCCAAAGATTTTAAGCTTTTCATATGCTAAGTGTTCAGTCACCAACTTCTCTACCTTGTATGGCTGCCTGGTAGGTATGATACAAAAGTTAGTCTTGAACCCCAATAGCAAGACCAAACTGATTTGAAAGTCTTAAAGAGTACCCAATAATAGGACATACGACTGAAGAACATTGAAAACCGGGTTGCATGGTTTCTTGCAGAACTGTGCAAGGTCGAAAAAGGTGTGCAAAAAGACAAGCGAAACCAGGGCCAGACAGAGCTTGTTAGGGGGTGTTTAGTGCCTGGCTAAGCGGATATGGGTTCCCATGAATTGAGCTACTTTTTATAGAGCTCACACCTTATGGCACTGCGTTTAATGCGGGATTCCTTGATGTCTTTTTATCCCAGCTTCCCGGCCAAGAAAAGTGACTCAAATGCTCTTGACCACGGGATCTAGTTTCAACTTTCTTTTATAATTGGTTTCACGTTGCACACCATTCTTCTGCTGCATGGAACTCAGCAAAATGCGGAAAGGAAAGTTGCAAACTCATGATGTTCCAAGACTTATTTTCCCCATATAGAAGGAAACCTGTACTTGTACCATCTGCCTTTCACAAAGATAATTACTAATTACTAGATCAAAATCTCCACTCCACAAGGCTTCTTATTTTATTCCATATGAACACATGAATGCATCTTGCAAAAGATGTACCTAGATTCTGCATGTACGGGATAAATGAAAATTTATTATTTTGATGTCCATTCAATTGTGTGCTAAACTATCTTTCAATCTATATTTGGCATGTTAACACTTTTTTGACTTCATTCTTTCCTCCCCTAAAAGTTTGGTGAATCCTTCGAGAATAACTTTTTAGTTTGAAATGAAATCTTTTGGATTGCTCAACTAAAGGATCGATTCACCTACTACTACTACCCACATTTAGCAACTTCAAGATGAAGCCTAGCCTTTCATTGTGAGTTTTAAGGTTTGTGTGGTTTGCACTTTGCACTTTCATACTAGAATATACCATGAACATCCATGACTTCACCTACCTCCATGTTGAGACAAAACTTGTTACCCATTGTGGTAACTATTTGAAGCCAAAAGCCACGTAGTTTAGGGTTGCCATATCTGAAGAGTAGAGGACCTGCTTTCGAAGAATGGTCTCATGGTTTTGTAAAATGAAACATACCTTGAATATCCCTTGATAGAAGTATAGATTGACTCTTTAAAATGAGGCTCACCGTACAAAGTATCTTTTTGGATTTTAAAAACTTTTTGTGTTAGCTACAGTTGGCATGCCTTTGAACCTTTTTCTCTACACCATAAGTTAAGTCCGACCTGCTTTTCAGTTAAGCCAAGGCTCTATAAGTATGTGGACCATTGATGTTGTTGCTTTTGAGGTTGTATAAATCTGTTTTTGACATTAAGTCCTTATCTTTGGAATTCATATAAGTGCCTAATGAGCTACTGAAGTGGTGAAAACAATGAGCCACAAAAATACTCAGCTGTTGAAGAGTGTTAACAACTAGCCTTTAGGGGGCTTCTCTGAACAAAATCCCCAGCAAGTTCAGGTAATATGTTGGCAAGTTAAATATTTACCAGCCATGATACTCAATCCCTTAGGGCTTTCAAACCCATTGCGGATGCATGGGTGGTTAGAAATAGCCACCATCACAAAAGAAAAGGAAACCAACCTAAGCAATCATGTTATTGTCCATCAGGCGGTCAAGAATTGTCACCTTTCACCATAAAGGTGAGAACAAACATCCATTTCATTGAAGCTTAAGTATGTAGTTGGCAAACTTTGAGCCCTCCTTTTCTCCCCCCTATCCAAAAACTTTATCATTTCTCCAGAAATAAATTCTCAAACATTTTGATTCATTGGGACCATAGATCAATTATAAGTGGCTAGTATGAACACAAAATTGCAATCCAATTGAAATGCTTGTTCTAACTGAAAAAATTCCAATTACTTACCAAAATTCCAAACTAAAAATTGGCACTTAAAGAGACCAAACAAAGGAACTTTCCCCCCTCCATTCACACACACACAAACGAAAGCCCAACAAAAAAAACTGAGGCAACCACAGCAGAAATTTTACTAAGTACACTTGGAGGGCACCTTATACTCATGAAGAATTTGGAAGACAGACCTCACGCCTACTCCTTAAGAGAAAGAATGGGAGAGAAATTATGCGTGCATAAAAGTGTAAGATTCCTCCCACTAGAACAGGACCATCAAAAAAAAAGAATAGTGTATTTTGAAGGGAATGTTATCAACAAGCAAAATATTTTCCTCTACAAAAGGGAAGGGCATTTTATCATTTAAAATGCTGGGTTGCTTCTTTACGTTTTCCCCATCCCAATGATGATACCCACCAAGTATCGCAACAAAAAAAGAAAAAGAAAAATGTCCACCAGTGCTTTACATTGGGTAATACTTCACTCCTCAAGCATTACAATACTCTTAAACGAAGATCGAGGTGTAAGAAACCTTCCCGTCTGGCACCTTGTGATCTACATATGTTTTATTATACGCGTGCACCTCGTGCTTTCCTATGTTAGTCATTTCCAAAATGTGAGTCTGGACTCAACTATGACCACTTCGTCCAAGGGAGCTAGGCCCCCTTATTTTGGGAAATACCCCCACCTGGGGACTTTACCCTACACTAAACCCCAAGAAAAAAAAAAACATTAAAAAAAAAAAATTAGCCCATGAATTGAGGGTTTCCTTCGTCCCAAACCCTAGCTCATGTGCCCATTTATTCCAGCATCCAGGATGAGATAGGGAATCATGCCAGAGGAGCACCAAGTCAATCCGACGGCGCAGGACACGTAGTCCGTAATCCGCGGCCAAACTCCCCTGGTCCTAGTAGATTTTTTTTACGATTTACTATTAGGCTAACTACGCCTGCTTTGTTTTTTTTTTTTCCCC
>Ga0209611_10000411_pt1 | contig 62108 bp, 38 predicted proteins | sample S1TSphgellanicum_3_FD_187693 | JGI IMG/M metagenome (GOLD analysis project Ga0209611, IMG submission 187693) | Host-associated microbial communities from peat moss isolated from Minnesota, USA - S1T2_Fc - Sphagnum magellanicum MG (SPAdes) (version 2) | ecosystem: Host-associated > Plants > Peat...
GATTACACATCAACTCTTTGTTTGGGATTGACCATCATGCTCAATGTTTTTGTTGACTCCACATTCCAACAAATTGGTAAAATAAGAAACACCCACAAACTGAATATATATATGTATATATAGGTTTAAGGCTTACTTACCCTATCCTATTTTACCTTGATTTTTGGCACACATATTTTCCTAAGTACAAATTTATCTTGCATGTATTCAAGGGTATGGATAGGATATACTCTTTCAAAATTGAATACCTTGAACAATGAATAGCAGTTGTATGACCTTCAAGCTCTTCCAACTTTGGTAGGTGGACATGTGAAGTGGCACATTCATTTCACTTGTGTAAGAGCCTTAAAACTAGTCATATAAGAAACCCTCTCTCCTCCCTCCCCTCCCAAGAAGGGAAAAGAAAAAAAAGACAAGAAGAGACATAGAAATTCAACATCCCTATAAAGAAATCAGAAATGGGAACTTATGACATCAGGTCCCAAGTGAAACCGTGTTTACAAAGAGGTTAGTTTTGACTCCTAGTTCCACCATCCTTTGAGAAGCGTGATGGCCAATTTTCTATGGTTTTTGTCTTTGCTTCATTTGTGATGGACTTTTGGATACAACTCTTGAATTGCCCCCTTCAATATACATGTGACCACATTTGACAAGTGCAAAAAAAGGGCCAACTTGCTTGCTTGCTTTACCTATAACAACAACAAAACAAAATAAAATAGACCTATTTTTAGCTAGGGGCCAAAATCCCTCAAGCTACTAGGTATACTCTAGAATGAATCTAAACACAATATCCTTCTTGCCTTGGTAGTAGGCAAGGCCAACAACAAAGTATCTTCTAACTTTTATCTCTTCAGAGACTTCTCACCAACAGCAGAAAGCTTCCCCATTCATGAGCCTCAGGTGCCTTCATTAAATGACAACCAACCCACCAAGCCCTTTTGTTTTTGGCACTACTCCTGACAAGAAAAAAGGTTCACATACTTGTCATCAAAATCAAGCAAAACTAAAGAGATGAGAAGATATGGGTCATTCATTATATTTTGTAATTGTACAATTTTTTTTGTGGGTTTGACTGGATGTTCAAGTTCCACCCTAAATTTCAAGTGCTTTGAAGGGAAGGGACAAATCATGATTCATGAGGCCAGTCAGTCTCAGTAGTACTAGTGGGCCAGTAGTGTTGAGCTTTTACACACACACACACACACACACACTCTTTTGCGATTATTGTCCATTTTTGTGTGTGTACCATGTGAGTTATGATTACCCACCATCCTACAAAGACCCATTGCAATCAATAGCCCATTGAGTGAGTGAGTGAGTGAGGGAGTTTTTCTCAAAGTCACAAGTGTTTAACAACATTGCCTGCCCTCTCAGATCTTCTTCATGATGGGTTTGGTTCTTGCCAAATATTCTGTCCATGACATTATGTACATTGCATCACATTGCAGTCTGTCCATTACAGTAGGTACATTACAAAACAGGAATTGCCATTCACAAACAACAAAAAGAGCAAGCAGTCTACAAAAACCAATTAATGATATATTTCTGGAGTCTGCTTCTCCTCTCCCTCTTCTTTTTGAAACCAAGACAACCAGGAAAACACAAAACCTTACTCCAAAGAAACCAGAACATGAACAAAAAGGTGCACTAGATATTCAATCAGAATACATCCTTTTACATATGGTGTGTGTCTCTGCACCAAAAATTATGAGCTGCCACCCTCTCCTCCCAATGAAATGATCCAAATTAACCCTAACCCTAACCCTAAATATCGGAGAAAAAACTGTTTTAGTGTAAACATGATCAAAATATCATCTCAAATGCACCAGTGTGAGCGGTGTCATTTAAGGTAACGCCCAGTACGAATGATGCTGGATGCAATAGTCCCTCCCTCCGTGCCTGGCACTCTCTCTGTGGGGGGCAGGATGAAACAAATGGCACGGGGTTTTAGGTGATGGACCAAAACCAACAACAACAACAACCAATAATGCTGATGAAAAGCGAAAGTTGAGCACAATTTGTCACATACAAATTGGGTGATGATCGTACTTTGTACAACAAAGTTATATTATATAACATGCGCCTTCTTCGTATACAATTTCACACAATTTCTTACTCAATTCAATTAACCGGTAGGCCATACACACATCTGACAATGCAATCCACGATTGATTGATTCCCCCATGGAACAACGTAGTACAAAGGATGCCAATGGAATACAAAGGAATTGCAGACAGATCGGTTTATCCACTCGAGAGATCCCGCCAATTGGGTGAGTGTTCTTTTGTTTTATATTGCTGGATTTACAGTAGCAACCCCCAAGACTGCAAATAGATTTCAAAGTTGTACAACAATGGAAATATAGATTAGTCAAAAGGAAAGGTAGTCAGTTTTACACAAGAGGCACAAGAAATGAACAGGCTTCCTGGCTAGAGTCACACTTTCATAAACACACACTCACACCTTACACCTACAACACCACTACTTGATTGATTCCCCCACTACTGCCTCTCAGGAGATGCCCATTTACTAGAGGTGCTCCCAACTCCAGTATACCTACCACATGAAGCATTAGAGTATCTCCACCGTCCTACAATAAAACACTAGTGTTGGTCGTGTATACTTATTTAAATATATTAGCCAGATACGGGTAAATACAAATTTTTCAAACTATCTTTCAGCTCCGTAAGGCCAAATAAATAGGCTTAAAATTTTCCAAACTAGTTAAGTGTATTAAAGGTTATGAACATTTTACCAATTTGGGTAAAGGGTATTTAAAGGTTATGAAATTTTTAACAATTTGGATAAGGGTAAAGGCAAATGATGAACATTTACCCTATTTGTAAGGTAAAGGGTAAATATTTCATTGTTCACCCTATACTATACCATGCGGGTATATGTGGGTAAACTCAAGGTAAAAATTATTTACAAGAGTATGGCACATTTTCTTAAAGTGAAGAAAGACAAGTATGCAATTTGCATTGCAAACATGAATACAATGAATTTTTGAACATCCTAATAATCAAATTTTAAAATGTCATCTAATCAATCAGTAGAATTAGAAATATGTTCAACTTGAATTTTTTATAATGGAAAAGAATAGTAGAATTTAAAGAGCTCCCAAGAGCATATGGTAAGGTTCTTTTCCAAGGCATTTTATGTAATGAATACAAATAAAATGATGTACCTTACCTTAAGGTCAATTTGGTCATTAAATAATCCTCAAAATAGTGAAATGAAATTTTGTGAAAATATGAAATTGACAAGTTGAAAATCATCATAATCATTACACTCAAAAACTTTCACTACTCGTATCACAATATTATAGTAGATGATGGAAATAATAATAATTTTAAAATTAGAAAATGAATTCGTTTTTTGAAAAAACAATTATTTGTTTTGTCAATGTGGAGACTAACCCTAGGCTACGATATATATAATGGTTAGTTATCATAATTTGAACAAATCCATTATAACCAAATGCATTGCAAAATATTGAAATGGCATGTATTTTTTATTTGCCCTCTTCAAACAATTACCTTCCCCCCAAAAAGGATAAACCTCAATATTTACCTTATATACTATTTGGGTAGAATAAAGAGAAGGTAAATCTGAATATTTGCCATGTAGGTAGGAAAATCCACATCACCTAATAGCCCATGGTGATGGACAACATCAAATTGGTGGTGTCATGGCTAAAAATGTTGATGTAACAATCCATCGCAACACCTATATCACCAAAAATAAGTTAACCTTATTAGTTGGACTCTTAAAACCGAAAACAATGCACAAAGTAGTCTCATCACCAAGAAGTCCTACACCATGTGAAAGAAATAATTTTGTTTTGTTTTTATTAGTTTCTTGTTTGCTTACTTGTTGTGTGAATTGTGTTTTCTTGAACTTCTTTCTTTCACTTTGCACTTCTTTTTTTCGCTACACTTGTTTTTTAAAGTTCTTCACACGATCCTCACATTCCTCGTTTAACCTAGAAAATCAAATGTGAATCCCAACACAATTGACAATAGAGAGATTGCACAAGGAGACAAAATATGTGACTAGAATCTACATAAACTAATAGCCCATGGCTCTTAGTAGCAAACTTTTGGCAAGTTGTGAGAATTGTTACATTAATTCCCTTAAAAATAATTAATGATTGACTTTCACAACTAGTCAATGAACAATACCTTATGTGCAAGTGTAACCTTCACCACATAAGAACAATGAACTATCATATCTCCACCATCATGGACAACATAAGCCCCCAAAATATTCATATTATCCTCGAAAATGATCTTTGTTCCTTTTCATAGATTCTCATGTTTGTCCCTCACTATTGTAGTTATAAAATGTAATGCCCATTTAAGATGACTACCAAAACGTAAATCCATTGCAACAAAAACAATAGTGACAATGATGACAACATCTTGTCCTTAAGGAACTCAATTTATAATGTTTATCCCACTTGCACAAATGTGCAAAATGACAAAGCATCGGAAGGATGAGAACATACAATCTTGTGACATTGAGATGTTGAAGCCAATGCACCTCCTTTGGTCTCCTAATATATGGGGTTTCAAGTTTTCATGTTTTCCAAAAATTAAAATTTCTATCCTTAAAGCATTTGGACCACTAGTACATGTATCTTTATAATAGCACATAAAGCATAATTTGGATGAAGTTCACACTTTAAATAATGTGAAACTAAGGTTCAACCCATGAATATTCATAGGATACAATGTTCTCCAACAAGACTAACAAAGAAATATGATTGGTTCATGTAGTGGCATTTAACTAATCCTCAATGTACAATGTCCAATCTTTCATATTTATGAGTTGGGATGGGGAATAATTTACATACACTATTTTGGATGTGGTATGAATAGATGCCCATATACCAAGTATCAAAAAAATGAGACCATTTTAATACCAATGTTTCTTTTGGGAATTTTTTGATATAGTTCAAGTGACAATCATCTATAAAAAGATTTTGAAAAAATGGTGATCATCCTTAATAAGATGTAGTTGAATCTAATTATAAACTAGATATGAACTACAAATCTTTAATCAATGTTTTGTATTTATGGCTACATGCAAAACCAAATATAGGAATTTGACAATTTTTCTTTTTTTCTCTCACTCTTTTGATTGAAACCTTTCAAAATCATTCATTTTTCATTTAAAAAAATGTAGGTTCATTGTTGGTCAAAAAATTGCTAGTAAAAAAAAGCTTATTTCAATCACACACTTTGAACATTATCATATGAATGTGATTTTCAATTTTGTGCAATTGTGTAGAATTGGAGGTGTGGTTGTAAATACAATTGGGGGAAGGTGTGATTATTTTGATTAGCAAAAAAGACATTTCATAAGTTGCCAATCAATCAATTTTCGCTAAACTTTATAGTAGCAAGTTTTGAATTTTACTTGAGTCAAATCATCAAAATAATTACATTTTAAAGTTGTAGAAGCTTGGTTTAACATTAATGCATAAACTTAAACTTGCCACATAACTTGACCTTTTTTTTTCAATTCCATCATAACCATTGACTGAACTAAAGGAAAAATTTGAAAAAAATCATTATAATTCTACCATGATATATACAACCAATTAAATCACATTTAGAATCCTTTATGATCTAAGAAATTTATGAATGAAAAATCATTCATTTACAAGAAATTTCACTAAAAAACATGACCCAATCCAAAGATATTATATATACAATTGGTTAAATTCCACTTTTATGAAATCCATCTTCATATTTAGACTATATTGGATTTCCAATATGAAATTGATATGATTTTTTTCCCAAGCTAACATCGATTTAATTTCTTCTATAGATTTTCTTGTTTCATTCAAACAATATTGACATTAATTGATATTTATTCATTCCAGCTCAAAAGTTTGTGCTTAAAGGAATGCATTGGAGAGTGCCATCATGCTAATTATTCTTCTTTTTAAAAAAATTTAATACAACCACATCAATGATCATTCAAATTTGAGTTGAACATTTCTTCCTTTTATGGACATTCTTGATAATTAATTTACATATTATAAGTGAAAAATGAAAAGTTCATACCTATTCAAACCACATTCAAACTACCCCCATTCTAGGGCTAATGGTACACCACATTCAAACCACCCCTTATCTAGGGCTAAGGTCCCCCTAAGCCAAATAACATTATAGAACCTACTTGTTGGAAATCCACCATGGATGAACATTTTGGTTTCAAGGCAAAAGTACCACTAGGTCAAATGCAAATGTGAACCCCATTGTTAGTCACCCAGTTGTAATCCTTCAAATCCCTAACCAAATGTGAATTACCATAAAAGAAAAGTTTAAATTAGTTATACTATGTGACCCCAGGAACCTAGGTCGATTGGGTGCACCAAAGGCAAAACCATTTGCTGATTGGCATTTATTCCTTTGGTGGCATGAGACATCCCATATGCTAACCTCGAGAACACTTATCACAAATCAACATAGTGATGGCTCTTGAAGCTTGCCCACACAACATACATCATAGGCCAGCTATAACCATAGTTAAGGATGGGTCCATTTGGCCATCCACATTGGGAAGATGACATGGTGCACAATTGTGCACATGGTCCTTCCATGTTTGACCATCTTGGCCCTCCAACAATAACATTCCAGAAGGTAAAACCTTCCGCACATGTAGAATAACACGTGATGCATTCACATCCAAAGTGGTCAGTCTATTTGTTGTAGGTAAACGTAATTTCATCGTTCAAACCTCTGAATATGAGGCTAATAACCACTCCATGTATAGTGGCATAACACAATGTATTTGGTGTTGGGCAATTGCCAAATTTTCCATAGCCATGGGCATAACATGTCGGAACAAGGTGGCTCATTGTTCACATGCTTGAATCCACACATTAGGATCATCCATGTTGATTACTGCCATCTCATCTCGTCAAATTGAAGTTGGTACCTCAGGTTCACGGCCAAACAATAAGAAGTATGGTGAAAAAGATGAAAGAGAAGCTTGTTAATTGAACCTATACCCCATAGTTAGCCATGGTAGCTATAAGTCCCAATTTTGAGTATGGCCCTTGTGAAGACCATTTTTTCGCAAACCCCATTTCACCGTCTACACCATCCACGAATAGCTAACCCATCTATTTCACGACGGTGTTTTGAAGTCGTGCGATGATCAATAAATGTTTGTTCACACAACTCTTGGAATTCCCCACGAAATTTTATACTTTGGTTGGTGAAAATTTCAACTGGATCCCCAAATCTACTAAGTACCTTGTCCAAAAATGCATATGTTGTTCCTTCACTGCTATAATCCAACAATGGAACCAACTCCAACCACTTGGAGAAATGTTTAATCATAGCCAAAACATATCAATTATGTCGAGGTGTCAAATTCAATGGGTTGATAAAATCCAAATGACACCCAAGCCCATAATTGGTAAGGGCTATAAGTGAAGTGTAGGTGCATTGAAAGATGCCCAAACTCGATCACACACCATACACCTAGAAACAAATTGTTGGACTTGCAATTGCATCCTTCGCCACCAATATTGTGTATAGAGCAAATTTTATGTCCATTGGACCCCAAAATGGCCCAACTCCTTATGAACATGCCTCACAAGGTTCTAACATTGTTCTGGGCAACACAAAACCTTCACTTGTCCATCTACCCACATCCATAGGAAGGAATTACCTTTCCATTTGAACCGTTTGGCCCTATGCATAACATGGTCCCTTTCCTTGGGTGTTAATCAAATTAGAATTTCACCTACTTGCAAATATGTAATGATAAGTGCATCATCATAAATATCTAAGGCACCATTATCATTCAATTCCATGTCCACATCATGGAGATCCCCATCATCCATTTTAGTATGAAGTACATCCCCATAACACCCCAATAAAGTATAAAGGTATGCAAAAACATGCCATCTTAGTATCGCCTCGAAATCCACATCACCATGCTAACAAGCGTTAATGGTATCCTCCTCATTGGAACTTGGGTTCCAACTCAACCCATTGACATTTCAATTAACTTTACCATGCTTGTGAATTATATCAAAGTCATATTTTTGTAAAATAAATGCCCACATGGCTAACTATCTTGTGAGTTGATTTGGTTCCATAAGGAATTTCAAAGGTTGGTGATTGGCAATCAAAGTGATTGGGCTACCATAAAGATAACATCAAAATGATGAATCACCCCAAACAACTATAAGGCACTCCCCTTCATATGAATTGTACTTGGCCTCTATTTTGTTGTTGGACCAATTGCCACATGCCACCACAAATTTTTGACTATCATCATCAAATTGAATAAACACAAGTTCCAACCTTAAAGTACTGCAATTAGTGTGTAATTGGAATGGTCATCCTTGATGGGTTGCCTCAAAATGGGTGCTAATGATAACATGGCTTTCGATTCTTGAACTTTTACAAAACCAACTTGCAATATAGAAACCAAAATAAATAACACAACACTTATTGCTAACCCAAACTCTTGTGCATAACACACACACAACAAAAAATTTAAAAAACTCAATGGGAAAACAACTATAGACTAGTTATAGCAAAAAACACAACTAGCTAGACTTTAAGTGATTCAAAAAACTAACTCATTTGTAATAACACAAAAATCCAAGCCCAAAACATAGAAAACCAAAACACTTGCATAACACATAAAACTATAAAGTAGAAACTATGTTATGGAAACTCAGATCACCAAAAGTGATTTGAGGTCACACAAGATAGGATTACATCCCATGACAAATATCCTAAACCTTGTTCACAAGTAAATTAGTTCAAGACTAACTAATTAACTTAATTAACTTAATTTATCCCTAATTAACTAAGACTTAACTAAACAACTAAACTAACACACTTGACAACCAAGATATCCAAATAAGATTTTTGTGTGTGAAATTTCTCCCCATTGTTAAAATTTTGAAAATTTTTGTGCTCAATTAAATGAACTTTAAAAAATAATCAAAAACTCTTTTAAAATGAACAAATTTTTACACATCCTTCAAGTAGGTGGCCACATATATATAATGATTTTGTTTCCTTTCATTTTTAATAGCCAAATTTGATTAAATTGGCTTATGGATGATCATCACTTTAGTTAATTACATCATAAAATTGAAAAAAACATTGTTCACTAAGCAAGATTTAAACCCTTGCCTCCTAAACCACAATCCAAGGCCTTTACCATCCAACCACCACATTATGTGACAACAATAAATGTTATAATAATAAAAAAATGAATATTTCTAAAAATTTGTGCATTATAATTTTATTATTCCCAATTAGGTAGTTTCATAATGAAATTGATCATACATGTGTTTAATTTCATTATTTTTTGTTTGACAATTTCATTGAAAATTTTAATGTGTTTTATTTTGTAAATTTAGAAAATACTACTTTAATTTTAAATATTTACACTCAAAATTTCAAATTAAAATTTGATTTTCGTATTTGGGTTATAAATTCAAATATAATTTTTTTGTTACATCTAATTTATTTAATTTTTTCGTTTAAATATGTTTTTTTATTTTCTGAATTCCAAATGTCAAAACATTAAACTATTTTTTTTGGTTTGGGCCATAAATTAAATTACAATACGTTTATTAATTATATCTTTAATCTCACAATGAAATGAAATTTACTTATGAAATTATATAATTAAAAACCACATGTCTTTAATTTCATTCATTTGGACTTTTTTCTGTTTTTAATTTTTAATTTAAATAATTACATTATTTAAAAAACATGGTCCAAAAATTTCAATGCATTTGTCTTTTATTATAAGAAGGCAATTCTATAATTATGTAGTGAAATTAATTTCATGTGTGAAGTACATGATTATAAATTGATTTTACAATTTAATAGGTTTTGAATTTTCATTTGTAAATGTATAAGAACCTAAGAATAAGGAAACCATATTATGTAAAGTATAAAATTTTAATCTAGGTCTTTAAAATGGTGTTTAGTTTGGTTTGAAGCTACATGACTTCTATTAGATTTTAAACTTTGACCATGCAAGGCTTTTGCTATATGAATAGTTCATGTTTCACATGTACATTATTTTATGTTATAGTTTTTATAATAAAATCACTAAGTTCCAATTTACTAATCCATTTTTTCATGTCATTTAAAAAAGTTTAAATTGGTGTCTCTCCTCCCTTTATTAATTGTTGTAAACAACAATTGAAAATATGAACATTATGTTTGAATTTCATTTGTTTTAGTAATTCATTTAAATATATATATTTTCTTCAATTTCAATATTGCATACAAAAATAACATAAAAAGTACAATCATATGCCATATAATTGATGTATGAATGATTTTAGTCACATTAATCAAGCTTCACAAATCCAATAGGTGTCAATATGTCACATGTATAAAATTGTCTATATTAGCTATGCAATTTTTATTAGTTATAATGAACAAATCTAGTTTTGATGTTAAGAAAAATGAACATAATTAATCATTTCATATTCTATAGTCAACTTATTCACAATGCAACTAGTGTAGAACCATCATTTTGTTGCATTGAGATTTAATCTAGGTAGGTTATTCATTGTTTCTTTAGACCCGATTTTTTTTCATCCATGTATGTTATTTTTTTTGTCTTAAATCATGTAGTCCAATCACTTGTCACATGTGATTCTTGACAAGCACTAAAGCAACAAACTAAATGTAACACTAGCTTTGTTGTAAGACAATTGCCAAACTAAAAAGTGAACTTTTTCAAATTTTAATTTTGATTACACCCCAATTATCATATATGTGATAACTAAAACTATTTCCCCATATTTAAAAAATAAAGATTTGTGGTGAAATAATTTAAAATATTTTCTTCAAATAATAGATTGTTGGTTCAAATAATTTTCCCAACAACCATTCTTTTCCTCACATGGCTTTCCCAAATGAATTTTTTTGCATATGTTTGGATGAGGAAGAAGGTAGGCTTTCTTTGTGCAACTTGGCCCCATTACCTTGATTTAAGTTGCTTAAGGAGAAAAAAAAGGTTGAGCCAATTTTCTTGGGGAGAAGAGAAATTGGGACCTCACTTTCTTGAAGACCTTGGCTACATTTCAATGAAGAAAGTATCTAAGGAAATTTCAAGTCTTTAGAATTTTTTGAAGTTGCAAAAAAAAATGAAAGTGTCATTTCATTTTTTCATCCATCATCTTTACATTTTCATCCATTTTTCAAATTTTTTCCTTTATATTTAATCCATGGTGTAACTTTAAATCTCAACTTTTCATTCATTGTGCAGGTTTTTTTTTCAACTTTTCATCCATCATGAAAATGTTCATCCACATGCAATCATCATAATTTTTGGTTCATTGTGGAACTGTACAAGAAAATTAAATATTTCACATAATTTGATAATTGTTGGTGAAAATTGCAAATTTGGAAATGAAATCCAACATCCCCAAGGAAGGGATATGTGAATGAGCATTCCACAACCAATCCACAACTTGCCATTTTGTGAGACAAAACAACCATTTTGCAAGGCAATTACCAAGCAATACATTTCCCCCATGAAAACGCCATTCCTTAACACAATCATTTCTTGGGGGCAATTCAACATAGTTTCCATTGGAAAAGACCACTCCTTTCAACAACACAACGATTTCTTGGGCGAGGATCAAAAACACAACACAATGGTTTCCTAGGGTAACAACCATTTCATGGCATGACATCCTCATTTTTGAGGAATGGATGTTCATTCTCATTCTTCTTTCTTGGATGAAAGCCATATATGATGAAAATAAAAATGATAAAAGGGTTTGAACACATGTGTTCCCATTTTAAAATAGAAGTAGTCAATTGCTATGCCCCACCATTTTCTTTAAGAAATATTAATATCCCAACCATATTTAACATAGTTCTCATAACTAGGGGACATTTTTAAAATTTCAAGATTAGTTTCATTATGGGCATGCATATTTTACATTGGAGATTGAATGGCATTTTATTCATCACTCTATTTTAATGCTTATATCACGTTTGGCTTTGCAATTGTGACAAGGCACATGGAACAATGAGAATAAAAATTATGCTCTGAATTTTATGCACAAAACTCACCTTGACACTATCTTGGGCGGTTTTCAAAATACAAAGTATTGCAAGAGTCAATCCTTATGCATAATAAGTGAGTATTGTTTTTTAAAATCGAGGAAATTGGTATCCAAGGTATTGCTTAAACAAGCAAATTGATAATAGGTGCATCTAGAAAAAAACATAATTCAATTATTTGATACAATAATCTCACAAAGACCCTCCCCCACCACGTATGAAAGTAAAAAGGAAGGATTGACCAATCTAGGGGTATTCAACTCGCAAATACCAATATCACTTGAGCTTAGAAAGCCATAACAAGTTGTAATGACAATGTTCAAATGAATATTTTGTGCAAAAGAAATTTTATATGGGTGACCAAACAATCCATAAAGTAGGCTAGGGTACTTATATAGTGCCCCGCTTCTATGTGTAATGGATGGTAAAGAATCTTCAAACCATGCCAAAATTGGCTAACAATAAATTTGTTGTTGAGGAAGTTTAGTTTGGGTTCACGGGTTCAATAAAGTGATTTTTTTGGTGGCTAATTTTCGCCATTTTGTGAAAAATGTTTTCAAAAAGAATATTTTGCCATAAATTTTCTATTTAAAATATTTAAGAAAAGAGGCCAAAAAACACGACAATTGCCTACAATATGATGGGGTGCTTCAGATGTTATATTTTCATATTTCGAATATCCCCAAATTTGGCTAACTATACGTGTGGACTATTGCCACTTGAGCAACATCCCAAAATTGAAAATAAAATAAAATAAAATAGGTCTAATAAGGACATTCTCTAGCATTAAGTTGTAATGTAATTTAATCCATTATTACTTTGTCTTGCATACAAAACATAACTACTACTTGGAAAAACTATGGAATGGAGGCATGTATAGGGTTTAGGCATGTTTAAAATCTTTAAACAATTTGATACCTACCCTACATAGTTGGTGCCTTCCCCCTCTCCCCCCATCTCAGCTTAAAGCAATTGGAGAAAACTTCCAAGTGTACATGGAGGGCACCTTATATATACACACATTAATAATGCCTCCTCTTCAAAATCAAAAGTAGGAGGCTTTAGAAGAGGCCTCCAACACCAACCATTTCATCCTAGGCCTCTTAAATTGATGAGGAATACCTTACCCCTAGGGCCTTACCCTACAACACTTTCTCTTCCTCTACATGTGTAACACATGCTCCATTTTATAATAATCTTCAAAGCTTGTTTGGGAGTGTTTTGGAGTGTACAACCTTTTTGCTCTTGCACGGCTCTCGACTTTGGACTTTGAACTTTTCCAAAGATTTTTGATGTAAAGACTAAAAGCTACACAACCTGAGGAAAAGTCCTATAAACCCGAAGATTCTAACTATTTGAAGATTTGTTTTGTACTCATCTCCAAGTGCTTTTCCATGGCTTGGTTGATGTTTGGTGAGTTGTTAAAATCCTTGGTAGTCTTGCTCAATGTTTTACTTTTTAGGAATTTTTGTTTGTAGCCAAAGTGGCAATCATCCATACAAAGATGTAGAAAAAAAGTGATGATTATCTATATGAAGATTTAGCCAAATCTGGTTATAAACACACACACACACACACACACACACACACACATATTTAGTACAAATATTGAATCATCCTTCTATGTTTTGGCTACAAATGAAAAGCAAATATACGAATCTGGTGATTTTCACTTTTTCTTCTTGGAATTCAAGTGAGAACAACCTTTCTATTGCAAAAGATTTACAATTCTCTTTGCATTCGGGAAGTTTCAAAACGGAGGAATGGAGAATAATGAGTTGTCTTCCGTAGAGGCTTTCTTCACTGACTAAACCTTTCTTGTTAGCACTTTAGCCACAATCTATACAAGCCCTTAGCACCAATCTCAGTGAAGTCAATTTGATTGGGTTTCAGTTATCCGAATGCATAACATGCACTTGGCTCTACTACATAGAAGAAGAAGGGCAAATGATCGAGCACAATGGAGTTTCCCATCCAACTACCATTTATAAGTACATCATCCTCAAATGTCTAGAACACAATCACTTGTTTACATCCCTCTTTACACAAATGAAATGGTTCAATGATTGTAGAAATACCATGTGCATCGTAACCAACAACAATGTTCAAGCTTTTGCCCATAGTGGTCCACAGCTAAAACTAGTGTAAAGGCCTGAAGCTCAAAGATCAACTATGTCGGGTCTTACAAGCATAACAACTATACTGTAACTATAAATGATCTTAATGGTGACATAATTACTTATTAGAATGCCGCAACCATGTAATTACACAAGGTTTTTCTCTTTGTCAAAGGAAGCTTTTGGAACATGAAATCAAATTCCTTTTGCCTTGGACCATTGATGTGAGCATGTTAACAAACCCATTCCAAACATATCCAATTCATTACATGTGAAATCCTTCATAGGTGACTGACTATATGATATAGATAGTTAAGAGCATCACTTACATGTAAGAAAGCTCGTCTGGAAAGCTAAATCAGAATCTGATACTTGAATAGCATTGTGCATGAATGTAGTAGACAATGTTTAGCACAGCAGTGCATCCATCATAGCTTGCATTCAAGACGCTTGAAGAGCTTCATGCAGTTGGTTTTTGCTAATTTGTCTTCCTTCGTCTTGTCCACCTTCATCTGTATCTGCAGCCCCCAACACTTCCACTAACTGCTTCACGACAGGTTAGTGGCTCAAATCCTTCATACTCATGCAATCCAATTGCATTTTGCTACCGAATGAATTCCAACTTAGTTTCATGTTACATGTAACAGAAATTGATTGCAAAGATCCCCTTCATCAAATTTCATGTGAACATAACAAATCACAGCAAGTCCTCGGCATGAATTGTTTTACACAAGTATGCTGCGCACTTGTCTGATTGCACCAAATATGATTCGTGGTCATTGCATTTGCTTCTAAGACACATGACAGACCTGGCACTGTGTTAACTGCCACTAAAAAAAATTGTGTACTACGCAACCAAGAAAAAATGACTAGAGGTCATCAACTCCTCAAAAAATGACTATAGTCATACAATACAACTTGGTTTTGTACATTCCTTCGCTCTGCTGCAAAAGAAGGGAACCTCTCATGAACACGTTTCCATGCCTTGGAGTCACAGGGATATCTGACAAGGCCATCTGGACTACAGTTCAGCAACCCAATATTGATAAGAAATTCACAATTATGACTTGTGTGCGTATTCTGTCATTGTATCAATGTGGAGGACAAGTTTCAAGAATCAAATCAAATGCTGCAAAATAGCCTGTACACATGTCTATTAAGTTCCAATCCCACAAAAGAACACTTGAAGTTTGTGACTTCACAGTTTACAGAGGAAAATTTGTTGGAGAGTTAAGTGCTCAAGATCAAATCAGCAGCAACATTCAGCGTAATTGCAAGCTTCTAGAGCACATTTTCTTCCTCAGAAATGTCAAATAGGATACATTTCATGTTTCAGATCACTTAATGGCAACCCTGCAAAGTGAATTAGCAAGTTAAGAACTGAACCAACAACAAGAGGAACATCACTCTCAGCCAGTGCAAGGAACCGAACAGTAGTCACAGATAAAAGGGTTTGAGTCAGGGAGTAAACCTTCCCACATTGGAGTTGCCACAAACAGAAAATTGGTACTAGGAGGTTGGTATTCAGTATTCACTCAAGAGAGAGGAAAATGCAAGGGTGAACAATAGCACCAGTCTCACATGTTATAGTGCTCATCAACATGTATAGCAACAGCAAACCTAGGAACACAAAACTAAGAGGTAATTTACTTCAGCTTGGTTCTGCCTGCCTTGATGTCTGCTTCTCCCAATAAATGGATTTCCAAACGTGCATTTTGTTGTGCCTGACTTTGCCATCTTGTGGATCCCTTGCTATGAACATGTTGTTATAAGTTCATTCATTGCAAGGGATTATGAGGTGAGCTTACAGTGTCTGGAAATGTATGCATGCTGAGCTCATGCACTACCATGGACATGCCCAGATTAGGGTTAGGGTTTCTAGTCCAGAAGAGGACTGTGTTTCTCTCTAGCTGGTGGTAGGGTTTTTTCCATCTGCACAGAAAGAAGAGATGCACAAGAGCAAGCTTTTCTTGTTCTCCGAGGGAAGAGGATCCGAGAGAAAAGAGAATGATTGCTGTTGCTGGAAATATGGAATGAGGCATGGAAGTGATCATCATGCCAGAAGAATGGACAATTGTGCGAACTCGGAGAAGTAAGGCTCGGTCTCATCAGCGACATGCCAATTGTCCTTCCTTTCGTCCTGCAGTCTCTTCTTCAACCCCTACTGCTGCCGCCGCCTCTTCTTCTTCTTCTCTTCCTTCAAATGGTTTGAGTTCTTCAGGCAATGGAACAATGGAGAAACTCGTGGGAAAGCAAGATGGGGAGGGGGAAAGGAGGAAGATGGAGGAAGAAGAAGAGCATAAGAAGCAACTATTGGTCAAGGTCGAGAGATCTATGGAAAAGGTTCAGCATTCCGCCTTCTTCAAGAAGTTTATGGAGCAGCTCCAGGACTTAGAGCTTTTGGAGATCTTGTTAGGAACTTGTGAACAAGGAAGAACGGTAGATGAAACCGGAAGCTGCTTGAATGGAGCGACTTCTTCTTCTTCTTCTTCTACTGGGGCTTCTCCGGCAGCTCCAGAAATCCTTGACGGTAAATTTCTTCTTGCCATATGGTTTAGATGTTTGACAGTTGTGGCGATGGTTGCGCCATGCTGAAACTTTAGCTGTCTCATTAGGGTTTGGAGCTGTAGATTGCTTCTCTTCTGACCACCTAAACAAGATGCTTTTGGGCAGGTTCAAGCAGCACGGATTCAAGAGAGCACAACAGAGAGTCAATGGGGATTGACTTGGTAGTATTCGGAGTGGGTAGTATTGCGGACAGTGAAGTCTCCCGGTGCCAAATTGCCCTGGCTATGCTCCTCAAGCAGAAGTATGAATCCTTGTTCAACAAGGTTCTTGTCTACGATCCTGTTCTATCAGACTTGGAGTTTAGGGTTTTGACAACCTTAGGATGTGCACCGATGTGTCATGATGAGAATGGAAGCAGGCGAGTGCATGTACCCACAGTTTTCTACATGCCACACTGTGAAGTAGGCCTTTACAACGATGTGTTGCTTGCTAATCTGGAGCCATGGTCATGTCTGAGTCAAGTCTTGGTACTAGGGAACAGTTTCCACAAGTACCAAGAGCGATGGTCTGTATTCCCACAGCCAATGTCTCCTCGTCCTGACTGTTTGTTAGAGCTCCAGAAGAAGCATGTCAAGGAATACATTGTTGATCCTGTAAACTTTCCTCTTGTATCTGCCTTCAATGACATGAGCTGGCACTTCTTTCCCCACCACAGATGGGATTCCAAAACCTTAAACCCTGAATCCTAAACCCCAGGATGCACCTTTTGTGGAATTTCTGGTCTGCTTGCTCAGGTGCCTCCCTCTCTCTCTGTGCTTCGTGGGTGTGGTTATCTCTCTTCTTCTGTGTTCTGGTCAAACCTTAGACACCCAGCCCTGTTACAGTGTTCCAGCCAATTCTTCATTCTTTGCTCTGGCTCCTCCAGCTTGACCAGCTTTTGTTGTCCAATTTTTGTGGCTATAATCAAAATTGAGGGTAAGGTTTGAACTTGCAGAGTTTGATTGTGTTTGATGTAAACAATAGAGTTGCTCTGATCACAGTGATACTCCAGGGTTCTATTCCACTGAGTGCATTCTGGAGTTCTGGGTGTGTTTGATAACTGCATACTGGTGGAAAAATTGTTCGCACAATTGTCTCTGGTTGTCTGTAGTGGCTCATTGTTGTGATTGAACTGCAGTCCAAGATTCTTTTGCTCCTCATGTGGAGCTTCCATGCTTGATAGAATGTTAATGCAAGAAATCCTTGCAATTGGATCTCAACAATCACCATGGAATAGGCAGATTATTGCACACTGGAGGCCTTTTGAGCACACAAGACTGTGGGAATGCAAACAGGCATGCACAATATCCAATTGTGATAGATAGGTCACTATCATACATGTTACTGTTGATGGTCCCTGAACAAGTGAGAGATGGTCACTCTTGTTCGTAGTGCATGTTTTTATTGCTTCTTTAGTTTAATCCTTCCCTTCTGTGTTTCCTTCCTTCTTCTAGTCTTTGTTCTTCTCCAGTGTCCTTTCCTATGTGTTTTGTCTCTCCTCTTTGTGTCTTTCTGTTTTCTGCTGTCTCCTTGTGTTGTTGTTTGTTGCTAGCCAGTAGCATGGCTGAGTCTTCCTGTTGCTTCTTGTGATAGAGAAGTCACTATCATACATGCTACTGCTGATGGTCCCTGAACAGGTGTAAGTCTGTCACTATTGTTCATAGTGATTTCATGTTTTCTTTTTTTTGGGGTTCTTTTTTGCTTTTTATTTCTTGGTCCTTTGTTCTCTGTTTTGTCTTTCCTTCTTTGGAATCCTCTGTGGCTTTTTGAAGAAGTGTTGACCTTGCTTTTCTTTTTTCTTAATCATGAGAATGGAGATTTCTCAATTCTTATGAGAGATATTCTTCCTTCTTCCCAGTTCAGAAAGTCCTGGAAGTGTTTCTTTGACTTGAAGGAAAATTTTGAACTTTGTTCTGGCTTTCTTTCTTAATTGTGAGTATGGAGATTTCTGGATTCTCATGAGAAATATTTTGCAATCAAATTATCTAACCACGATACAGGATTCCATTATCTCTCGCAATTTTGTTTCAACCTGTCACAAAGGGCAGAAGGTATGAGCCCTTATTCAATGAGCTGTTTTATTGTTCATGTTGCTGCGGAGATGAAGAGGCTTCGAGGTTGTCAATCTGGTTGATCAATGAAGTCCCAGTTGGCAGTAGCCTTTTGCAAATAAGACGGTCTAATTTGCTAAGAGAGAGGATTCATTGGGATATCTAAAAGCTTATATGATGATGAATAGGCCTAAGCGTGTTGAATCTCCTATTCAGGAATGGATTCACTTTGATGTATATTTGCTCATCTATTTGCACTTTGTGGTATCATTGACAAAAGGATTGACCAAAATTGTCAAAAGTGTAATTCAATTGGACTATTGACGAAAATTGTCACCCCATGTGGATATTGAATCTCACAAAGTCTAGTAAAAATACACAATTTTCATGGATTCATCCAACATTTGATTCACCTTGACGGCTTGCTAGAGGCACTTGCACATGAACTTTCAAATCTAAATCTTGGGTACATATTTTAAATAGTCTAAAAATTTTCTTACTATGATCCTTTGTAGGTAATGGTTATATCATTGCTAGATGTATTGGTGGGTACCATGAATAGTAAAGTTTCCAACCTAGGCAATACTCCTTGCCAACTTGTTGCTATAAGTGGTGGTACAAAGGGAATTTTTTTACAACTCCTACCATTATCAAAATCACATGAGGAATCCAATGAATTTTTCAATGGTTTATTTCTTCATCCCTTATTAGTTGATGTCTTATTTCCATGTTGTTGGGTTGATGTCCTATCCCTATGGTTATTTCCTATAAAGTTTTATTGCCAATCAATATACATCTCTAATCAAATATTGTCATGTGTTAACTTCTTAATCTAAGGTCATTAGCTTAGGCCACCTAACCTAAAAAAACCCATCCTAAACAACCTAACCTATGCACTAAAAAAATTTCATAGGCTAAGCAAACCATGAAGGTATCTAGATATCATGAACATTGATATCTACATATCACTCCTCACCTCTATTTAAGGGAACAAGTCCTTAACCATTGCACCACATTATTTATTTATGATAATTATTACTTATTATTAATTTATAAACAATAATATTTTTAGCTCAAGTTCACCTAATTCATCCTAAGTTGACCTAGGTTGACCTAAGCTAATTTAAACTATCTAATAACTTTACTTTGGCTATCATAAATTAACCTAAACTAACTTAAGCATTCCTAGCCTAAATGTAGGCCTATTTACCATAAATTAAGCTAACATAGAAACTAAACTTGACAAAATTAGCATAAATTAAACTCAACACAATTATTTAAGTTAAACTTGGTTGGAATTATCAAAACTTGACTAAATTAATATTAATTAGGCGAAAATAGAAAATAAATTTAACTAGAATTGGAATTTTTTTTAAAAATTAGGCAAAATTACAACATTTAAACAAAACTTGGCAAAACTAACTATTTAGGTTAAACCTGGCTACATTTGGTAAAGTTTAAATAAATTTGGTTAAATTAGGATATTTGAAAATAAAATTGGCAATTTTTTGCAAATTTTAGATAAATTAGGTTAAATTAAAGTATTGAGACAAAACTTGACAAAACTTAGATAAATTATGTTAAATTAAGGCATCAAGGATAAATTTGGCAAAACTAAGGGAAACTTAAATAAATTTTATTTGATTAAAATGTTGAAAATAAACTTCAAAAAATTTAAATAAATTAGGTTAAACTAAAGTATTGAGGCAAAATTTGGAAAAATTTAGTTAAACATGGTTATTTAGGTAAAACTTGGTTACTTAGGTTAAATTTGGTTACATTTGACAAACTTTTGATAAAATTGGCTAAACTAGGGTATTAAAATAAAGTGTGAAAAGTTGGAAAAAGTTAAATAAATTAAGTTAAAATGGGTTATTGAAAAAAACTTGGCAAAACATGGCTATTTAGGTAAAACTAGACAAAACATGGCTATTTAGGTGAAACTAGGCAAAACTTAGATAAATTAAACTAGACTAGGTTATTGAAACAAAATTTGGTAAAACTTAGTTATTTAAGTTAACCTTGGTTAAACTTGGGCAAAACTTGGCCATTTAGGTTAAATTTATTTACATTTGTTAAAAACTTAAATAAAGTAGTAGAAATTAAAATATTGAAGCTAACTTTGGTTAAACTTGGGAAAATTTTGCTAAACATAGCTACTTACATTAAACTTGGCTAGATTTGATAAAAATTAGTTATATTAGGTTAAATTAAGGTATTGTGGGTAAACTTGGTTAGATTTGATTAAACTTTTATCATATGTATAATTATGTAATCATAATTTTGACCATAGTTATGACGATGGTAGCAACTAAAGGCCACATATGACAACATGACTATGACATTAGTTGCAAAATGTTTTAGTCATAAAAACCACATTTTGGCATTGTGTAATGTTTCAGTGTATCAATTCATTACAATATGACATATTGCATGATTATTTCAACCACATTTAATTTAATTTAATTTCATTTCATTTTTACATACGATTTGGACAAAGTAGTGTTATATTTTATTTTGCACCTTCATTTGATAAAATATCAAAACATTTTTTCATAAAAAAGATGAAAAATCCAATACTTATAATGTAAAATCAAATATTTTTTAGTATAAAAATGAATATATTATATAATTTATTTTATAATTCTATTATTCATATAATATAATATAATACTTAATGCATTGTAATTAATGCAATACATCTTTTATACAAAAATACATTGATTAAATATATGTTTTAAATGTGGGGACATATAGTTTTTAAAAAAATGTTAATTTATTTTCCCAAGAAAATGTTGATTTTAAATAGGCTTATTTATAATTCATGTTATGAAAAAAAATTCTTAAAAAGACCTTGTTGTTGAAATGTATTAAATAACAAGATTCAAATGTCTTTTCATTCAAATTAATTGATATTATTATTATTATTATTTTTAGACATGTACATCTTGCAAAAACTATTTAAGCATGAAATTCTAAGTTTTTCATTTGGAAAAAATATGAAAGAAATGGTGAAAATTGATTTCAAGAAAGATTGGGATTCTTTTCAAAACATCATTGTCAAGATGTATCAAAAAACAAGATTCAAATGAATTTTCTTTCAAATTAATTGAAATTCAATTATTAAACAAATCATAGATGTGTACATCTTAGAAAAAGATTTGAATTTTTTTTTTTGCATCTAGATAAATTATGAAAAAGATAATAATGGTTAATGTTGCATTTTTAAAACATTTGACAAAATACCATAATCAATTCAATGACCATCATGATTCAAACCTCATTATTAATGCCATATGGTCAGTCGTGTATGTTGATAATATGTTAATTATGTATGGATTGCATATTGTTCATGTATACCAAACCATATATATATATAATCATATTCAAATTAATATCAATAAATTATAAATAATAATTCAAAAAATATATAAATCAATTTTACATGGAAATTTCTTATTTGATTAACTTTTAATGAATCCATTTGTTTCTAGCAACCCGTTGTTGATCACTAGAAACATGGTGAATTCATTAAGTTTTTTGTTTGATGAATTAATGATGATTTCATTTAAATGGTTAGTGAAATTCTTAGTGAGCTAGACTCACATTTCCTATTGTGCTTTAACATTTAAAAACATATTTGTTTTGTTTCATGTGAATTTGGTTAATGGCAATTGTTGATCCAAATGTAAAAAATAAATGATCTTTCATTGTTTGAAACAACATTTTTGGTGTTTGTGGGTCGAGACATTGAACATTAAACATCAATTTATTTTAATATAAAATTGTAATTTATTGAGACATTAAACACCAATTTATTTTAATATAAAATTGTAATTTATTGAGACATTAAACACCAATTTATTTTAATATAAAATTGTAATTTATTGAGACATTAAACACCAATTTATTTTAATATAAAATTGTAATTTATTGTTGTGAGGTGGAAATGTTCTATGTTAGGTGATTGATCCCACTATGCATGTTCACTAAACGAGTTAGTGGATGATCATTATGATTATAGTTTTATTAGTACAAAAATAATCTTGGATGAAAGCACATTCACATGATGTTGATTTTCAAATTTAATTTTTCCTCTATGATCTAAGTTACATTTATGACATTATTGATGTAAATGTTTATATCTCCTATGTAGATATCTAATTAAAACTTTCCTTCTATGTTCATGATTACTTTTGCATGTTACACTCTAATTGGGATTACCTTTTCACCCCCTCCATGATGGTATCATTCTCATGTTTCTTATCCCATCTTGTAGTCAAATTTGAACCTATAATATCAATGTAATGTTTTTTTTGTCACCTATAATAAAGCAAGGGATTCATACGGTGTTTTCTTTGTAAACATGGTAGAATTTGGATGCTTTCTTGAAAATGTGAAAATACTAAAAATAAAACAAGTGTGTATGACATTTGCCTTAATGTGTTCCATAATTTTTTTTGAATAGGTTCCATAATGACATTTTTTCAATTGCTCAACCTTTGAAAAACATGCGACTTATGCAACTCTTACAAATAGAGGTTTGTAGAAAGATCCTAAAAGATGTATGGGGGGAGACATGACAATTGACATACAAGATTTCCCCGGGTGCAATGGTTGCATTTGGTTCAAAGCTTTTTATTTCATTTGAGAGAATGTACGACACAAGAAGAACACACAATATGTTATCCCTTATGTCAAACCTTCACTACCAAAGCCTTTTTCTTTGACTTTTCATTTGTTGGGTGGGACCAAGATGTTTATTAAATCTCTTTTATCTACTTTGTTAGGATGTTATTGAAACATTTGCATGCTTTATCAAGGGTTGACCCTAGTGTCATTACAAAAAGTCTTGTCATAAAGGTTGGAATTTGGTATTTTTTTAGATGACAACCAACAAGAATGAAATGGGAAAAGAGATCATCGATTAAAAATTTCTTCTTTTTCAAAGATATGAAGTTGAGTTGAAGCAAATCAAGTGCCCATTGAAGTGGTGGACCTAGCATGAGGCCGTGTTTGATCTTTGAACCAACTATTTGTTTTGCTTGCTAAACAAATCTTGGACATTATAGGGTTACAAGTAGAGACGAATTTTGCTCTCTCGTGCTTCTAAGAACTTGAAGAAGATGCATACTTTCAACATGTGAATTTTGCTAGGTAAATGCAATTGGTAGAAAAACAAGATAAAGCTAATCCTTGAAAAAAGAGGATATCCAACACAGGAAAAAAAAAAAAAAAAAAAACCAACCAACCAACCACTCTTTGCATATTTTGGTGCCCTTTGCACAAAGGATTTTTTTTTGGGTGGGTTTCATAGGGTTCAAAGGGTTATGAAACCCACCAAAAAAACAAACACACATGAAAGGAAGCCTGAAGTTCCATATGGTATTATTAAACTGACTCAGCTTGAGATTGGCCATATTAGCCCTAAAGGAGAAGGCAGATATTTTCATTCATTTTCCAAAACTGGGTGGGTTTACAAACTAGAGTCAAAATTTTGGGTGGGGTTACAAAATCAAGACCGTTGATTAAAATTTTCACCCTTTGCCCGAGGGGAATCCTATGATGCTTTGGTCATGAGGTCAAAATTATGGATGAAGTTAGTGGATGCTATATGTGAATTGGTTTCAAGTTTTGTTAAAAGAAATTATGGATGAAGTTAGTGGATGTTAGGGTGAATTGGTTTCAAGTTTGTTAAAAAAGAAATTATGGATGAAGTTAGTGGATGCTATATGTGAATTGGTTTCAAATTTGTTAAAAAGAAATTATGGATGAAGTTAGTGGATGCTATGTGAAGTGAAGTGGTTTCAAGTTTGTTAAAGGAAATTGAACATGTTTTTTCGTAAGTAGTTGTGTGCATCTAATTATTCAAATTTGACCCATAACTTTATAGACTTTTTTGGCAAGTCTTTGTTCTTTTTAATAATATTTATTTTGTACGCGTAATTTGGACTATGCCATGTGATATTTTAACTGTTAGGTAGAGTTAGGGTGGAAAACCAAGGGATTTCTAATTTCTTTATCTTATTATAATGGTAAACAACCTAATGTATGTACAAGCTAACATTTGCTTGTCATGTACTTCATTCAGGTGTTTCAAGTGCATTTGTAGCCCACCATAAGAATTGACAAGGGTTGAAAAGCTGGTTTCTCAACATGTAAATATTGACTTTTTGGTTTGCATATGGTGGAGGAGTACCTTGGCAGCTTCGACACACTAATTATATTATTCTCAAAAATGGTGGAAATTTCAAAAAACTACTCTTTTTTTGTGTTGTTGTTGTTGGGAAGAATACAATTTCAATGAAGGAAAATAGATCATTGTTTTGGAATATTTTAAAATATCTTGTAATTTTGACATGGGCTTTCTAAAAATATGATAATTATTCAACATTGAAAAGTTGAACTCGGTTCAAATTTATTATTTCGGAGGGCAAATGTAGCCTCACTCAAGAAGGTGAAGGTACAAGTGTAGTTGCTGCTTCCCGGGGTATACTATGGTTGATGTTTAAGGGCAAAAGCCCCTAATTCTCGGAACCTATTGCCTATGAAATGGAAAGCTTGGCCCAGGGTTCTAGGATTGAATCAGCACCCACACTGGAACCATGGTTAAAGCCCCCTCCCAATAAGTTTTTTTTGGTTGCTTCTATTTTGTGAATATACCATCATCCTGGTTCCTAAGATTAAATTAGGGTTTTTGAGTCAAAACTTAGCATTTACCAAAATAAGTATTAAGCTATTAGTAGCCACTAATAGCCCTCACACAATAAGGTGAAGGTGTGGGTGAAGAAGGTACCTGTGTAAGTGCCACTTTACTTTGGCCATTGCGTGATGCATCTTTCATGGTAGTTATATTTAAGGTGTGTTCACACTTGGTGTTCGGGGATTCTAGTGTTGAGTCCATTAACACCATGCTAGCCATTTAGGACTTAAAACCTAATTAACATGAAATTTTTATGTCAAGTTAACATTCACTTAACATTAAGTTATCAACAATTTAACATTGGGTGGCACGTAGGATGTCACCTTGATTTTCATTTAACTCTTGAATAACCCTCATTATTAGCCTAGGAAATGTGAACTTTGAAACCCTAAAAACCTCGTTTAGTCTTAGGTCATGATATATTTATCATCATGTTTAGAAGCAACTGAAAAACAGTTTGGGATTTTTTAACTGATTCTTTTGGGTTGCTTTCTAACCATGGTTTTAATGAGAAAACTATTAGTTCATTGATAATTCTGAAGAAAATAGCCAGAATTGATGAATTCTCTCTTGGATTCTAATTTTTTTTCTCAAGAAGCCAGAATAGGTGGTTCTTTGATTCTGAAAATTTTAAAAGAACTCAATCTGTTGGTGATTTTTTAAAAATCAAATAACCACATGACACTACTAAATAACCCCCCCAACCCACCCTATGTAGCTCTTTCCGGGCTTTGTCCTTTTATGTCCTTTTTTGGTACCTTGTGTGGTTAGGCAGTGCAGGATAATGTAACTAAAACTTTTGGAGAAAAAACACTTGCCAACTTTTTAATTCAATAGTATCTTGTCGCCGTAACCTTTATGTAGGGTGATCATTCTAGCATCCTCCTTCAGGATAGCCCACTCATATCAAAATCTCCCTAAGGTCATCATTCTAGCATCCTCCTTCAAGAGAACCCACTCATATCAGAATCTCCCCCGAAGGTCATCATTCTAGCATCCTCCTTCAGGAGAACCCACTCATATCAGAAGCTCCCTAAGGTCATCATTCTAGCATCCTCCTTCAAGAGAACCCACTCATATCAGAAGCTCCCTCGGGTGATCGATTATTCTAGCATCCTCCTTCAAGAGAACCCACTCATATGAGAATCTCCCCTGCAACCAGTCAGTCACATGAAACAACATATCGACTAAAGAAAAAGGTGGTAAACTCGATAAAACTCCCAAGCCTAAAAGAACCCTCCCTTGCAATAACAGCCCGCCCAACCTCAAGGTGGACACGGCTTGTGCTTAATTATTTCTAAATATTAGAAATATCCGATGCTTAACAACTAAATTAGGGTCTGTGAGTTGAGATCAGAGATCAAAAATGATAAATTTGGGTTTAAATAAAAATTATTTATTTAAGGCTTAATATATGGCCCACTAGGTCATAAAAAATATAATAATAATAATAATCATATATTGTAAAAGACGTCGGGATGAGAAATGAAGCTTCCCCTGAATCCGTCCGGTCGTCCATTCGTCTCGTCATGGTCTGTTTACTCCAATGGAGCGGAGAAAACAGTGGAGTACAGATGCGGCGGATAATAATAAAGAGGCCTCACTCCAAAACGTCAAGGGTATCTAACTCGTGTGTTCACTTTTACCCCTGGCGGTCAACATTCAACGCTGAGTGCTCAAAAACAAACGGAAATTTCAAGCGAGCGCGTTAGGTTGCTGAATTTGTGCTTGGAGGGAGGATGTCAGAAGAGAAGAGACGAACTCTGGAGAATCTCTTATTTAGAACTAACATGATTTTATTAGAACTTTGTTGTTCTTTATTTCTTACAGTTTTGGTGAGTTTTCTGTAGTGTTAACGAGCCACAGTTTTTGGATCCTTGAGCTTCAGCAGCAGGAGTGCTAGTTGTTTGCTTGTTGTTGTTGTTGTTGTTTTTTTTGGGGGGGGCCCTGGGTCTGAGAGGTTTGGAGGATTTCGTTTTCAGCTTTCTGCTCACGCTTGGATCTTTGGGTTGTGGTTTCAACATTCCAGATTTCCAGTTGCTAGTCTTTTTCACTCTCCTGTGTCTTTTCCAGCTTTGGGTCTTCATGCAGTAGTGTCTGGGGTCTCTCCAGCTTTTTTCTTTTTTTTTTGTTTTTTTTCCAAATTCATCTTCAGCTTACATGTTCCAGTTCTGGAGTGATGATGATGAGTGCGTTCAGTTTCTGACCTTTTTGTTAGACGGCACATCGACAGCAAAAAATGGGTCTTCTTTTTTTTCTTCTTTACAGCAGAAGCTTAATTCCATGTTTTAGAAAGCTAGGCAGGTTATGGGTGGTTCTTCATCTGTTGCTACTAGTCCTCCTCGCCTCTTCTTCTTCTTCTTTCTTTTCTGCTGCGCAGAGTATTCCAGATGGTGCTGCATTTCCACCTACTGTAGCACTAACAAACCTGAGCACAGGAGAATTACCGGACGCTTTGTACGCAGAAATACTGGGAGCAACCGCAAAAATCACCAACCAGGTGCAACAGAACTTCAGTTACTGCATCACAGATGGGTATGTAGTAACTTTCAAGAGCTCCAAACCCTAATTTATCATGTTGTTGGATCTAAGCCCGGGGCTTTGCAATATAGCTACAACCAGTAATATGCAGCCTTTTATGTACTATGGAATAGTCAAGCCTCTGCCCATTATGATGTTGGTTCAAGGCATCAGGTGAGCCTGTTAGTGGCAGCTAACTATGCAATGCACCCAACGTAATGGCCAGCAAGTGCAAGACCATTCCCTGGCATTAAGGTCAGGTGGCAGATTCAACAATTCCAAACAAAGAAAATTCATGTTTGGTAGACACATTTTGGGCACTATTGCGAGTGTTTGCTCATCAACAGAAGTTTAGGTCATAGAATGTGGTCAAGAAAATGACATAATTTGCCACCCCAGACCTTAATGTTGGGTTAATGTGCTGGGTGAGTCTGGTAGGGCCAGCTAGCTAGGTGATGCACCCACCATAAAGGCCTTAAGGGCAAGACCATTCCAGAAAAGAAAAAATTCATGATCAATAGACACATTTTGGTCACTATTACAAGTGTATGATCATGGCAGGAAGGTTATGACATGTAATGTGGTCAAGAAAACGACATAATTTGCCCCCCCAGACCTTAATGCTTCATGGCATCACATTTCCATATATATGTCACTGCAGTACATAAGAAACAATGAGTTGAAGACTGTGCAGTAGTTTATCCCCAGCTTAACTGCAGAGATTGAAGCTGTTTGCTTAGGGCAATTGGTTAGGTACAGAGAAAACTCTTATCACAAGCAGATTGCTTTGGCCTTTGATTAGGGATTGGACATTATGATTTGGCTTTTGTTTCCTTGCATACCATCACAGAATATGTAGTTGACAGTTCAACACCTTCCAAGTTCATGATAAACTTGAGAATACTTGAGATTCTAGTGCTCCTAGTGTGTTTCTGAACCAGCATTTGGTGATCTGGCTTGTAGGGGGAAAGAGAACTAGCTCTCAGTTCAAAGAGTAGTGCGTCTTTTACTGCTTTCATCTACAGCAAGTGTCAGCTGTGAGAATGAAATTTGGTTTTGTGATAAATTGTATTCTTGCAGGGAGAAGGAGAGAAATGAGGTATTTGGGTTTCAGCAAAATTCGACATTTTTGGTAGATTGCTATAATTTCTTGGCAGGTATGTGGTCTGAGAAAATTTGTTTTTAGCATAGGCTTTCTAGTCGGTTTGGTTATTGAAGAATTGCTCTAGTTTCCACGAGTCTACGTCATTTACAATATAACTGCAAGGTATAAAAGCAAGGACTAACTTGAAAACCCTAATCCTCTAAAACCCATTTAGCATCAAGCAGGACTTTGAAATTCTTTGTCAAATAAATTTTGTCAGTTTGAATTTGTGACATGCAGATGGCAGCCTTGGGGACCGCCTTTGTATGTATTCTGAAATCAAGTTTTACTTTGAAAACTTGGGACAAGCAGCAACACCACCCCCAAATGCAAACTGTAATTCAACTTCATGGTCCCTGGCCTGTGAGGCTGGGTGGGCTGCTAGCGTCGCAAGTCCGAGTGTCAACTCTGACAGTTCGATTATTCCAAGCCGACTCTTGAATGCCAAGAAATGTTGTGCTGGGTTTTTTTGCCCCCAAGGTCTCTCATGCATGATGCGTAAGTTTCTGTAACACTAAAGTGTTCCCTGTGCCACTAAGAGTCTTTCACACATTTTGCAAGCTGAATTTCTGTTGCATGTTATGGGCATAGGGTTGATAAGTCGCATCAGATTTACATGCTTGTGCTGGTGTGTTTCACACATTTTCTATAGAGTCCTGTTGCATGTTAGGATCATGCATACGATATTTTGGTTTTAGGTGTCTGTTGACATTGTTTCCTTGTGATTGACTGTTTTCTTTGTAGCTTGTCCACTGGGTGCCAGCTGTCCGATTGCAACCTTAAACAGTAGCACTAGTCTTTGTGACCCGTAAGTCCTTCATCCATATGATTTATCTACACTACTTACTACTTAGGTCATTATTATTGTTGCTGCATTCTTCAGCCGCACTAGAAAACTTCTACTGGTTCTTTATGTGTGGGTTATTATACCCTAATCATGGTTTCACGTTTTAGGTTCCATTGTTGCAGACCACATAACCTTGGGATTGCTTTCATTAGGTATGATTACCAAGTGACACCTGGAAGTGAATGTGGGGGAGCGGATATATGGTCGGTAGTCTCTGAATCAATGACTACGTTTTGTCCTGCTGGCATGTATTGCCCTACTCCAGTTGAAAACCTCAATTGTTCCAGCGGGTAATGACCTAATTCTGATCACCATACCCACAATCTGAGTTTAGCACATTCAAGTACAAAACCTAGATTTTCTTTAAAAGTTCAAAAAAAAGAAGTGTTTTACCTTGTGATATGTTTGTGTTTTCAACCTCTCTGTGTAGCATGTTAGCACCTTGTGTATTATTGTTTCTTTAGTTGCACAGAAGACGAAATAGTCTGGTGATGGGGTTGTGTATGCATGTGGGAATTTGTGTTTCTTTTTCCTCATATTTTGATTTGGCTATTCATAATTTTGTATTTGCAGACACTTTTGTCGGCTAGGTGCCACTATTCAGGAGAGTAAGTTTACCCCCATTTTTTTTTGGTTTTCTGTAGGATGTATAAACCTTTTGAATACTTTCTTTGGAAAGTCTGTTCTAGGGTAGCTGGGTCTATAGCGAAGTGACAAGATCAAATATAATATTATGAGGAAAAAGATCAAATTGCCACATTTCCTACTAATATAAATACTCCTTTGGTCATTTAGTACAAAATCATCTTTTTACTAAAGTTGTCAAGTATGCGGGAATGATTCTTATTTGGTAGTCAAGTGTTTATAAATTTAACAACTTATATATATTTTTCTAACAAAGAGATGATTGGAGAATGACATTGCCTTCTTTTCGCAGAGTGTTCACATCTCACATCTTGCTCAAAGGGTGGTTTAGAAAAACAAAATTTGACAAGTATTGGAGGCCTGATTCTTGTAAGTTGGTGTTTTTGAAAATCCACTTATTACATAGTAGTGCTTGTAGTTGTTCTATGTTTCCATTAATTGAAAAAAAATTTGATTCTTTGAAGTTTGGTATACCTAACTTATTAGTATTCAGCAAGGCCTTTCTTTTTTGTTTCTACACACTTTGTGATAATATTTGGTGGTTTTTTTTCTGTCTTGTTATAGACACATGTTATCTTGGTTGCATGAACAAATTATGGTGTCTGATAAATTGGTGGTGAGCAGGGGGGTTTGGCAACAATACTATTCGTCTTGGTCACATGCTCTGATTGGTTGATGGATATAAAAAAGAGGCGCATGTCAAAGGCTCGACAAATTGCACAACAGCAGGCACGTGAGCATGTATCAGGTCTTGAGAGGTGGAGAAAGGCCAAAGAAATGGCCAAGTTGCAAGCCACAAATATCAGCCGTACCCTTAGTAAAACCTTTTCCCGTAGACGCACAACTCGCTCTCAGACTGAAGAGCTCCAGGTACATAAAACCCTTTCCATCAATTTAGAAACTAATTAAAAAAGAAATATTATTATTGGTTTGAAGTCTGTATTATCTAGGCAAGAGTGGCATATTGAAAAATTGCCTTTGAATTTTGCAGGTCTTGACCCATAGGATGCAGCTATCAACTGATTTCATGGGCTCGGATGCAATTGCGGAAATTAGGGAGGATGGGAGCCGAGACCAATCCTTTAATGACTCCAATGTATCTGGTGGTGATTTGGCTCAAACTTACAAGGACCTATATTCGCCTGTGGCTATGCCACCAATCGACATCAATGTGGAGGGAAAAAGTGGTGAAGTGAGTACTTTGGAAGGGCAGAAAGGGAAGAGGCCACCTCTCCTTGCGAAGCCTGTGTGGAAAACCGAAAGCCAAATATTTTCTTATGCATATGGTGAAATTGAGAAGGAGCGAGTGTTTGGAGTAAGTAGAGTGTCACCATCAAGAATCAACACATTAGACACGGAAGCATATGGGGGCCAAGTGATGGGGAAATTGCGACCTCCAGTTGAGCTAAGCTTTGACAATCTCTCACTCTTCTTGAAAGGAAGTGGGAAGAAGATCTTAAGTAATGTGACTGGAATGTTGAAGCCAGGCCGGATTATGGCTGTAATGGGTCCTTCAGGTGCTGGGAAGACAACATTCTTGAATGCTTTGGCAGGCAAGGCAACACAAAGTCGCACTACTGGGACCGTTCTTATAAATGGGAAGCCTGGTTCCATTCAGTCCTATAAGCAGATTATTGGGTTTGTGCCCCAAGATGATATTGTCCATGGCAATTTAACAGTTGAGGAAAATTTGTGGTTCAGTGCCAACTATAGGTGGGTCATTATGTCCTTATTGTGATATATATTCTTGGTATTGGAATGCCCTTGAGCTTAGCTATTATTTCACAATTAGTTCTTTTAATTGTGGGAATCAATGGGTAATAACCTAAAAAAATTCTTTTTTCATTTCTTTGGTGCTCTCCTAGGCTTCCTGTGAATATGCCACAATGTGATAGAGTGCTAGTGGTGGAGCGTATTATTGCTGCACTAGGTCTAGGACCTATCCGAGACTCCCTGGTTGGTACAGTTGAGAAGCGTGGAATTTCAGGTGGACAACGGAAGCGAGTCAATGTTGGTCTTGAAATGGTGATGGAACCATCACTTTTGATTCTCGATGAACCCACATCAGGACTTGATAGTACTTCATCCCGTTTAGTACTCCAAGCTCTACGTCGTGAGGCCGATATGGGTGTCAATGTTGGTGTGGTCCTTCATCAGCCAAGGTAGGTACAACCTATCCAAGATTGTTTATTTCTTTCTATATGTTCTTCCTTCCTTTCAGTGTTCTCATCTCACTTGCATGTTTATACTCAAAAAAGTCTCCACCTACTGTGATTATGTGCAGCTATGGACTCTTCAAAATGTTTGATGATGTCATGTTTTTGGCGAAAGGTGGGTTCACTGCTTACTTAGGACCCATTAGTGAAGTGGAAGACTACTTCGGAGGGATTGGATTAGTGGTACCTGATCGTATTAATCCTCCTGATCATTTCATGGACGCCTTGGAGGGCATTGTTACCCCATCCAATTATCCAAAATTTGACACAAAGAATTTGCCAGTTTTGTGGATGCTAAAGAAGGGGTACACTATCCCTCCAGACTTAGAAGCAGTGGCCATTGCCTTGCAGCAGCAATCCAACCCAATGGATGAATCAAAAGATCATATAAATGAGCCTACAAGTGGTTTGACAAGAAAGAAAGAAAAGACGTTTCATCAAGAAGTGTTCCATGATGTGCGTGTTTTCTTCAGACTCTGGTATTTCTTCATTAAGACTTCACTCCATAAACTTGAGGATAAATCAGGCCGCAATCCGCCTGGGTTTCTTGCCCAATATTTTATCATCCTTCGGAGGTGAGGAACACTCACATTCGTTACAATCCAATACCATGTATTGTGTAAACCTGCATAATATGCTATTGCTGATGATTGAGAGCTGTGTGCAGTGGGCCCAACAAGTTGCACAAAAATAACCTAACATCATGAGAATAACCTAATTAATACATTTCTTCTGGGGAATGTAAATTGGTGTGCAGAGTTGTAAAACAACGGTTACGAGAAGTTATGGTTCAACTCCAAGACTATATAATATTGTTATTGGCTGGGGCATGTGTGGGTATTCTTTCAAGCATGAGTGACAGTAATCTTGGGTCCAGTGGTTACTACTACACTCTAATTGCTCTAGGTTTATTTCTCTCCCTTTGATCCTGTTTCCTTGTTATAAGTATTCCCAATTTTATATATTTCCATTTTTGCAAGTTTACATCATGTTCATTCATGTGAGAAATGATGTGATTGATAAGTAATTCATAATTCCAAGCCATTAAAGTTTATGACCAGTTTCTTGTTTCTTTGACAGCTTTGTTAATTATGATAGCATCGTTGAGGACATTTTCTCAGGAGAAGCTACAGTTTTGGAGGGAGAGTGCATCTGGAATAAACCGAGTGGCGTACTTCCTTGCCAAGGATACAGTGGATTTGTTTAATGTGCTTGTAAAACCTGTTATATATCTCTCTATGTTCTACTACTTCAGCAATCCAAGGTCGAGCTTTTTGGAGAACTTTGAAATCACTGTAGCATTTGTCTACTGTGTTACGGGCATTGCCTACATCTTTGCCATCCTTCTTCAGCCTGCACCAGCACAATTGGTAATGTTTCGGGGAACTTGAAACACCACCCCCCCCTCTTTTTCAGTTGACTTATATGTTTACCCAAATTACGCCCTATACAAATTTCCTCCAGTTCTGAAGTCTTTCTAAGAATAACTAAAAATGTATACAAAAGATGCCAGCAACTCTTAATAGCTATGTTATTTTGCAAGATGTGCAGTGGTCAGTGTTTTTGCCAATCTTAGCAACCATAATTGTGGCAAGTAGACGAACTGGGTTTTTGCTCCATTTGACCTACCTGAGCTATGCACGTTATGCAAATGAGGCCTTTGTTATCGCCAATGCACGAAGGTCAGTTGATCCATCTTTTTGTTTGAGGTAGTAGATTTGAATGTGTTGCTTTGTGTTTTTTGGGAGATATCTTAGATGTATGGGAGTTTTCAGTTCCGACATGTGAAATTCACTCATAACCTCATGAGATTGGATGCTTGCTAGGCTAGTCTATGTTGCACAAATGATTTGCATTATTCATAGATTCAATTTTGTATGAATTGGTTTCTCATCTATGGGAAGCTTGGACTGCTGTGGATTTTGAGAGATTTTGTGTGATGGGTCTTCATGGATCAGGTACATAGGAGTTTGGGTGATTACAAGGTGTTCAGTCCTTGAGCAATTACAATACAAGCTTTCAGACTTTTGGCGCTGCCTATTGATTCTGGTCTTGTATGGTATGGGTGCACGAATCATTGCCCTCTTATGTCTATTTCTCAGTAATCGAAACCGACAAAAGTAGAGTAAGTTACCAAACCCAGAACTAGATTGGGCACCATTGGGATGATTTGGTTGTGTAGAATGTACTTATATGGGTTGGACCCAGAAAAGGTCTTATCCAATATCATGTCTATCCTTCACATCTTTCTGTAGATGGAAAAAAGAAAGAATCTTAATTTGCGAGTCTGCAGCTTTTGCACTGCTTTATAGTGCTAAGTTGCTTTAGGCACTCATTTTGTGTTGACCCACTCATTTTGGGTTTTACTCAACAATTCATAAACTCAAACAAGAATTTTCAACATTAGCACATAGTTGTTTCAATTGTATTCTTTGGACCTGTTCAGCATGTTTTATCTTGTTTTTGAAGAATTTACTATTGTGAGAGTGTGATCCATGTTACAAGAGTTGCCTTGGCATTGCCATTGCATGGACTATTCACTAGATTGGCTATTCAAGCACCAAAGATCTAGTCTTTGATGGTGTGCTCGGTGAGAATGGAAGGTTGTAACTTAAGCTGAGATACTTTGCAATTTGTGCGGCAACATTGCACAATCAAAAGTTTGATACTGCTGAAATACAAGTGTACTATGACCCATTTCAATTCAGCCCACTCCCTGAAAAGATCTCCAAACTGCAGTCTTGAGGCCATGTTTCAGTCTTAAAAGAATTTAGCTTGTCTAAGCAGAAGCACAGTAACACAGCATACCCATATGCATGTGATTAAAAGAAGTGTAAAATAAAACTTGGCAATTTGACACATAAAACTTTGCAATTAAGTAGTACAGGTACACAAAACATGTGTGGTGAATGGATAAAAGCTATACCTGATGATTGAAATTGGCAAATATGCAAGAGCTTGGGTTTGAGAAAAAAAATTGTAGCAACAATTAGGCTTTGTTTCAAGCAATTATTTTCCAAGGTCAGAGTTACAAAACACATCTATTAGATTGCACAGAAAACTCCACAATTACGCTTTTGATTGAAAGGTCTACTTGTGCCTTATCTTCCTGGTGTCAGGAGCAGCAGCTACCAAATGAAGCTTCAACTGGTTCTGGCAGCTCCGCTTGTGATGTGAATCAGCAGTGAGGGACTCTTGGTTTTGGTGTCTTTTTCAGGTCCAGTGAGGAATCCCAGTTATTACTACACTCTGGAATTAACCTTAAGAAGAACCTGTTAACACTTGATAGCAGAGGAGCTCACTTGTGAGATGTTAAGCACCTCTCATTGAGCTTTTTGTCTGTTGCACACCGCAAGCAACAATGCGACACTTGCATGATTGTTGTACATTGTTGATTGTCTTTTTTGTGAAAACTTAAAACAATTTTTTATAAAAACAAATTGTTCTACTCAAAAGTTGGAAAGTAAGCTAGTGATTGAGATTTCTAGTGAATCTCCTTGAAGTTCTTGGTTCAAATGCTGATGGGGGTAATGATAGAACATTTAAACAATTCATTTGAATGCTTTGTCACTAATGGGTTTTAAACTTTTGAAGAGGGAAGGGAAAAACTGCACAGACCATTAGAACCACAATACTCCAAAAACAATCCCAATGCGAGGTGCTTTGTATCTCCTATCTCGCCTTAGCAGGCTTAATGGGATCACAAGTGGAATTGGAGATTCTAGACCAGTTTTAGACTACATGAAACTCTGTAGTGGGCAGGGAAGTAGGATCTATGAACACCAACAGACCGTTAAAAACCGTTGCAGTTTCAAATGGAAGTGAAAAAAAAAAGGGTCCAAATTTTTGCTATCCCTTCAGGGTTTAGGGTTTTCTTTCTTTCCCTTCTTCCATTTCTCGTCATTTTCTTGCTCTCTCAGGAAGGCATCAAACTTTAATGATTTTGGACATGAAATATTGATGAATTTGGGACATGAAAATCTGATTATTATGGGCATGAATTTGGAGAGGAATTTGTGGACATCCCAAATTTGATGATTTTGGGCATGAATTTTGTGGACATTGAAAATTTGATGATTTTGGGCATGTTCTTGTGTGAGGATTGAAAGAACATTAGTTTTGGAGCTCGTGCAAGAAAAATCATGATTTGAAAAACCTATGCAAGGAAGGTGTTTTGATTGTGACGAGAAATTGTATCTTCAAAATTTGCAAGGAAAAGTGTTTGGAAAGGAATGTGTTCTTGTGACAAGAAATTGTTTCTTCAAAAATTGCCAAGAGAAGGTGCTTTTGTGAAAGAAGTTGTTTCTTCAAAGCTTGCAAAGGAAGGTGTTCTTGTGACAAGAACTTGCTTCTTGGAGGCTTGGAAGGGAAGGTATTTTTGTTTGACAAGAAATTGATTCTTCTAAGCTTGCAAAGGATGGTGTTCTTGTGACAAGAAATTGTTTCTTCAAAGCTTGCAAAGGTGGGTGTTTTCTGTGAAAAGAAATCAGAAGAACCAAGATGGTGTTTGTGAAAGCACAAGGATGCTGCTGACTGTCTTCAAGAAGAGATGAGGGAGTTGGTCAGTGGGTCTTATTTCATTTACAGAGAATGTTATTACACCTAGTGCCAGTAATTATTTAAGAATATTAGGTGTATTTGCTTCCAGGAACAAGGGGAATGGAGTCTTCATCTCCAAAGACACAGCAGCAGACCTCCAAGAAGAATGTAGATCATGGTCATCAGGATCTGAAAAGGAAGAAGAAGAAGAGAAGTGTTGTATCTCTAAGGGAGCTTTCTGATGAAGACAAGCACAAAGTTGCTAATCTGATTCACCAAGTGAGAAACAGTAGGAGGAAAATCAAAACAGATGATTATCCTGCTTGAACAATCATCTCAGATGGTTACATCTGCCATGCCTGTCATTGTAGTGTTAGGATGTGTTTTGCCTTTGCTGTTTCTTCTCTCCAGTTTTGGGAATCCATGCCCTTTTGTTTTGGGTTACATCATGGATTGCCTTACTTGTTATGCATTTCATTCCAAATTTGGTTGGTGTGGGCACAGGTTGTGCATGCCTTTGGAGAGATAGATCGATTGTGTACATTGCTTGAGACCGAGCGTATCACCCATGCATCACAAATGACAAAGTTGCGGCTGCAGAACCATGAAATTGCTGCTGAGGTCTCCAATATCCTTTTGACATACATACATTATTACATGCTTCTTTCTTGCATGCATGATGCATCATCCACCTTGATGAAAGCCCAAAAATGAGGACAATGACTGAGTCCTGATAGTCCCCCCACTGCCATGGGCATTCAAGCTATGGGGTTATTGATTGAGAACTCACAACCTGTGATTAGACTTCCAGTGGGGAAGATGCTGCTTGCTGGAGAAAAATCTATTTGCAGAGGATGGAACTTCTTAACAAGATACGAGCAGCACATCTAAGATCAAAGCTGGCAACTCTGCAATATCTTCCTTCAGGAGGTCACCATGCCAAAGTAAGTAATGCCCACCATTGCCACCATCGACATCCCTTTAGTATCTCTGGCTCCTTTGGTCTTCATATTGTTGCAGGATACAAGAGTCATCCAAGTTCCATATTGTTTGCATAGATATATCATTGATCTGTGTTTGGTGTGCTGTTGTCTGAATTGGTGGAACGATCCTTATGAAAAAGAGAATGTCAAGTCCACTGGAAGCTGGCATTTGCTGGATGATGATTGCAGCTGTGGAAACCCAAACCACAGAACTCTAGCATGCCAAAAGAAATTTCTGCCTTGGGATGATCTTGCATAATCAATCACTGGACAACTCTGTTCTTGCAGCAGCAAAATGTAGGCTCTGATTGTTCAGCTGACAGGTTCATGCTGGAATCCAGGGAAACTGTTTTGCACCCCTTCTCTCTCCCATCCAGGAAGGTCAAGACCTGGATCATGATGACAAACCAACCTCAAGAAACTTCGCAGGTGCAATCAAAGATGTCAACACAGGAAGAAGTTCCTCTGTCTTTCATACTACCACTGACAAGAATAAGAACAGGGCCTGCGATGTCACAAAAGTGGAAAAGCTTTTGGGACACTTTCCAGAGAAAGAGGTGTTGGAAGACTTAACAAATGAAAGTGCTCACCTCAGAGGAATTATGGGAGCGAGAGGCATGGAAGGACAACAACACTCCATGGAAGTGCCAAGAAGCACCTCAGGTGCAGATTTCCAGGCAAGAGATTCTTTACTGCACATGAAAACTATGACTCGTCAGAAGGAGAATTGGAATCCTGAAAGAGTGGAAGATCAGGGAGCTGCTAAGGAAAAATCATCAACAGAGATGGGGTTTGAAGCAGTTGTTCCGGGCATGCAATTCCTGCTAGCCTCACATGTAAAGTCTCCAAGAACTCTCTCGAATGCAACAAATAACCTGAGGAACTTTCAAACCAACTTGATAGGTGATCATCCTCCTCTTCGGAAAGAAATGGTTATGGAACCTTCTTCTTCTTTAGCTGGCATGCACACCACAAGTTGTGCCACAGCTGGATACATTTCTACTGTTGATTCTCTAGTAACAGCAGAAGTGGCTCCCCTGTTACCAAGTGTCATGGTTCCAGCAGCTGCTGCAGAAGGCAGCAGGAGAATCATGATGCCATCCAAGAACTATCCTTACTTTCCAGACTCTCAGGAGATGGCCCCCAACAATCAACCTTTACAACCAGATGTGTCACAATTGTTGTTCTATCCTGCAGTGACTATGCCAGCTCAGCAGCCAGTTCTGACAGCAGCAGCTTCTGTTTCTACACCGCTGGATGTCACCACCAGGTATGCTATGCTACAGAGGTGAAGAATGATGATGAACGGTTATGGTGTGATTACACATGTTGGTCGCATTGCACACAAATCCTTCACCCAATTCCAGACCCCGTCTGAAGAAGCCAGAGCCAAGAAGCATAATGATGCCGTTCTCAATTACTTTCCAACAGAGCACCTCTAATGTATTTGGCAAGAATAGGACTTGATTTCCCATCCTTGTGGCTCTTCTTACAGCAGGGTTGCTGTGCATGTGATGGGTTAGGGAAGCATCCAAACAGTTGGAAACACTCACCAATCCAGAACTTCATCTTGGAAGTCATTATCATCATCTGCGACCTCCAGTGGCAACGATGGCTGCTTCATCATCCTCCAGCATCATGATGATGAAGATGATGGCACCAGAAGGGAGCAGAGAAGAACATTCCAAGCTGAAGTTTGATCCATATGTAGGAGCTGGTGGTATTTTCTACTTTACTCCTCCAGGCACAAATCCACTTATCAAGCAAAGACAGAGTTCCAGGGGTGATGATGTGAAGCTGGGATATACAATTCAGCCATTGGAGGGCACTGTGAGAGGAAGAGAACAAAGTCAATGGAATGATACAGTGAGAAGCAGCGAAAAAAGACACATTGAGAGCAGCAGTTGGAGGAATGAAGATGTCAATGATGAGAGTAGAAGACAAGGAATAATGGCACCCAATTGGCAAAATGAGAATGCAAAGATAGAAACCCATCCCAAACACAGGGAGAAGGGCACATGCCACGAGATGCATAATGGACTGTACCCAAGCAGGCAGCAGCAGCACAACTCAACAATCTTAGCAGAAAATTGGTCAGATCAGGACCACAATAGTGAAAGAGACTACACGGGACATGGAAGAGACCAGTGCCTTGAAGAAGCAGAAGGACCCAGGATCTTCCGACATGGTAACCCTGATGATCAGAGATCTACCAAGCATGACTACAAGGGAGACAGAGAACAAAAAGTAGGAAGGACAAAAGAAAGAATTGCTGGTTCGGATGAGGAAGATCTACTCCCATCAAAACCAGCAGCGCTGAGCACACAATCTGAGCACTACTACACAAGTCAGCAAAGGAAGAAGGATCATGCACTTGCAAACAGAGAAACTTTGAAAGAGAATTCCCCCACTAGGAGAATTCCAGAGGCAAGAAAGTTATTTTGTGAAGGATGTTGCAGAAGGGCTATGAGAATAGAGAGGTCTCAACAAGAAGATGAGCCTGAATATATGATGCACAGAGAAACCAGTGAAGTGGTCAGAAGAGAAGAGAGAGATGATGGGTACAAGAACCAGGAGGAGGATGTTGTGTCAGAGGAGGAATCTCTTTTGTGCAACCACAGGCATGGACCTGTCTGGCAACAATGGAAAGTTGGAGGATTCAAAGGAGCGGCAGAGCTGCATATACCCACCAACTGTCAGCTGCAGAGAAAACAGACATCTGATCCAAATCAGCAGCAAAAGGAGAGACTTCACCATGTGTCCAGCACCAAAACAAACTCATCAGAGATTCTGAGACATCAAACTTATCATCATCATCATCTCAGGGCAGCTGGACAAATTGGACAGGGAGAAGTAGAAGAAGATGTGGGGTTTGGAATATGTGGGGAAGAGAACTTATCCAAAGCAACAAGCACCTCCAAAGTCTTGGAAGAACAATGGGAATCTGGGACAGTTTTAGGCTCTCCTGACATTGAAACAGGCTCAGCAGCCTGCTGTGCCATGTCCTTGAAGCATAGTCAGTCCAAGCATAAACAGAAACTACTGGCCCTCAGACATGAGCTGAAGACTTCAGTGGACCATAGGAACTCAGACAATCATCATGAATTCAGCTGCAACAATCCTGTAAACACTGTAGACAATAGTGACATAGATACTCATATGAAGGCCGTAGTTGACTGCAATGAACAAGGGATGAGGAGGAGCAATCTAGGGAGGAGTTCTATCTTCCCCATTGTCTTGCCTAGGTTCCAGCAGCAGCAAGGTTTTGGACCAAACTGCATCACGTTTGGAACTCCCATCACCAACAACCTAGAGTTTGAAGCAGACAACAGACCAGACTGCTCATGCCACAACATAAGACCTCCAGAAAGTTCTGAGAATCAACAACAAAAAGGTGATAAACTTCCAAATGTAAAGCCCGCCTCCAATTGTCCTCCCACTGCTGCAATCAGGTCTGTCAAGTATGCACCACACATGGAGGTCCTTGGAAGACACCGGTATTTGTATGACATGTCTCTTCTTGAGCTTGTAAACAAGCTAGAGCTAGAGGAGGAGTAGGAGGGATTTTGGCAAGGGAGAAATAGCAATCGGATTAAATGAGGCAACCAAAGAAATCCCCCATTTGTTTCAATGTTTAAGGGCTCAACCAATCCACACTTGTCCCATGCTAATCCTTCCTGATTAAGGTCCTTGTTTTAGCAACTTGCCATGAGTGCTAGTTAGCCCTGGCTCTAGCTTCTTCTGTGCAACACATTCAACTTGTTGCATCTCCAGATAAATATATGAGCACAATGTCCAACCGCAAGGCTTGCTGCTGCTGCTAAGGGATGCTTTCTGTAGGCAAATATGCCGATTGATGACTACAGACATCAAACAAGACTGACAGTTGCACATTCAGCTACTGATGGGTATCTTTTTCTGCTTCCCCTGCCCATTCCTTGTTTTAGCCCAGTTTGCCAAGAAATCATATCAAGGACTTTTGAGGATTGAGGCATTGAAGTTCAACAAATCCAAGTTTGGATAGACTTCAGTTATGGATTTTTCGAGTGGGTGTGTTGTGTGAAGTGCAGTCTTACAATTTGGTACTTTTGAAGCTTTCCCCATCTGGTGTGAAGTGTGTGCTTCTGCTAAAAGATTGTCTGGTTTCCATTGCAGGGAGCAGGAGGTGGATTTCAGCATGATACACATTCTCAGTAGATAGCTATGATGTCGTGTTACAGGTACAGTCTGCAATCACTTCAGATAGTAATTACACTTCTAGACGAAATCAAACTTTCAAGTTGTGTTAATGAAAACGGATAGAGGGAATACAAATCTTGGGAAACTCCAGTTTGTGTTTTCTGAATTGGAATGAGATTTCTTCATTTTGACGGAAGTGATTTGCACTTCTGGTGAGGAATTGCCTTACCACAATTGATGCCAGCAAAATTAGTCCAATGGGGTATCTAGTCACCTGCTGAATCTTGTCATCACTGCCAAATCATTGAAGTTATCATGTGATCAATACCAGGGTATTGGTTACCCAGATGTGTTTGCAACTATGCTCAGCCATGTCATACCGAAATTGATTCAGTGTCATGTTGTTACACAGGATTTAAGACAAATCAATGTGCAATATTTGATACTGGTATGGGTTGGATACAATTTGTTGTTCACCAGTAGCACTTATGTATCTATATATGCAATAATCTCTTTGTCATAAGCTCTCAAGGTGCTGAGATTGCTTACCCCTTCTTCAGATCTGATGCGACTTGGGAAGCAGAATTTGAAGCCTGTTTTGACCTACAATAATAGAATGGACCAAAAGCTTGAAGATTATCAGTTTACCCAATTTTGATTGACAATTTGTGGGTGGTCTTCTACACCACAATGGCTTACATCAAACTTCCAATCTCTAGTCAGCCCTTGATGATATCAACAAGTGATTTTCCCTTCTTTGAGGGTAGTCTTCTACACCACAATGGTTCACATCAAACTTCTAGTTTCTATTCAATGCTTGCCGATACCAGTAAATGATTTCCCCCTTTGAGAGTGGTGTTCTACACCACAATGGTTCACATCAAACTTCAAATTTCTCCTCAAACCTTGCTGATACCATATCAGCAAGTGACTGATTTCCCTTTTAGGGTTGTCTTGTACACCATAATGGCTCACATCAAACTTACAATTTTTGCTTAGCCCCCTTGCTGATGATGATACCAGCAAGTTATTTCCCCTTTTGTATAAGTGAGAGTTTGTTCTCAATTTGTGTCTCCCCAGTTCCTAACCAAAGACAGGAAAACATGTTTTCAATTACAAAATGAGTGGAGCATTCATGGGCTTGAGTAAAAGCTGACTTTCCCCTTCCCCCCGCCGGCCCCTCTGAAGTAAATGGGGACATGTCCCCAAGAAGCAGCCAAATCTCCAGTCAAATGTGCTGCTGCTGCAGCTGCACTGCTTGCTGCTCTACTTGGGTCTGGGCTGGCCACAATGTTAATGCTTAACTTTGATTGCAAGCTTGTGTAAGTAAAAATCTTTGAACCTCAAATCCAGCTTTGGTTGGTGGCACATTCAAAGAAGGAATTTGATTTAATTGGTTTTTTTATCCTTATTAGTGCCTAAGCCTTCACTTTTGCTCCAGGGCAAATTAGTTGATCTCCTTGGGGGGGTTTTTGTTCTTGAGCTGTATTGGCTTCAGGAATGACATGAAAAAGCTTAAGTTAATTATAAAAAAACTCAGTTGTGTCAGCAGTTGTCAGGGACCAGTGTTTGCTTTGGCTGGCAAACTTTTTGCAAAATTTCAAGCCCAAAAAGTAAAACAAGGAAGATACAAAAATTCCCTTTTTAAGAAGAATAATTCTGTCACAAATTCCTTTGTTTCTTTGTTTGGAATAAAAAGTTTGCCAAATTTTTGAGAGGGGGAAAAAAAAAATTCTTGCGAAATTTTTTGCCACATGTTGTGAACATACTTTCTCAATTTGGGGCAGTGTTTAGCCAGTTTTCTTCAGTTTTGACAATTATTTACAAAATTTTCACCAATTGATGCTAAAATATTGATGGGCTTGACTGCTAACCATATTACATCACAAAAATTGAAAGAAAACAAGGGGATGTGTCACACTATGGCCTTGCCATTTACAATTAAAAAGTATCTGAAGGCAAAAGAAGAATTATGAAAACTTAAACTATTTCACCATGCAAAAATATACCAATCTTCAAAAAAATCCTCCAAAAGAAACCAAAATCCTTGAAGCTATTATAACTCCATAACTAATCTCAAGTTTCAACACCAGCCAAAATATCATCTTTCAAAAATCCACATATAAAAATAGACCTATTATTATTATTACCTAGGGGCCAAAATCCATTAAAGCTACTATACTCTAAAATGAATCTAAACACACCAAATATCCTTGCCTTTGTAGGCAAGGCCAAAAACACACACACACTCCCCCCACATTAGGTGGTGTCCAGTTAGTTCTTTCTCCTTTCTGAAAGTGGGTACTTGCTTTTTGGCAGACAGAAGCTTCTGCTGCTGTTGCTTCTTCTTTACATAAATTGTATATTCTATTGTTGTATATTCTATTTCTTGTGGGAGACACAAGCTGATTGTTTGTTTGTTTGTTTGTTTGTTTTTGTCTGTTAGAAGTGTTTTGTCTGTTAGATGTTTTTTCCAACAATTTTTTTTTAAATGTTTTTTCCCCCCACCACTTAAATAACTTCAAGACAAGTATTCTTGGAGCTTGCACCCTTCAAAAAGTAGGTTCAATGGTTCAATGCCTTAATACCCTCTTCTTCTTCTTCTTCTTCTTCTTCTTCTTTTTTCCCTGTTTTGAGATTTTTGTATTAAAATAATAATACTGAGCAAACCTGCCAGATTTTTGCAACAACCTAAAAACCACCAACCCATCCATCCATCCATCCATCCCAACCCCCACAAAAAATGCATTTGCATTTTGTTGGGTTTGGTGGCCACAGTGAAGAACCACCACCCACTCCATCCAGTGCACCATGAAGGATGAATGGTAAAAAGTGGTCAGGAAACAGTTTTCTGTTGGGTTCCAGTCCACTAGCTAACCATGGTGGTTAGCTCAGTTAACTCTCTTTTCTACCTACCTACTAACAACTCACAAAACAGGTTGCTAATAGGCAGGTAGTAAAAAAAACAGCCCTTACCTATCTGTATAAACCATCTACTTACCTAGTAGTTACCTACTTTCCTACCTATCTACCTATATATGAGACCATAATTGGTTACCAAGGTGAAACTAAATATTAACTCAGTTGAGGTTCATCCACAATTGAGGCATCCAGTGGATGGTGCGCTGGTGGGTGCTGGTTCACACTGGCTTGGTGGGGGGGGTGGGGGGTTGTGTGTGTGTTTGGTGGGTTGGGTGGGGATGGTGGTGGGGTAGGAGGGCCCCCAAGGGGTTGGGAGGGAAGTGAGTTTGGGGAGTGGATTTAGATCATAATACTAATAAAACCCCACCCAAACAGCAGCTGACACAACATGTTAAATGCCACAAATCACTCACACCTCCTGCAACCCTAATATAATTACACAGGATTTTTATGGTTTGTAGTATTATTGTTGGTATGAAGTAGATGAACCTGGCAAAACACAACAAAAATCTGTCTCCCTTACCAATTGAGATCAGACGGAAAATACCCATTTAATAAGTGTGTGATTGCAGCAGCATAATGCAAAGAATGTATAGAATTTTTTAAACTATCGGAGAAGGGTCTATAGCTTAGAGACTCTTTCCAATTTGAGGCTCTCATCGTAAGCTCGATAGGTCCTATCGAGTGAAGGGGCCCTAAATTCTATTAGGGTCTAAATCTAGAGCCTTCACATGCATAGCACACGCCCTTTAACTGCCCTTTTCTTTTGTCTTCCCTTTAAAACAGGTAATTCTAACTGCCCCCCCGCCCCCCCCACACCCTTCTTGGTCCTTACCATAACATATACCTACCTAATAACTTACCATAAGGACCTCATAAGGACCTTATCATGAAGAAGTTCGGACCTAAGCATTGCATTTTTGTGTTGGTGTAGATGGTGAACTGTGCTTCAACTACTAGTAATAATGGAATTGTTCCATCAGTGAAGCATTTAATAATACCCTAGTACCTTGGCCATTTCAACACATGTCCGTCAAATGATTAATTAATTTTGAAAAAATTAATTTCAACAAATGAAATATTCCTAAATATTCACTATTTTCCTTCACAATATCTTTTTGATTTGGAAGAAATAATTTTTTGAAAATTTTAACATTTTTGAAAATAATATAAGTGGTGTCCAATTGGCCAAGGTACTAACGTAAGCTGGGGATAGAATTATTACACCCAAAACTGGATTTCTTTCTTCCTTCCTGCTGGACATTCCAAACATTTGTCTGTTCACTAGAGTAGTAGGTAGGTAGGTCCCCTCTCTGGCCCCCACCCCAGTGCCCACCCCCTACACAGTCCCCAAAGTCACCCCAAGATCTTTAAAATTCTTTTTAAAGATTTTGTGCTGAAAATTTGGCTTCCAAGGTAATGCATGGATTTTTACTACCTAGTTGCTGAGAGCCATGTTTCCACCACAAAAAGAAAATTATGTAGTTCATCTATTTATATTCATTTTTTATTATATTTAAATATTTATCAGCCTTGCCTACCAAGGCAAGGATATTGTGTTTAGATTCATTATAGAGTATATACATAGTAACTTAAGGGATTTTGGCCCCTAGGTAGTAGGCCTATTTTTATAGGAGGGTTTTTGAAAGTTGATATTTTGGCTTGTCTTGAAACTTTTGAGATTAGTTATAAAGTTATGCTATCTTGAGGGATTTTTGGTTTCTTTAAGAGGATTATTTTTTTGAAGAATGTATTTTTGCATGTTGAAATATTTGAATTTCCATAACTCTTCTTTTGCCTTAAGATACTTTTTAATGTAAACAGTAAGCCCACAATGTGACACACCCCTTATTAAATATTATATGAATTATAAATATTACATATATTTGATATATTTATGTATTTACATATTCAAAAATAAATTTGAATGTAGATTTATTATTATTATTATTATGATGTCAAAGATTGTTGTGTAGTGGTAAATGATACATTTTATTAGTGTGAAATCTCCAAAAAACTGGTTTTGCACAAGTCAACAGCACCTGAAGGACATATATATAGTTTATGAATTCTTTTGGGGGGGGCCTGGCCTTTGTTGGAAGGAGAAAAAATTCCCTTCTGTTGTTGTCTTCTGAATCTTAACTGTTTGGTTTTTTGTTTTTTTGTTAATTTGTGTTTGTTTGTTTGTTTTTGCATTAGACTACAGAAACTTTGCTTTCAGTTTGATTTTATTTTTATTCACAACTGGTGGTGATGTCTGTCAGCCATGGTTGGTCCAACGGGAGCCAACTGCAGAAAAACCCCTTTTGTGCAGCAGCAGCCGCAGCAGCATTCTCTACTGCCATATTAACGAACTCACACTCTTAACACACTTGAACAACAACAACCAAGCAAGCAAGCGAGCTATGTATCTTGCACTAGAGACAATCTCTATTCCCTTAATAACAATTTGTGTTTTAAGGGCAAAAAAAAAAGCTTAAGCACAACCACAATATATTGTACAAGGTTGCTTGTTCAGAGCTCACAGTACACAAGGCTGCTAAGCTCTTTACCATTCCCACCTTTTTTGGGGGTGAAAAAGTCAAATACCCGTCCACATAACCATAAGGTTCTTTCATGAAACCCAGTGGTTCTTTGAGGGGTTTTGAAACGAACATAACCTGCAGTTCTTTGATTCCCATTTTTTTTTAAAAAAGAATTAGCATGGAATGGATGATTCTCTGATTTTAAGTGTTTTTTTAAAAATTGAGAACCCGTGATTACAGTAATTCAGGGGTGCAGTTTCAGTACATGTATGCCAAATAATTAATTAATTAATTAACTAATTTTGAAGATTGAAAATATTCTTAAAGATTCTTCATTTTCTTTCCCCCCAAAACAATTTTTTTTTTTTTGAGAAAAATAAAATTTGAAAAATTTCAGCATTTCTAAAATAATAATACAGTTTTGTGTGGAAGCTGCCAACGTGAGGCTACTAGGGTATTAACAAAATCAAATACCCACCCAACACCGTTTCTTCTCACCAGTGAATGAACTGCGAGTTCCTGGAGGCTGCAGTTTTTTCTTTTTAATATTTTCAACCGCCTCCGTTTGCTCTGAAATGATCTACAGATATCTTTCTAGTACCCGCGTAACACTGCCAATACAATACGGGTTGTTAGTTGTTATCGCAGCAGGGCAAATCATGTTACTTGTTTGCTATCGTGGGAAAACGATGTCCACTTGTAGCTTCCCATGTGGGAGTATTAACTACGAGGAATTAAACAATGAAGAGTGTGTAATCAGAGCTTTAGTTTTAGTGCTTTGTTTTATAATAAAAAGGACACTGCGTCTTTTGGTCGGATTATGACCCCGGTGTTCCCCAATAATAATTCGTTAGCAATACTTGCAGTTTGGGACAAGCGGTCGGGAAAGGCAACCCACACTAATTTACAAATATTAAAACCGTTTCACACTTGTGGAACTTTTAAGTGTCAACACGTAAAGGACCTTTTAATGAATGAGGTGTCATACGTACCACATTGGCCCCTCGTATTCTTCCACCACAAAAGATTTGACATCCACTCTATAACTAATAAAGGCGTAGTAAACACACGAGGTCCATGTAATGTGAATTTTAATCAGTAAAATGAATTTCAGATTATCTCATTTACTTTGTATGTAACAATTTGTATCTCTTATCGTAAGATTTTTAGAAATTAAACCTAATTTTCATTGGAATGAACTAAAATGAAAAAATTGAATTGACTCATAAAAGACTCTTTTTTTTTATAATACTTGCAATTTCTAGCAAGGTTGAGCTTTTACGAATTGGAGATTTCTGTATCTAGGGAAAACCATTAGGTTTGTGAAATGTTGCCATTCTTGTTTTGTGTTTCTACTCTCCATGTGTTTTGCATGATTTTTTTTGCTTCTTCTAACATGATTTTGGAACAAACAACGATCACATTTCTTGTCAAGTTGAAAGAGGACTCTAACTTGGGCATTAACCAAGTTGGTGCCATGGTTTTTTGTTTTTTTGGGTGGGTTCAACCTTTGCTTGAGGGTTTTCACCCTCAATTAGGAGGATTTAAAGGATAACTTTAATATAAGAATAATTAACAATATAGTATGAATCATCGAAATAAGTGGTTCAATTCATTTGCTTTCTCTTACTTATTTTTAAAGATTTAGGTCCAAATTTTTGAGTCATTTAAGCTTGTTCAAAGTTCATAGGAATTTTAGATTCGTGAGATTAAAAGTTTTTTTCTTTAAAAAATTGTACATTAAGGTCTAAGCTACTTATAAAGTAATGTGTTTTAAGCCCTAATGAATGTGTAGTTTTTATCCTAAGGTATGGCCCAATAAACTAGCTTGTCACAATTAAATTTGTTGAACATGAAAATATGATTTTGTTTTTGAAAGGATGTAATTTTCATATATTCAAATGTTGTTTGAAAATTGATGGACATTATGACAATGAATTAGTATCATTGCTAAACATTTTAAATGAATGCATATATCACAAATGGTTCTAATTACATTTTAGATTTATATCTTCTTATCATTTTACATGAATGCTTGATTTAATCATCACAAAGTCAAGTCACTAAAGGCAAAGCTAAAAAAATTCAAATGTATACAAGATTGCACATCATAATTTCTATGCCTTTATGAAAAAAATTATGATGTTGTCAACTTAATGTACAAGTCATGTGCAGTAGTCTCTTGTAAACATGCCAATTTCAAATTATATGCATCAACAAATGAAGTGAAATCCAAAACATTCGATTGACATGGAATAATTCAAAATCATCAAAGGGACGTTGGAACGACTATACATATTTCATTTTCTTTTGTGGTGACCACCAAACAACCACTTGGAATGCAATAGGGAGTTAAACAAGTTAGTTCAATTACAAATTGACATTTGAAACAAGTAATCAAAATTGGAAAAAACCCTCATAGATTACAAATGATGTAGGTTTCCCAAGTTGTAGTATGGAAATTCAATTGAGGCATAAAATATGTTGTTGTTTGCAAAAAAAAGTTTTAAAAGATGTTGTACTAAAGCTTTCAAGCATATAAACCTCATTTAATCTGATGAAAGTTGTCACATCAACTCAATCCCTTCGCATAACCACCAACAAATAGGTTAGTGAGGTGTTCTTTGGCACATTAAATAAAATTTCAAATTTGGTTTAGTGTTGCAAAAATTGCAATTGAATTATAATGCTTCAAATGTCAAATTGTAATTGAACTAATTTGTCTAAATGTGAGTTGTAAGTCACCACAAACATAAATGAAGTATGTGTACCCATTCAAGTAGTCCATTGGTTTATTAAATTATTCTTTGATTGGTGCATGCACAATGTTTCTAATTGTGTAATGTAGGTTGTTTTTAATGTGAAGGTGTTAATTGCAAGTAGTGCAATAATTGTCAAAGTTATGAAAGAAATTTGTTTCATGAAGAAAATATTGATGATGTTTTGTACAAGGTGGAAGTGTGTTAAATGATTTATGCCCCTTTATTTTTCCCTAGTCACAACGATGAACCTACATAACTACTTTTGAAATAGGTCATGAAAGTTTAGTTCACATTATGGGAAAGTATAAATATGTAAAAAGCTAGTTAAATATTTTTGTTTAAAGATTCAAACTATTGTAGGCAAACACAATGTCACAAATAAGTGTGAACTTCTTGTATTGCATGTCATTGTAACATGCCATGTTTACAAACTTGGAGTTTTTACAATGTTCACATCTCCTTGTATTTCTACTTCAATAGATTGAAGGTTGTTACTTTGTTATAACTTGTGAGTCTAATAGAATGACATTGTTGGCAATTTTATTTGCACAACTATTATTGTTGTCTCACATGCAATTGTAATATGATTTAATTTGTGTTGTTGAAAGTTTCAAGGGTTTAATAATTGGTTTATGGTTTGATGTAATTGCATAGAAATTAAATATTACAACTCTTCTAGTTGCATGTTATGGATGTTACAATTGTTATAATCAAATTGCACCTCATATTCAACAAGTACCGTAGTTGAGATGTACTTTGCAATTAATATAATCAAGTTTAGTCACAATATGACTTACTATCCAATTATGGTAATTGTAAACACAATTGCAACTTTAATCATGAATACATGCCATGTATCAATGTACAATTTGATATCATTTTTCGTGTGGAAACATTTTACAACCAAATTTATGTTGAATTAAAATGTATTTTGTAAATCGCATATTGCCACATGGTAGAAATCTTTGTACATTTTTATACAATTAAAAAATGTATTCCAAAAATCACAAATTGCTACATGTACAAATTACAACTAATATACCCACATGTCTAGTTGCACATGTGACTTAATATACAACTATGATAATCTTACACATCACATGTTTATGCATGTAGAACCCATGTGCATAGGGAGGTCACTTCTCTTTATTATAAATGGCATGCAAAAAAATACAAGGTGTAACTTATTGAAAAAAAAAAAAAAAAAACTATAATTTATTTAAATGTAAATAGGGCGCCAATAGTTCATTTTGAGGATATTTTTGACTATATATTTAAAATATGCTAAGAATATCCCATTATTTCATATATAAAAAAACCCTTTTGCCTTAGGTGCTTCTTAAAATATACATGGAATGGCCTCCCTAAAGCCATGTGTTAATGTGGTTTGTTGTGACTTGTCACATGTCAACACTTTAGCCATTTTTTTGTTAAATTCAAATACATATTTTGTAAATCACTTGATGTCATACATAGATTTTTGCAAAAATCTAATGTTCATTTGTCTAAAATTACATTTATTTTATTCCTCAAATTGCAAATTGTCATGTGTGTACATCCCGATATATGTGCTTCATATGTAAACAACTATCATGATTGATGACCTCTTGCCACCACTGTGTACCACAAAAAGCCATGTGCATGGTTCCATCATCACCACCCACACATGAATAGGTAGCACAATTTCATTTGGCATATTTTTATCATATAAACAATAGCAAATTATGGTAGTCACATCTATCCAAATGGATAGTTGTCCAAGGCAATGGATGAAAAAATCACCTTTAGCCATAGGAAGTATGCAATTACCATTATAATTGGGTGTCATGTGATTTTTTTGCAACTACTTGTTTTTTGCAATTTTTCCAAAGTGACTATGGGGTTTTGTAGTCACATGTGTCATCTATCTATGAAGGAAGGTAGTTTGTTTTGTTTTGTTTTGTAGTTATGAAATCCACCATGCTTCAAATTGTGTTCTTGGTGGCTTTGGAAAGCTCTCAACAAGGAAGGGTCCATGGGCTTGGTTCCATGACGCTTGGACTTGTGGTGCAAAAGTTGAATATTGAATGATTTTTTCACTGAAAATTAAATTAAATTGTAGCTAATTTTTTTGGAAGGTTTGGAATGTGCCTTTGGTGTTGTTGGAAAGATCTTGATGATCAGGATTTAATGAAATTTATTTGGTAAGATTTGGATCTAGAATGTGGGAAATATTGATTTTAAAGTGATTTACGCCACTGAAAATTCAAATAAATTCCCAAAAACCAGGTTTTGGAAGGAAAAGTCAGTTGAGGACATGGTAACACTTGAGCCAATGGCAGCACAGGCCACACTAGTTTACAACTAAAATTATACTCATAAATCCATGAAATTCTTCCAATGGAAGTGGGTGGCAAGTTAAAATGGTAGAAAATTCCTTGTTTAAATGATAAAATATTTATTATTTGAATGTAGAAACAAGTTTTTTTCCAAGGATTTTCTATTGTGAAAATTTGAATTTTCTTGTTCATAATTCAAATAATGATTCATATTGAGTCGTAGAATTAGGTCATTGGGATTTCCAAATCAAACTTAGTTATGTGGTTCCCAAAAGAAATAATTGATGTTAACTAAGGTTGACAATAATACTTTTAAAACCTTCTTTGCTAACAAATTAAAAAAATTTAGAACCATTTTAATATTATGTCATACTTATACCAAATCTATTAATGATAGGATCAATATATTTTGTTGATATATTTATTTATATATATAGGTCTCATTTGAATATATCAAGGTTTTGATAATATAAATATGAAAATAAAGGATCATATTTTGAATATATTGTGATAACCCAATGGTGTGGATTCTTAAAATGTAACATAATTAATTCTTGTGGTGATGGTTTGGTGTGTCATGTGATGAACAAATTGACCATTCATCAAATGCTCTAAGAAAGTCATGTTTGTTAGAAAGTTGGTCCAACCATTCTTTCACTTGAATGTTAATGTTATAGTGGGATGCATAATAGACGTGTTAAAATGTTGGACACCTGTTATGCAAAGTTTTCCTTTTCACGTTTAGAACTTGTTTATTGATGTTGGAGTTATTGGGGAATGGGTTATAGAAGTTGTGAAGTCTTAACATATTTGATTTGTTGTTGTTCATTTTTTGAAGTGAATATGTTGCAGGTGTTTGTGGTAATAATGAACATGTTATTGGTGGTGAATGAGTTATTTATTGCCATTGATGTTAATTTGGCACAACATGACATCACCACATCCAACATCTATCACAATTGGAGGAACATATGGGGAGTGCAAAGTCGTGAAGCCATTAGACTAAAAGTATGAGTCCATGTCAATGAAACACTAGAATCATTCTAGAAAAGATAGATTGATGGTCACACTTTTGACATGGTCAATGGTAGGTCAAATATTCTTGTGATTGAAATGTTCAAATGTAGAGAGTTTAAAAATAATTATTGCAAACCAATTAACCCTTTGGGGTTATATAGTTGACATAAAACATTAAAATTTGCTTATATGTTATAAGTTTAAGAGGATCCCACTTCCCAACACAACACTTAGTTTATTAACAACTTCAACAAAGGGTTGCATCATGGACCCTCAACATTAGATGACCTCAAGGTCATATAATGGACAAAAACACAGTAAGGGGGATCAAAATTGTTGTCACATTGTATCATTTTTCAAGGGTCCCATGTTTGAACTTCAACCATGTCATTATTATGAAAGATTTTCACAATGTTTTTATATATTATGGTAGATCAAAACCCAAAAAGTCAAATACCAAAGAAATTTACAATTTTTAATTTCATATGATGTGATGTTAGAATATATTTGTGCTAAAAATATATACATTTCAATGTACTAAAAAATACTAAGATATTAAAAAATGGATTTAAATGATTTTTAATACTTATAAAAATTGTAATATGTACTAAACATTGTGATTCCATATGATTGGAGCAAGTTTGTGAACCATGTGAAGAATTTGATAATTATCATATCACAAATTGGTGTTTTTTAGGGTGATGAAAATCATTTTCAAATGGAAGATGACAAGATATGTGAAGTGGAACATTTTTTAAAATTTTATTTCAAAATTTTTTTGGTCAACTAATTCAAAACAAAACCTAGTGTAATCCAAAAAAATAAACATGTTCTATTATACTACATATACCATAAATATGTACCCATTATTCCTTGAATTTAATATTTAATTTTTTTTCAAATAATATTAGATAATATTAACTTGGTGAAAATCAAAATATCAATCCCAAACACCAAAAGTGAAACCCAAAATGAAATGCAATACATTTTATAAGTTTATACTTTATGCACGTGTCATGAAACTACCCAAATTGGCCCCCTCATAATGTGTTTTCACCCTAATGTTAAGGGCCCATTGTTTAATGAGGAGTTCAGGATTTGGTTTTCCAATATTTATAATGCTTATGATCCACCCCATAATTCACGTGGTGTTTTTTTTATCCATTTATTTCATTTCGGTAATGTTAGTTTCCTCTTTATGGGCTTTGCAATTTCTAACCTTGTGCCTCTTTGTGTTTTGTTGTTTACTTAATTCCAATAGGGTCTTTCAAGTAGCGTGGACAATTTCTTATACTACATAGGTGCAAGGTTAAATTTTTGAAAATTTTAGTAGGGTATGATTAAGGTCAATTTTTTTTTCTCAATTTAGTTTCATGAAAATTATTTATTTACAAACATTAGTCACATGTAAGGTATGATCTTTTATACAATGGGATGTATATTATGATTGTAAGTCTTGGTGGAGTTCTAGTAAATTGTCCATCCAAGTACTATTTATGAATACATATTGTTCAACTTCATAATTCATGTGGGAGTTGATGCACTCATTTTGATTTTGTGGAATGTACCAATGTAATCAAACTACACTTAACATTTAAATTGCATACATTTCCCCCCTAAAATCTTCATGCATAAAACATTTCCAAACATGATTTGCATGTCGAATTGTCCATTGGTTTGCATAATATGCAACCTATCAAATGGAAAACTTGATAGAAAGATGATTATGAAGTTGTTTAACACGCATAATATTGTGTGACTCTACCATAATGTGTATTAATTTTCTTATTTGGTTAGAAGGTGGAAGGTGCACATAATTTACTAAGTATTATTAATAACCCATTAGTTCTTCACCCCAAAAATTTCTTTGGTATAATTATTTCCATTCCAATGTATTCATTGATTTTCTCAAGTTCATATTTTTCAAATGGGATTACTTATCATAATGGTTACGCATGGTTTTAAAAAATTCCTCTATCATAATTTGAACATGAAATATATTTTCAGTGTTTTACAACAACTTTATTGTTTTCTTATTTTGGGGAAATGGAAAGGCCAAAAACCAAAAATACAAGAAACCAAAAAATTGGAGAACATTGATAGACATATTAGCCAATAAAACAATCATGATTGAAATTCAAAATAATATACCACGTTGCATTCCTTATAATCTTTGATCACTTTTCAACTTGTATTATATTTCAACACCAATTATCTAATACTATTGATCATATGACCTAGACACCCACAAATATTCATGCAGGTATTGTTATTATGTTTAATATACATGTTGTTAACATGGTGTTGTATTATATCTTTTTTGATTATTTTCAAATACTAAAATATTCTATCTGCATATTGATCCCTTTCCTTGTTTTTGTTTTTTTCACCAAAAAATTGTCTTGATATAAACTATAAACATGTGTTGCAATTTTTTTTTTTGAATTGGTCACCGTTGTTGCATGATTTGGTGTAAAATTATGTCTAGTTAACCAACATGAATTTAAGTGGATGTGCATTCAAATGTAAGGTTGGTCAACATTGATTAATATTATAACATAAATAATGAACCTTCTATTCATTGACTCCATTTTAAGGACCGTTTCAATATTGTACACTTTTTATTTTATGCTTTAATTGTATGCTCCAAATGAAAATGTAAAAAATGTAAATTAAATTCATAATTACAATTTTTACAATTTATACCAACATTGCGTAAAGGTTATATTTATTCAATTATAACCATGAAGTATGGGTATGAATGTGACAACACAATTAGTAAAGTTGTAATTCATGAAAATCATTGTTGTTGTTATTAAGTACATCAATTTCAAATGTGTAATTAGCACCATATCTAGGTTTAGACTGTCATCACAAGGGCATACTTTATGACATTTCATAACTATTGGTATTTATTTTGTGCTTTATTTGTTATTATGTTCAATTTAAATTTGGTGTTCATTTGTACAATCAATTTATCACAGTTCAAAACAAAAGTGAAAAATTAAACAAAATTGTTCACACACAACTTGACATGTAAAAAATATTGGAAAAGTTTTTTGCAAAATTCACAAGGTCCACGTCTTAGGCCATGCATTTTTATTTAACTCATTTTAGTGGCTCTATTGGGATACTTTAAATTTTTTCCTAGGTGTAAGAAACAATCATTTCTTATTTCCTTTTTTGGTTTAGCTAGTTTCATTTGTCAAGTAAATCAATAGAAGGGAACATTCTTATGATGGGCATTAATGTTGAAAACATTTGTTATGCTTTGGAACATAACAAGGATTTTATGCCTATTTCTTAAAACTGAGAGGGATTTTACACTTGTAAGAATCATCCTCTAATGCATCATGATTTACACATGTTAACATTTAAATGTCAGAACAAACCAACTTGATTTGTTGCCCCACTATTATTCCTACCTAAAATTCTCCTATTCAAATTTTGGCATGCTTATATTGTATGAGATACATCATTGTTATTTTTTTGCCTTTTTGATGTCCCATTCGTATTTTTAAAGTTTAGTTGGTTTTCTTTTGAACTTGGGCAACGTGAAACAAAAGTCTAGCAACTTTGATACATTAAGTTTACTATTTTCCCATTATGTGCATTGGAACATGGGAGTGGCTATAAGTAGTCGAAGCACATGAAAGTTGTCACAAAAGGTTGTGTTCCTATGAATATGTGTGGATGCCCATTGGATGTGCATCTTTGATTATTTGTTTCACCTTCATCCCAAGTCCAAACGAAACGTTTTTTTTTCGCCAACTTCATTTGGATGCCTTCAATTTACCTTATATTTTTTACCACCAATGAAGCATGGTAGTTTGGTCAAATTTTTCAAAAACTTGAAAATTTTAAGGTTGTTTATATGAATAAAGATTGCACATTCAACATAGGGGATTTTCCATTCCTCCACCAAAAAAAAAATTCTTTTATGAAAATATTTAGTTTAAAGTTTCCAAATTTTTATCAAATTGGATTTTAATTTTTTTGATATTTAACATGATTATTGGATAGCTAGGTGGTTATGGTTCTATTAAATTCAAAATTCAAAGTTGTAACATTTTACATGACTATCAAATGGTTATGTGGTTGTAATTCCCTCCTCCTTATCCAACTCATGTTGGTCAAATAGGAATTAACTTAAGGGTTAAGGTTCAAGATAATGACCATTTCATGTTTTATTAGGGGTAAAACCCATTGGTGCGAAACAACTCCCAAATGTGAGGCTAAATTCAACTACCAACTTGTTTTAGGCCCCTTATTTTGGGAATGGCATAACCTTTGCCCTAACCTTACACAAAATTACACCCAAAAAAATGATCATTGTAATACTTGCATAAGGACACATCCTGTGTTCCTCAATAGATAATTGTTTATAAAAATTATTAAAGGCAATGTCATCACAAACATAACATTTCATGGTTTAATAATGAAAATTGTGCAAAATTCATTCATTTATAATTCATATGTTTCACGCATTTATATTATGCATTGAAAACACATTTGACACACAAATTTATAAAAAGAAGTGAAATTTGTGTGATATTCGTTCATTCATAGGTTCATATTTCATTTATCAACACATTTATCCATGTGTCAAATATCTTTTCAACACATGATATTCATGTGTAAAATGTACAAACCTATGAATGGACGAACTTCGCATGATTTTCATTATTAATTCGTCACATGTTAAATTTGTGATGGTAGTTCAATATGTATTATGTAATCTATACATAACATTTAAAAAAATTGTGGAACCATTCATGTACTAGAATATATAATTACTACTAACAAAATACCACAATTAGACAACATAAAAAAGTTGTAAATGAGCCTTGGAACAACAACTTGGGGCAAAATGTCAACACATCACTCATTATGATTAATATTAGTGAGAACAACAAACTCATCACATAATGCTCTCCTATGACCTAGTCATAGCCCCCCCCCACCTAAGGTCCTTACTCGTCAATAAAAAGTTCAAAATTTTGTCTTATGTTTGCCTTTGTTTTTTAAGGCAAATTGTGTGAATAAAAACTTGCTTAGTTTTGAACATTGGTGATTTGGGGCATTACATTTTTCAAATTGAAAGTCCTTTTTAAAAATGTCCATAAGGTTATTTGACAATTGAATTTTAATATTTTTTGTTATTTTCAACGATTTGTAAGTTCTAATTTATTATGAAAGGTAAGGTTTCCCATTTCATCTATTATATTGTAAACTTTGGAGTGTGAGCTTCATTTTTGCCAAGAGGGGATATCTCTCCAACTTTGCACACAAAACCTTTATGAGCCTACATTCATTTCTTTCATTTAGTAGCCAATGAATTGTTTGGAATGCTTAATAAATATATTATTGATAGGCTTTGGCATAGTTATTGGCCTACAAAAGTTGTTAGCTTAATTTTACTCATTCTCAACATGGGATTTTCTATTGGTTCTTGGCTTCTTTACATGGGCATCAATGTCATTTTTGAAGTTTGCCATGATTTAATCATTGAAAACCCCCAACATTATATTTTTATTTTATATTTAAACCACTATGTGACATACCTTATTCAAAGTTTGGAATAAATAGAATGCGCGTCCTCTTCAAAACATAATTTTCTCTTGGAATTTTATTTTCCTTGTTGATATTTTTTCTAGGGATGATGATCCTCTCACCCATAGTTTGCATATTGGTGGGTTTTTTCCCTATACAACCTTTCAATAAATTTCATTATTTACTTTTTGTGCATTGAATGGTGTTATTCCATTTGAATAGGTTGCATTTTAGTTTGAATATTCTTCATTAGTCTTGAACCTTCACTAGGCATGACCACTTGGTGTGCTATAAGCAAAGAATTCTAAAGATTTTAATATTGTAGTACATTGGTGATTCAACATAAATGAAATTAAAATTTCTTTTGTTGAAGTTTGTGAAATTCTTTTAGCCCTATTGTCAAAAAATTAGATTGCAAGAATTTACAATTGAACCTTGGCTTAGTACAAATAAACACATTAGTTGTGAAAACACTAACCACAAGGACAATAAAAGAACTCTAAAATTGAGTTAAAATTTAATATCTAAATTCCTTCTATGCCGAAAATTCCAAAATTAAAAACTCACATGGCAAATCTGAAATTTTAAAATAAATAAATAATTTGGCACTTGTGTGCCAAAGCCACCCAGATACTATGGTAAGCAAGTTAGTATTGAATCTTCTTTTAGATATGTTTGGTGTCGCTTATATAATTTTGGTGCAAATGGGAATTTCATTAGGTGGTGTCTTCTCTTGTCCTCCCATTGAAGTTTCTTGTTAAGATGTGAACCTTGAAAGTGTGAGAAACTTACAACTATAAAGTCCTCAACGAGGATCCATACCCTACACTAAACTAAGAAACAAATGTTAGTGAACCTTGAAAATGTGAAAAGCTTACAACTATAAAGTCCTCAACAAGGATCCATACCCTACACTAAACTAAGAAACAAATGTTAGTGAACCTTGAGAGTGTGAGAAGCTTACAATTGTAAACTCCTCAACAAGGATCCATACCTTACATTAAACTAAGAAACAAATGTTAGTGAACCTTGAAAGTGTGACAAGCTTACAACTATAACGTCCTCAACAAGGATCCATACCTTACACTAAACTAAGAAACAAATGTTATCATAATGCTAAACATGATCATGAGGAGATAGGAGAAAAAGCCACTTTACAACTACAAGATGCTATGGGGAGCCACAACAACCTACACCAAACTATGAAACAAATGCTATCATAATCCTAAACATGATCATACCTACAAGATGCTACGGGGAGCCATACCCTACACCAAACTATGAAACAAAAATGCAATCATAATCCTAAACATGATCATGAGGAGATAGGAGTGAGAGTCACTCTCTACACATACAAGATGCTACACTTACATACAACATTAGACCATTGTACATTATTACTTCGTGTAAATAGTTGTAAGTAGGTGTAAGAAGCCGGTGTAAGGTGTGTGTGTCTTGTAGGTCTTAGTTGCCTCCTTTTATTTAGGAGGCATTGTTAATGTGTGTAAGGTGGTGGCATACAAAAAAAACATTTTAGGAAGTTTCTTGGAGTGCTTCATGTTCCATCATTCACCAACACAAACTGAGGATACTCAGCTCCCCTCCTCTCGTGTGTAATGCTCTCTCCCCCATTATGCCAGGTTAAACAAAATCATGAGAGATGATGGAATTGTATACCATGCATGGTTAGGTTATTTGATTGGAAGGACATTTGATTTTTTAAAAGCTAAGTCTGTGCACTTGGCTTCTCACAGACAGGTGTCTAGTTCAAGCCATAATTGTATCCCCAATCTTATTTGGATGTGAAGTCCTTTCTTTCTCTCTCAGCAGGCTGAGCCAACAAAACAAATCAGGCACATAATAGAGCTCAGCCTTATTTTTACTAGCGAAATTTCATTGAAAAAAAAAGAAATTAATTAAAAAAAATCCTAAATGAAATTATTTTTTGGGGATTTTCAGTAGCTAGAGTTCAAATAAAAAGAAAATAAAAAATTCACCAGATTTTTATACTTGGTTTAAGTAGGTAGCCAGCAATACACAAGGATGCTTTAAATTTTTTTTTTTTGCTTTTGTATATTTTTTATAGCCAAATTTGGCTACAACTTTCTATGCTTAATTGCCACTTTGGTTCCATTAAAAAAAATTGACCAAAAAACCCTAAACCCTAAACCCACCCTAAACCCTATTAACTTAGAGAGCCCACTATTAATCTAGGAAATGAGATTTTTTGCACTCCGAAAATTTGTAAAAATAAGGTAACAGAGTCAGAGACTCTCTAACAGTGGGTTTCTGTAATTTTGCGCACAAATATTGTGAGCAAATTATATGGGCGTTCAAATGCTAGTCAATTGTAATCATTTTGGCTTGTGACTTTGATCCATAATAGGCTACTATGTAGTACTTTGTTCTTTCCTGACACAAAGAGAAA
>Ga0209611_10000412_pt1 | contig 62101 bp, 61 predicted proteins | sample S1TSphgellanicum_3_FD_187693 | JGI IMG/M metagenome (GOLD analysis project Ga0209611, IMG submission 187693) | Host-associated microbial communities from peat moss isolated from Minnesota, USA - S1T2_Fc - Sphagnum magellanicum MG (SPAdes) (version 2) | ecosystem: Host-associated > Plants > Peat...
TCTTCCCGACGAGCGGCTTCCTCCTGCTGCAGCATGCCGGTCAATCCTCGTCCGACGCCAGGATTCGCTCGAGTATCACCCGGTCTTCCTGCCATTCACGGCGCACGGACGCGAGAAACGGCGTTTGCGCCCGGTTGACATTCGAGCGGTAGAGCGCAGCCAGGACGGCGACCAACACGAACCCGCCGCCCATCCACGCGATCGCGGCGACGCGGTAATGGGTGTCCCAGGTGTAGGCAACCACCAACAGGCAGCCCATCAAGAGGGCGAAAAACACCCCGATGATCACCATCACGGCGGCGATCACCTGGGCCGCGATGTCGCGTTGCGTCTTGGCTAGGTCGAGTCCCGCAAGTTCCGCATACGCCACGAGATGGCGCAGCAGCACGGGCGCCGCCTTGGGCAATAACCAAAGCAGGCGCACCGCGCGGCGCCCCTAAGAAGAGCGGCGGGTCGCCAGGATGCCCACCACCGCACCGACGAGAGCGGCAATGCCGACGGCTTGCCACGGGCTCTCGCGAACATAGTCGTCCGCCGTGTTCGCCACGTTCTGCGCCTGACGGCGCAGGGTGTCGGCGCTGTCGGCGATGCTCTGTTTCGTCGCCTCGACCGCGCGTTGCACTTTGCCGCGCATCCGTACGACGTCGGCGTCCTTGAGGTCGGCGATTCGCGCCATCAAGTCCTCGACGTCCGCGATCAAACTCTTGATCTCGGTCGAAGCGGCGGCCTTGACGTCGTTCATGCCGTCACTCAAGTCGCCTTTCAGGCGCCGAGCGCTGGAACGCGCCTGATCCGCGTTCCCGTCATATGTAGTTTCCATGCCGACCTCCTTAAGAACCCTTGAATAACAGTATCACAAGAATGTTGGCAGGCCCCTCAATGCGCCTGCCATCGGTTGCGCGCGGCCCTTCCTGTAGGAATCGCCTCACATCTCGAGCGGGACCCACGTGGGGCCGATTTCTGCGATCATTTTCTCATGAAAATCCTGGGTGAGGAATTGGGTGAGCGCGGACGGTGGTATATCGCCCTGCCGCCCCTGCTGTTGATCGTATTCCTCGTCGGCCTTTTCTTCTTGGCGGCTGCCGGCCAGTCGCGCTTGAACGCGGACAACGCCCGTGTCTATGACTCGGAGCTGCGCCAGGAGTCACTCAGTGAATTCCTGGCCCTCATCACCGACGCGGAGTCGGGGCAGCGCGGCTATCTGCTCACCGGTGACAGCGTCTATCTACAGCCCTACACCGACGCCGAGCCCAAGGTCGAGGCCGCCCTGGAGCGCGTGCGCGAAGCCTATGGCGGCGACGAGGGCAACGCCGAGCTGCATGAACTGCGCATTCTGACGGGCAAGAAGCTCGGCGAACTCGAGGACACGCTGGCGATGTTCAAACACCGCGGCACGGCGCCCGCCATCACGGCCGAGCGCACCGACGGGGGCCGCCGCACCATGGATCAAATCTCGCGGATCGTATCCACCCTGCGGCAAGACGCCAAGAAGGACCTGTCCGACGCGTCGGCGCAATGGCAGGCGGATTTTCGCACCTCGCGCTGGGCCGCGGCGCTCGGCGTCATTCTCAATATCGGTCTGGTATTGCTGGCGACACGGCTGGTGTACGGCGACATGCGCCGGCGCGCGCGGCAGGCCACCGATTTGCGCGATCAGACCCAGGAATTGGAGCGTCAAGTCTGCGAACGAACGCGCGAATTGACCGCGCTGTCGACCCACCTTCAAGGAGTGTCGGAACAGGAGAAATCCGCGCTGTCGCGCGAGTTGCACGATGAGCTCGGCGGCCTCTTGGTGGCGGCGCGAATGGATTTGTCATGGCTGCAACAGCATCTGCCGACGAGCGATCCCGCCATCGAACAGCGCTTCAAGCGCATCCATGAATCCTTGAGCGCCGGGGTCGATTTGAAGCGCCGCGTCGTCGAAGAGCTGCGACCGACGCTGCTCGACAATATGGGCTTGTTCGCCGCGCTGCGCTGGCAGTTCAAGGAAACCTGTCGTCGCACCGGACTCGAGTGCACGGAGTCGATTCCCGACTCCGAACTCAAATTCACTCCCGAGGCCGCCATCGGGATATTTCGCGTCGCCCAGGAAGCATTGACGAATATCCTCAAGCATGCGGAGGCGACTTCCGCCGACCTCGCGATCGCAATCGAGGACGACACCTTCGTATTGCAGATCACGGACGACGGCAAAGGCATCCCATCGCACCGCCTGAAGACCGACACCTCCCATGGCTTGGCATCGATGCGTCACCGGATCGTCGCCCTCGGCGGCCTATGGAGCCTCGAGAACCCGGTTTCCGGCGGCACCATCGTCACGGCGCAGGTCCCTTTGTCCAGCCTGCTATCGAAGGAGCCGGCTTGATCGGCCCTCAAGATCCGCTGCGCGGCGCGATCGCGTGGCCGTTGTCTCCGCCGATGACGACCTCGACACGGCGGTTCATCTGCCGGCCGCCCGAGTCGTTGTTGTCGGCGACCGGATAGGCCTTGCCGTACCCCTGGGTGGTGATTCGCGACGCATCGATGCCGCGCACCGTCAGCGCGGTTTTCACCGCATCCGCCCGGCGCCTGGAGAGATCCTCATTGTACGAGTCGCTGCCGACACTGTCGGTGAAGCCGTCGATCTGCACCCGCCGGTCGGGATGCTCGCTCAGGAACTGTGCGAGTTGATCGAGCTTGCGGCCGGCGCCCGGATTGAGCTCCGCCCTGCCGGTGTCGAACAGCACATCGCCCAAGGTCATCACCAGACCGCGCGGCGTGGGCTTGGCCTTAAGGGCATCCAGCTCCGCCTGCAGACGGGCGGTTTCCTGGCTCGCCTGCGCGGCTTGTTGGTTTGACAACGCGGCCTGTTGGCTCGCGAGCGCGGCTTGTTGGGTGGCTTGCGCCGCTTGCTGGTTGGCCTGTGCGGCATCCAGCGCCGCCTGATCGCGCTCACCCAAGGCCTCGCTGGTCGCCATTTTCGCGGCATTCGCCTGCATCCTCGCGTTCTGCACTTCGCGGGTGCGCGCCGCCAGCATGATTTGATCGCGTTCCGCCTGACCCGCGGCTACTCGGGCATCGTCGGCCTTCGCCGAGGCGCGCGCCTCCGCGAGCCGCGCGTTCTGCGCGGCGAGATACGCGGGCTGATCGATCTCCGCATCGCGACGATGCATCGCCGCGTCCTCGGCCATCGCCAATTGCTTTTTCGCGGTCTCGAGGTCGAGGGCGTCATACTTGAGGACGTTGGGATCCGATTCGGCCGCTTGTACGGCGGCCTTCGCGTTCTCGAGCGCGGCATTCGGTTGCGGGGTCGAGACGCAGGCGCTGAGCGCCGTGATCAGTCCCAGTCCAGTGAGCAGTTTCGTATTCATATCGTCACCTTATTGAGTGGATTGCGTGCTGCGCAGCGATTCGTTGCGCAAAGCCTGCATGCTGGCGTCAAATTCCATCGCGGCCTTGTGGGAACGCTTCTCCCGCGCCGTCGCCTCGGCGAGTTCCGCATCCACGTTCGCCTGTTCGGCGAACATGTTCGCCGGCTGCGCCTCGCGGTCGGCGGCGGCTTTTTCCGCGCGCGCCAGTTTGTCGCGTGCGGTCGCGAGTTCCACCGGCGCGAGTTCGTCCGCTCCGGCTTGTTCGGCACGCTGTACCGCATCCTTGGCGACGGCGATTTTATCGTTCGGGATGGGCGTACTTGCGCAGGCCGCCACGCCCGCGAGGATGGCGGCGATGAGCGCCGTTCTGGTCGTGAAACTGGATGATTCTCGTAGCATGTCTTTATTCCTCAATGTATTCATCGTCGCGAGTTCACTATGCGGATGCCGGCATCGTCGTCGTTGGCGACATATTGAATGGACTTCTGCCACTCGCTGATCTGGCGGTCGGCCTCTTCCTTGCCGATGCCGTAGGCCTCTTGGAGTTTGCCCGCCAAGATCTCGCGCTGACCGTCGATCGCGTCGACGTGATCGTCGGTGAGGAGCGCCCATTTCTTGCGCACCGTCCCCTTCAGCTGCTTCCAATTGCCCTGTACCCGGTCCCAGTTCATCGTGCGTCCTCCGCCATTGCGTCGATGAAATTTCATCGACAGAACATTCATAGCAAACAGCGTGCCAACGGTAGATCCGGGCAATGGCGCCCCGCCGCGCCGTTCAAACGGCAAATGCAAAAATTATCGGTGTAGAAATTGCCGAGGGGCGGTAGACATTACGCCGCCGAAGCGAGGGCGAAGTTTCAGTGCTTCGAGAGGTGCGCTTCGCAGATTTCGTGGAGCACTTCCGGCAGCCGGCCGTAGTCGCGCGCCTTGTCCAGAAAGTGCGTGGCGCCGAGCGCGATGGCCGCATTCTTGTATTCGGGCAAATCGTAATTGGTCAGCACGATGATGCGGGGCTTCAGCTGAGTGGTCGCGAGCGCGCGCATCACACCGAATCCCGTACCCTGTTTCAAATGCAGATCGAGAATGATCACGTCGACGGCATCGCGCTTCGCCGAGGCCACGGCCGCAGCCTCGGTATCCGCGGTACCGATCAATTCAACTTCGGGAATCTGCCGAATGGCCTCAGCCAATCGCTCCGTCAATACTTTGGAGTCTTCGACGAGTAAGACTCTCAACGACTGAGCCATCGAAATTGCTTCCATAGTGATTGCTCGCGGCGATTTACAAGTCTAGCGCCGGATATGCAATGAAGGCCACTGAGGAAGGGCGAGTTTCGAATGTAGGAAATTTCTCACAGTATGAAATTTCACTTATTGTATGAGGCCGTTGCGCAACGCATATGAGGTGATATCGGCGTTGGCGGTGAAGCTCATCTTCTCGAGAATTCGGCTCCTATAGGTGCTCACGGTCTTGACGCTGAGACTGAGTTCATTCGCTATATCGGAGACGCCCCGGCCCGCCGCGAGTTTACAGAATATCTGGAACTCGCGGGTCGAGAGGCGCGCATGCATCGGCTTGTCGGGATCTCCATCGAGATCGGCCACTAAAATTTCCGCGAGCGCGGCACTCACGTAGCGTCGGCCGGACAGGACCGTGCGCACCGCCTTCATCAGTTCCTCCGGTGCGCTGTCTTTCGAAAGATAGCCGCTGGCGCCGGCGCGCAGCACGTTGACCGCATACTGCTGCTCGGGCAGGCCGCTCATCACCAGCACTCGAACCGTCGGATGTCCGGTCTGAATGTGCCGCAGAATGTCTAAGCCGCTGCGGTCGGGCATGTGGATGTCGAGCAGCACCAGATCCCATTCTCCCTCCCGCAGCTGGTCGAGAGTCTCGTTGCCGCTCGCCGCCTCGCCGACGGCGTCGATGCTGTTGTCCGCTTCCAGGAATTGTTTGAATCCGGCCCGCACCACCGCATGGTCGTCCGCGATCAATACTCGTGCCACGGTTCAAACTCCCGGAAGTGGATCGACGCTCAAGTGTTCGCGCATTCTTGGCTTTGGGAATATCCATTGAGCTTGTTATACAACGTCTTGAGGCTGCAGCCCAGTGCATCCGCCGCGCGGCGCTTGTTGCCTTTGAAGTAATCGAGCGTCGCTTCGATCAAGGAGCGTTCCATATCGTAGATACGCGAGCCCACGCGTATATCCAGGCGGCCGCGGTCACCGTCGCCGCGCGCGCCGCCGCTCTGGATCAGCGGTGCGAGTTCCAGCACCGAGTCGCCGAGGATGTACGCGCGTTCGATGCAATTCTTGAGTTCACGTACGTTGCCGGGCCAGCTGTGTTGCTTCAGCATCATCCGTGCGAGCGCGGACAGGCGCTTGTGCGTGTCGCCCTGGGCGTTGAGTTCGGATAGGAAATGCTCGGCGAGAAGTTCCACATCGTCGCCGCGCTCGCGCAGCGGCGGCAAAGCCACCGGAAATACCGCGAGGCGGTACAGTAGGTCCTCGCGTAGCTGGCCGTTCTGCACCGCTTTCAGCGGGCAGCGGTTGGTCGCGGCGATGACGCGCACGTCGGAGGTGAATTCCGTGCTGGCGCCGACGCGATAGAACTTGCGGGTTTCGAGCACGCGGAGCAGGCGGGTTTGCATGTCGAGCGGCATCTCCGTGACCTCATCGAGCAGCAGGGTTCCGCCCTGTGCCCGCTCGAATACTCCGGCATGGGCGCGTACCGCCCCGGTGAAGCTGCCCCTCTCGTAGCCGAACAATTCAGCCTCGATGAGTCCCGCGGGTATGGCCCCGCAGTTGATCGCAATGAACGGACCGTCGCGGCGCGGACTGCATTCGTGGATCGATTGCGCCGCGAGCTCCTTCCCCGAACCGCTCTCGCCCGTCAGCAGCACGCTGGCTTCGGTGGGCCCGACACGCTCGATGAGCCGAAACACTTCCTGCATCGCGGGGGATGCGCCGAACAAGGAACCGACGGAAAAACCATGGCTGACGCTGTTCATGACTAAACTCCTCGCCCATGTAATCGTTACACTGGGAATGAGTTAATTTGTAACCTGTGCACCCCAGGGGTGGCCAGGGGTAGGTGCTGAACATCGGCTCGGAATTCACGCGATTTAATGTCGGTGTTTGTCCGACACCGCGGCTCAAATCATTGATTCGCAAGGATGCGGAACCCGCGGCTTGGTGCGGTAGCGCACATTGCAGGCCCGCGAGTTCGCTATGGCACAGGCAATGCAGCCCCGCACCGCCAGCAGCTCGTGAATTGCGGTTCGAGTACCTCGCCGCAGTCGCCGCAGGTCCAGGGAGCACCCACCGGTGCGGTCGCGGCCCGTGCGAGCGCCCGTAGAGCGATTTGCTCGTCGGCATCGTCCACGTATAACTGCGGCCAGGTTTCGAGCATCGGCAGATCGCCCAACGCGCCCGCCAGATATTGATTGCGCAGTTCGCACGGTATTCCCGCGCTCAACAACACATTGCGGGCGTGCGCCACCTGAATCAGCGACGCGGCGCGGAATACCCGCTTCATGGCGCGCTACCCGTCATGGCGCGCTACCCGTCGCCGCGGAGCGACCTCAGGAAGGCCGCCGGATCCTCGCCCCGCTCCAATGTTTCAACCAGGGCGGACCCGACCACCACGCCATCCACGTGCGGTGCGAACCGCAGCACCTGTTGCCTGGAGCGGATGCCAAATCCCGCGCACACCGGAACGGATGACAGGCGTTTGACGCGGTCCATGAAGCTGAGCACCTCATCCGGTACGCCGTCGTGGGGAGCCTTGGACGTCCCCCCCCCGGTCGTACCCGTCATGGTCACCGCGTACACGAAGCCCTTGGCGCCGCGGCACAACATCTCGAGCCGCCCGGGAGGCGTCACCGGCGTGACCATTTGCACCAGTGCCAGGCCCTCGCGCTGGAGCGCCTGACGCAAGTCGGCGCTTTCCTCGAATGGCAAATCGGGCACGATGAATCCGGAGACGCCGGCCGCGGCGGCGGCGCGCGGCAGGGCATCGAGGCCGGCAGAGAGCAACGGATTGAGATAACTCATGAGGAGAATCGGTGCGCCGAGCCGCTCTCTCGAGGATTGCAGTTCCTCGAGAATCCATGGCAGCGTGACGCCGCCGGCGAGAGCGGCGAAACTCGCCCGCTGTATCGTGGTTCCGTCCGCCATCGGATCGCTGAAGGGCACGCCGATCTCGACCACATCGCAGACACCGGCGACGGCGGCCAGGTTGTCCTTGAATTGGCGTCGCGTCGGAAATCCGGCGGTGAGAAATCCCACCAGCGCCGGCCGCCCGCGCCCCACCGCCGCTCGAATCGCGGCGGAAATGGCATCACGCGGCGCCACGATCCCCCCGAAGCAAAGTGTCTTGCAGAATCGACATGTCCTTGTCCCCGCGCCCCGAACAACCGATGAGGATTCTCGCGCCCGGATGAGCGGCTGCGTAGCGCTTTGCCCCGTGGAAGGCATGCGCGGTTTCGATCGCCGGCAGTATTCCTTCGTACTTCGCACACTCGGCGAGCGCACTCAATGCTTCGTCGTCGGTGGCCGACTCATAGGCGACGCGCCCGCTCTTCATCAAGTAGGAATGCTCGGGACCCACGCCGGAATAATCGAGGCCGGCGGATACCGAATGAGTTTCCCGCACCTGACCATACGCATCCTGCAGGATCAAGGTGTAGCTGCCCTGCAAGACCCCGGGAGTGCCGAACGTCAACGACGCCGCATTGTCGCCCAAACCTGCGCCACGGCCGCCGGCCTCGACTCCGAGCAGCCGCACGGCGGGGTCCTGCAGGAAGGGATGAAACAAGCCGATGGCATTCGATCCGCCACCGACGCAGGCGACCGCGAGATCGGGCAACCCGCCGGCGAGGTCCAGCATTTGAGCGCGCGCCTCGCGACCGATCACCGACTGCAACTCACGCACCAGATAAGGATACGGATGCGGACCGACCGCCGAACCCAAGCAATAATAGGTGCCGTCGGGGTCGGACACCCAATCGCGCAACGCTTCGTCGATGGCGGCACGCAAGGTCGCTTCCCCGCTGCTCACCGGCACCACGGTGGCGCCGAGCAATTTCATGCGCCCGACGTTCGGCGCCTGCCGTTCGACATCGACCGCTCCCATGTAGACGACGCAAGGGATGCCCATCCGCGCCGCCGCCGCGGCGCTCGCGACACCGTGCTGCCCGGCGCCGGTTTCGGCGATGATGCGCTTCGCCCCGAGACGCTTCGCGAGCAGAGTCTGTCCCACCGCATTGTTGATCTTATGCGCGCCGGTGTGAGCCAGATCCTCGCGCTTCAGCCACACGTCCGCGTTCCAGCGCCTGCTCAACGCGGGGGCATGGGACAGCGCGGTGGGGCGCCCCACCCAGGTCTTGAGTTCGTAGCTGAATTCGTCCTGGAAATCCTTGGCGTGCAAATGGCGATCGACGCCGGCCTGCAGCCGATCGAGCGCCGGTACCAGAGTTTCAGGAACGTAGCGGCCGCCGAAAGCCCCGTACCGGCCGCGCGCGTCGGGCACTTCGCTCACGACTCATTCTCCATCTGTGCCGCGGTGGCGCGCACCGCCCGCACGAATTCGAGAATCTTCGCCGGGTCTTTGACGCCCGGCACCTCCTCGACGCCGCTGCTCACGTCCACTCCGAACGGTCGGACCGCCTGAATGGCTTCGGCGACATTCTGCGCGGACAGGCCGCCGGCGAGAATCACCTCGGTTTGCCGCGCGAGCTCCCCCGCCCGTCCCCAATCGGCAAGTTCGCCGATGCCGCTCGACGGACCTTCGAACAACATCCGCGCCGGCAGCGGGCTCGGCGTCTTGCGGCCGAAACGCACGACCGGCAGCACCTTGATGTGCGCGGGAATTTTCAGTTCGCGCAAATCTTCGACGTCCGTTTGAAAGTAGTCCGGCTTGAGAATTCGGCAGATTTCGTCGACCTTCATCTGCAGCGGATGCTGGGCAACGGCGATCCGCAGAATTCCGGGGGGCGCGAGCGCGGCGAGTTGCGCGGCCTGCCCCGGGGTCACCTGTCGCGGGCTGGGAGCGAACACGAATCCGATGGCATCGACCTCGGCCTCCGCCGCCGCGCTGACGGCGTCCGCACTGGTGATGCCGCAAATCTTGATCCACATATCGCCGAGTGTAGCCATTTTAGGTCTGCGCCGTTCGCGTGGCGTCAAAAATTTCACCCAGCAAGCGCGCGGGGTCGTCACAGCTCATGAGGGCGCTGCCGATCAACGCCAGACGATAGCCGAGCTTGCGCATGTGCCGCGCGTCGGCAGCCGATGCCACCCCGCTCTCGGCGACGGCGGGCCACCCGTCGGGGAGGCGCGGCGCGAGCGCGGCAAAGCGCTCCGGCACCACTTGCAGAGTTTGTAAATCGCGGCTGTTGACGCCGATCAAAATCGAATGCGCGGACCCGCTGCGCGACGCGAGCAGCTCGCCCGCCGACTCGAGGTCGGCGGCGTCGAATGCCTCCAGCAGCACGAACATGCCGTGCTCGAGCGCCGTGTCAAGGAGCTCCGCGGCCCGCGCCCGCGGCAGCATGCGCAGGATCACGAGCACGCCGCCCGCGCCCGCGGCTCGCGCTTCCAGGACCTGGTACGGATCGACCAGGAAGTCCTTGCGCATTGCCGGCACTCCGAGCGGCGCCAGCACGCCGGCCGCCGCACGCAGATGCTGCAACGAGCCGTCGAACCGCGACGGTTCGGTCAGTACCGACACCGCGGCGGCGCCGCCGCGCGCATAGGCGGCGACTCGCCCCAGCCAATCCTCGGTCTCATCGCCCAATCGTCCGGCCGCCGGCGAGCGCAATTTGAGTTCCGCGATCACATCGAAGCCGGCACCCGACCAGCGCAGCGGTGCGCCGGGTGGGCTCGCGCGTGCGCGCCGCTCCAAATCGGCCGAGGATTCGTGCCGCAGGGCGGCCGCCACGCGCAGCGCGCTGGATCGCGCCATGTCGTCCAGGAACCCGCTCATGCTCTCTCCCGCAGCGACTCGAATCGCCGCAGGCGCCGCAGCCATTCGTTCGCGGCGCCGCTGTCCAGCGCGGCGCGCGCGGCATCGATTCCGCCCGTAATCGACGTCGCACGTCCGGCGATGAACAACGCCATACCGGCCTGCAGCGCCAGCGCCGCATGATGCGGACCGCGATCACGGCCCTCGAACACGGCGAGCAATGCGGACAGGTTCGTCGCGGCATCCCCGCCGGCGAGATCGCCGGGCTCGCAGGCCGCGATGCCGAACTCCCGCGGGTCTACCTCACGGCGTTGCACCGCGCCGTGCCGCACGTCGAACGCCAGAAACGGACCGATCGGCGTCGCTTCGTCCCAACCGGCGGCACCGTGCACCACCCACGCGCGCTCGATCGGCATTCCCGCCAGCGTGCCGGCGATCAGCTCGGCGGTGCCGGCATCGTAGGCACCGATCAAGCGATAGCGCGGCGCGGCGGGATTGGTGAGCGGTCCCAATAGATTGAACACCGTGCGAATGCCGAGCGCGGCGCGGATCGGCGCGAGCGCCTTCATTGCCGGGTGATAATAGGGGGCGAACAGAAAGGTGAAACCGCTGGCGTCGAAGCAGCGGGCGGCCGCGCTCTCATCCAAGGGCAATGCGATGCCGAGCGCCTCGATCAGATCCGCGCTGCCACAACGGCTCGAGACCGAGCGATTGCCATGTTTGACGACGGGGAGTCCGCAGGCCGCCGCGAGCAAGGCCGCGCCCGTCGATAAATTCAAGCTGGTGGAGCCATCGCCGCCGGTACCGACGATGTCGACGGCATCGAGTGCCGTCGGCAACGCGGGTTTTCGCGCGAGTGCGCTCATCGCGCCGGCAAAGCCGCGCACCTCCGCGGCCGTGACGCCCTTGGTGCGCAGCGCGGCCAGCAAGGCGCCGGCCATCGGCGGCGGCAGCTGCGGGGTGGTCAACACGTTGAGCAGAGTCGCGGCCGCGGCTTCGGAGAGGTCACCGCCGCCCACCAGGTGTTCGAGCATGTCGCGCGGAGTTTGCACGCGCTCACGCCTTCAAGAAATTGCCCATGAGCTTGGGACCCTCGGGCGTGAGCACGCTCTCCGGGTGAAATTGCACCCCCTCGATGGGCAGCGATTTGTGCCGGACCCCCATGATCTCACCCTCCGCGGTGCGCGCCGTGACTTCGAGCACGGACGGCATCTGGTCCGGCGCCGCGATCAGCGAGTGATAGCGGCCGGCCTCGAATTCCGGCGACAAACCCGCGAACAAGCCCTTGCCGTCATGCGTGACCGGGGACACCTTGCCGTGCATCAAGCGCGGCGCGCGCACGACTTTGCCGCCGAACACTTCGACCAGGGATTGATGGCCGAGGCAGACGCCAAATATCGGTATCCGTCCAGCGAATGCCTGAATCATCGACATCGACACACCCGCATCCCGCGGGGTGCCGGGGCCGGGTGAAATGACCAGGTGCGTGTGCCGCAGCGATAAAGCCTCTTCGACCGTGATCGCATCATTGCGATGCACATCGACGACGGCGCCCAAGATGAGAAAGGCCTGTACCAAGTTGTAAGTGAACGAATCGTAGTTATCGATCAGCAAGATATTCGGCCGCATGTCACAGACCCTCGGCGGCGAGTTCCAGCGCGCGCCGCAGCACCGCGCTCTTGGCCATCAGCTCGTCGTACTCAGCCTGCGGCGAGCTGTCGGCGACGATACCGCCCCCGGCCTGGTAGCTGTAGGTATCGCCGCTGAAGACCAGAGTCCGAATCGTGATCGCCTGGTCCATGTCGCCGTGGCGTCCGAAGTAGCCGACGGTCCCGCCGTAGAGCTGCCTGCCCACCGGTTCCAGTTCATCGATGATTTCCATGGCACGCACCTTCGGAGCGCCCACCAGCGTGCCGGCGGGGAAAGTCGCGGCAAACAGATCGAAGGCATCTTGCCCCGGCGCCAACCGGCCGTTGACCCCGCTGACGATGTGCATGATGTGGCTGTAGCGTTCGATCACGCGATAAGGGTCGACCGCCACCGAGCCCGCGATGGCGACTCTACCCAGGTCATTGCGCGCCAGATCGACCAACATCACATGCTCGGCGTTCTCCTTCGGGTCCGCCAGCAGCTCTGCTTCCAGCCGAACGTCGCCGGCCGTATCGGCGCCGCGCGGCCGTGAGCCCGCGATGGGTCGCAATTGCGCCAACCCAGCGTGGCATTTCACCAGCGCTTCGGGCGATGAACCCACCACGGTGATGGACCCTAACTCGCAAAAATACATATAGGGCGATGGATTGAGCACTCGCAGCGCCCGATATACCTCGAACGGCGCCAGCGCATGGCGGCCCTCGAAGCGCGAGGCGAGCACGAGCTGATAAACATCGCCCGCTGCGATGTACTCTTGCGCACGCCGCACGCGCAGCGCATGCGCCTCTTGCGTGAGCGACGGCGTCGCCGGCGAAAAGCGCCCCGGCGCGAGTATGGCCGGTACCGCGCCGCGCAACGCCCGAATCACTTCGCGCCGCAGACTCTGGCGTTCGGCTTCGCTGCCGTCATGCAATAGCGCCACCGTGCGGGTCAAATGATCGAACACCAGCAGCGACCGGGGCGCGACATAGTGCGCGTGCGGGGTCACGGTATCGTCGAGACTGCGTCCAGGGATGCGCTCGAAATAGCGGACCGCATCATAGGCGGTGTAGCCCACCAACCCGCCGAGCAGCGGCACGCCGGGCACCTCCGGCAACGGCTGCGGGGCGCGGCGCAGAGCACCGCGCAGGGCGTTCAAGAATTCGAGCTTGGACTTAGGTCGAGGCGTGCGCTCGTCGCCGACGTACAGCCCCGACGCGTCCAAGCGCACTTCCAGGCAATCGCCGAAGCCGATGAAGGAATAGCGCGCCAGCCGTTCGCCGCCTTCGACGCTCTCCAGCAAGAAGCGCGGCCGAAATGGCGCGAGTTTCAAATACGCCGACACCGGCGTATCGAGATCGGCGGCGATGTCAAAAGGTGCCTTCATGCTCAAATCTCAAATCCCATCTACAAATGTCACGGACGAAAAAAACCCATCACCGGCTTCGAGGCGGAGATGGGTTTTCTGGGTAAACGAACTTGAATTAAACTTGAACGGCCAGCGCCCACTCCTCAATGGGGAGTTCGCCACCAACCAGCGTTGCGATGCATGCGCGCGTTCGACATGGGGCGGAGTATCGCCGCCAGGAGCGGGCAGCGTCAAGCGTGGGCGCCTGGTGGTGGGGCCTGAGGTTCTACTTCCGCGTGGCGGCTTCGAGCTCTTTTTTGAATTTGCGGGTGAGTTCGACGAATCGCGGCGTGAGGCCGACGTCCTCGTACACAGGATCGCCGTGATCGTCGTGCGATATCACCTTCGACCCGCGCTCATAGGGCATGGCGGCGGCGATTTCGTCGAGGCCGGCGCTGAGTAGGTCGGCGATGAGGGTTTCGACCGACTGGCCGGGAAACAGCTCCGTCAACGCGTGCAATCGCGCCGCATCGTCCAGCTTCAAGCGGATCGCATATTCCTTCGCGGTTCGCTCGGGCGCCGCATCTTTCAGCCAACGATCGAGTAAGGGCTTGAATTTCACGACTGCTCCGCCATACCCAGAATATGCACATTATAGACGGCAGGGGATTGGCTGGTTCGGGACGCGCGTCATGAACTCGGTATCCCGCGACGGCACCCCTGGCGACAGCACCCCTCGTCTCGATCCTGCCGCTTTGCGCGCGGTGCAGTAGCGGCCCCTTGGCGAGTTCACCGCATCCGATGGGAACGGCCGCGGCCGCCGCGCCGGCGGCCGACAATTCCGGTCTCAGGCGCAGCTTGCTGGGGCTGTTCGCCTACAGCGGCCGTGCGCTCGCGCTGGTGTGGACCACGAACAAGGCGCTGTGCATCGCGCTCGCGGTGCTCACGCTCGTGGCCGGCGTGCTGCCCGCGGGAGTTGCGTACGTGGGTGCGCAAATCGTCGACGCCGTCATCCACGCCGCCGATCTGCATCGGCGGGCCGGCTCGACGGTTCTGACCTACGTCTTTAAGTTCGTCGCTCTCGAAGCCGTGCTCATCGCCGCCACCGCCATGGCGCAACGAGGCATTTCTTTCGCTCAATCGTTGCTGCGCGCGCAATTGGGTCAGCGAGTCAACGTCATGATCTTGGAAAAGGCGCTGACGCTGGATCTGACTCAGTTCGAGGATTCGGAGTTCTACGACAAGCTGACGCGTGCCCGGCGCGAGGCCTCGAGCCGGCCGTTGAGCCTGGTCATACGCACCTTTGGACTGATGCAAAATGCCGTCTCGCTGGTGTCCTTCGGCGGACTGCTGATCCGCTTTTCCCCATGGGCCGTCGCGCTCTTGATTCTCGCCGGGCTGCCGGCATTTCTCGCCGAGGCGAAATTCTCCGGCGAAGCGTTTCGCTTGTTCCGCTGGCGCGCTCCGGAGTCGCGCATGCAGATTTATTTGGAATCCGTGCTCGCGCGCGAGGACACCGCCAAGGAGGTCAAACTATTCGAATTGGGTCCGCGCCTGCTCGACCGCTACCGGGAAATCTTCGTGCGCCTGTATCGCGAGGACCGCGATCTGACTTTGCGCCGCGACGCCTGGGGCTTTGGCTTCGGATTGGTGGGCACGGCGGCGCTCTACGGCGGTTACGCCTGGATCGCGGCGGAAACGGTGCTGGGCGCCATGACGGTGGGTCAAATGACCATGTACCTGATGTTGTTTCGGCAGGGACAAACCGCCGTGAGCGCGGCGCTGTCGGCGGTCAGCGGCCTGTACGAGGACAATTTGTACCTCTCGAATCTGTTCGAGTATCTGGAGCAACCGGTCGGCAGCAGCAGCGGGCACGAGAGGCGCGGCCCGGATCCGGGTGACGGCATCCGCTTCGAAAACGTCGCGTTCGTTTATCCGGGCGCGGCCGCCCCCGCGCTGTCGGGGATCGATCTGCACGTCCGCCCCGGCGAGAGCCTGGCGCTGGTCGGGCAGAACGGCTCCGGCAAGACCACTCTGATCAAGCTGCTCACCCGCCTCTATCAACCCACGGCGGGCCGTATCCTGTTGGACGGTCTCGACCTCAAACAGTGGGACGAGAGCACGCTGCGCCAGCGAATCGGCGTGATCTTCCAGGATTTCGCCCGCTACCAAATGATGGTGGGCGAGAATATCGGTGCGGGCGACGTCCGGGCCTTCGACGACGAGGCCCGCTGGCGCAGCGCCGCCGCCCAGGGTTTGGCGGCGGAATTCGTCGAAACGCTCCCCTCGGGGTATCGCACCCAACTCGGCAAGTGGTTCAAGGACGGCCGTGAGCTCTCCGGCGGCCAATGGCAGAAAATTGCCCTGGCGCGCGCCTTCATGCGCAATGCAGCGGACATCTTGGTGCTCGACGAACCGACCTCCGCCATCGACGCGGGCGCCGAAGCGGAAGTCTTTGAACACTTCCGCGATCTCACGCGCAACCGCATCGCCATCGTCATTTCGCACCGCTTCTCGACGGTCCGCATGACGGACCAAATCTTGGTGCTCGAGGAAGGCCGCATCGTCGAACGCGGCAGCCACGAAGCGCTCATGGCGGCCGACGGCCGCTACGCGAAGCTATTCACTTTGCAAGCACGCGGGTATCGTTAGCCGCATGATCAGATGGTCCCAGTTTATGTCCCTGCGCTGCGTGCTCCTGGGCATCCCCTCTCGGCGCCGCGTGTCCTTCGGCCGCATGAGTGGGTACGGGCTGGCTCTGGGAGTTCTCGCGCTCGCTGCTGGGTGCCACCGGGGGTCGCCGCAGAGCGAATCCCCTACCGGCGCAGCCGCGCCCGCCGGCACCGCACCCGCCGTCGCCCTTGGGACCTACCGAGCCGTGCTCACCCTGCCCGGCGGCGACCTGCCATTCGGGCTCGAGCTCGAGCGGGAAGGATCGGCCCACGTCGCCTACTTGCTGAACGGCGGTGAGCGCCTCGAGGTAACCGAGGTCACGATCGCCGGACCGCACTTGGACATCCGCATGCCGGGCTATGAAAACCGCCTGGTCGCCGACGCCAAGGGCGACGAACTGCAAGGCGAGATCATCCTCGACAAGATGGGCGGTAAACAGCAGCACATCCCCTTGCACGCAAAACTCGGCGAAGGGTACCGCTTTTTCGACAATGCCGCGGCCGAGAACACCGGCGTCGCCGGCCAGGCCGCCCCGAGCCACGGCGACACAACGAGCCGGATCGACACACCAAACCGCGGTGCTCCATCCAACAACATGGGTCCGGCCCAACACGATCTGTCGGGCCGCTGGGCCGTGAATTTCATCGATGACGCTGACGGCAAGCCGGATGCGGCCGTTGGTGAGTTCACTCAATCGCACGACATCGTCAGCGGCACCTTCCTCACCGCCACCGGCGATCACCGCTTTCTCGGCGGCCAGATCGAGGGCGATGAGCTGTACCTGTCGACCTTCGATGGTGCGCACGCCTTTTTGTACAAGGCGAAAATCGGCGCCGACGGTACTTTGACCGGCGACTTCTGGTCGGGCACCGCCTACCACGAGCGCTGGACCGGCCGCCGCGACGCGCACGCGGCGCTGCCGGATGCGTACTCGCTCACGTCCCTGCGGACCGGCGCCAAGCATTTGAATTTTGCGTTCCCGGACCTTGCCGGGAACACGGTGACCTCCAACGATCCGGCTTTCAAGGGCAAGGTGATGATCGTGGCGTTGGCGGGGAGTTGGTGTCCCAATTGCCACGACGAAGCGGCGTTTCTCGAGCCGCTGTACCGCGACTATCGCGGCAAGGGCGTGGAAATCGTCTCGCTGATGTTCGAGCACTTCGGCGACTTTCCGCGCGCCGCCGCCGCGACGCAGCGCTTCCGGCAGCACTACGGCATCGAATACACCACGCTGATCGCGGGCATTTCCGACAAAGACGAGGCGGCAAAGGTCTTGCCGACGCTCGATCGCGTCTACGCTTTTCCCACCACGATTTTCATCGACCGCAAGGGCAATGTGCGCAAGATCCATACCGGCTTTTCCGGCCCCGCCACCGGAGAGCACTACACCCAATTCGTCAACGAGGTGAAGGACACCCTGGACCGGTTGCTGGCGGAGACCTGACATGCCTTCCTTCGACGTCGTCTCCGAAATCGATACTCATGAATTGACCAATGCCGTGGACCAGGCCATCCGCGAGCTGTCGCAGCGCTTCGATTTCAAGGGCACCGATGCCACCTTCGAGTTGGAAGAGACCACCGTGACCATGATTGCGCCCGCCGACTTTCAGCTCAAACAGATGCTCGAAATCCTCAAGCTACGGCTGGCCAAACGCGGCATCGATGTGGCCTGCCTCGACGTCAAGGATCCCGAGGTCAATCTCGCGCGCGCCAAGCAACTCGCGGTGCTCAAGCACGGCATCGATGCCGACACCGGCAGGAAGGTGTCGCGCCTGATCAAGGACTCGAAGTTGAAGGTCCAGGCGCAAGTCCAGGGCGACAAGGTCCGCATCACCGGCAAGAAGCGCGACGATCTGCAGGAGGCCATTGCGTTCCTGCGCAAGGCGGACGTCGGCGTCCCGCTGCAGTTCAACAACTTTCGCGACTAGTCTCACCGCCGCGTCGGGCGCCGCCGCGTTTCCAGCGCCGTGCGCCACGGCAATTGCAGGTCCGCTTCCTGACTCCACGTCCACGTATATCGCGACGGTTTGCATCACAGTCGCAGGAAATACGGAATCGCCGTCACCAGAACCCCGATTCCCACCAGCAGCGGCACATTCGGTACGAAGTACGAATACGCCATCAGCACGACGCCGCACACCAGGGGAACGACGGCACGCTGTTTCCGCCCGTAAAGGAAATATCCCAGGCCGATGGAACTGAAGAGAACTCCCCAGAGCAGCTGCGCTTGAATGTTATTTTCCCCGCGGTGCGCCGCTCGCTTTCGCCGGCTCGAGGCCGTTGGAGTAAATCACCGTGCCGTCGAGTTTCACGATGATGGCGTCGATGTCCGCGATGCGATTGTAGATCTCCATGGCCTTCTCGGGGCCCAACACGAACGCCGTCTTCGACAATCCGTCGGTGCGCGTCGCATAGGGACCTATGATGGTGGCGCTCAATACCTTGCTGGCGGAATGACCGGTGTGCGGATCGATGATGTGATGATAGCGCACGCCGTCTTCGTCGAAGAACCGCTCGTAATCCCCCGAGGTCGAAATGGCCGCGTCGGTGAGCGGAACACGAGTGATCACCTCACCCTCGCCCTTGCGCGGATCGCGAATTCCGACCATCCACGGCTTGCCGAACCGGTCGCCGATGATGCGGCTATCGCCGCCGGCGGAGACGAGAGCCCGCGTGAAACCGCGCGCTTTCAACACGTCGATGCCACGGTCCACCGAGTAACCCTTCGCAATGCCGCCGAGATCGATGCGTACGCCTTTCTGCGAGAAACGCACGGTCTGATGCTTGGGGTCCAAGATCACATGGCGATAATCGACCGCCGGCAATGCCTTGTCGATCTGCGCCTCGTCCGGATGTACGCGCTTGCGGAAGTCGTAAAGATAACCGACGCTCGCATAGGTGATGTCGAACGCGCCGTCGGTCAGCACCGAATATTCCTTGGCGGTGACCAGCAAATCGAATAATTCCTTGCTGATGTGCATGGGGCCGTCCGCCGCCTTGGCATTGACCCGGGAGACTTCGCTGGTGGGTTTATAGGTGCTCATCGACTCGTCGATGTGGCGCAACTCGTCCAGCACGGCGTCGATCGCGTGTTCGGCCTCGACCTTGTCCTCGGACCACAATTCGACGGTGATCTGGGTTCCCATGATGCCGTCGGTGACACGCCGTATCCATTCGGCGTGCGCCGGGACCGCGAGGCACAAAAATGCCGCCCAGTAGGCTGCGCTCATCACTCTTTGCAGCTTCATGCGCGTAGCCTAGCCGTTTCCGGCGGCGGGCGGAATGGCGCCGCTCACCGGTATGCCGCGGGCCGCGGCCATTGCATGATCACCAAGGCGCTACCCACCATACCGCCGAGATGGGCAAAATGCGCGACACTGGATTCGGTTCCGGTCACGCCCAAGAAGAGTTCAATGCCGGCGTACAGCGTAGCGAAGAGCCAAACCGGCATGGGAATCACGAAATACACCGCCACCTTGCGCTTCGGAAACATAACCGCATAGGCCAGGACCAAACCGAAGACTCCGCCGGAAGCGCCGATCGTCGGTCCCGGCGGCGTGCCGAACATCATGGGCACGAACAGCTGAGCGAGTGCGGCGGTGACCACCGATGCGAAATAGCAAGCCAGCAGCCGGCGCGGCCCCACGTACTGCTCGATTCCGGTGCCGAACACCCACAGCCCGAGCATGTTGAACAGCAGATGAGACATGTTGCGGGTATCATGCAAAAACGCATAGGTCACGATCTGCCAGACTTGGAAATGCCACCGCGGGTCGATGGGCTGCAAGGGCCACAGAGCGAAGAGCCCTTCGATCGCTTCCTGCGATAGATTCTGCAGCACAAAGACGACCAGGTTCGCGATGATCAGAATTTTGACGGCGGAAGATTTCATGTGCGGCCGTGTATTCTACAGATCGTGAAGGCTTACTCCTCGTGAAAGCGGTATTCCTGGATTACGACACGGTTTCCAACGGCGACCTGGACGTCGCGGTGTTGACCGAGGTGGTCGAGGATCTGTGGTTGTGCGAATCGGACGAGTCGCAGGTGCTCGAGCGAATCCGCGATGCCGATGTCGTGCTGCTGAACGGCCACCGCCTGTCGCGCGAGACTTTACAAAGCGCACCCAAACTCAAATTGGTCGCTCTCGCCGCGACCGGCACCGATAACGTCGATCTGGCCGCGGCGCGGGAACGTGGCATTGCGGTGTGCAACGTGCGCGGCTACTGCACCTCCGCGGTCGTGCAACACGTGTGGGCGTTGATCCTGGCTCTGACGCAGCACCTCGCGGAGTTTGCGCGGCTGGCGAGCGACGGGTCGTGGACCCGGAACGAGCGGCTGATGGAACTCCGCTATCCGATCCGCGAGCTTCGCGGCCGGGTTTTCGGCGTCGTCGGGTGGGGCGAACTCGGCCGCGGCGCCGCCCGAGTAGCCGAAGCACTCGGGATGCGGGTCGTCATTGCGAACCGGCGCGGCGAGCCGCCGCGAGCGGGGCGCCTCGACCTCGAACAATTGCTGGGCATTGCGGATATCGTCTCGCTGCACTGCCCACTCAATGCTTCGACGCGCGGACTGATCGGCGCACGCGAACTCTCACTCATGAAGTCCGACGCGCTGCTGGTCAACACGGCGCGCGGCGCCTTGGTCGATGGACATGCCCTCGCGGCGGCGCTTCGAGCGGGCCGGCTCGCCGGGGCGGGTATCGATGTGCTGCCCACCGAGCCGCCGTTGCACGACGACCCGCTGCTCGAAGCGGATATCCCGAATCTGATCGTCACGCCGCACGTGGCGTGGGCGGCGCAGGAATCCCGGCAGCGCTGCCTCGATGAGATGGCCGCCAACATCAAGGATTTCAAGAACGGGGGGCGCCGCTCGCGGGTGGTTTGAGCTCGCGACGCCCCTGCGTCCGTGACGTCAACCGCCCCTGGCTGCTTTCTTTTCCTTCTTCGCGGCCCGCTTCTCTTCCAAGGTCTTGGTCGGCTTCTTCTTGTCTTCCTTCTTTCGGTCCATGCCTTTACCCATGATTCGCTCCTCTTACGTTACGCCCAAAAACTCACACTCAAGAAACCTTGAGTTCTTGCGGGGGTCTATCGTTCCACACGCCCCGCTCATTGCTTCGCGCGACGGCTCAGCACCTTGCGGGCGACCTTGCGATCCGCCGGCCGGCCGGCCGGCTTGCGGCCGGCGGCCGGGCGGCCGCCGCTGTCGCGCGGCGGCTTCGGCGGCTTCTCGCTGACCCGGCTGATTCGCAGCTCTCGCCCCGCCACACGTACTTTCTGCAGATCCTTGAATATCTGCTTTGGCATTCCTTCAGGCAAGTCGACGAAGCTAAAGTCCTCGCGAATGTCGACTCGGCCGATATGGACGCCTTCGATGCCCGCCTCGTTGGCGATCGCGCCGACCACATTGCCGGGCTTGATTCCATGCACCGACCCGACTTCGATGCGAAAAGTTTCCATGTGACCGCCGGCGCTCTTGGGGCGCAGCTTGCGCGCCGCCGGAGCGGCCGCAAGTTCGGCCAGCCCCTCATGCTGCGGCGGAGGCAAACGTTCCCGCGGCAAAGCGCCGTCTCGCGCAGGCGCAGCGTCCGGCGCGGGCGCCTTTCGCGGGACCTCGGCACGCTCGCTTCGAGGACTTGCCGCCGGCGCGAACGGCGCTGCCGGCCGCTCCGATTTTCCCGTCAACAACAGGGGTGTGGTGCCCTGCGACAAACTGGCCAGCGCCGCGGCGATCTCGATCAGCGGCAGCCCGGTCTCGGCCTCCAGCTGCTCCACCACGCCGCGCAGAACCGCAGCCTCGCCGTTCGCGACCGTCTCGGTAACCCGTTGCTTGAACTTGGCGATGCGCAGCGCATTGACCGCGTCGACCGTGGGCAGGTTCATCGGCTCGATCACCTGCCGCGTGGCGCGCTCGATGGCGCGCAGCATGTTGCGCTCGCGCGGTGCGACGAACAGGATGGCCTCGCCCTTGCGTCCGGCCCTGCCCGTGCGGCCGATGCGGTGCACGTAGGATTCGGTGTCGTACGGCACGTCGTAGTTGACCACGTGACCGATGCGCTCGACGTCGAGGCCTCGCGCCGCGACGTCGGTGGCGACCACGATGTCGATTTGACCGGCCTTGAGCCGCGCAACGGTGCGCTCGCGCTGCGGTTGCGGAATATCGCCGTTCAAGGGCGCGGCGGCATAACCCCGGGCCTCGAGTTTTTCGGCCAATTCCACCGTTGATTGTTTGGTGCGGGTGAAGATCAGCATGCCGTCGAAGGGTTCGGCCTCGAGTATCCTGGTCAGCGCATCCAGCTTGTGCAATCCGCTGACGATCCAACAGCGTTGGCGGATATTGGTGGCGGTGCTGGTCTTGCTCTTGATGGTGACTTCGACCGGCGAGCGCAAGTGCTTCGCGGCGATGCGTCGAATCGGCGCGGGGATGGTGGCGGAGAACAGCGCCACCTGCCGCTGCGGCGGTGTTTGCACCAGAATGCTTTCGACGGCATCGAGGAAGCCCATGCGCAGCATTTCGTCGGCCTCATCGAGCACCAAGAGCGTGAGGCCGGTGAGCTTGAGGGTGCCGCGATTCATGTGATCGATCACCCGTCCCGGCGTTCCGACCACGACGTGTACGCCGCGTCGCAGGGCATTGAGCTGCGGCTGATAGCTTTGGCCGCCGTAGATCGGCAGCACGTGAAAACCCTTGAGATGCGCCGCGTACCTCAAGAATGCCTCAGCCACCTGCAGCGCCAGTTCGCGGGTCGGCACCAGCACCAAGACCTGCGGTTCATGCTGCGACAGATCGATACGGCTGAGCGCCGGCAAGGCAAAGGCCGCGGTCTTGCCGGTGCCGGTTTGGGCTTGGCCCAGCATGTCGGCCCCCGACAGCAGCACCGGGATGGTGGCAGCCTGTATGGGCGAGGGCGCCTCGTAGCCGACATCGGTCAATGCGCGCAGCACGGGTTCCGACAACGCGAGGTCACGGAAACTGGCCGCGCCGGAACCAGGCTCCGCCGGGACTGCACTCATAGGAGATGCCTCGAAGAATAAGCCGCAAGTCTAGCGGTTTGACCGGGTATTGCTACCATGGGCGGCATGGGACGCATATTCGAAGTCAGAAAACACGCCATGTTTGCCCGCTGGAACCGCATGGCAAAGCAGTTCACGCGCATCGCCAAGGATATCGCCATTGCCGTACACGCGGGCGGCCCTGACCCCGCGGCGAACCCCACGCTGCGGCGCGTGCTGCAAAACGCGCGTGCCGTCAACATGCCCAAGGACAAGACGGATGCGGCGATTCGCCGCGCCTCCGGCAAGGAGGCCGCCAACTACCAGGAAATTCTCTACGAAGGTTATGCACCGCACGGTGTGGCGCTGTTGGTGGAAACCGCGACCGACAATCCGACCCGCACCGTGGGCAGTTTGCGCAATATCTTCGTCAAAGGCGCCGGCAACCTGGGCAACACCGGCAGCGTCAGCTTCTTGTTCAAGAAAATGGGGGTGTTCCGCCTCGATCCGGCCAGCGTCAAAGATCAGGACGAACTCGAACTGGATCTCATCGACCACGGCCTGGAAGAGATGGGCGAGAGCACGGGTGACAAGGGCGAACCGCAATTGGTGATCCGTGGCGCCTTCCATGACTTCGGCAAGCTGCAAGAGGCGCTCGAGAGCCGCGGCATCACACCGCTTTCCGCCGAGCACGAGTACATCTGTTCGGTGCCGATCGAACTGCCCGAGGCCGAGGCGGCCGAGGTCCTGGCACTGATCGACAAGCTCGAACAGGACGACGATGTCCAAAAGGTGTTCCACTCCTTGGCTTGACGTGAACCTGCGGCCCGACGTGAACCTGCGGCCCGACGTGAACCTGCCCCGACGTGAACCTGCTGCCCGACGCGTCGCCGCGGACCCGGCGAGCCGCCCGGTCATGCAGGGTCGCCTTAAGGATTCTTCATGCTGTCATCCGGGAGGGTGCCCTGGCGTTGTTCATCCTGAGGCTGCAACTTTTTGAGGAGCTAGGTATGAACCGCTTATTTAAGCTATTGATTCCGCTAGGTTTAGTGGCCGTGACAATGACCGGTTGCGTGGTCGCTCCGGTGGGCTACTACCACCACGGCTACTATGGTCCGCGCGTGGCCGTCGTGGCGCCGGCACCTGTCGTCGTGGTGCGCGCGTATCCGTGAACCCAGCGTTGCGATGCGGGACGGACGATGAAGACTCGTCCGTTTCGCATCGTCGACGTCTTCAGCCACAACCGCGGCCTCCTCGACTCCGCCGCCATCCGGTCAGGGCTCCGAGGAGCGCTTGACGGAGGTGGGTTTCGCCTCATGATTGATGATGGCATGGGCCCATTGCACCACCGGCCGCAGCCGTGGCGACACCAATCCTAAGGTCTTGCCGTAATCGAACCAGCGCGCTTCGTTGTGTTCGGGCTTGCCGAGATCCGGATTGATCGGCAGCTGAATATGAGTCTCTTTGCTGCGCGCGATGTAGTAGCGCGCGATTTTCCCCTTGTTATAGGGTCCGGTGTCCATGAACACCATGCCCCAGTCGAAGGAAAGATCATCGAGCGTCGTCTCCTCGCGCACTTCGCGCAACGCCGCGTCGATCGGATCTTCCCCCGCCTCGACCAGCCCCTTCGGGAAATCCCAGTTGCGATACGCCCGCAGCAGCAGGAATTTGAGCTTCCGCTGCGTGAGGCTCACCACCACGACGCCGGATGACAAGCGGTGCGGTGGTGCGACTACCGACACTGTCTCGCTACGCTCCCCGGTGCGCCGGTCTGGGGCGGCCGCAGTAGGCGCGCACTGGTCAGCCAGGGCTCCTACGCAGCGACGGACAGCGGCGAGCGAATCAAGTGGTCGAAGGCACTCAAAGAGGCCTTTGCACCCTCACCCATCGCAATGACGATCTGCTTGTAGGGCACCACGGTGCAGTCACCGGCGGCGAACACGCCGGGAACCGACGTCTGGCCGCGCGCGTCGACTTCGATTTCACCGCGAGGCGAGAGCTTGAGCGTCCCCTTGAGCCAATCGGTGTTGGGGACCAGGCCGATTTGCACGAATACGCCGGCCAATTCCACGGTGACGAAAGCCCCGCTCTGCCGATCCTTGTAGATGAGTCCGGTCACGTGCTGCCCATTCCCAGTCACCTCGGTGGTTTGCGCGCTCGTGATGATCTTAACATTGGACAGGCTTTGCAACTTGCGTATGAGTACCGCGTCGGCACGCAGCTGCGCGTCGTACTCGATCAGCGTCACGTGACTCACGAGTCCGGCGAGATCGATGGCCGCCTCGACCCCCGAATTGCCGCCGCCGACCACGGCGACCGGCTTGCCCTTGAACAGGGGCCCGTCGCAATGCGGGCAGTAGGCAACGCCGCGATTGCGGTATTCCCGCTCGCCGGGAACGTTGATCTCGCGCCAGCGCGCCCCGGTCGCGATGACCACCGACCGCGCCTTCAGCGACGCGCCGTTCACGAGCTTGACCTCGATGAGCTCGCCGGGCACGAGCGCCTGGGCGCGCTGCAGATTCATTACGTCCACATCGTAGGTCGTGACGTGCTGTTCGAGTCCGGTGGCGAGTTTATGGCCTTCGGTCTCCTTCACGGAGATGAAATTCTCGATGCCGACGGTATCGAGCAGCTGCCCGCCGAGCCGCTCGGCGGCAATCCCGGTACGAATGCCCTTGCGCGCCGCATAGATCGCGGCGGCCGCGCCGGCCGGACCGCCGCCCACGACCAGCACGTCGTAGGGCGCCTTGGCGCGGAAGCGCGCGGCGTCCCGCTCCGCCGACCCCGCGTCGAGCTTGCCGACGATCTCCTCGAGTTCCATGCGGCCCTGCCCGAAGGGCTTGCCGTTCAAGAAGACCGCGGGCACGGCCATCACCTGCCGGCGCTCGACCTCGCCTTGAAACACGGCGCCGTCGATCATCGTATGGCGGATCTTCGGGTTGAGCACCGCCATCAGATTCAGTGCCTGCACGACATCGGGACAGCTTTGGCAAGTGAGCGAGACGAAGGTCTCGAAGTGTAACTCCCCGCCCTGGCCCGAATCGACCCCGCCCCCGTCGAGATTGCGGATCTGCTCCATCACCGACGCGTCGGCTTTCGGCGGATAGCCGCCCGCCTGTAACAGCGCGAGCACCAGAGAAGTGAATTCATGGCCCATGGGCACGCCCGCGAATCGCACATGCGGTGCGGCTCCGGGGCGCGCCAGGGCGAACGACGGCTTCATCTCTGAATCGTCGCGGCGGGTTTCCACCTTGACATGCTCGGACACCGACTCGATGTCCGCGAGCAACTCGAGCATTTCACGAGACTGATCGCTGTCGTCGAGCGACGCGGTGATAAACACCGGCTCTGAAATCCGCTCCAGGTAGCCCTTCAGCTGAGTCTTGAGATTGGTGTCGAGCATGATGGAATCCCACCCTCCTTAGATCTTGCCGACCAAGTCCAGCGAAGGCGACAGCGTCGTCGCGCCGGGAGTCCACTTCGCCGGGCAAACCTCACCCGGGTGGGCGGCGACGTATTGGGCGGCTTTGACTTTGCGCAGCAGTTCCTTCGCATCGCGGCCGATGCCGTTGTCGTGCACTTCCATGATCTTGATCAGGCCCTTGGGGTCGATGACGAACGTGCCGCGTAGCGCGAGACCTTCTTCCTCGATGAGCACCTCGAAGTTGCGCGCGAGCGCGGCGGTCGGATCGCCGACCAGGGGGTATTGCACCTTCTTGATCGTATCGGACGTGTCGTGCCAAGCCTTGTGCGCGAAATGCGTATCCGTGGACACGCCGTAGACTTCGACGCCCAGCTTTTTGAACTCAGCATAGTTATCGGCGAGGTCGCCGAGCTCGGTCGGACAAACGAAGGTGAAATCGGCAGGGTAGAACACCACGACCGACCACTTGCCCTTGAGCGTTTCGTTGCTCACCGGTACGAACTTACCGTTGTGATAAGCGGTGGCCTTGAAGGGTTTGATTTCCGTGTTGATCAGTGACATGAGCTTAAGTTCCTCGAGCAGGTGTTGGTAACAGGCGGACATTATAGCAGCAGCCCACCGATTATTCACATTGATAATAATGATGGTTCAGATAGACTGTATCTATCGATTATCCCGAGGAGCTCGAGTGAATCTCAAGGATCTCAAGTACTTGGTGGCCTTGGCCGATACCGGTCATTTCGGCAAGGCCGCCGAACGCACTTTCGTGAGCCAACCGACGCTGTCGGCGCAGCTCAAGAAGCTCGAAGACTACTTGGGCGTCAAGCTGGTCGAGCGCCAGCCGAAGAACGTGCAACTCACCGATGTCGGCAAGCAGGTCGTGATCCGCGCCCGGAGAATGCTCGATGAGGGCGATGAGATCATCGCCCTGGCCCGCAACAACACCGATCCCCTGGCGGGGAAACTGAAAGTGGCGTTGATTCCGACCATTGGGCCCTATTTGTTGCCGCGTGTCATGCCGAGGATTCGTAAAGCCCTGCCGAACCTGAGCCTGATGCTTTACGAGCACCAGACGGAGGCGCTGCTCAAGCGCCTGCGCGACGGCGAAATCGATCTCGGACTGCTCGCCCTGCCGGTGGCGCAGGACGGCATGGAATCCCGGGTGCTGTACGAGGAAAATTTCACGGTGGCGCTCCCCAACAATCATCCGCTCGCCGCCAAAGCGACCATCAAGGTGCAGGATCTGAAGGGCCACACCTTGTTGTTGCTCGAGGACGGGCATTGCCTGCGCGACCAAGCCTTGGAAGTATGCAGCCGGGTCGATGTGCGCGAAGCGGAGGATTTTCGCGCGACCAGCCTCGAGACCTTGCGACAAATGGTGGTTGCCGGCTTAGGCATCACCTTGCTGCCCGAGTCGGCGGTCGAATCGCCCTTTGGATCGCAGCGCGGCTTGACCATCCGGCAATTCACCAAGCCCTCGCCGTCTCGCACCGTCGGCGCCGTCTGGCGCAAGTCGAGCACGCGCTCTGCGGCCATCAGCGCGGTATGCGACGCCGTGGGCCGCGCCATGGCAAGCAAGCATTGACCGGCGCCGCAAACGGCGTGGGGAAAATTGCCGAGCATTTCACATATGCCGCCGCCGGAACGCGGCATGATGAGGGTCCACAGGAACGCTTGAGCATGAACGCGCGCACCATTCCGCAAAGCACACCGCAAGGCGCTCCCGATCGTCCCGCCCAGGGCACTTCGAAGACCACTCCCAGAGCCGCCCCGCCGGCGTCGGCGATGCCGCGCTTCGATCGGAAGTTCATCGAAGATCACCAACTGGTCGAGCGTTATCTGGAGAACAAGCTGCCGTTCAAGGGGGCTCGTGACCTAGAGAATTGGTGCCGTGCCAATCCCGACTATCTCAATGAGCTCAAACTTGCGGAACGCGCCCAGACCAGTCTCAAATTGCTCGAATTCAGCGGCCGCCCGCAGGATCTGCGCGAGCCGAAGGCGCCGTGGTGGAAGTCGATTTATGTGTCCATCGGCTCGATGGTTGCCGCGGCCCTGAGTCTGCTCGCATTCTGGGCGCTGCTGGGCAAGTACGAACTGCTGCGAGGCGAACTCGAAGACACACGCACTCAGATGAACCAGGGCACGCTCATCCAGCCGGCGACCACCCGCACGCTACGAATCGCGCCGGACCGCGCGCCCGGCATCGACCGGGCGCGGATCACGGTGAGCCGCAACGCCCCGCAACTGATCGATCTGCACATCGACATGGGCTACACCGCCAAGATGAACCAATTCCGCCTGCTGGTCGACAAGAAGGACCAGGGGCGCGCGCTGATCCTCGACAACCTGCTCAAGGATTCGAATGGCGAACTGGGGATGACGCTCAACAGCACCGGGCTTGCCGCCGGCATCTACAACGCGCGCATCGAGGCATTGCCGATGCACGGCAGTCCGATTCCGGTCGGCTGGTTGACGCTCGAAGTCCGGTGAGCGCGACAGCCCGCCGTTACCCACCACCGGCTGTTAAATGTACCGAGCCGAGCCGAGTTACTAGTCGTCGCGGAGGGTGACGATGGGCGGGGTGTTGACTACGCGGCGGGTTGCTAACGTGCCGCTCAAACCGACCAGCGCGGTGCCGCACACCAAACCGAGGGCCCATACCCAGGGATCGAAGGTGAATTGCAGCGAGAACAGGCGCCGCGCCAGTATCCAGCCGACACCGGTGGCGCCGAACGCCGCCAAGGTGCCGGACAGAAACCCCAGCGCGGAGAATTCGGCGGCGACGCCCTGCAGGACGGTCGTGCGGCTGGCGCCCAAGGTGCGCAGCATCGCGCTTTCATAGCGGCGCTCATCGCGAGTCGATTGCACCGCCGCCAGCAGCACGACGACGCCGGCGACCAGGGTGAACAAGAATACGTATTGCACGGCCAGGGAGGCTCGATCCATGATGTCGCGGATCTGCTTGAGAATCGCATCGACATCGAATACCGAGACGGTCGGAAACTGACGCACCAGATCGCTGAGTGCCGGCCGCTCGGCCGGCGTGAGGAACACACTGGTCATGTACGTCCCGGCGGCCCCATCCAGCAGCCCGGGAGGAAATACCAGAAAGAAATTCGGCCGGAAACTATCCCAGCGGATCTTGCGGATGCTGGCCACCTTCACGGTCAGCGGTTCTCCCGCGACATCGAAGCTCAACTCATCTCCGAGCTTGAGATGCAACGCTTCCTGGTATTCGGAGGATATCGAGACCCAGGGCTTACCGGCATCCGCCGCGGTCCACCACCGTCCGGCAACCAGTTGGTTGTCTTCCATCAGATCAGCTGACCAGGTCAGATTCTGCTCGCGCTCCAAGAATCCGCGGCCGGGCTCGCCCGGGATTTTCAACGACTCGCTCGGGACGGAATTGAGCGCAGTGATGCGGGCCCGCACCATCGGATACATCGGGGGCGAACCGAATCCGTGGGATTGCAGAAATTGCTGCAGCGACGCGCGCTCCTCGGGACGGATATTGATCAGGAAGTTATTCGGCACATCCGACGGCAGGCTATGCCGCCAATCGGCGAGCAGATCGCCGCGCACCACCGCGAGCAGCAGCAGCACCATCAATCCTAAGCCGAAGGCGACGATCTGCACCACGCTGCCGGCACCGCGCCGCGAGACGTTGGCAAGGCCATAGCGCCACGCGACGCCGACACCGCCGCGCAGCCGGCCGGTGAGCCGTACGAGACCGAAGCCGGCCAAGGTGAGCGCGAGACCCACCGCCAACACGCCCGCCAGTACGGACAGCACCAGCTCGGTGTCGCGCACCAAGCTCCACAGAATCGCGAACAGCGCCGCGAGCGCCAGCAGGTAGCTCAACCCATAGCGCAGCGGCGGCGCGCTGACGCTCTTGCGCAGCACGCGCGCCGGCGGCGTGCTCTTGAGCTGCAGCAAGGGCGGCAACGCGAAGCCGATGAGCATGGCGAGTACGGTGACGAGTGCGATGGGCAGCGGCGCCAGCGACGCCGGGGGCAGTGCCGTGCGAATGAGATCGCGGAGCAGCCACGCGAGGCCTTGTTGGGCAAGGTAGCCGAGGAGTGCCCCGATGGCCACCGCGAACACCGCCAACAGCGTCAATTCGATGACTGCGATCGCGAGCACGAAGGCTTGCGAGGCTCCCATGCATTTCATCAACGCGACCGTATCGATGTGGCGAGTCGCGTAGCGCCGCGCGCCCATGGCCACGGCCACGGCGGCCAGCAGCACGGACGCCAAGCTCGCGAGGTTCAAGAATCGGCTGGCTCGGTCGATGGCGGAATTGAGCTGCCGGCTCGATTCATCCACGCCACGCAGGCGTTCGCCCGGCGCCTTGGCCGACTCGAGATAGTCGTGGAACTCCGCCACCTGCGCGGGGTTGCCTGCAAACAGCGCCTCATAGGTAACGCGGCTGCCGGGTTGGATCAATTGCGTCGCCGCGACGTCGTCATAGTTGAGCAGCACGGCGGGCGCGAGATTCACGAAGCCGGTGCCCTGATCCGGCCGGTAATCGAGTACCTGCGTCAGCCGAAACGTGCCCGAACCGATTCGCAGCGGCGCTCCCAGCGCAAGTTTCAGCTGGGCGATGATGCGCGAGTCGATCCACACCTCGCCGCTCGCCGGTATGCGGTCGGTGTTGCGAGCGACTCCGAACGGAGCATCCGCGATGCGTACGCGTCCGCGCAAGGGGTAACCGGCGCCCACCGCATTGAGCGCCGCCAATTGACTGACGTCGCCGCTGAATATCGCGGTCGGAAAGGACAGGGTCCGCGCAGTGCGCAGGCCGCGGGCGCGCGCCGCGTCCAGATAGCGCTGCGGAATCGGGTTCGGCGACTCGAGGCGCAAATCGGCGGCCAACACCTCGCTCGCCTGGGCGCGCACGCCTTGCGAGATACGGCTGGTGAAAAAGCCCACGGCCGTCAACGAGAGCACCGCCACGGCGAGCGCCAGCAACAGCACCGACAATTCACCGGACTTGAGGTCGCGCCACAGATTGCGCAAGGCGAAGCGCAGGACTTGCATCAAATCACCGAGTGTCCGGCATCGAGCTCGAGCATGCGGCCGCAGCGCTGCGCCAGCGTTCGGTCGTGCGTAACCAGCACCAAGGTGCTGCCGGTGCTGCGATTGAGCTCGAACAACAAGTCCGTGATGCGCTGGCCGGTGGCGGTGTCGAGGTTGCCCGTGGGTTCATCGGCAAACAGCACGGCCGGATGCGTCACGAAGGCGCGGGCAATCGCCACCCGCTGCTGTTCGCCACCCGACAGCTGCTTCGGGTAGTGCGCGAGGCGCGGTGTCAGCCCCACCTGGTCGAGCGCCACCGTTGCCGCCTGCCGCGCGTCGCGGCGTCCGCCGAGTTCGAGCGGCAGCATCACATTTTCAACCGCCGTCAACGAGGGGATCAAATGAAACGACTGGAAGACGAATCCCACGTGTTTGCCGCGGATGGCGGCCCGGCCATCCTCGTTGAGGTCGGTCAAATCGACGCCGGCGATCGAAATGCGGCCGGTGCTCGGCGAGTCGAGCCCCGCGAGCAGCGCCAACAGGGTTGACTTGCCGGCGCCGGATGCGCCGACGATCGCCAGGGTCTCGCCGGTTCGCACACGCAGGCTCACATCGGCGAGAATGGTCAATTGACCCTCGGGACTCGCGACGGTCTTGGACACGTTCAGGGCTTCGAGAACGATTCGACCCTGGTCATCTGGCATCGACATTTGATCCGGCATTGAGGAGCGCCTGTGAAACGGCTTTTGGTCCTATTCGTGGTGATGGCGGCAACGGTTTCGGCGCACGCCGCTGCACCGGTGATTCTGGTGTTCGGCGATAGCATCAGTGCCGGCTACGGCCTGGAGCGCGTACAACAGGGCTGGGTGGCATTGCTACAAGCGAAGCTCCAGAGCCAAGGGTACGGGTATGAGGTGATCAATGCCAGCGTCAGCGGCGAGACGACCGCCGGCGGCCTCGCCCGCCTGCCGCGCGCGCTCGCCCTGCATCATCCCCAAATCGTCATTCTCGAACTGGGAGGCAACGACGGATTGCGTGCCCTGCCGATTGCTCAGTTGCGCGCCAATTTAGCGCAGATGGCAGATCTGGCGGCAGCGGCGGGGGCCCGCGTACTGCTGCTGGGGATGCGTATTCCGAGCAACTATGGCCCCGACTATACCGAGCAATTTCGATCGAGCTACGCCGCGCTGGCACGGGAGAAGAAACTACCGCTGGTGCCGTTTCTGCTCAATGATATTGCCCTGTCGCCGGGCCTGATGCAGGCCGATGGGATTCATCCGAATGCGCTCGGCCAGCCGAAACTGCTGGAAAACGTCTGGCCGGCGCTGCGGCCGCTGCTCGACAAGTAGCCGCCGCAAGACCCGTGAGCTGCGACAAAACCCGCTAACTGCAGCCAGACCCATGCGAGTTACTGGGCAGCCGTCAGCCACTCGGCGACACCGCCATGGCTGGAGCAGGTTCCGCTATGGTGCTGCGACTTCGAATAAGTACCGTCCTTGCACTTGGCGGTCGCTCCGGTCGGATCGGTGTTGCTGGCGGTCGCCGTCGGTGCGGACTTCGTGGCAGTCGCCGTCTTGGCAGCCACCGGTGCGGGCGCGGCCGCAGCGGGTGTCGCGGCCGGGGCGGCCGCAGGTGCAGGCGCCGCCGTCGACGCGGCCGCAGGTTGGCTCTTGGTTGCCTTCTGGACGCCGCCGTGACCGCTGCAAGCGCCTCGGCCGGACGCGGCGGAAGTCGTGCCGTCCTTACAAGTGGTCGTCGCACCCGACGCAGCCGGAGCCGCCGGTGCGGCGGCGGGGGTGGGCGCAGCGGCAGGCGCAGCAGCAGCCGGGGTCTCCTTGGCGGCCTTTTGCACGCCACCATGACCGCTGCAAGCGCCTCGACCGGTAGCCGTGGACGTCGTCCCGTCCTTGCAAGTGGTGGGCGCGGTGGAGTCAGCGGCGGCCGGCGCGGTCATCGCCATGGCCGCTGCCGTTGCCAGGCCCAAACTCATCGCGACGCCCGGCAGCGCAGCCGCCGTGCGGCCGAGTAGATTGTTGCTCATCATGAAAGGTCACTCCCTGGTGTAGATTTTGAGTTTGAATCCCGCGTTGACGCGATCCCCGGTGCGAATTGTAAACGGATTCGGGGCGAAACCCACGCCGAGTTGTCGCCGCTGTCGGCGGACAGACCCAGGCGTGCGGCGGGCAGACCTTAGGCGGCGGCGCCTCAGCGGTCCGGCCGGATCGGCAATATGCTCATCACGTTCATCACGAAAGTCGTGTGCTGGCGCGCGGAAGCGGCTTCGAACACCGAACCGTGCACAGTCACGTGCGTGCCCTCGATGACATCATGGGGAAATTCCGCGACGCCGATCAGTTGCAGATCGTTGGCCGGCAGGCATTGATGACTGTGTGCGGGCGAATAGATATACGCGGTTTGATCGAGCGACAGCACGGGCACGTTGTCCAAGCCGTCGGGTGCTGGAAAGTTGCGAAAGTGAACGTGCCCGGTCAGCGTGTTCTTGAGGGGCTCCGTGAAAAGGCATTGACCATAGCCGACGACGCAGCCGCACAGCGCGAGACTCGTTGCCATCCAGGCCAATCCCATCCCTATCCCGCGTAGCCGCATCATCCAGGCAGTTTACGCCGTGAACGTGAACCTTGACTTGTTTCCGTGTCTTTTGTGTGGATATAGTGCCGCGCGGTCCCACGGCAGGGGATGAGGGGGAGGAACACCGAGTGGATCGAACGTGGCTGCAGCAATATCCGCCCGGAGTGCCGGCGGATATCGATCCCGACAGCTACGCCAGCCTGCGCGACATTTTCGATCAGGCCTGCACCGTCCATCGCCTGCTGCCGGCCTTCACCAACATGGGCGCAACGCTGACCTATGCCCAGCTCGATGAGTTGAGCCGCGCATTTGCCGCCTGGCTGCAGAAAAAATCAGGTCTGGTCAAGGGCGATCGGGTAGCGCTCATGATGCCCAACATTCTGCAGTATCCGATTGCGCTGTTCGGGACCTTGCGCGCCGGCATGGTGATAGTCAACGTCAATCCGCTGTACACCGCTCGGGAACTCGAGCATCAGCTGATGGACTCCGGCGCCAAGGCCATCGTCATCGTCGAGAATTTCGTTCACGTGCTGCAGCAGGTCTTGCCGCGCACGGAACTGAAGCAGGTCCTGATCACCCGCATCGGCGATCTCTTGGGATTTCCGCGCGGCTTGCTGGTGAATTTCGTATTGAAGCACGTGCGCAAACAGATTCCCGCATGGAGCATGCCAGGCTCTCTGCCCTTCAAGAGCGCTTTAGGCGCCGGGCTCGGCCAGAAACTCGAGCCGGTGAGCTTGGGCCCCGAGGACATCGCCTTCCTGCAATACACCGGCGGCACCACCGGCATCTCGAAAGCGGCGGTTCTGACCCACCGCAACATGGTCGCGAACGTCCTTCAGGCGTCCGCCTGGATCACCCCGTCGCTGCATGCCGGAGAACGACGCGTCATCATCACCGCGCTGCCGCTGTACCATATCTTCGCGCTCACCGGGAATTGCCTGGCGTTCCTCTCCTTGGGTGCGCGCAATGTGCTGATCACCAACCCGCGCGACTTCAAGGGCTTCGTCGCCGAGTTGAAGAAATACAAGTTCAATTTCATCAGCGGCGTCAATACGCTGTTCAATTCATTGCTGCATACGCCCGGGTTCGAGTCCGTGGACTTCAGCGGACTGCGAATGTCGTTCGCCGGCGGCATGGCCTTGCAAGCGGTGGTGGCGGCCCGCTGGAAGGAAGTGACGGGCTGTGTGTTGACTCAAGGCTGGGGATTGACGGAGACCTCGCCGGTCGCGACCGCGAATCCCGCGGGCTTGGATTTCAACGGTTCGATCGGCCTGCCGGTTTCCTCGACGGATATTTCGATTCGGGCCGACGACGGCAAGGAAGTTCCGGTGAATAGTGTCGGCGAGATCTGCGTCTTCGGGCCGCAGGTCATGCGCGGCTATTGGAATCGGCCCGACGAAACCGATGAGGTGATGTTCGGCGATTGGCTGCGCACCGGCGACATCGGCCGCATCGACGACAAGGGCTACGTGTTCATCGAGGATCGCAAGAAGGACTTGATCCTGGTGTCCGGGTTCAACGTCTATCCGAACGAGATCGAAGGCATCGCCGCGGCGCAAGCGGGCGTGCTCGAAGTCGCGGCGGTGGCGCAACCGGATGAGAATTCCGGCGAGGCCGTCGCCCTGTTCGTGGTCAAGAAGGATCCGAGTCTGACCGCCGAGGCGTTGATCGCCCATTGCCGCAAGGAATTGACCGGCTACAAGGTGCCGAAGCACGTGTACTTTCGAACCGAGCTGCCCAAGAGCAACGTCGGGAAGATCTTGCGGCGGGCGCTGCGCGACGAACTGCGCGCGGCCTCCATACCCGCCGCCGCGGGCACTCCGCCTCCGCCCAATGCCTGACCGGCTCTGACCGGCCTTTGAGGCCGCGCAATCTCAGCCGACCGCGTAGCTCCGCACGGTGTCGACCAACACCGCGACGCGCTGCGGATCGACCTCGGGGGTGATGCCGTGACCCAGATTGAACACGTGACCCGGTCCTGGGCCGAAGTTGTCGAGCACACGCAAAGTTTCCGCCCGCAGCGTGTCCGCGGGGGCGAACAACGCGGCCGGATCTAGATTTCCCTGCAGCGCCACGCGTCCATCGACCGCTTGCCGCGCGGCCTTGAGGTCCGTGGTCCAGTCCACGCCGACGGCATCGCAGCCGATGGCCGCGATCTTCTCGAGCCAGGCGCCGCCGCCCTTGGTAAACACGATATTGGGTACCCGGCGCCCTTCCGCTTGGCGGGTCAGCGCATCGACGATCTGCGCCATGTAGTGCAATGAGAATTCCTGGTATTGCGACGGAGTGAGCACGCCTCCCCAGGTATCGAACAGCATCACGGCCTGGGCGCCCGCGGCGATTTGCGCGTTCAGGTACACGATGGTCGCCTTGGCCAGCAGGGCGAGCAGCCGATGCAGATCTTGCGGCGCTTCGTACATCATGCGCTTGATCCGGCCGAAGGTCTTGCTGCCGCCGCCTTCCACCATGTAGGTGCCCACCGTCCATGGGCTCCCTGCAAAGCCGATGAGCGGCACTCTGCCGCCGAGTTCGCGGCGGATGAGCGCCACCGCGTCGATGACATATCTGAGTTCCTGTGCCGGGTCCGGTATGCCGATCTTGGCGATGTCGGCCGCGCTTCGCACCGGCCGCTCGAACTTCGGTCCCTCGCCGGCCTCGAACTCCAATCCCAGGTTCATGGCGTGGGGAATGGTGAGAATATCGGAGAACAATATCGCGGCGTCGAGCGGATAACGATCGATAGGCTGCAAGGTCACTTCGCAGGCGATGTCCGGGTTGGTGCACATGGCCAGGAAGTTGCCGGCGCGCGCGCGCGTGGCCCGGTACTCCGGCAGATAGCGGCCCGCCTGGCGCATCAGCCAGATGGGCCGCCGCGGCGTCGGTTCGCGCAGCAAGGCGCGCAGCAGGAGGTCGTTCTTGAGTGCCGCACTCATGGAATCCGCGCTCACGTGCGCTCGGCCGGGTCGAACAGGCGGCGATGCTCGAGAATGGCGTAACGATCGGTCATGCCCGCAATGTAGTCCGCCACCGCGCGCGCGCGCCCCGCCGGACCCTGGGCCGCTTCCAGGCGCGCGCCCGTCGCCTTGTGCTCGTCGGGCATCAGCGAGGGATCGCCGAAAAACGCGTCGAACAATTCGCGCACCACGCGGCGCGCCTTGGCGGTCATGCGGCGCACCTTGTAATGGCGGTAAACATGTTCGCGCAGGAAGGTCTTGAGCGCATGGTTCAACCCGCGCGTTTCGCCGCTGAAGCCGATCAACGGCGCGGGCTGCGACCTGACCTCGGCGACCGAACGCACTCCCGACGCCTCGAGACGCGCCGTCGAGGACGCGATCAAATCGGACACCTGGTGATTGATCATCCGCCGCACGATTTCGTACACATGACGGCGCCCCGCAAGAGTCGGATATTTGGCCTGCACCTCGGCATGGTAGTCGCGGAACAGTGGGACCGCCAGCAATTGCTCCACGGTAATGAGGCCGGCGCGGATGCCGTCCTCCACATCGTGATTGTTGTAAGCGATCTCGTCGGCGAAATTCGCGAGCTGGGCCTCGAGACCGGGTTGCTGCCGGTTGATGAATCGCTCGCCCAATTCGCCCAATTGCAGTGCATTGTTGTAGGAGCAATGCTTCAAGATTCCTTCGCGGCATTCGAAGCTCAAATTCAGGCCGTCGAATTCCGCGTAATGCTCCTCGAGTTCATCGACCACCCGCAAGGATTGCAAATTGTGCTCGAAGCCCCCGAAATCCATCATGCATTCGTTCAACGCATCCTGGCCCGCATGCCCGAATGGCGTATGCCCGAGGTCATGGGCGAGGCAAATCGCCTCGGACAGCACTTCGTTCAGTCCCAGCGCCCGCGCGATGGTGCGCGCGATCTGCGCCACCTCGAGGGAATGAGTGAGCCGGGTTCGATACAGATCGCCTTCATGATTGACGAACACCTGCGTTTTGTAGACCAGCCGGCGGAACGCGGTCGAATGCACGATGCGATCGCGGTCGCGTTGATACTCCGAGCGATAGGCGGGTTTGGGTTCGGGATAGCGGCGCCCGCGCGAATCGGCGTCGTGCGCGGCATAGTCGGCGAGCGCGGTCACGCGAAATACTCCGCCAGCGTCGCCGCGAGAGCGCTCTCCGAATAATCGCCCGTCACGATGGCACGACCGATCTTTTCCAGCAGCACCAGGCGCAACCTGCCCGCCAGCACCTTTTTGTCCATGTGCATCAGTTCGAGCGCCTTGTCGACGCCGATGCGCGGCGTCTCGGTGGGCAGTCCGGCGCGCGCCAAGATATCGCGTATCCGGACTTTGCTCGCGGCGTCGATCAAGCCGATGCGAAGCGAGAAATCGGCGGCGATCAGCATCCCCATGCCGACCGCCTCGCCGTGCAGAAAGGTGTCATAGCCGGTCGCCGCCTCGATGGCGTGTCCGAAGGTATGGCCGAAGTTCAAGATCGCCCTCAAGCTCTGTTCGCGCTCATCTTTCGCGACCACGGTGGCCTTGATTTCGCAGGATCTCGCAATGGCATAAGTCAGCGCTTCAGGATCGCGTGCGAGGAGGGCGGCCATGTTGTGGTCCAGCCAATCGAACAGCAGCGGATCCCATACGCAGCCATACTTGATCACCTCGGCGAGCCCGGCGCGCAGCTCCCGCTCCGGCAGCGTGGCGAGCGTGTCCGTGTCGGCGACCACCGCCAGCGGTTGATGAAAGGCGCCGATCAGGTTCTTGCCGCCCGTATGATTCACACCGGTCTTGCCGCCGACGGACGAGTCGACCTGGGCGAGCAGGGTGGTCGGAATCTGCACGTAGCCGATGCCACGCTGATAGCTGGCCGCGACGAAGCCCGCAATGTCGCCGACCACTCCGCCTCCCAAGGCCAGCACGATGGCATCGCGATTCATTTTTTGCGCCACCAAGGCATCGAAAACCCAGGCGGCGGTTTGCAGAGTCTTGTGCTGTTCGCCGTCCGGCAGTATGCACTCGGCCGTCCGGTGGCTCGGCAAACTCTCGAGCAATGTCGAGAGGTACAGGCTAGCCACGGTGGTGTTGGTCACGATCATCAAATCGCGGCCGAGGACCTGGCCATTCAGCCACGCGCCATTCGCCAGCAATCCAGGTCCGATCTCGATGGGATAGCGGGAATGTCCAACGTCTACCTGAAGCGTTTGCACGGTATTGATTATACGGGCCTTTTGAAGCATTGCGCGGCGCGAAAATGCTGCAGGATTTCCTCCGCGACCAGCTGTACTCGCCGGCCGTCGGTGGAAACGGTGAAATCGGCGATCTCGGCGTACAAGATCGCCCGCCGCTGCATCAATTCCTTGAGCTTTTCCTCGGGGTCGGTGTCGTTCAGCAGCGGCCGGTGCTTGCCGTGACGAGTACGCTCGAGCTGCTGTTCGATCGACGTCGACAGATACACCACGACGCCTCGCTCGGCGAGCGCGCGGCGGTTATCGGCATGGATCACGGCGCCGCCGCCGGTGGCGAGCACGATCGACTCCATCTGCGTCAGGCGCAGGATGGACTCGCGCTCGCGTACCCGAAAACCTGCCTCGCCCTCTTTTTCGAAGATAAAGGCGATGTCGACGCCGGTTTTCGCCTCGATATCGGCATCGCTATCGTGGAAAGTGAAGCGCAGCAGGCGTGCCAGATAGCGGCCCACGGCGGTCTTGCCTGAACCCATGGGTCCGATGAGGAATACGTTCCCGGTGGCGAGCATGCGTATATTTTACGAGGAAACCGCCCGAAGGCGGTTTCACTCGATCGAGTCCTCAACACCCTTGCGACCGACGATTCGATCGGGATCCATTCGATCAGGACAGGTTCGCTCAGTACAGGTTCGAGCCCTCGCGCAGGATCTTCGGCGTGATGAAGATCAACAGCTCGGTCTTGTTGTTGATGTCCGTCGTGCTCTTGAACAAGTTGCCCAAAATGGGGATGTCGGCCAGGAACGGCACCTTGTTGGCGGATTTCGTCTTGGTGGTATCGAGAATGCCGCCGAGCACCACGGTCTGGCCGTCGTTGACCAGCACCTGGGTGATGATCTGGCGCGTGTCGATCGACGGTACGCTGCCACCCGTAGCGCTGGTCACCTGCTGGCCGACCGAGTCGTCCGAGACATCGAGGTCCAGAATCACGCGGTTGTCGGGTGTGATCAACGGCGTCGCCTTGAGCGACAGCACGGCGTTCTTGAATTGCGTCGTGGTGGCGCCGCTCGACGCCGACTCCTGATACGGAATCTCCACACCCTGCATGATGGTGGCTTGCTTCTGGTTGGCGGTGATCACCCGGGGCGAGGAGATGGTTTCGCTCTTGCCCTCGTTCTGCGCCGCGGATAGCTCGAGATCCACGACGTAGCTGCCCCCCAATAGCGAAATGCCGATGCTGCCGTTGGTGTTCGCCGCGGGCAGATTCACCTGGTAGCGGTTGTCGAGCGTGGGGATCGTCACCGGAGTCACCTTGCCGGTGGTCGTCAAATTCGTGATCGCCGATTGCGTCATGGTGTCGGCGCCGGTACCGTTGCCCGTGATCGACAGCAGGCCGTTGCTGCCGCTCTTCTGCGCACTGGTCACGCCGAAACGGGCGCCCAGATCGCGCTCGAAGGTATCGCTCACGATCACGATGCGCGCCTCGATCAGCACCTGCTTGACGGGCACGTCGAGCACTTGCACCAGGCGGCGGATATCCGCCAGTTTGTCCGACGTGTCCTGCACCAGCAACGTGTTGGTGCGCTCATCGACGGACAGGCTGCCGCGCGCCGACAGCATGGAATCCTTCGCATTCGTCGTCTTGATCAGCTTGGCGAGATCCGACACCTTGGCGTAGTTCACCTGCATGAACTCGGTGTGAGTCGGCGACAGTTCCTGCACCTCTTTATGCGCCGCGAGTTCCGCTTTCTCGCGCGACGCCAGCTCTTCGGTCGGCCCGATGATGATCACGTTGTCCTGGCGGCGCTTGTCGAGACCCTTGGTGCGCAGCACGATATCGAGGGCCTGATCCCATGGCACGTTCTGCAGCCGCAAGGTCAGATTACCGGTCACCGAATCGCTGACCACGATGTTCTGGCCGCTGGTGTCGGCCAGCAGCTGCAATACCGAGCGCACGTCGATATCCTGGAAATTCAAGGTCAGACGCTCGCCGGTGTATTCCTTCTTCTCGTCGGCGGCCGCGCGCTTCACCGAGGGTTTGATCTCGATGGTGTACTGGTTGTCGGATTGGTACGCGAGCTGTTCGAAGTCGCCCTGCGCACTGATCACCAGGCGCGAGCTACCCTCGACCCGGACCGCATCGACGGTCTGCACCGGCGTCGCGAAGTCCATCACGTCGTAGCGGCGCATCAGATTTTTCGGCATCAAAGTACCGGCGAAGTCGACCACCACCTGATTGCCTTCCTGACGCACATTGACCGGCGTGCGCGGATCGGTGAGCTGCACGATCACGCGGCCGGTGCCGTCGGCGCCGCGCCTGAAGTCGATGGTTCGGATCGCGCGTTCGGTCGCGGCGGTGCCGGCGGAACCGGTGCCGGGGCGTGCCATCGCGGCTGTCTTGCTCGCCGCATCGCCCGGCTGACTGCCGAGAGTGACGATGATGGTGTTGCCGTCGACCTTGGTGGTATAGGGCATCAACGAATCGACGTTGACGACGAGGCGGGTTCGCCCATTGGCCTCGGCGGCAAGCACCGTGTCGACGCCGCCGGAGCGCACGTCGAAGCGGCGGGACGCGAGCGCAATCGTCGTGTTCGGCAGGTCGAAGGCGATTCGGGCCGGCTTGTCGATGGTGAACGGCTGCGGCTCCGGAGCCGGTCCGCTCATATGCAACTTGAGCTGCACCTGTTGACCCGACAAGGTCTGGACGTCGATCGACTCCAGCTTGTTCGGATCCTCGGCTCGCGCCGTGATGCTGAACGCGGCCAACGCCAGCAGCGCCATTGCGCCGATGCTGGCCGTTCTCAGGGCCGTTCGTTTCCCATTTCTCATCATCGCCATCTGCATTCTCCCTTTAGCCTCAGTCGGTCAACGCCAACGAGGCCGGTCGCTCGATATAGCCGCCGAGACCGTCCGGAACGATCTCGACGAGACTAATTCTTCCGCCTGTGATTTCCGTCACCTTGCCGTCGTTCTGTCCCAGATAATTGCCGGGCTGAACCTTGTGCACCAGACCATCTTTGGATTGCACCAGTCCGTAAAAGCTGTTGCCCACCTTGAAGGTGCCCACCATCTTCAGGGTGTCGAGCGAGAAACCTTCGAGGAACTCGCGATTGCGCCGCGAGTTCGGCCGCAGCGACGCGGGGCCGCCCGCGCCGGCGGGGCCCACCGGCTGGAAGGGCGAGCGCAACTTGCCGGCGCTGTACACATAGGTTTCGTAAGGCTTGACCTCCGGCAGCGCCTGGATGCGTCCGCCGGGCTTTTTCTTGGTTTCTTCGATCCACTTCTGCAGATCCGATTGGCCGCCGGAGCAGCCGGCGAGGCCGCCACCCAAAACCATGGCCAATAAACCGGCCAATGACACCGTGCCGATGACGGCTGCGTTGCGCGGGGTGCTCACGTCGCGCCTCCTGGTTTTTTCTTCGCCGCTTGGCCGCCTTCATCCTCGATGTAGCGATAGGTCTTGGCGGTGACGTCCATGGTCAAATTGTCGTAGTCTTTGCCGGCGTTCACCGGCGTGATCTGGATGTCGTGCAGCGTGACGATTCGCGGCAGCGCGGCTATACCGCTCACGAAATTGCCGAAATCATGATAGCTGCCGACCAGCTTGATGTGGATCGGCAGTTCGGCGTAGAAGCCGTTGCCCTTTTCGCTGCCCGGCTGGAAGAGCTTTTCCTGCAATCCGGCGGCGAGGCCGGTTTGCGAAATGTCGACCAGCAGATTCGGCACTTCGGTCTTGCCCGGCAATTGCCGCAGCATCGCCCCGAAGCTGCGCTCCATCTCCCCGAGTTGCGCCTTGTAGGCGTCGAGATTCGCGGCACGCTGCTGTTTGTTCTCGAACTGGGCGCGCAGATCGAGCTCGTCGGCTTCGGCCTTTTGCAAGATGGGGCGGTCGTCGTTCCAGACGAACATATACCAGGCGAACGCCGTGACCACGACGAATATCAGCGCGATGAAAAAACCGCGCACCGGCAACGGCCAGCGGCCGACGTCGCGAGGATCCAGAGTCCGGAGTTGATCGAGAAAATTCATTTCGCCGCAACCTTCTTGACCGTGGTTTCACCACCGTTTTCGAGATCCACGCCGACCGTATCGGTGAACAGCGTGAAGCTCGAGCCGCCGGTCGGTGAATTCGCGGCGGACTCGACCACTTGCAGCACCGGGTTGTCCATCCAGGTCGACGCATCGATGTTGCGCATGAACGTCGACACGCGGGTACTCGATTGCGCGACCCCGTGGATCTCGAGTTTGTTGCCGGTCTGCTTGATCGAAGTCAGATAAATGCCGTCAGGCACGGTTTTCACCAGTTCGTCGAACAAGTGAACGATCTCGGGCCGTTTACGCTGCAGCCGCTCGATGATTTCCATGCGCGCGACCAGCCGTTGTTTGCGGTTCTCGAGATCCTGGATGTCGGCGATCTGCGCGTCGAGCTTGACGATCTCCTTCTTGAGCAAGTTGTTCTTCTCGTTCTGGGCATCCGTCCAGCCGGCGTACAGCAGCTTGCCGCCGAGCACGAAAATGGCGGCGGCGAACACCGCGCCGCCCGCGGCGACCATGAACTCGCGACGCCGGACTTTGCGTTCTTGTTCGCGCCAGGGAAGTAGATTGATACGCGGCATGGCAGCTCTTTAGTCGAAGCTTCGCAGCGCGAGGCCGCAGGCTGTGAGTAACGCAGTCGCATCGCGCGCCACGGCTTGCGCCTTGGCCTTGGATGAAACCTTCATGTTGCCGAGCGGATCCCCTTTCTCCGCCGGGACGCCGACTCGGCTCGAGATCACGTCCGCAACGCCGGGAATGTTGGCGCAACCGCCGCAAATCAATATTTGATCGGGCTGCGAACGGCCGCTGCCGGAGGCCAGATAGAACTGCAGCGAACGGCTGACTTGCTGTGTCATATCGTCGATGAAGGGATCGAGGACTTCGGGCTGATAGTTGCTGGGCAATCCGCCCTCCTTCTTGGCGCGGCCCGCCTCTTCCATGGACAAGCCATAGGTTCGCATGATTTCTTCGGTCAGTTGCTGGCCGCCGAAGGCGAAGTCGCGCGTATAGATGACGCGCATGTCGCGCAGCACGCTGAAAGTGGTGCTGCTGGCGCCGAAATCCACCACCGCGACCGTGCGGTCGAGCCCGCCGTCCGGCATCTGGTGACGCATCAAGGCGCAGGCGTTTTCCAGCGCGAAGGCTTCGACGTCGACCAGGTGAGCGGTGAGGCCAGAGGCCTGCACGGCGGCCTGGCGCTGTTCCACGTTCTCGGTGCGCGTCGCGACCAAGAGCACGTCCAGCATTTCCGGATCCTTCTCCGACGGACCCACGACCTGATAGTCGTAGCTGACCTCTTCCATGGGAAACGGAATGTACTGGTCGGCCTGCATCTCCACCTGGCCTTCGAGTTCGTTCTCGCCGAGGTTCTTCGGCATCTGAATCACCTTCGTGATTGCCGCATCGCCGCTGATGGCGATGGCGGCGAGACGGCTCTTGGCGCCGGAGCGCTTCACCGCGCGCCGGATCGCCTCCCCGACCGCCTCCGCGTCCACGATGGCCTTCTCGTTGATGGCGTTGTGCGGCGTGGGTTCCGCCGCATACGACTCGACGCGATACTGGCCACCCGACATGGTGAGCTCGATCAGCTTCACCGATGAAGTGGTTATGTCAAGTCCCAAAAGCGGACGATATCTTTTGCCAAACGACCACACAGCGTTTTTTCCTTTTTCGCTCAGTACCTTGGAGGTCGAAACCGGTGCACGAGACTACTTAGCCCCGGCAAACTTAGCAAGAAACTGTTAAATAGAACGTGAAGCTACTCACGGTAATCACGCCCTGGGGCGCGAGGCCGCACAAAGTGGGACGCACAGCAAATTCGGCGCAAATTTGTCGGCCGCAGCTCGAAAAGGCGTGCTCATTCAGGCGTCGAGTCATCCGTTCAGACCTCTTCGCCCATACTCTCGTGAGGCGATTGGTTGATTATGGTCTGGCAACCCCGCTGTCCCGCCGGGCGTTTTGCCCATGAAGGACCGGTGGCTTTGCGTCCCCATCTTTCGATGAGTATGCCCTGCTAACCAGCGGTAATATGCATCCGCAATATCGCCGGGGCAACAAGTTAGAACGGTTTTCTGTGATCAAACGTTACCTAGTTCTCATCTCGCGAATTTGCATCGTTCTGGTTGCGGCGATCGCGCTGCTCGCGTTCGCCAATGTCTGTGCTTATGTCTATTTGCGGCCGGCGCTGCCGGACGTGGACTCGCTGCGTGACGTGCAGCTGCAGGTGCCGCTCAGGGTGTACACCCGGGACGGCAAATTGATCGCCTCCATCGGCGAGCAGCGCCGGATCCCGGTGCGCTACGACCAGATCCCCAAAAAGTTGATCCAGGCATTTCTCGCCACCGAGGACGACCGCTTCTTCCGGCACCACGGCGTCGATTGGGAGGGAATCCTGCGCGCGGCGGTTGCCAATGCGCGCGCCGGCGGGATCCGCCAAGGGGCGAGCACCATCACCATGCAGGTGGCGCGGGACATGTTCTTGAGCCCGCGGCGCGACATGAAGCGCAAGATGAGCGAGATCTACATCTCCCTGCTGATGGAGTCCGAATTCACCAAGGAGGAGATATTCTCGTTGTACGTCAACAAGATATTCCTGGGACAGCGCGCCTACGGCGTTGGCGCCGCGGCTGAGGTGTATTTCGGCAAGAGTTTGGATCAATTGACCGTGGCTGAGATGGCCACCCTGGCCGGGATTCCGACCGCCCCCTCCGTGGTCAATCCCGTGGCGAGCGCGGAAGCCGCGAAGGTGCGCCGCGCGCATGTGCTCGGGAGGATGCTCGAACTCAATTACATCACCCAAGCGGAATACGATACCGCCAAGAACAGCCCGATGGAGTCGCGCCTGCACGGCGCGTCCATCGAAGTCGATGCGCCCTATGTCGCGGAAATGGTGCGCAACGACATGCAGAGCAAGTACGGCGACGGGGTGTACACCGCCGGCTACAAGGTATTCACGACGATCGAGTCGCGCCTGGAGTCGGCCGCCACCGTGGCGCTGCGCACCGGACTCTTGGAGTACGACCGGCGCCATGGTTATCGCGGCGCGACCGCCAAGGTGGATGTATCGAAACTCGCGACGCCGGCGGCGTTCGACGCCGAGCTCGAGGAATTCCCGATCATCGGCGGCTTGAAGCCCGCCATCGTGCAAAAGGTCGAGGCGAAGAGCGCGAAGATCTATGTCAGGGATCTCGGGGTGGTGAATCTGCCCTGGGAAAAGCTCTCCTGGGCGCGGCGCGAGTTGCCGGATGAGAAAGTGGACCGCTCGCCGACCTCGGCCGGCGAGATCTTGAGCGTCGGCGATGTGATCTATACCGTCGGGTCGACGGCCGACGCGCTGCTGTTCGTGCAAGTGCCGGAGGCGCAGAGCGCCCTGGTGTCGGTGGACCCGCGCGACGGCGCGGTGGTGGCGCTGGTCGGCGGCTTCGATTACTTTCAAAGCAAGTTCAATCGCGTGACCCAGGCCAAGCGCCAACCGGGTTCGGGCTTCAAGCCGTTCGTGTACGCGGCCGCTTTCGACAAGGGTTTCACTCCCGCGAGCGTGGTGTTGGACGCGCCGGTGGTGATCGACGAGGCGGGCATGGAGCAGGCCTGGCGGCCGAAGGACAACGAGGGCAAGTTCGACGGCCCGATGCGGCTGCGTGAGGCGCTGGTGCACTCGCGAAACCTGGTCTCGGTGCGCTTGATGCGCGCCATCGGCGGCGATTACACCTGGAATTACGTCACCCGCTTCGGCTTCGACAAGTCCCAGCTGCCGAATGACCTCACTCTCGCGCTCGGCACGGCGGAACTCACTCCACTGCAGATGGCCGTCGGGTATGCCACGTTTGCCAACGGCGGCTACCGGGTCACCCCTTACTATGTCGACCGGGTCGAGGATGCCGGCGGCAAAGTGCTCGAGCAGGCTACCCCCGCGATCGCGTGCTACGACTGCGATCATCCTTCGGATCCGGCGCTGCCGAAGCCCGCGGCGACGGCCTCGGTCCGCGCGGCGCAGCTCGACACGGCGCCGCACGATGGCAAGACGATGATTCCGGCCAAGAACCTGGCGCCGCAGATCATCCGGCCGCAGGTCGCGTATTTGCTCGCCGACATGATGAAGGACGTCATCAAGCGCGGCACGGGGGTGCGCGCCCGCTCGCTCAACCGTGACGATATCGCGGGCAAGACCGGCACCACCAACGACCACCACGACGCCTGGTTCAACGGCTTCAACGGCGATCTGGTCACCACGGTGTGGACCGGCTTCGACCAGGACCGCTCGCTCGGCGACGGCGAAGAAGGCGGCCATGTATCGGTGCCCATTTGGACCTACTTCATGCACGAGGCGCTCGCCGGCGTCCCGCGTCACGCAGTGCCCGTGCCCGATGGCATCGTCACCGTGCGCATCTCGCCCGATACCGGCCTGCTCGCCAGTGCCGACGATCCGAATGGCATCATGGAGAAATTCATCGAGGGCAACTTGCCCAAGTCCGAAGCCTACGAAGGGCCGAATCAGTCGACCCCGATGAACGATGGCGATAAACCCCTGTTCTGATGAGCGGCCCCCTGCTCTGATGTGCCGCCCCCCTGTTCTGATGGCCCGCCAAGACGGTGGTAAACGGTTACTCTAGCCCCTAACATGCCCAAGAAATTTTCGCAGCGTGCCGAGGATTTGCGCCGCGCTCTCGCCCAGGAGGCGGCGCGCATCATGGCTGAACACGGGATCGAGGATTTCCTGCAGGCGAAGCGCAAAGCCGCGGACCGCCTCGGCGTCAACGATGTCGCCGTGCTGCCCAAGAACGTCGAAATCGAAGCGGCGCTGCGCGAGCACCAACGCCTGTTCGGCCGCGAATCTCACGACCACACGCTCAAAGAACAGCGCCGCATCGCCCTGCACACCATGCGCCTGTTGGCGGAATTCCAGCCACGGCTGGTGGGCTCGGTACTCACCGGCACCGCCACCAATTACAGCGACATCAACCTGCATCTGTTCGCGGATCGCTCCGAGACGGTCGCCATTCACCTGCTCGACATGGGCGTGCCGCACCAATTCTACGAGCGGCGCGTCAAGATGGATGCTGAACGCATCGTCAACTATCCCGCCTTGCGCTTCGACGCCGAGGGCCGCACGGTCGATGCGACCGTGTTTCCGATCGACGGCATCCGCCAATCGCCGTACTCGCCGGTCGACGGCCGGCCCATGAAGCGCGCCGACGCGCGCGAGGTCTCGGAACTAGTCGACGCCAACTGATCACCGGTCGGACCCGCCGTGCCCGGCACCGCGCGGGCCTCCAGCGCACCGCGCATTCCACGTTGGCCGAGCGCAACAGCCGAGCGCGACGAATGGGCCGCCCAGAGGGTTTACCGCACGTCGCGGCGTTTAGCGGCGGTTAATACTGTTGAACGACCGTTAACCGCCGTATTAAGCTATTACCTCGAATCGGCTCCCGCCAGGCAAAACGCTCGAGCGCAACGGACGCCGAACCATAACAAGATCGCCGATATGGATGTGGGGAAAAGGCAACATAAACAAGAATGGGGTGCGGGATGCTTGCGGACACTATTAAACGATGCTGGGTGCCTATCGCGGTAGCGGGCCAGTTGATGTGGCCCGCCATGACCAGGGCGGAGACGGCGGCGGCGGATACGGATACGGCCGCGAGCGGCGGCCTGGAGGAAATCGTCGTCACGGCACAGCGCCGCGAGCAGCGGCTGCAGGATGTGCCGATGAGCATCACCACCTTCAGCCAGGAGCAGATCGACCAGCAAGGACTACGCAGCATCGATGACCTGACCCGCTTGAGTCCCGGCATCACTTTCTTGCGCAACGGCATGAGCGCCAGCGGCAATTACAACGACGAGGATTCCGACATCTCGATCCGCGGCATCGATTCGACCGCGGGCGCCTCCACCACCGGCATCTACATCGATGACACGCCCATCCAGACGCGGCACCTGCAGTTCGGCACGGTGAACCCCTACCCGGCGCTGTTCGACCTGGAGCGCGTCGAAGTGCTCCAAGGCCCTCAGGGGACGCTGTTCGGCGCGGGCTCCGAGGGCGGCACTCTGCGCTTCATCACACCCGAGCCCAGCCTCAGCGCATACCAGGTGTACGCCCGGGCTGAAGGCGCGCAGATCGACGGCGGCGGCCAGAACTATAACGCCGGTCTCGCGGTCGGCGGCCCCATCATCGACGGTGTGCTCGGCTTTCGATTCAGCGTTTCCTACGAGGAAGAAGGGGGCTGGGTGAATCGGGTCAATTACACGGCTCCCCCCGCAACTCTCGCGGCCAACGGTTATGCGCTGCTCTATTCGGGTCCGGCAATTCTGGGCGCCACCACCGAAAGTAACTCGAATTGGCATGACACCCAGACCGCTCGACTGGCGTTCAAATGGGCGCCCTCGGACGATCTGACCGTCTCGCCGTCGGCCTACGTGCAAACCCTGCACTACAACGATACGGGCGCGTACTGGATCTCGCTGTCGAACCCGGCCGACAATGAATACAACAACGGCAACGCACAGCGGAACCCGAGCACCGATCCGTGGTACTTGGGTGCGGTCAAAGTCGATTGGAATTCGCCGTTCGCGCGCGTGGTCTCCAACACCTCGTATTTCTCGCGTGACCAGCATTCGGTGTCGGACTACACCCAGTGGCTCAATACCGTGTTCTTCGGCAATCAATTTCCGCCGGCGAGCGACAACGCGACGGCGTACTTCCAGGACCGCCAGGACAATTTCACCGAGGAGGTGCGCGCCAGTTCGCTCGACCCGAAGGCGCGGCTGACTTGGAACGCCGGCCTGTTCTATTCCCACGCGCACGAAAACACCACCGAAGTGATCGTCGCTCCGGGCTTTGCCCCCGGCCTCGGGCTGCCGCAGCCGCCCGGCGCGGTCATCTACAACCAGCCGCAATTCAGCATCGTCGACAAGCAGATTGCGGTCTTCGGCGAGGTCAATTTCAAATTCACGGATACCGTGAATTTCACGGCGGGCGTGCGCGCTTCGAAGGTCGACTACATCGGCGATGCGGTGGAGAGCGGCGATCTGATCGGGCTCCAGGTGAACGGCAGCAACTCGGGCAGCGACAAGCCGATCACCCCGCGCTTCGTACTGAATTATCAACCTGACACCGAGAGCCTGTATTACGCGAGTGCGGCGAAGGGCTTCCGGCCGGGCGGCGTCAACACGGAGCTGCCGACGGCGTGTACGGCGGATCTTCCCGGCAAGATTCCGAGTACCTTCAGCTCCGATTCGCTGTGGCAGTACGAACTCGGCACCAAGCAAACGCTGCTCGAGCATCGCCTGCAGGTCAATGCCTCCGTGTACTACTTGCAGTGGAAGAACATCCAGCAGTTCGTGTATTTGACCTGCGGCTTGGGCTTCGTGCCCAATCTCGGCGAGGTCACCGGCAAAGGTGGGGACATCGCGGTGAACTGGCGGGCGACCGACGACCTGACGGTCGGGATCAACGGCGCTTACACGGATTCGTATTACAACGGCACCGTCACCTTGGCGAGCGCGGGTGAATCGATCAACCTCGTGACCGAGGGCGATCACTTGCCCGCATCGCCGTGGAATATCTCGGCGAACGCGGAATATGTTTTCAACGAGGTCGACCGGAAGCCTTACCTGCGCCTCGACTATCAGTACGCGACCGCGCAGCGCAGCGCGATCCCCTACCTGGACTCGAATAACGCTCCGAACACCGATACCACGCTGCCGGGATTGCCGGACATACGGGTGCTCTCGGTGCGCGGCGGCGTGCGGTTCGGCGGCGTCGACCTGTCGCTGTTCGCCCAGAACGCCCTCAACTATCACACGCCGCTGTTCGTCACGCGCGATCTCGGCACGACGGCGATCAACGGCTACGCGGGCAGCAATTTCGACACCAATTACTTCGCGCGCGGCTATCAGCCGCGGAGCTACGGAGTGACGGCAACCTATCGATATTGATGAGAACGGCCGGCATGGAGGCCGGCCGTGATTGCGCCCGCGTGCAGCCGGTCACTTCGCCGGCTTGTCCTGCCAGACCGTCATCATGTTCGGCGAGCCCTGGGCGCGAACGCCGTTGTCGGTCAAAATGTCGTCGGTGGCCGCGAGGATCGCGGGGCGCGAGAACACCAGCGCCTCGCCGCCCCGTTGATCGAATTCGAAATTGACGAAGGGATCCTTGAGGTCGCGCAGCACCGCCACCAAATGCGCCAGGCTGCGGATGCGCGTGCCGTTGACCGAATAGACCACCGACCCCGCGGGATTCGAATAGCCGACGGCGAGCTTGTGCGGGAAGAACGGTGACGAGACAACCACGATCTCTTCGAGGTCCGGACTCGGCGCATCGAAGGCGCGCGTCACGAGCGGGCTCTTGACCGCGCCCAGGAGGCGCAGCAGCCCGGCGTTGTTTTCGAAGCTGGCCACGAATTGCCAGGTTGCCGTGGAAAACACCAAGGGCCCGTAGATGAAATACGACGGGTAGGCGCCGTGCAAATCGGTGATGAGCGTCGGATGCTGCGTGGAGACGGGCAGCTCGACCTTCACGGTCTTGCCCGCCCGGACGACGGTGAGCGGCAGCTTGTCGTCGACGGCGAGCTTTTGGATCAGATAGCCGAAGCTCACCCGAAGGTCCCGATCGAGCTTGATCATGCCCTGATTGTCGATGGGGGTATCGCCGATATGGGTGATCACGTCCCATTCCTTGAGAGGGTATGCGGCATCCGTCTTCTCGGGACGATGGACCACCATGCCCTCGACGCTCTTATCCAACTTGAGGAAGTCGCGCAGCGCCGGGTTCTCAAGGGTTTGCAGGTCATCGTACATGGCCGGCTTGCCGTCATAGTGCCCGTCCGCGATGTCCTTCAAGAATAATTCGACCTCTTCGTTCGGGATTATGTAGCCGATGTTCTGGGTGTCGCCGCCCGCCTTGCTGAACGCCAAGCCGATCATCTTGTCGCCGGCGATCGCCGGACCGCCGCTGTTGCCGGGATTGATCGCGGCGTCGACCTGGATGCGCAGTCCCGAGACCGGGTAGTTGTAGGACACGAACTCGATCCGCGACACGATGCCCTTGGTGATGGAGAGCGAATTGCCGCCGGTGGGAAACCCGTAGGCCAGCACCGCGTCCTTGATCTGCGGCAGCTTACCCGCCCGCGCGACCGCCGGATGAGTGTCGAAGAACGTCGCATCGTCGAGCTGCAGCACCGCCAAGTCGATCCCCGGTGCGATGGCCACGACGGTGGCCGATACCTTGTCGCCGGCCGCGTTCGCCTGTATCTGCACCTGGCTGGCGTAGAGCACCACATGGGCGTTGGTGAGGATGCGCTTGCCTTCAATTACCACGCCCGAGCCCGTCACCTCGCTCGGCGCCTGCTTGGTCCACGGTTTGAAGGGATCCGGGTAGCGCATGGTGGCGAACACCTTCACCACGGAATTCTCGATGGACGGCGACCGGTCGGCGTCCTCCGCGTGCGCCGCGGCGCCTGCGGCCTTAGCCATCCCTGTGTGAATGCCGCCGAGCAGGCAGAGGCTCAACATTGCAAGCCGAGTGAATCGTGTCATGTGATTTGGCCCTGTGTCTTATCTTCCGTTAACCGTGAATGCGAGCAGGGCGTTGCCGGAGTTGACATAGACCGTGCCGTTGACGATCGTCGCGCCGCCGTGGTCCAAAGATCCGCCGCCCGCCCTGATTCCGTTCTGGGTCGGCCAGTTCTTGGCCGTATCGAAGTCCCAAAGGATTTTGCCGTCGATGGTCGAATAGGCCCGCAAATGACCATCCATCGACCCCGAGAAGGCGATACCGGGAATGACGGTGACCGCCTGCGCTTGCGCATGTGAGCAATTGGCGGCCCCCCAGTCGCAGACCGGCTCCGGCGCGGTCGTATGCCAGCGCGCGATGCCGGTCTTGAGGTCCAGCGCGGTGAGGCTGCCGGACTGCACCGCCGGCTGGGCCAGCAGGCCGGAGATGGCGACATAGAGACTGTGGTGGTCCGCGGCCGTGCCCCAGGCAACCCCTCCCGCTTCGCCTGGGCCGACCGCGCCGAAAGGACTCCCCGTGGCTGCCGGCGGCGGCGCGGAACCCGGGCCGCCGACCCGGGTCTGCCACAGAATATCGCCACCATGGTCCGGATCGAGTCCGTAGATGTCGCCGGACTTCTGCGCGGCCAAAAGGATTTCAATGCCGTTCGCCAGAGTCCGCAACACGGGGGAACTCGAAAAGCCTGCGGCCGCCGCCGCATCGGTCCGGGCCAGTTGTTTGACCCAGCGCAGCTTGCCGTCGATCAGATCGAAGGCCACCACGGCGGTGGTCAGCGCCGAATCCACTGCGCCGGCCGCGCGGCCGGTCGCGACGTAGAGGACGCCGCGCTTGATGTCGATGGTCGGCGCGGAGGATATCGCCGCGCCGGCGGGACCGAACTCTTGAACGCCGGCTTTGTTCTTGAGCCTCGGCGCCGGCGCCTCGAGCACGGTATAACTCTTCCACAGCGTTCTGCCGCTAGCGATATCGAGCGCGGCCACGCTGCCGCGAAAGGTGCAGCAAACATAGTTGGAGTTCGTGGCGGCCACGGTTTCCTCGGTCGAGGAGACGGCGACGTAGAGCCGATCGGTCGACAGCGTGGGCGCGCCCACGATGCGCGCCAGCGGGTGCGTATCGACCTGGGTCTTCCAGAGCAGGGTGCCTTTCTGTGCGTCGAGCGCGTAAACGGCACCGGTGTCGTCGCCGAAGAACGCCGCGCTCGGTGCCTTGATGATGTCGAGGTGCGCCAAGGTGCGCTTGATCTTGCGCGGCATCGCGGCGATTCGCGCACGGGCCAGTTCACCGATGGTGATCGCGGTGCGGCTGGCCGCGGCGGCGTCGTAGGTCCAATAGGTGCAGCCGGTCTTCGCATCGAGCGAATAGATGCGCCCGGCGGCGCCTGCAACGAACACTCGTCCGTCGACGATGGTGGGCTGACCGAATTCCATGCCTCGCTGATAGCCATAGGCCCATTTCAGCGCCAGCTTGGCGACATCGGCGGCACGCAGCGCCGGCTCTGGTTGATAACGGGTGTTGTCGACATCGCGTCCCCAGCCATTCCATTGCGCCGTGCCGAGCGCGACGGCGCCCGCGCTGGTTTCGCAGAGATTTTGTTCCGGAGGCATCGACTTCTCCGGCAACTGGGGAGCGGCGGGCGCGGGCATGGCGGGCACTTGACCCGGCGGCTCGACTCCCTCGGCTGCGCCGTAAGCGGCGGCCGCGAACCCCCCGCAACAGAGCACTGCGAATACGCACATCGGGGCGTGGGCTTGCGCCGGCATCGATCAGCGCTTTTCTATGGGCAGGTAATCTCGCTGGGTGGGCCCGGTGTAGAGCTGGCGCGGCCGGCCGATTTTCATCTGCGGATCCGAGACCATTTCCTGCCAGTGGGCGACCCAGCCGGCGGTACGTGCGATCGCAAACATGACGGTGAACATCGAGCGCGGAATGCCGAGAGCGCTATAGATGATGCCGGAGTAGAAATCGACATTCGGGTACAGCTTGCGCGAAACGAAGTAGTCGTCCTTGAGGGCGATTTCCTCAAGTTTCAGCGACAGCTCGAACAGCGGATTGTCGGATTTGCCGAGCTTCTCGAGCACTCGGTAGCACATCCCGCGGATGATCTTGGCGCGCGGATCGAAGTTCTTATAGACCCGATGGCCGAACCCCATCAAGCGCACGTGATCGTTCTTATCCTTGACGCGCGCGAGGAACTTTTCGATGTTGGCGACCGATCCGATCCCGTCCAGCATGTCGAGCACCGCTTCATTGGCGCCGCCGTGCGCGGGCCCCCAGAGCGCGGACACGCCCGCCGAAATGGCGGCGTAGGGATTCGCCCCGGTGCTGCCGGCCAGGCGCACCGTCGAGGTGCTCGCGTTTTGTTCGTGATCGGCGTGCAGGATGAACAACAAATCCAAGGCTTCGGCCGCGACCGGATCGATGGCGTACGGTTCGCACGGCACCGCGAAGAACATATTGAGCATGTTCGCGCAATAGCGCAGGTCGTTGCGCGGATAGATGAACGGCTGGCCGAGGGTGTGCTTGTACGCCGCGGCCGCGATGGTCGGCAGTTTCGCGATGATGCGGTGTGAGAAAATTTCGCGGTGCCGCGGATCTTCGATGTCGGTGGTATCGTGATAGAAGGCGGCCATGGAGGCAACCACCGCCGAGACCATGGCCATGGGGTGTGCGTCGTGGTGAAAGCCCTGAAAAAAGCGCAGCAGCGATTCGTTGACCATGGTGTGCCGCATGATCGAATTCTGAAAGGCGTCGAGCTGGGTTTTCGTCGGCAACGCGCCGCTGATGAGCAGATCGGCCACCTCGAGGAAGCTCGATTGTTCCGCCAATTGCTCGACCGGGTAGCCGCGATAGAGCAGCATACCGGCGTCGCCGTCTATATAAGTGATTTTGCTTTCGGTGCTGGCCGTGGCCATGAAGCCGGGGTCGAAGGTGAACACCCCCTGTTCCTTGGTCAGGTTCGAGATGTTGAGTACCGCGGGTCCGATCGTTCCCGAGATGGCCTCAAACGTGCTCGTCGTGTCGGTGGCGAGATTCTTCAGTTCGTATTTCGTGCTCATGCGCTTTTCCGACCGAGGATGTTGCTAAGTGCGTTTATGACCCAGCCAGCCTTGCACGGTCCTACATCGGAATCAAGCGAACACGGCCCAACCGTGCCTCGTGGGCGGCAGTACCAGGCAGCGTACGAGGGTCCGAGCCCCTGGGCGCGCGGGGAAGACTCTCGCGTTGAGACAGCTTCCTATGTTTAGTGACATAGGCGCCATGCCTCAATGACACCGGCGCCATGCTCCGTGAGACGGGTCGCTATGCCTTCGCGGCTACCGCGTACTTCTTGCGGAACTTATCGACGCGACCGCCGGTGTCCACGATTTTCTGCTTGCCGGTATAGAACGGATGGCAATTGGAGCAAACCTCGACCTGTAAATCTTGGCCGATGGTCGAGCGAGTCTCGAACTGGTTACCGCAGGTGCAAGTCACCGCGATGACTTTATATTCAGGATGGATGCCGGCTTTCATGGGAACCTCGCGTCGTCGGTGGCGGCAGAATCGATGAGCCCTCGAGAGATGCACATCGCCACGCCAAGTATGCCGAGGTTGGCGGCGCATCCTGTGACTGGAAATCGCCGCAACGTTCGGCCGAACATACTAGCCTAGAATCACGTTTTGGCGCAATCAGTGCCACATAACCCCTTGTGCGACAAAAGCTTCCAAGTTTTCCACAATAACTGTGGATAAGTCTGTGGACGGACTCGAAGTCCGCTAACGCCGACAGCGGAAATTCGCATAAATGTTAACTTGGTCAAAAAATAGCCAGGGGCGTTTTCTTCGGTATTTCAATGGGTTGCAGTCTGCACATTACCTATTGCACGTGCAATGTGCTGTAGGTGCCGCTATGTGCGAGGCGCGACAGCTCGTGTGCATAAGCTTAGGCCAGGAAACTCAGCTGTAGATCATTTAGGAAGCGCCGGCCCAATTCCGTCGGCCTCCAGCCGGCCGGCTCCTGGGCCTCACGTTCGGGTGGGCCAATCGGCACCCCGCCGGCTTGCGGATCCGCGGCCGAGAGTGTCCCGTTGCCGGTCGCCTCGAGCAGCCCGCGCTCTTCTGCCTGCGTGATGTTGTGCGCGATCGAGGCCCATTCAAGCCCCGTTCGGTCTCGATAATTTTCGAGTGAAAAGCCTTCATTGAGGCGTAACGCATTCAACATGAATTCGAACGGCAGGGCGGATTCTGCGATCGGCGAGCTCTCGCCGATGCCGGCGCCGCGCCGCGCTCGTTCCTGGTAGTCGCGCGGCTGTTTGGGCTTCACCGTGCGTAAGATGTTGCGGGGCAGCGCGAGACTGAGCTTGCCGTGCGCGCCGGCACCGATCCCGAGATAGTCGCCGAACTGCCAGTAATTGAGATTGTGGCGACAGCGCCGCCCGCCCTGTGCGTATGCCGACACCTCGTATTGCGCGTAGCCTGCGTCGGCCAGCAGCTGCTGACACTCGGACTGCATATCCCACGCCGTGTCCTCGTCCGGCAGCCGCGGCGGCCGCGCATGAAACGCGGTGCCAGGCTCGAGCGTGAGCTGGTAATGCGAGATGTGCGCGGGGCCCAAGGCACACGCCGTGCTCACATCCTCGAGCGCTTCCGCGAGCGTCTGCTGCGGCAGCGCGAACATCAGATCCAGATTGAAATTATCGAGCCCCGCCGCCTTGAGTTCCTCGACCGCTCGATGCGTGTCCTCGGCGGTGTGGATCCGGCCGAGCAACTCGAGTGCGCGCGGAACGAACGTCTGCGCGCCCAAGGACACGCGGTTGATCCCGGCCTCCCGGTAGCCCGAAAACCGGCCCCTTTCGATGGTGCCAGGGTTCGCTTCCAAGGTGATTTCCACGTCCGCCGCAAACTCGATACGCCGGCGCAGCGCCCGCAGTAAGCGGCCGAAATCCTCCGGCTGAAACAGGCTCGGCGTACCGCCACCGAAGAACACCGTGTCGATCCTGCGCTCCGCCACGCGCGGCAGTTCGAGGTCGAAATCATGCAGCAGTGCATCGATGTACGAGGCGTCGGGGCCGGCCGATTTCAATTGATGCGAATTGAAATCGCAATATGGACACTTGCGCACGCACCAGGGCATATGCACGTACAGCGCGAGCGAGGCGTCGATCATCCTCGATGACCGCGTTGAGTTCCGCGATTCGGCACCGCCGGCAGGTCGCGCGCGACGAGTTGGTCGCGCAGCGTCTGCATCGCCCGGCCGCGGTGGCTCAAATGGTTCTTTTGCGCCGGGTCGAGTTCTGCGGCCGACATCCCGAGGTCCGGCAGCCAGAAGTAAGGATCGTAGCCGAATCCGCCCGAGCCGCGCGGTAGATCGAGAATGCGGCCCTCCCACACCGCTTCCGCGACCAACGGCTCCGCGTCCGCCGCGTCGCGCAAGAACACCAGCACGCATCGATAGCGCGCACTGCGTTCCGGCATCGGGACACCCGCGAGGGCCGCGACGAGCTTGGCATTGTTGTCGGCGTCGCTCGCGCCCACGCCTGCATAGCGCGCCGAGAAGACTCCGGGTGCCCCGCCCAGTGCGTCGACTTCGAGTCCGGAATCGTCTGCGAGCGCTGCGGCCGCAATGCCGTTCGGTTCCGCGGCGGCCACTGTCGCGGCGTGGCGCGCCTTCAACAGCGCGTTGGCGAGAAAAGTGGTGCCGGTTTCCTGGGGCGGCTCCGCCCCAAGCTCAGCCAGGCTCTGCAGTTCGAACGGTAATCCCTGGAGCAGCGCCCGAAATTCGCGCAGCTTGCCCGGGTTGCCGGTGGCGACGATGAGCCGGCCGGCAGCCTGGCTCACCGCTAGGAGCCTGTCCGAGTAATGATCGCCGTAGCGAGGGCGTTACACATCGAGCAGATTTTTGCCTAGGCGCGCGCACTGAGCTGCGCGGCATGCAGTCGCGCGATCCCCTGCGCCGCCAGGTCCAACATCTGGTCGAGTTCGTGGCGGCGGAACGCGTGGCCTTCCGCCGTGCCCTGCACCTCGACGAATGCGCCGCCGCTGTTCATGACGACGTTCATGTCGGTCTCGGCGTTCGAATCTTCCGCGTAGTCCAGATCGAGCACCGGCGTACCGCGATAGATGCCCACCGAAATGGCCGCCACCTGACCGTGGAGGGGGTTCGAGGTGAGGGCGCGCTTCTTGAGCAAGGTATCGACGGCGTCCGCCAAAGCCACGAAACCGCCGGTAATCGCAGCCGTTCGGGTACCGCCGTCCGCCTGCAGCACGTCGCAGTCGATGGTCACCGTGCGTTCGCCCAAGCCCTTGAGGTCGACCACGGCGCGCAGCGCGCGGCCGATCAAGCGCTGTATTTCCTGTGTGCGGCCCGTCTGCTTGCCGCGTGCCGCCTCGCGCCCGGATCGCGTATGGGTGGCGCGCGGCAACATGCCATATTCCGCGGTCACCCAGCCCTGTGACTGGCCGCGCAAGAAGGACGGCACGCCGTCCTCGATGCTGGCGGTGCACAGGACCCGCGTCGCGCCGAAGCCGACGAGCACGGAGCCTTCCGCGTGCTTGGTATAGCCGCGCTCGAAGCTCAAGGCCCGGAGTTCATCCGGGGCACGGCCGCTCGGCCGCAACGTCATGCCGCCCGCCAGCGCAGCGCCGCGGCACTGGTGTTGTCGCTATAAGGCGCGGAGGCCTCGACGGCCCGGGTCCCCAGATCGGTCAGCGAGTCACGCAACGACTTGCCCGGCCGTTGCGCGAAGCGCGCGAAGTCCTGGTCGGCGAGATTCGCCCACAGCCCGTCGGTGCACAACAGTAATACATCGCCCGCTTTGAGCTTGCGCCGCGTCGATATGCTCATCTCGGGCAGCGCCGCATCGCCGCCGAGACAGCATTCCACGTAATTGCGCATCGGATGCCCGTGCACCTCGGCCTCGGTGATCAGGCCTTCGCGCAGCAAGACCTCGACGTGGCTGTGGTCGCGGGTGCGCTCGAGCACCAGGGACTGTCGGAGCTGATAGACGCGGCTGTCGCCGACGTGCGCCCAATAGGCGGCGGAGTCCTGAACCAAGCACAGGGCGCAAGTCGCGCGCGGACGCGCCTCCACGCTCAACCCGACCCCCAGCTTGACGACCTCCTCATGGGCTCGGCCCAGCGATAAATGCAAAAAGCCGAGCGGATCGAAGATCGGATGCGGCGCCTGCCAAAATGCCTCGAGCAGCGTCGCGAGCGCGGTTTCGGCGGCGCGTGCGCCCTCCGCATGACCGCCCATGCCGTCGATCACCACCATGAACGCCGCATGATCGGCGGCGGCCACCGCCACCCGGTCTTGATTCTCTTCGCGGTGGCCGATGAGGCTCACATCCGCGGTCTCGATCTGCAATGACTACTCCTAAGCTTCTGCTAAACTCTGTGACGATTATCACCGATTCAGCACCGAGCCAGGGCCGAATTTTTCGGCCGATCTTTGCGTAGCCACCTATGATTCGCAGCATGACCGGTTTTGCGCGACGCGAGCGGCAATTCCCTTGGGGCTTACTCGCCTGGGAATTGAAAACGGTCAACCATCGCTTTCTCGAAATGGGCTGCCGGTTACCTGAGGAATTTCGCGTCGGGGAATCCGAGTTCCGGCAAACCATCGCAGGCGCAGTGCGGCGGGGCAAGGTCGAGTGCGCCTTGCATTTCCGGCCCGCGGTGACCGCGAGCGCTCTCGAAGTCGACGCCGATTTGCTGGCGAGCTTGAGCCTGCGCGCGCAACAGGTAGCCGCCAAGGCCGGCGCCGCGGCGCGCATCGACGTTCTCGATCTGCTGCGCTGGCCGGGCGTCATCCGCGATGCAACCCGTGATCACACGCCGATGATCGCCGCCGCACACGCTTTACTCGCCGACGCGCTGGCCGAACTCACGCGCTTTCGCGACAGCGAAGGCGCGCGGCTCCGCGAAGCGCTTGAGCAGCGCTGCGCGGGCTTGATCGATTTCGCCGCCCGCGTCACCGAACGGCTGCCGGAGGTTCGCGCACGGATGCGCGCGAAACTGCTCGAGCGCATCGCCCAGCTGGTGAGCGAAGTCGACCACGAGCGGCTCGAACAGGAACTCGCGATTCTGGCGCAGCGCCTCGACGTCGACGAGGAGATCGACCGCCTGCGCGGCCACGTCGCGGAAGTGCGCAAGACCTTCAGCGGCCAGGAACCCGCCGGACGGCGCCTCGACTTTCTGATGCAGGAATTGAATCGCGAAGCCAACACCCTGTCATCGAAGTCCCAGGACATCGAAACCACCCGCGCGGCCGTCGACATGAAAGTGCTCATCGAACAGATGCGCGAGCAGGTGCAGAACATCGAGTGACTTCCGGGCACTTCCGGGGATGTCCGCCAACGCTTCCGTAACGTACTGAGTTATTGACTGTTTTCCCCGATTTCGTCCATAGTCGTCCAACCACCCACTCCGATCGTGCCGGATTGAGTCAGGGACTATACTCGACCTCAAAGCGGCCTCGAGTCCTGAGGTCCCGATAGGCACTGGTGGAGCTCCGCAGGTAATTTCGGCCCAAATGAACGGCCTTGCCAGCGGCCTCTCGGGTCTGGCCGGACTGGCGCTACCGCCCGCGCAATTCCTGGCGCAACACGTCACGCAGCCTGCGCACCGTAAGTGGTGCATCGTCCGCATTCATGGCCGCGCGCAGCGTGTCGTTGATGAGCGTCTGGTAGTTGCCGCCGCCCTTCACCTGTGCGCGGAACCACGCCAATACATCCGCGTCGATACGGATCGTGATGCGCTCCTTGCCCTCGTTCTCCTTCTGGACGCGTGCGAGGTGGGGAACGTCTTTCGCCCGCTTCGCATGGCTGAAATCCAGCTCTGGCATATCTCGCTTCATGGCTACTCCTCATACTGACGCGCTTCGCCGGCGCTTGCCTTGCGCGCAGAAACAATGCGCGTGACCTCCGGGCCACGCTCCGTCCACACCACGTATAAAATCCGGTCCGAGAATCCACGGCCCAGCGTAACGAAACGGGGCTCACCTTCAGCGGTCGGATCATCGCGGGTCAGGCCGAAGGGGTCCTCAAGAGCGCCGACAGCGTCGGCAAAATCCACGTCGTGCTTACGAATGTTCTCCTTCCGTTTGGCTTCGTCCCATTCCTAGCGCATTATCCTATTGTATGCACGTGGTACATACGGTCAACACCCCGCCACGCCTCCCCAGACGTGTGTAGCTGGCCGTGTAGCTCGCGCGTGCAGATAATTAAATTATCGCTATTTATCAATGACATTCGCAGCAGCGCCGGGTGTCCCGCGTCGACGAAATCAATGATCCGTACGTCGCTCTTAGTTGTCTGTCCAGCGGACGGGATATACGTCTACTCGGCCGCGAAACAGCCGTCTGAATAGCGCAACCTTTTCGTCGGTGGAAAGATTCGTGGATTCCGGCTCTCTGACACCGGGGTGAGGCGAAGGCGGTTGCCGCCAC
>Ga0209611_10000414_pt1 | contig 62027 bp, 52 predicted proteins | sample S1TSphgellanicum_3_FD_187693 | JGI IMG/M metagenome (GOLD analysis project Ga0209611, IMG submission 187693) | Host-associated microbial communities from peat moss isolated from Minnesota, USA - S1T2_Fc - Sphagnum magellanicum MG (SPAdes) (version 2) | ecosystem: Host-associated > Plants > Peat...
GGCGCGCCGTTCGAGAAAGGTCACGCTGGTCTGATCCGAGCCCACCGCGAAATCCTGAAAATAGTTGCTGTCGCTGACGTCCGCAATGTCGGCCTCGAAGCGCATTCCGCGCCTGAAGTCGGTGGTATCGGTGAAGCGCGCGTAGCTGCGATCGCTGTGCTCCTGGGAATCGTTCGGCAAAAAGGTGGCGTCGATCTGACCGTGCGACTCCGAGGTCAGAAAGCGAAACTGGCCGCCCAACTGCTCGCCGCGCGCTGTGAGCACGCCCGGCGTCAGAGTCAGGTCGTAATTCGGCGCCAAATTGAGGTAATAGGGCACCTCCAGTTCGAAGCCGTTGCTGCCGGAATGACCGAAGCTCGGGAACAGCAGCCCGCTCTTGCGCTCATCGCCCAAGGGAAATGAAATGTACGGCGTATAAAAAATCGGCACGTCCTTGAAACGCATGACCACGCCGCGCGCGACTCCCTCGCCGCCCTTGGTGTCCAAATCGATGGAGGATGCATTGAGCATCCAATCGTCATTGCCGACCGGACAGGAGGTATACCTGACTTGGGACAGGATCACCGTGCCGTCGGGGAGTGCATTCAAGTCCTTGGCGAATCCACGCCCGTTGCGGTCCAGGAGCTGGAAATTGGCCTCATCGAAACTGGCGGTCCCGTCGGTTTCGTAACTGCCGGTGTCGCTGCGGATGCGCAATTTGGGATCTTCGAAATCAACCCCGCCTTTCACCGCCACGCGGCCGGTCTTGTTGTTGTACGTGACCGAGTCGGCGGCCACGCTGCGTTCGTCCTGGTGAACCGTGACCCGGCCGTTGAAAATGGCGATGCCGTCGAGTCCGAGCAGCGCATCGTCGCTGTCGATATGAATGCGATGATCATCGACGGCTACATCCACGGGGCGCGCCGCCGTGTGTTTCGGCGGCGCGGGGCACAGGTCCTCGCCGCGAACTGCCCCGGCCGCCGCAAGGCAAAGGAAGATGCATGCTGCTCGAAGATGAGAAGCCATGGACAAAAATATGTCGCCTTAGTCGGTATACTTCGGTTGCCGCATTTGCGGTGGGTGAATGGTCAAGCATGGGTCTACCGGATGCAAGCGATTCCCGCCTGGCGCGCTTGAGCGAATGGGTGCGCGAAGATTTGGGACTCGCAGGCCAAATCACCACCGCTTCCGCCGATGCGAGTTTCCGGCGCTATTTTCGCGTCACGCAGGGCGCGCGCAGCTACATCGTGATGGACGCCCCGCCCGACAAGGAGGATCTCGGCCCGTTCACGCGCGTCGCGCGGATGCTCGCGGCCATGGGCCTCAACGTGCCGATGATCCTGGCGCAGGATGTGCCGCGCGGATTCTTGCTGCTGTCGGATCTCGGCGATCGACAATATCTCGATGAGCTTGCCGCTCCGGGCGCCGCGGACCCTCTCTACGCGGACGCGCTCGCGGCGTTGGCGAGAATGCAGACGGCGGACAGCGCGTCCGCGCGCGAATTGCCGCACTACACGCACTCGTTGCTGCGGCGAGAAATGAATCTGATGCCGGAATGGTTCTTGAGCCGCCATCTCGGTTTGGAGTTGTCGGCGGAGGAGTCCGGCATGGTGGAGCGCTTGTTCGAGACGCTCGCGCAAAGCGCGCTCGAGCAACCCGCGACGCTCGTGCACCGCGATTATCATTCGCGCAATCTATTGCTCAGTGCGGAAAATAATCCGGGCATACTCGACTTCCAGGATGCGGTATGGGGGCCGGTGACCTACGACTTGGCGTCGCTGCTGAAAGATTGCTACATCGCCTGGCCGGCATCACGGGTCCGCGCGTGGGCCTTGCAGTATCGGGAACAACTGCTGGCGCAAGGATTCCCGCTCGATGCGAGCGAGCCGGCATTCATGCGCTGGTTCGATCTCATCGGCTTGCAGCGGCACATCAAAGTGCTGGGTATATTTGCGCGCCTGTATTATCGCGACGGCAAAGCGCGGTACCTGCTCGATCTGCCGCGCGTGCTCGCCTACGCGCGGGACGCGGCCGTGGCCTATCCAGAGACGGCGACGTTCGCGGAGTTCATCGCCCGGCGCATCGAGCCCGAATTTCCCGCCGCCCAGCAGCGCGCGCTCCGATGAAAGGCCCGCTCGAACGCCCGCACGCGGCAATGATTCTGGCCGCAGGGCGCGGCGAACGAATGCGCCCGCTCACCGACAGCACCCCGAAGCCGCTGCTGCGGGTGCGCGGCCAGCCGCTGATCGAGCGCCATGTGATCGCTCTGGTGCGCGCGAGCCTCGATCGGATCGTGGTCAATCTTGCCTGGCTGGGTTCGCAGATCAGCGCGTACCTCGGCGACGGAGCGCGCTATGGAGCCGTGATCACTTACAGCGAGGAGCGGCCGCACGCGCTCGAGACCGCGGGCGGCATCGTGCGCGCGTTGCCGCAACTTCTGCCCGGGCCTTTCGCGGTGGTCAATGGGGACATCTATACCGATTTTGCCTTCGAACAGCTGGCGCTTGGCAAGGATCGGGATGCTCACGTCGTGCTGGTGCCGAACCCGCCGCACAATCCTAACGGTGACTTTGGGCTGGCGGGCGGATCGGCAGTGCCGGATGCCGCGGACCACCCGGGGCCGCGCTACACTTTTTCCGGCATCGCGATGTACCGGGCGGCGTTCTTTGCCGATTGCACCGATGGGGTGTTTCCCTTGAAGCCTTTGCTGCTGCGGTCAATGAGAGCGCGGCGGTGTTCCGCGGAACTGTATACCGGTCTTTGGGAAGACATCGGAACGCCGGAGCGGCTCGAGGAGTTGAACGTCCGGCTGATGAAACCTTAGAAAATTTCAAACGTTGATTATGAAAGATCGGGCGACTCGTGTTGAACGCAAATCGATGAGTCCATCAGCAATGGATGTCTGCGACGGGCAAGCCTGCCGGACTTAGCTCATTGGCTGCTATAATCGAGCTTCAATGTCCGAATTCAAAGGCATACCAATCCTCGACGCCGCGCGGCCCATCCGCAGCGGCGAGAAATACCTGACGCCGCAGGGATTTGCCGCCATCAAGGACGGGGTGAAGGGCCGGGTGTTGCCGCCACCGGCAACCTCCGCGACAGCGCCGCGCAAGCCGGCCTGGCTGCGCGCACCCCTTGCTTCAGGCAAAGAATTCTCGGCGGTCAAACAGATCGTTCGCGAACATCGATTGAGCACGGTGTGCGAGGAGGCGAAGTGCCCGAACATCGGCGAATGCTGGAACGCGGGCACCGCGACCATCATGCTGATGGGCGCCGTCTGTACCCGGGCCTGCCGGTTTTGCGCGGTGGACACGGGTAATCCGCGCGGCTGGCTCGACGCCGAGGAGCCCGACAACGTCGCCCGCTCGGTGCAGTTGATGGGTCTCAAGTACGTCGTCCTCACGTCGGTGAATCGTGACGACTTGGACGACGGTGGTGCCGGTCACTATGCGGCGGCGGTTCGCGCCATCAAACGGCTGAACCCGGGCACCGCGGTCGAGGCGCTCACCCCCGATTTCCAGGGTGTCATGCGCGATGTGCAAACCGTCCTCGATTCCGGCGTGGATGTGTTCGCGCAAAATGTCGAGACGGTCGAGCGGCTCACGCATCCTGTGCGCGACCCGCGGGCCGGCTATGCGCAGACCATCGGCGTGCTGCGCGGCGCGAAGGCGTATCGGCCCACGGTGTTGACCAAGACGAGCTTGATGCTGGGTCTGGGGGAAACCGATGAGGAAATTCATCGCACCATGCTCGATCTGCGAGAGGCGGCGGTCGATATATTGACGCTCGGGCAATATCTGCGGCCGACGCCGAACCATTTGATGATCGAACGGTTCGTCGCGCCGGAGGAATTCCGTCGCTACCGCGAGCGGGCGCTGGCGTTGGGATTTCTCGAGTGCGTGGCCGGCCCGCTGGTCCGCTCGAGCTATCGCGCGGAACAGGCGCTGGCACGCAATAATGCGGGCCTCGGTGAGGCCGGCCTCCGCAGCGGCTCATGAGCGAGCCGCCGCTGATCCGGCATTTGGGGTTGGCGCCGTATGAGCCTACGTGGCGGGCAATGCAACGTTTCACCGACGAGCGGCAGCCCGGCACTCCCGATGAGATTTGGATGCTCGAACATCCGCCGGTGTTCACGCTGGGATTGAACGCGAGCCGCGAACACTTGCTGTCTCCCGGTGATATACCCGTGGTGCAGATCGATCGCGGCGGTCAGGTGACCTATCACGGACCGGGGCAGCTCGTGGTGTATCCGCTCATCGATATGCGGCGCAGCCGCCTGGGGGTGCGGCAATTGGTGGTCGCGCTCGAGAATGCTGTCATCGCGTACGCCGCTGAATTAGGCGTCGCTGCCACGGGGTCCCGCGAGGCTCCGGGGGTTTATGTCGGGGACGCCAAATTGGCCAGTATCGGTTTGCGCATCCGGCGCGGCGCGAGCTATCACGGCTTGTCGCTCAACGTCGCGCTCGACCTCGGACCGTTCGAGCGTATCAATGTCTGTGGATATCGAGGCCTCGCCGTCACGCGGCTGGCGGATCACGGTGTCGCCTTGGATGTGGACAGTGTGGCCCGGGGATTCGCTCCGCATTTGCTGCGCGAACTCGGTTTTGAGACCGGTTACAGCGCCATCAATACCGATTTGCAGGCGGTCAATTCGCGATAGATCGCGTCGAGCTGCTCGCGGCTGGTCGCATGCACGTGGTACGTCAGCGCCAGGAAATTGCCGTCTCCGCTGGTGCGCGTGCGCACCTGGGACTCCGCCAGCGGTCCCGCGTGGCGCTCGATGATGGCTTGGGTCAATGCGCGCAGGTCGCTATCGTGGCGTCCCATCACCTTGATGGGAAATTCGCTTGGAAACTCCTGCGGTATGGTGTCGCTCATAGCGGCGGCGTCCTGCTAAGTTCGCTGATGTAGCCGGCAAAGGCGGCGCTCATGCGCTTGAAAATCGGCCCGGGTTCACCCGTGCCTACTCTCGCGCCATCGAGCGTGGTGACCGGCAAGATGCCGCGGGTGGCGAATGCGAGCCAGATCTCATCCGCGCCCCGAAGCTCCGCCTCGGTGACGTCGCTGCTCTCGGTGCGAAGCCCCAATCGAACGGCGAGTTCGGTCACGACATCGCGGGTGGTGCCCGGCAGAATCCGGCGGCCATTCGGCGGTGTGCGGATGAGCAATCCCTTGACCGTGTGCACCGTGGTCGATGAGCCTTCGGTCAGTTTGCCGTCCTCGAGCATGATGGTCTCGTAGGCGCCGGCGTCGGCGGAGAGTTTCTTCAGCAAAATATTCGCCAGCAAGGCGGTCGATTTGATGTCGCGCCGCGCCCAGCGCGTATCGGCTGCGGTCACTGCCGCGACCCCCGCGCCGAGCAGCGAGGGCGAGAGGGGCTCCAATGCGGTCGCGTAGGCGAATATCGTTGGTTGCAGCGTGTCCGGCCACGCATGATTGCGGCCGAATTCGGCGCCACGCGTCACCTGAAGGTACAAGTACGCATCGGCTCCCGAATTGCGCGAGATGAGCTCCTGACATATCCGTGCCCAGTCCGTGTGCGCCAAAGGCGCTGACATGCGAATGCCGGCAAGGCTTTGATCGAGACGCTGTAAATGCTCGCGCAGACGGAATGGCCGTGCGCCGTATACCGGCACCACCTCGTATACCGCATCGGCGAACAAGAACCCGCGATCGAGCGGAGAGACCCGTGCTTCCTTGAGAGGCAGGTAATCGCCGTTCAAATAACAGATCGGCAGCGGCGCGCTCACGCGAACCACAGGCGAATGGTGTCAATCAGCCGCCGCCACCAGCCACCGGCGGCCACGGGGGCGAGCGGATGCAGGGGGAGGGTCGCCAGCGTCTCGTTGCCGTAGAGCACGCGCACGGAGCCGACATTCGCGTCGGACGAGAGGGGCGCGATCAGACGCGGTGCGACATCGGCGACGGTCTTGAGTCGATCGGCTTCACCGCGCGGCACGGTCAAGTAGAGATCATCCCTGATGCCGAGATCCGCCGTCGATCGCTCGGCCTTCCAAATGTGCGAGGTCGCGAGCGCAGCGCCGCCCTTGATGATCACCTTGGTGTCGTAGAACGTGAACCCGTAGTTCAAGAGCGCGGCGCTCGCATTCTCGCGGGCCGTCATGCTGGTCGATCCCAACACCACCGACACCAGCCGCATGCCATCGCGCAAAGCCGACGTCGCCAGGCAATATCCCGCCGAGTCCGTGTGGCCGGTCTTCAAGCCGTCGACGGTGGGATCGCGTTCGAGCAGGCCGTTGCGGTTCTGCTGTTTGATTCCGTTGTGTTCGAATTCGCGCACGGAGTAATACTTGTAGTACTGTGGATAGTCGCGAATCAAGGCGATCGCGAGCAGCGACAAATCGCGCGCGGTGGTGTAGTGCTGCGCGGACGGCAGACCCGAGCTGTTCTCGAAATGCGTGCCGACCATCCCCAAGCGCTTCGCCTCGGTGTTCATCATCTGCACGAACGTGTCTTCGGTGCCCGCGATGCGCTCCGCCAACGCTATCGTCGCATCGTTGCCCGACTGCACGATCATCCCCAGGATCAGGTCCTGAACCGACACGGGTTTGCCCAATTCGATGAAGGTGCGCGACCCCTCGGAGCGCCAGGCATGCTCGCTCACCACCACCGGCTCGTCGAGTTTGAGTTTGCCTGCCGTCAGTTGTTGGAATACGAGATAGGCGGTCATCAATTTGGTCAGACTCGCCGGCTCCATTCTCGCCACCGCCTCCTTCGAGGCCAACACCTTGTCGGTGCGATAGTCGACGAGGATGTAGGCGCGTGCATCGACCTGCGGCGCGCCGGGAATGGGTGTCGCGGCGGCGGTTGCCGGCGCCACGGGCGTGTCGGCGAAGCAGACGACGGCCGTGAGTGCGGTCATCGAGACACAAGCAATGAGACGACGGATCATGGCTGATGAATACCTGGATTCTGGCTGCGCAGTGTACCGAGGATTGGGCGATGCGATGCGTCAATCGAGCGCGAGATGCGCATCGTTGATGCCGGCATGCTCGAGCGCCGCGACGATGCGATCGAATTGCGCGACATCGGGAACCGGACCGATGCGCACCCGATACAACCGTCGGGCGGCGTTCCGATCGTCGCGCACGAAGACATTGCCGTAGCCCTCCGCGCGCAATTTCTCCGCCAGGCGCTGCGCGTTCGCCGGGTCCGAGAATGCCCCGGCTTGCACGAACAGCGGGACGGTCGCCGCCGCGGCGGGCGGCGCGGAGCCGGCAATCACCCGTGGTTCAGCCTGTGCGGCAGGCACGACGGCGGCGGCAACGGCGGCGAGTGCCGCTGTCGCCGTCGAGGGCGATGCCGGGACTGCCGGCGCGCTCGCCAACTGAACGGCCGCCGGTTGCGGGGGTGCGCCGGGATCGATGCTGCGCACTTCGACCATCGCCGTGCCGTTGCGCAACATATCGAGCTTCGCCGCAGCCGTGTACGACAGGTCGATGATTCGATTTCCGACAAACGGACCGCGGTCATTCACCCGCACCACGACGCTGCGGCCGTTCTGCAAGTTGGTGACGCGCACATAGGCCGGCAACGGCAGCGTCTTGTGCGCGGCGGTCATGCCGTACATATCGTAGGGCTCCCCGATCGAGGTTTGAACTTTGTGGAAACCGGGCCCGTACCAGGAGGCGACTCCGCGCTCCACGTAACCCGAACTCGACGCCATGACGAAGTAGCGTTTACCGAACACATCATAGAACGGCGGATTGCCGCTGCGCGCCCGGGCTTCCACGCGCGGTACCGCGTCCGGCACGGCGTCCGGCACGGGTCCTTGCACCGGCGCCGTGATCGGCGGCAACGAATCGGGGCGGGGTCCACTCGGCTTCGGTGGCGCGCTCAAACAGGCGCTCAAGCTCAACGCCACGGCGCAGCCGACCGGAGCAGCGAGGACCCGGCTGGCCTTCACGGCGAGGCGGTCGCCGTGGCCGGCGCGGAATGCAAGGCGGCGGCCGCGTCGGTCAACAGGACCCGTTGTTTGACGGCAGCCGCGAGTTCATAGACGGCCATCGCGTACAGTGCGCTGTGATTGTAGCGGGTGATCACGTAGAAATTATTATAGCCGACCCGCCAGTGAACCCCGTCCGCCTCGTCGGCGGCGATCAGTAGGGCCGGGGCGTCATCAGACAAAGCGCTGTCGAAACTCACGCCCTTCGTACGCAGCGAGCCCACCGTCTCCGACAGGGCTAGATTGCGCCCGTCGAGGTCCGGCGCCTTGTCGGGCGCGACATTGGCTTCGGCCAACACCGGTTCGCCCGCGTTCCAGCCATGCTCTTTGAGGTAATTGCCGACGCTTGCGCACACGTCCGGCCAATTGGTCCATAAATCGACATGACCGTCCGCATCGGCGTCGACGGCGTAGCGCCGGTAATTCGACGGCATGAACTGCGGTGCGCCCATGGCGCCCGCGTAGGACCCTTTCACTTTGAGCGGATCGAGACCCGCGTCGCGGGTCAACAGGAGAAATTGTTCGAGCTCGTCGCGAAAGAATTTCGCGCGCGCAGGGTAATCGAACGCGAGAGTGGCGAGCGCATCGAGCACCCGATACGAACCGGTCAGGCGCCCATAGTAAGTTTCCACTCCCAGAATCGCCGCGAGATACTCCGGCGCGACACCGCTCCTTACACTGGCCTCATCGAGCGCTTGGCGGTGCGCGAGCCAGAAATCCGTACCCTCCTGAACACGCTTCTCAGTCAGAAAAATCGGCCGATATTCATACCAAAGCCTGGCCTTTTCGGCCGGCCGATCCATGGCCGCCAGAATGGCCGGCTGGCTCTGCGCTGATTTCAGCAATTTGCGCAATTGGTGTTTCTTGAACGAGGAGGTCTCCTGCATATGAGCGATGAAATCCTTGACGTCTTCGCGCTTCAAGTCGAGCGTGAACGCCGGCCCCGCGAGGGCGCAGAGCAGTGCGATTGCGCACGCCTGTGCGGCGGCGGCGCGGATTTTCATGACGCGGTTTATCAAGACCCGATCAACTTGCGATGCGAATGCAATGACATCAAGATACCGAAGCCGGCCAACAGGGTCACCATGGATGTGCCGCCGTAGCTGATCAAGGGAAGTGGCACGCCGACCACCGGCAAGATCCCGCTCACCATGCCTGAGTTCACGAATACGTAGACGAAGAAGCTCAACGCGATGGCGCCGCCCGTCAGGCGTGAGAACGTGTCCTGGCCCTGCATCGCGAGATACAGTGCGCGCCCGATCACGACGGCGTAGAGCGACAAAATCAACAGCTGGCCGAGCAAGCCGAATTCCTCGCCGATGACCGCAAAGATGAAATCGGTCGAACGCTCCGGCAAGAATTCCAGCTGCGCCTGACTGCCGTTCATATAGCCTTTGCCGAACACGCCGCCGGATCCGATCGCGATTTGCGACTGGATGATGTGATAGCCGGCGCCGAGCCGGTCGGTTTCCGGATTCAGGAAGGTCAAGATGCGCTGGCGCTGATAGTCATGGATGAAATGCCACCCCGCCCACGCGGCGCCGCCCAGCAGCGGAATGGATATCAAAATGATTTGGATTTGCAGCCCGGCGAGCAGCATGACGATGAGGCCGGAGGCCGCAATCAACAGGGCCGTGCCCAAGTCCGGCTGGGTGACGATCATCGCGGTCGGGACGGCGATCATGATACCCATGACCACGAGATCCTTGAAGGTCGGCGGCAATGGGCGTTCGTGCATGTACCACGCGCACATCATCGGCACGGCGAGTTTCATGATCTCCGACGGCTGGAAACGCATGAAGCCGACGTCGAGCCAGCGCTGCGCGCCCTTGCCGACGTGACCGGTCACCGCGACGACGATGAGCAGCAGCACACCGATGGCATAGGCGGCAGGCGCAAACAGGCGCAGGTATTGCGGTGTCGCGAGCTTGGCGAGCGCGAGCAGCGCAGCGACCGCAATGCCGATGTTGACCAGATGATGCTCCACCATTTTCCAGTTCTGACCGGACGCGCTATACACCACGAGCACGCCGATGCACACGATGAGCGCGAGGACTCCGGTCAACGGGCCGTCGAGTCCGAGGGCGCGCAACGTGCGGCCGCCCGCGGTCAGCGTGCGGCGGGTCCGGGAGGGTGAGAATTCATCGAATATCATGGATGCTCCGGGTCATCGCTCGTGTAGACGGCCCAACGTGGCGACCAGCGGCGGCCAGATGAGCGCGCCGATGACGGGCGCGAGCCAGCGTCCGTACGTCGTGACGGGATTGCCGGTGGCCCCGTCGATCCAGAAGATCACGAACTGATAGCCCGTCAACAACGCGAAAATCACCAAACATTGCGAGAGCACGGAAAATACGCGGATGCGCAGCCGCAAGTGCGTCGCCCAGGCCGCCATCAACGTGAGCGCCAAGGCATGCTGTCCCAGCACCACGCCCTGAATCACGTCGAGCGCGAGGCCCGACATGAAAGCGAGCGTGAGGCCTCCCGCGCGCGGCGACTCGATCGACCAGTAAAACACCACCAGGACGAGAAAATCCGGACGAAACGCCTGGAGAAACGTCGGCAGCGGCAGGACTGCGAGCGCGAGCGCCACCAGCGCCGACAGCGCCATCGGCAAACGGCGAATGCGAGATTCGCGCATCATTCGTTCGTCGCTCCCGCCGCCGCCGCCGGCGGCGGCGAAGGTGCCGGCGTTTTTTTTGCCGGTTTCGGCGCCGTCGTCGCTGCAGGTGTCGCCGCGGGTGCCGCTCCGGGCGCGGCGGCGGCTGCAGGTGCCGGCGCGGCGCGTGGCGGTGTCGACACCGCGTCGGCCGAGGCGGTCGGTTGGGGCTTCAACCACACGAACATCAACTCGCGCGAGCGGTCCAAGGCGGCAGCCGGCTTCACATCGACATCGGCCAGTGACTGAGCAGGATCGCGCTTCACTTCGGCAATCGTGCCGACCGGATAGCCCGCCGGAAATCCGCCGCCGAGTCCGGAGGTGACCAGCAAGTCGCCGGCGACCACATCGGCGCTGGTGGGTAGATAGGGCAGTTTGAGACGGCCCACGTCACCCGTGCCGACGGCGATGGTCCGCAATCCGTTGCGATTCACCTGCACCGGTATCGCGTGTGCCGCGTCGCTGATCAGAATGACCTCCGACGTGAGTTCACCGACCCGCGAGACCTGGCCAAATACGCCGCCGGCGTCGAGTACCGCTTGCCCGACGAAGACGCCGTCGCGAGCGCCTTTGTCGACCAGCACGCGTTCTCGGAAGGCGTCGAGATCAACGTCCATGAGGTCGCCGATGACGAAGCGGTCGGTGACACCGACGGTGCTGTCGCGCAGCACGCGCAGCCGCTGACTTTCCGCTTCGACGGCTTCGTAGCGCTGCAGGCGGAACTGGGCCAAACGCAGATCCGCCTCGAGCCTGATCTTGTCGGCACGCAGCGCGTCGCGGGTCGAGACGCTCTCGCGAAACCAGTGCCATCCTTCGAACGGGCTGGCGACGGCCAGTTGTACCGGGTAGGCCACGATCGAGAGGAGTCTTCGAATGCTGCCCAAATGATCGTAGCGTTTATCGACGATCATGAGCGCCAGGGCCAGCAGGGAATACAGAACGCAGCGGAGCAGCAGTCCCGTCGTTCGACCGGATGGATCGGTGTTACGAAAGGCGACCACGGGTTTCAGGCCTCCCTAGTCGCGTGCATTACTCCAGTCCGAAAATGCCCGGTCCATGTTCCTCGGTCAATTCGAGGATCCGGCCGCCGCCGCGCGCGACGCAGGTCAGCGGATCATCCGCCACCACCACGGGCAGACCGGTCTCTTCCATGAGCAGCTTATCGACGTCGCGGAGCAACGCGCCGCCGCCGGTGAGCACGATGCCGCGTTCCGCGACGTCGGCACCGAGTTCGGGGGGTGTTTGTTCGAGTGCCTGTTTGACGGCGCCCACGATGCCCTGCAGGGGCTCCTGCAACGCTTCCAGGATCTCGTTGGAGTTCAGCGTGAAACTGCGCGGTACGCCTTCGGACAAATTGCGGCCTTTGACGGAAATTTCCCGCACCGTTTGACCGGGATACGCCGAGCCGATCTCCAGCTTGATGCGCTCCGCCGTGGCTTCGCCGATCAAGATGCCGTAATTGCGGCGCACGTAGTTGGTGATGGCCTCATCGAACTTGTCGCCGCCGATCCGCACACTCGCCGCGTACACGATGCCGTTCAGCGAAATGACCGCGACTTCGGATGTGCCGCCGCCGATATCGAGCACCATCGAGCCGCGCGCCTCCTGAACCGGCAGGCCGGCGCCGACCGCCGCAGCCATGGGTTCGGGGACGATGTCGACGCTGCGCGCGCCGGCACCCTCGGCCGACTCCTTGATTGCGCGCCGTTCCACCTGGGTGGAGCCGAAGGGCACGCACACCAGAACCCGGGGACTCGGGCTCAAGAACCGGTTGCCGTGCACCTTCTTGATGAAGTACTGCAGCATTTTTTCCGTGTAGGTGAAGTCCGCAATGACGCCGTCCTTCATCGGCCGCACGGCGGTGATGTGGCCCGGCGTTCGCCCCAGCATGTTCTTGGCCTCGACGCCCACCGCGACGATGATCTTGCCGCCGCGGGTGGGTTCATCCTGCACCGCGACAACCGACGGCTCATTCAGCACGATGCCGCGCTCACGAACGTAGATCAGCGTATTCGCCGTTCCAAGATCGATTGAGAGGTCATTTGAGAAATAACCTCTAAGGCGTTTGAACATGGGGTATTTTTCTGTGAAAAGAGGGGTGTGAAAATGTGCGCTAATGTAACAACCAAGAGGACATTCAGCAAGGCAACGTGTATCATGAAGGGGCTTAAATTGCGTGCTCTAGGGCGCACTTTGGCGATCCTATGAGCCTGACCCGTAAAGACGTCGAAAAGATCGCGCACCTCGCCCGACTGTCGATCACCGCACAAGAGATGCCGGTCTACGTGACCAGCTTGTCGAGCATCGTCGATTTCGTCGACGAGTTGTCGCGTGTGAACACCGGCACCGTGGAGCCCATGGCGCACCCTCTGGAAGGCCAGCATCAGCGCCTGCGCGCCGACGTGGTGTCGGAAACCGACCAGCATGAAAAGTACCAGGCCAATGCACCGGCGGTGCAAGCGGGGTTGTACGTCGTACCGCGGGTGATCGAGTAACTTCCATGCTGCACACCCTGTCCATCGCCGAACTTGGGCTTCGCCTGGTTCGCAAAGAGATCTCGAGCGTCGAGCTCACACGCTTCTTCCTCGCCCGGATCGAACGGCTGAACCCCGCGTTGAACGCGCTGATCTCCGTTACGCCTGACCAGGCGCTCGAGGCTGCGGCCGAGGCCGATCGGCGGCGTGCCGCCGGCGAGGACGCGCCATTGCTCGGCATCCCGCTCATTCATAAAGATATATTTTGTACCGAAGGAGTCCGCACCAGCTGCGGCTCGCGCATGCTCGACAATTTCATCGCGCCCTATGATGCGACCGTCGTCACGCGGCTCAAGTCGGCCGGCGCGATCATGCTGGCCAAGTCCAACATGGACGAGTTCGCCATGGGCTCCTCCAACGAGACCAGCTACTACGGACCCGTCAAGAATCCCTGGGATACCCGTAAAGTTCCCGGCGGCTCCTCCGGCGGATCGGCGGCCGCGACCGCCGCGCGACTCGCGCCGTTCGCCACCGGCACGGACACCGGAGGATCGATCCGTCAGCCTGCGGCGTTGACGGGGGTCACCGGCATCAAGCCGACCTACGGACGCGTGTCCCGCTACGGGATGATTGCGTTCGCCTCGAGCCTGGACCAGGCGGGCGTGTTCGCGCGCAGCGCGGCCGACGCGGCGCCGGTGCTTAAAGCGATGGCCGGCTTCGATCCGCGCGATTCGACCAGCGTCGATGCACCCGTGCCGGATTACACGGCGGCTTTGGATGCTCCGCTCGCGGGGCTCAAGATCGGATTGCTGCGCGAGTTCTTCGAGGGACTGGAGTCGCGTAACGGCGCGCTCATCCATGACGCAATCGCGATTTACCGTGCGCTCGGGGCGCAAACCGTCGAGGTCAGCCTGCCGCACCTGCCGCTGTCGGTGCCGACGTACTATGTGGTCGCACCGGCCGAGTGCTCCTCGAATCTGTCGCGCTTCGACGGGGTGCGCTTCGGCTACCGTTGCGAGAACCCGAAGGATCTGACCGATTTGTACGAGCGTTCGCGGGGCGAGGGCTTCGGGCCGGAAGTGAAGCGCCGGATCATGACCGGCACCTACGTGCTGTCGGCGGGCTATTTCGACGCGTACTATCTCAAAGCACAAAAGGTCCGCCGCCTCATCACCGACGATTTCCGCGCGGCGTTCGCGCAGGTCGATTTGTTGATCGGACCGACGACTCCGACGCCCGCGTTCGACATCGGCGCGAAGATGGAAGATCCGGTCACCATGTATCTGAACGACATCTACACCATCGGCGCCAATCTCGCGGGCTTGCCCGCCATGTCGCTGCCCTGCGGGTTCGTCGACGGACTGCCCATGGGGCTGCAGCTCATCGGACCGCATTTTTCGGAAGGCAAGCTGCTGAATGCGGCGCATCGCTTCCAGCAGGAGACCGGTTGGCACAACCGCACTCCGGGTGGGTACGAGTCATGACCGACTGGGAAATGGTCATCGGCCTCGAGATCCACGCGCAGCTCGCCACCAACTCGAAAATATTTTCTGGATCGGCGACCGCGTACGGCGCGCCGCCGAACTCGCAGGCGAGCTTGGTCGATCTGGCCTATCCGGGCGTGCTGCCCGTTCTCAATGCGGAAGCGGTGAGAATGGCGGTGAAATTCGGCCTGAGCATCAACGCGACGGTCGCGCGCCGCTCGGTGTTCGCGCGCAAGAATTACTTCTACCCCGACTTGCCGAAGGGCTATCAGATCAGCCAGTACGAGTTGCCCGTGGTCAAGGCGGGTTCGCTCGGGATCGTCCTCGAGGACGGCACGGTCAAGACCATCGGCGTGACGCGCGCGCATCTCGAGGAGGACGCCGGCAAGTCCCTGCACGAGGGGCTCGCCCATGCGAGCGGTATCGACTTGAACCGCGCCGGCACTCCGCTGCTCGAGATCGTCTCCGAACCCGACATGCGCTCGGCGAAGGAGGCGGTCGCCTACATGAAGAAGATGCACACCCTGGTGCGCTACCTCGAGATCTGCGACGGCAACATGCAGGAGGGATCGTTTCGCTGCGACGCGAACGTGTCGGTGCGGCCGCGCGGCCGGGAAAAATTCGGCACTCGCGCGGAAATCAAGAACTTGAATTCCTTTCGATTCGTCGAGAAGGCGATCAACTACGAGTTCGCCCGGCAGGTCGAGCTGCTCGAGAGCGGCGGCACGGTGCTGCAGGAAACGCGGCTCTACGATTCCGACAAGAACGAGACTCGTCCGATGCGCTCCAAGGAGGAGGCGAACGACTATCGCTACTTCCCGGATCCGGACCTGTTGCCGGTGCTCATCGACGAGCCATTCATCGATGCGGTGCGGGCGACGCTGCCGGAGCTGCCCGACGATAAGGCGGCGCGCTACGCGCGGGATTTCGCGCTGTCACCGTACGATGCCGGAGTACTCTGCGCGAGCCGCGAGCTCGGCGCGTATTTCGAAGCGGTGGTGGCGGCCTCGAGCAAGGCGTCGGCGCACCGCGAGAGTGGCAATGCCAAGCTCGCCGCGAATTGGGTCATGGGCGAATTGTCGAGCGCACTCAATCGCGACAACCTCGAGATCGGCGCATCGCGGGTTTCCCCTGAGGCCTTGAGCCAATTGCTGCAGCGGATCATCGATGGGACGATTTCCGGCAAGATCGCGAAAGACGTGTTCGAGGCGATGTGGTCCGAGGGCACACCGGCGGATGCCATCATCGAGGCGAAGGGACTGAAACAGATCACCGACTCCGGCGCCATCGAAGGGGTGATCGATGCCGTGATCGCCGCCAACCCGAAACAGCTCGCCGACTACCGTGCCGGCAAAGAGAAGCTGTTCGGCTTCTTCGTGGGGCAGGTCCAGAAGGCGACCGAAGGCAAGGCCAATCCCGCACAACTGAATGAGCTGCTGAAGCGCAAGCTGGGCGGCGCTTCTTAACGCGGCGCCGCTCAACATGCGTGACCGCGACTGCCTGCATCGGTTCATCTTCGAGCAATTTCCGTTTCGCGGCCACCTGGTGCATCTCGATGCCGCGTGGCGCGCGTTGATCGAGCACCGCGACTATCCCGCCGCGATCCGGGATACTTTGGGTGAAGCAGTGGCCGCGTCGTTGCTGTTGGCGGCCACCATCAAATTCGAAGGTGTTTTGTCGTTGCAGTTGCAGGGCGACGGTCCGGTGCATCTGTTGCTGGTTCAATGCACCAGCGGCTTGGGGGTGCGGGGCTTGGCGCGCTTTCGGGAGCGTGTGCCGGAGGACGGGCGCAGCGATTTGCGGGGTGGCGTGGCCGGCGGCGCGAACACGGACCCGGGCCCGATCGTGGATCTGGTCGGCGCCGGCAATTTGACCGTGACCTTGGAGACCGGCGACGGTACGCAGCGCTATCAGGGAATCGTGCCGATCGTGGGCGAACGGCTGGCCGACTCGCTGCAGGTTTACTTCGAGAATTCGGAACAATTGCCGACGCGGCTATGGCTGCATGCGGACGCCGATGGCGTGTCGGGGATGCTGCTGCAGAGGCTGCCGGGATCGAGCGCGCGCGCCGGCGTGGACATTGCCGAGGATGCGGCCGTCGACGACGCCTGGCGGCGCGTGCAATTGATCGGCGACACACTCACGCCGGAGGAGCTGCGCACGCTCGCCGATGTCGAGATCCTGCACCGCCTGTTCAACGAAGATGACGTGCGCCTGTTCGAGCCTTCGCCGGTATATTTCCGCTGCCGATGTTCGCGTGAACGGGTGAGCGGCATGCTGCAAGGTTTGGGCGAGGCGGAGACCCGCTCCGTGCTGGCCGAGCGCGGCGAAGTCGAAGTGCGCTGCGATTTCTGCAATCGCGCGTATGTGTTCGATGCGGTCGATGTGGCGCAACTATTCAATGCGGGCGTGCCGAGCGAGAGCGGGACCCGGGTGCACTGACCAGCGGCGCCGGCTTAAAGCTCTTGTCACGCAGTTGATTGACGGATCGAAAACAAACCAAGGGGATTGAACAATGCGAAAGATCGAACTTGGGCGCGGCCCGAGGTTAATTCAGTGTGGGACCCTGCTCACGATGGGGTTCCTCGCGAGTTCGGTGACGGACCTCGCCATGGGCGCGGAAGACGTCGAACGCCTCCCATTGCCGGATGGCAATCCATTCCCGATTTCTGCAGCGGTGACCGTCCGCGGCGATCTCGACACGGTCTATGTCAGCGGGGCGCTGCCCGCGGCAACCAACAAGGATGCGCCGAAGGGTACGCCGCCGGTCTATGGCGACATGCAGGCCCAGACGGTCAGCGTGCTCAACTCGATCAAGGGCACACTCGCCAGGCTCGGACTCGGCATGGGCGACATCGTCAAAATGACGGTATTCATGGTCGCGGACCCGGCAAATGACAATAAACTGAATTTCACCGGATTGATGGCCGGCTACAGCCAGTTCTTCGGCACCAAGGATCAGCCGAACAAACCCGCCCGCAGCGCCGTGCAAGTGGCGGCCTTGGTGTCCCCGGGGGCGCTGTTGGAAATCGAAGTGATCGCAGTCAAGCCGCACTGAATACGCCTGAACCGAGTGATGCTGATGGCGCTGCCTGGACGTATTCGCAGATCGTAAATCGCTACAAGAATAAAAAAAGGGCGTCAGCAGCGCGCTGACGCCCTCCATTGCCGTCCCGAAGCATGTTTCAGAACTTGAAATGCACCCGGGCGTAGTAATAGCCACCGTCGATGCCAAAGGGCGAGAACGGGGGGTACTTCTCGACGGCCGCGTTGTCGAAGTTCGCCGCTTCGACGGCGTAGTTGCCGCCGTTTACCTGGTTCGGGTACCGATTGAACAGGTTGTTGGCGCCGATGGCCAGCGTCAGCCTATCCGTCAGGTTGGTGCCCAGTTCGAGGTTGGTGATCCCCACGGTGCCAATCTGGTCATTGTAGTAGTACAGACCACCGGCATATGTGGCGCACGGAGTGCCATACGGTTTCGCGGAGGTGTCACTGTCAGGGTTATCGCAGGACGAGCTCTTGCCATAGATGATTTCGTGCAGGTCCACGAAGTAATTGCTCACCGTGTAGTGCGCGCCGAAGTTCACCGTGATGCGGGGCGACTGGCTCGTGAGTGCCGTGACCGCCTCCGCGTCGAACAACGGCTGCCCGCCGATCTCCGGACTGCCGCCGGCCACCTTGGTGGCTACCGTGTAGTTGAACGACCCGCCAATCGTGAAGTCGATGTGCCCGAAGTCGAAATCTTGCGGGCTGGAGAGCGTGAAGTCCACACCGCGCGTCCGGGTGTCGATGCCGTTCGCGAAGAGGTTGATGCCGGTGGTGCCGGTGGCGAGTACGCCGGGGTCGATGGACAGTCCGCTTTGGGCAATGGCGAGGTTGACGTTGGCGGAGCCCGGGTAGGGCACACCGTCGATGGTTCCATTGATGTTGCCGCTGGCAACGATGCGGTTCGTGACCACGATCTGGTAGGCATCGATCGTTGCCGTCAGATTATCCAGCGGACGAAACACCACACCAAAGCTTATATTCGTGGAGCGTTCCGGCTTGAGTCCGCCCCCGAGTCCCAGCAGGCCGGTGCCCGGTGCGTTCGGCGCCAATTGCACGAAGGCGGTGGTGGGACCCACGTTCACGTTCGTGTAGTGTTCCTCGGCCAGGGTCGGTGCGCGGAAGCCGGAACTGACGGTACCTCGCAGGGCAAATTGCGGAGTGAAGTCATAGCGGGCGGTGAACTTGCCCACCGTCGCGTCGCCGAAGTCCGAATAGGCCTCGTAGCGTCCCGCGACATCCAGCTTCAGGCCCGTGATGGGCGTCGCGGCGAAGTCCACGTATCCGGCATCGCTGTGGCGCGAGGCATTGGTTGCAACGGCTGCTGAGTACCCGGGGAATGACTGCGCGCCGCCGCCGATGTAGGAGTCCGCATCGCCAGGCCCGATAACGTAGGTCTCGCGGCGGTGCTCTGCGCCGAAGGAGGTGGTCAACGGTCCAGCCAGCCCCAAGTCGAAGTCGGTGCTGATGTCGAGCGTGGTGGTGGACTGGGTGGAGATGAACTTGCCGTCGTAGAAGTCTGTGGGTGTACTGCCGGTGGCGGCGTACAACGTGGCGTTCGCCGAATCAATCGTATAAACATCCAGATGGTCTTCGCCGTAGGCTTCGGCAAAATCCCAATTCCAGCCGAAGATCGAGCCCTTTAAGCCCGCGACCAGTTGGAAATCGTCCTCCTTGCTCTGCTCCTGCGGATTGAAGCCCAGCGGGAAAGGGTATTCCAAGATGCTGGTATCGGAGGCCGGCGGCGGCGTCAGGCCATAGGTCGCGGCCGTGGCCGCAGCCGTCGTCGGGTCGTAGACCACCTTGCCCGGCACTCGATAGTTTTCGAAGGACTGCGCCGTTTTGTTGCCGTAGGTGCCGTTGCTGTAGAACTCGATGTCCCCGGGCAACGTAACACCCGCATTGAAGGACACGAGCTTGAAGTGGGTTTCGGCATCGCCCTGGATTCGGTTGATGTTGGGGTAGCCCGGCACGAGCGGGATGTTGGTGTCTGGATATCCCTCACTGTTGTAGTACGCCGGTTCCGTGCGCGGATCGGGATTCCCGCGGTTGGTATGACCGTGATTTGAAATCTGCCCGGTCAGGTTGAAGAACGAATTTTCCGTCGGCGCGAAACCCGCATTGGCCTCGACCTTGCCGGTATTCCCGTCACCGGCAAAGAACCGCCCGTAGGTGGCATCGACGGTGCCGCCGGAGTTGTTCTTCTTCAGAATGATGTTGATGACGCCCGCGATGGCGTCAGAGCCGTATTGGGCCGCGGCGCCTTCGGTCAGCACCTCGATGTGATCGACGGCCGCCATGGGAATGAAATTGAGGTCGACGCCGGCGCCGCCCGAGTAGGCCGATCCACCGTCGATTGCGAGACTGGCCGTGGTGTGACGGCGCTTGCCATCCACCAGCACCAGAACGTGGTTGGGAGAGAGGCCGCGCAACCGCGCCTGCAGGGTCTGATTGGCCATGTCGGCACCGAAGGCCTGCGCTTGAAACGACGGTACGAGCTGCGCCAGCGCATCGATCAGCGTCGACTTGCCGGTCGCCTGCAGCGTATCGCCGGCAATAATCTGGATGGGGGCTGCGCTCTCCGCCGCGACGATGCCCTTCTGGCGCGTCCCGGTCACGATGACTTGCTCCAGTTCATTTGAAGATGCCGCCTCGGCGGTCGTGGTGTCTGCGGCCTGTACCGAGTGTGCGCTGAACAACACGGCGGCGATGGCGACGGCGAGCGGCAGACTCTTATTGCCGAGTATCTGTTGGCGAATCGATAGCATTGGGTTTCTCACTGATAATTGCGACGAGGCCTCACGTCCATGGCTGGACAGTTCCCCCTCGCCCAAGGAAACGGCTTTGTTCCGATAAATGTTCATCTGTCATCCTCAGATGTGTTGAATTTGATGCATCCCGTGCCAACCTCCCCCGAGGCGCAACGCGCCGATCCCTTCAGGATCTCGGCGTTGTGATCAAGCAACGCATGATCACTAGTTTTCTTGTGGCGCCATTTGTCTCATATCCCGTTTGTCGTATCAATACTATGGGGACAAATAAAAGCCTATAACTTGTTGTTACATACTTATATTTGCTTAGCGTGGATGTTGTATAAAACCAACGGATAACGCGCTCTCAGGCCGGGCGCAGACTTCGCAAACCTCCCGAAGGCACTTTTTAGTTGCCTTCGAGCGCCAAAGTCTCGATGTCGTTGAACATCACCTGCGGCTGCAGGAAGGCCAGGGTGTAGATCTCCCGCACCTCGCCGTGCGTGTCGATCAGAAACATCTTCAGCATGTGGTGCAGGGTGCGCGTCGCGCGGCCGTTCTCGTCCATGTCCACGCTCACGTCCTGGCCGAAATCGTCGAGCACGGGCAGCAGCTCCGGCACCCGGCGAGCCGTCAAGAAACGCCACTCGAAATGCGGATCGATGACAAATTCCCGCCCGTATTCGGCGATGGCTTGCGGGGTATCGTGCGTGGGATCAAGGCTCACGCTGACGAAGCGGACGCGCCGCGCCAGCTTAGGTTCCGCGCGCACGCGATCGCGCAACGCGGCGAGTGTCGTATGCGCGAACGGGCAGCCCAAGGGGTCGACACAATAGGTGTAGAAAAAAGTCAGCAGAGTGATCTTGTGCCGGGTCAGCGCCGCGAGTTTGACGGTTCGGCCCGCACTATCGAGCAATACGGCATCGGCCACCCGCTGGATGTGCTGCAGTTTGTAGCTGCCGGGCGGCGGCGGCACGAATTCCATGCGTGGCGCCGTCGCCTTGCCGGGGTCGACGGTTGCGCTCGCCAGGCCGGCGACGCCGGCGATCACGGCGATCACGGCGATACAGAGGATCCGGCCTATCATGTCGGCCGACGCGCCGGCTAGAAACTCGGCACGGTGAATCGCAAACATCGCCTGTGGTGGAGCGCTGCAGGCATCAGCGTAGGGCGGCTTCGTTGAGCGACGCCGTCCGCTGCGGCTCGGCGCTGAATTTCATGTGATGCGGACGTCCCAGCTGTTCCTTGGCGAAATCGATCTCGAACCTGGACGTGAGTTCGTGGCCGTCCCAGTCGAAGGCACGCAGGAACTGTTCGTTGTCCTTGCCGGTCTTGTCCCACTTCGACAGCAAACTCGAGGTGATGTACACGCGCCGCCCATCCCAGCTCTGCGACACCATATTGACCTGGCTGCCGGTGTGCTTGCTGTAGGTCTCTTTGGGATGCTCGGGATCGCTCAGATCGAAGTAATGCGTGGTCCCGTCCATGAAGGTGTTCACCCACAAGCCTTTCGCGTCCGCGGTGATCGAAATGTCCACCGGCAGCGGGATCTTGGCCGGATCGCCGATGGCGGCGACGTCCTTCGCCTGCCAATGTCCCTGCGGGTCGCGCTCGATGAGCCATAGCTGCGAGGTCAGGGCGGTTGCGGTAATCGCCCAATTCTGCCCCTCGGCGAGCGCCCAGCGGATCTCGAGTGGGGCACCCGGCACCGCGAAGATCTTCGACGGACGCATGGTCTTCAGATTCCACATCACCAGGGTATTGCCGAAATGCTTCATCGCCTCCGGATCCTTGACGACCTCGCCGAGATCGCGCATGTAGTTGTTTGAACCGGTGAAGCTCGACGTGAGCAACGCGTTCTTCGCGGGATTCACGGCGATGTCGTAGCCGTAGCCGTCGCCCGTCACGCTCTTGGTCGCGGGTGCGGGTGGGATCGCGGCGGTGGGCATGTCGTACTTGGCGATGAACTCGCCTTTGTTGTTGTAGAGACTCATGCCGGTCACACCGCCCTTGTCCGCCGTGTTCGACAAGTTGCCGATCAGCATGCGTCCGGGCAGCGCGTAAAAGGTATGCGGGCCCGCGTAGCCGGTCTTGGCCGGCAGATCCTCGATGGTCTTGACGAGTGTCGGGTGCGAGGGATGTGTGCCCACATCGAAGACGTAGATCTTGCTGTCGTCGAGGCCGCCCGCCCACAGATACTTGCGGTCGTCGGTGAAGCCCATGTGATGGGCCTCGCCGCGGCCGCCGACCGAGACCTTGTCGATCACCTTGCCATAGCGTTTCGATGCGGGATTGGCATCGATGGTCACGAGCTTGTCCGATCCGTCGCCGATGCCCGGCACGCCGAGCGTCCACACGTGGACGTAGTCTTCCTGGCCTTTGATCAGGCCGGACATGTAGGGCGAGTTGCAGGTCTCATCGGCGCGCGCGGCGTTTGAGAAGGCACCGGCGATCACCCAGACACCGGCGATCACCGAGACATTGGTGATCATGAAGATATTGGCGATTGCCGCGGCGGCACGACTCGCGGTCATTCGGCGATCGATTTGCATCTTGACTCTCCCCCGCTCGCATACCATGCGATCATCCGACGAATATGCTACCAAAAGGTCCATTTACCCACGTAGAAATCATTCTTCTGCTCACAGCTTTTGCCGCAGGTGCGGTCGATGTCACGAGCTTTGCCGATTTGGGCGGTGTGTTCGCGTCGGCCATGACCGGCAACCTGGCGCTGCTCGCGTTCTACACCTCACAGAGCGATTCACAGTCGGCGATGGGATCGATCATCGCGCTGATCGGGTTCGCGCTCGGCTGCGGTTCGGGAGTGTATTTGCGGCGCGGGAGGGCGCAACACGATGCCCTCGGCTTGCTGATGAGCATCGAAGCGGGCCTCTTGTTGTTCTTCGCGCTGTACGCATTATGGACCCCGCATATGACGCACGCGCCCTCCGATCATTTGCAGATTCTGCTGCTCGCGGTTGCCATGGGCTTGCAGGCCGTCGTCGGCCAAACGCTGAGCCTCACGACCATCGTGTTCACGACCACGCTGACCAAACTCGTGTCGACGTTCGCCGACTCCATCGCGGACGGGAACCTCGCCGCTTTGAAGGACGTGAAAATTCAAGGCGCCGTCGTCGTGTCGTACCTGTTCGGCGCGCTGCTGTGCGGCGCGCTCATCGTGCACCGGGTCGACGGCGTCGTGGTCGTGCCGTTTCTCGGCGTCATGGCGGCGCTCGCAGTGCATCGCTTGGCGGGTCGCGGAGCCGTCTGACGCCGTGTTCGCCCTTTGGCGCAGTGGACGGCTTAGGTATCGACGCGCATCGCGATTTGAAGCCGCCGGCGCAAACCCTCAAATCCCGGATGCGAAGCCTGGTGAGGCCACGGTAACTCGCTATTGATCGAGGTCGCGATCCGTCCGTCTTGGATGACCACGATGCGATCGGCCAAGTCGATCGCTTCGTCGACGTCATGAGTGGCCAGCACGACCGTGAGGTCGTGCCGCAGCCACAGTGATTCAACCAGTCGGCGCATTTGGATGCGCGTGGCGGGATCGAGCGCAGCGAAGGGCGCATCGAGCAGCAGTAATTTTGGATTCCGCACGAGGGCGCGCGCGATGGAAGTGCGGAGCGCGTCGCCGGCGGACAGCGCGGCGGGCAAGGCGTCCGGACCGGCCTTGAAGCCCACGTCCGCGAGCGCATCGCGCGCGCGCGCGGCGGCATCGCTGCCATCGAGGCCGAGCGCCACGTTTTGCAGCGCCGTTTTCCACGGCAGCAGACGCGGCTCATCGAAGACGATCATGGTCTGTACCGCGACGTCTATCAATCCCGCCGCCGGGGCTTCGAGGCCGGCGAGCATGCGCAGCAAAGCGCTGTTGCCGGAGCCGCTCGTGCCCAGCAGCGCGACGAAATCTCCGGCCTGAATCGACAAGTCGACATTGTCGAGGCGCATGACCGCATCGAGGCTGCCCGTGATGCCGCGCAGCCTCGCCACGGTGGAATGCTCAGGTTGGGCGCGTGTCAACATGGGCCCAACCGGCATTGCCCGGCGACAACCGGAGGTTTGCCCAAACGATGCGCAGCAGTTGCGGGAGAATCACATGGCGGATGAGGTCAAAGCGCGACAGCCCGATCACCTGGGCCACTTCCAGATACCGACGGTCTCCCCAGCGGGCGATCGACAGCAATGGCGGGCGTCCGGTTGCGGGGAAAGGCCTATTTGCCGCGATGGCGGCGGGTATGCGGTCCATGCAGCGATTATTTGCCGGGGCGCCGCCAGCGTCCAATGGCATTCCGTTATCAGGATATGACGATGCGCGATATGCCGGCACCGCCGGCGGGTGGGTCCGCGCTTTGGGCGATCAGAACCGCATTGGTACCGCCGAATGCGAAGGAATTCGACATCACCGCTCGCAGATTGACTCCGGTGCGTGCGCGTCCGGGGACATAGTCCAAATCGCACGCCGGGTCCGGAGCGTCGAGATGCATCGTCGGCGGTACGACGGATCGCTCGAGGCAGATGACCGAAATGATGAATTCCAGCGCGCCGGCCGCGCCCAACAGGTGGCCATGGACGGACTTGGTGGAACTCACCGGCACACGATAGGCGTGTTCGCCGAAAACGCTCTTGATCGCACCCGTCTCGACGGCATCATTTTGCACGGTGGCCGTTCCATGAGCATTGATATAGTCGATCGCCGATGATGCAAGTCCGGCGGAGTCGAGGGCAGCCTGCATGGCGCTCGCCTGGCCTTCCACCGTGGGCCGGGTAATGTGCACCGGATCGCACGCCAGCCCATAGCCCGATAGTTCCGCATGTATCGGCGCGCCGCGCGCGAGGGCATGATCCCAGTCCTCCAGCACGGTGAACGCCGCGCCTTCGCCGAGCACCAATCCGCTGCGGTTGCGCGAGAACGGCCTGCAAGAGGCCGCGGGGTCGTGCGGATCTTCCGCGGCCAAGGTGCGCATCGCTTCCCAGGCGCGCAAAACCCCGAAGGTCAATGGCGCTTCCGCGCCGCCGGCCAGCATCACGTCCGCCTCACCGCTTCGAATTCTGCGTGCCGCTTCACCCAGCGCAACGGCCGACGAGGAGCACGCGGTCGAGAAGGTGAGGTTCGGCCCCAACAACCCATGATCAATGGCAATCCACGAGGCGGGCGCGTTCGTCATCGATCCGAGTACCGTATAGGGATTTACCCGATCGGATTCCTCGGCGTAAACGGTGTAGTAGCTCTCGTCCGTGGTTGCTGCGCCACCCACCCCGCAGCCGACGAATACGCCGCAACGCTGCCGTCGCTCGGCCGTGAAATCGAGGCGCGCGTCCGCGATGGCCTGGCCCGCCGCCAGCAGCGCGAACTGGCTGACGCGATCGAGGAGTCGAAGCCGCGGAGCGTCGAAATGCGCGGTGCCGTCGAAAGCGGCGGTGGCACCGATCGGCGAGCGCAGCCGCGCAGCCAGCGCTTCCGGGAAACGGCGCACGCCGGAGCGCCCGGCCGACAGGTTGATGAATAGCTCATCGATTGAATTGCCGATCGGCGCGACGACACCGAGTCCCGTCACGGCGACGCGGCGCGCATTCACGTGCTTGCGCGTTCGTTCTGCGACGACGGTGGGCTCGCCTCCGGTTGGCCCACGTCCGGTTTGCCCACCTCCGGTTGGGCCGCGTCCGGTTGGATTGTCGCCGGTTGATCGGCGATGAGGCCGTCGATGTACGCGACGACATCCTGTATCGACAGCAGGTTGGTCGGCGTATCGCCGGGAATCTTGACGTTGAAACCATCCTCTATTTTGAACATCAGTTCCAGCAAACTGAGTGAGTCGAGACCGAGAGTGCTCAGCACGGCGTCGGGCGCAAGCCTCGCGCGCTCGAGATTATAGTCCTGCACCAAAATATCCTGCAGTTTGTCGAGAGTGCTCATAAAGTTTTCCCAATGGATTGCGACTGAACGACCGAGCCTCGGTTCTTTCCCGCCCAACGAGCGGCTTGGGTCAATAAAGACGGCCAATGGCGCAGTAGCGATTCCGCCCGCGCCGCGATTGGCGGGCGCATGAGCGCGTGCGCAAAGCCGGCGGCGCACAGCAGGCGGGAACCGAAAGCGGCACGCCACCGCGCCGCGTAGCGTCGGTTGACCTCATGAGCGCGGCGTGGCTCGAATAGTGCGGCGGACTCGTGGATCAGTTGACCCGCAAGCAAGCGGGCCGATTGCAGCCCCATGCTGATTCCCTCTCCGATCAACGGGTGGGTCTCGCCGGCCGCATTGCCGACCCGAAATGTCTCCAGCGTGCCGTGGAGCCGTGCACCCGGACGAATCGGGCCCGCACTCAACCACGGACCCTCCGGCCGGCCGCGATCGAGCACCTCCCGGACGCCGCGGCAGGATCGGCGCAGAAACGCCGCGACCGCGGTCCCGGCGCCGGCGCCGGGCATCACTTCGCGGCACGCGCGCAGGCGATCGCGCCGGATACAGCAGGCAAGCGTCGTGCGCCCGTCCTCTGCCACCACGATGCCACCGTACCCCCCGTCAAGCGCAATCACCGGCAGCAATCCGGGCGTCAAACCCGAATTCTTGAAGCTGGCCTTGAATGCAAACAGGTCGGAGTTCCGCTTCGCCGGCCGCGCCGGCGCGCCGGCGTCGCGGCCACCCGAAAATCGCGGTCCCGCTTCCCACGAACCATGCGCGTCGATCACGACGCCGGCGTAACGAATTTCCCGTGAACGCATGTCAACCTCGCAAACAAAATTTCCCGGGCCGCCGCGCACGCCGCGCACCCTCGCCGGTTGCAGCACGTCGACACCGACAACGCGCGCTCGCTCGAGCAGCGCCGCGTCGAGACGATCGCGACCGAGTGCGCGCCCATAGCGATAGTTGCCTTCGGTGCATGGCGGAAAGTCCGCGGCGATTTCGGAATCGCTTCGCATCCAACCAATATAGCGCAGCTCGGGGCCTGCCATTCCGTCGAACGCGGGTCCGATGCCGATCTCGTCAAGGACCGTGAGGCTGCCTGCCGAAATGCATTCGCCGCACACCTTTTGGCGCGGGAACGCATGCTGCTCGACGAGGGTGACGCGCCAGCCGGCTTGCGCCAGCAATATGGCGACCGCCGAGCCGGCGGGTCCTGCGCCGATCACGAGGGCATCACACTTCGCGTGCACTGGGGCGCACCGCGCTGAAGCAGTGGGTGAATGGCGGTGAGCGATATTCGTGGGTGATCCACTCGCCGGGAACCTGGCTCCACGCCGCCGTCAGCTCGGTTCCGCGGAAGCCCGCCGCGACGCTCTTGACGGCATCCTCGCGGGTCACCTCATTGGCGCCGATCAGGCCGATGCCGGCACTGGCGAGCCGGGAGAGTCCGTCGCGGCGCGGCTCGCAGCCGATGAATGCGTCGGTGCGTGCGCCGGCGCCCGCCAATAGGGCGCCGAGCTCGTTCGATTCGAAGTGATGCAGGAACAGCACGGCCACGCATAAATCATAGCGTTGCATCGCCGCGCCCCGCGCCCACTCGAGCACATCGTCGCAGATGAACGTGACCCTCCAACCCTGCTGTGCGTAAGCTTCACGGGTGGCTGCGGCAATGAGATCTTGGCGGTCGAGCAAGGTCAATTCGACTCCCGTCAGCGGTGGCTTCACCGCCCTGGCGACGCGCAGCAGAAGCGTGCCGTCGCCCGCACCCAGTTCGATGATTCGGCGCGGGGGCGCCGCCAGGCGCAGATCGGCCACCATCCGCCGCAGGATGGAGACCGTGCGCATGGCCAGATGGACCCGGCGCAAGTCGCGCCGGGAACGCTGCGCCAGCGGGTCGTGCGGGTCAAGATGATCGAGACGCTCCGGCACCACCAAACGCTTTGCGGCCCCCATGACAGTTACTCCACCGCCAAGAGCGCGCCGTGGCAGGTGAATCCGGCGCCAAACGACGACATCCACCACCAGCCTCCCGGTGCGTCCGTGTCAATGGCGGCGTCCAGCACGAAATAAACGAACGCGCTGCTCAAGTTGCCATACTTGCGCAGCGCTTCGCGGCTGTAGCGCAGGGCGTGGGCCGGGAGGGTCAGCCGCTCCTCGAGTGCGTTCAATACATCGCGGCCGCCCGCGTGCATGATCCAACCGGCTATCTGACCGCGCTCCAATCCGACGCGCGCGAGCGCACCGCTCAGCACCCGATCGGCGTGCTCGGCCGCGAGCCGGGGCACCGACCGCGTCAGGATATTGCGCAGCATCCCGGCACGATGTTCGAACCGCAATGACTCGCGCGCGTCCGGATTGATGAGGGAGACGGACTCGCGCCATTCGATCGAGCGCCGCTCGGCCGGCCGTCTCCGTGAGAGAACCGCGGCGCCCGCGCCATCTCCGAAAAGGCAGGCGCTGATCAGCACGCCGGGATCGTTGTCCAAGTACATTGCCGCGCTGCATACTTCGACGCAGATCGACAAGACATGCTCGCATTGCCCCGCGGCCAGCATCGCGTTCGCCAGTTGCCAGTTCGGCAGCGCGCCGGCGCACCCCTGACCGACGAGATCGAAGCACAGCGCGTTCGACGGCAAGCCGAGCCGCTCCACCACATAGCCGCTGAGAGCGGGGCAAAGATACCCTGTGCAGGTGGAGACGATGACGGCGCCAATCTCGGTCGGCGCCAGCCCGGCACGAGCGAGCGCGGATCGACCCGAGTCCGCCGCCAATCGCGGCGCCTGCGTGGCGAAGCGACGATGCAAAGTGTCCGGGTCAATGGCGAAAACCTCGTTCAGCGTATCGATCGCGAGCCAACGCTCTTCGATGCCGTTGTCGCGGCTGAGCACGGAGCGCGCCACCGCATGCGCGCGCAGATCCAGGCGCTGAAACCATTCGGATTCGGTGAATGCCTTCCAACAATCAGCCTTGCTGTAGCATCGCTCGGGCAACGCGGTACCGATCGAATTTAAGAACACCGAGTCGCTCCGCCGTTGGCCGCAAGTGATGCTGCACTATCGCATATCCGCCCTCACAGCGCTGAAACGCCGGCGAGTTCAGTGAGGCTCAAGGTGCGAGTCAGTGCGATGAACTCTCGAATATAAGCCGCCTCGGCGCCGCCGCTGCTGGTTGCGGCATACAGCTCGCAGCGCAGTCCGCCCGCTCCGATGGGGCGCGACACCACGTAGCCGCGCTCGATATAGTTGCCCACCGTCCAGGACGGCAGTGCGGCAATGCCGCGGCCGCTCGCGACCAGCTGCAGGATCGCGACCGTCAATTCCGCCGTGCGTCGCTTGGGGTTGATGCCCGCCGGGATGAGGCAGTGCTTCATGACATCGAGCATCTCGTCCGGCACGGGGTACGTGATGAGGGTTTCATTCGCGAAGTCCTCGGCGTCGAGCCAAGGCTTGGCGGCGAGGCGATGCCGCGGGCTCATGAGGCCGACGCTTTCATAGCGAAACAGCGGGCTGAAGACCACGTTTGCGTGCGCCTCCTGCGGGTCGTGAATGATGGCGAGTTCCGCCTCGCCCCGATCGAGCAGCGGCAACGGATCGACCACGAACCCGGAGATGATGTCGAGTTCAACTTCCGGCCATAATGACCGATAGGCATCCATGGCGGGCATCAGCCAATCGAAGCAATTGTGGCATTGGACCGCAATCCGTAACGGGCCCGCATGCCCTTGGGCGAGTCGAGCGACATCCCGACCCGCGTCGGCGACCTGCGGCAGCACCACCCGCGCCAAGGTGAGCAATCGCTGACCGATGGCCGTGAAGCGCAGAGGCCGGACATTTTTTTCGACCACGGCGGCGCCATAGTGACTTTCCAGCGCCTTTAACTGATGCGATAGCGCGGACTGGGTCAGGAAAAGGCGCGACGCCGCCTTCGACAGGCTGCCGCATTCAGCCAATGCCAATAAGGTTTCCAGGTGGCGAAGTTCCAGCGCGGTCGAAGGCATGCAGCGGCTCAATCCCGATTCGCTTCGCCACGAACAGTGTGCATCTGCATCAAATTATAGGCAGTGCGCTGCGGCATTTCTATACGAACGTTCAGCCGGGCTCGCGTGGTAGTGTTGTCGGCTTGTCCATCGGAGGTCGGAGCATTGAGCGCACTCAACCGGGCCTTCGCGTCGTTCACCGCTTGTGCGCTGTACTGCTCCGCTCCCGCCGCTCTCGCCGAGGACTGCGCCCACGGGGCAGCCGGCGCGAAGTCCGCGGCCTACCTCGCGGGACTCGCCGCCTTTGCGGCGGGTGAAGTCGAAGCGAGCTATGTGCAGCTGCAAGGCGCGTACTTGAGCTGTCCGGCCAACATTCCCTATCGCAACGACTACATCGTTGCCGCGGCGTTTTCCGGTCATGCGCGCGAGGCGCTCGATACCGCCGCGGGCCTGCGCGCAGCGTCGCTGCCGACCTATGTGCTCGAGGCGCTGGGCAGAGCGGCGCGCGACAATCATCAGCCCGATCTGGCGCTGCACTATTACGACACGATCCTGATGGCGCGCGCGGATGTCGGCGCGCAGGTGGGGCGCGACCTCGCGCTCATCGACTTGGGGGACGCGCCCGCCGCGCGGACCGATCTGCTCGCACTGCGGCAGCGGGACGCACACCGCGTCGACGTCCTCGAAGCTCTCGGCCTCGCCGACGAAGCCGTCGGGGATGACATCGGTGCCTTGGCCGCGGCCGAATCCTTGCTCGAACTCGAGCCCCGCCATGCCGCAGGACTCAAGCTGCGTTACCGTCTGTTGGTGCGCGCCGGCGCGCCGCATCTGGCGGTCGCGCTGACCCCGCCGCAGCTGCTGACAAGCCGCGAGTCGGGCAGCGCATTGCGCGACCGGCTGGCCTTCGATTTTCGCTGGGCGCGCGATGATCCGGGCAGCGCTCGCATCCGCGCGCAGCGCCTCGACCGGGTGATCGAGCGCATGCGGCTGGCGACGGCCGACGAATCGAGCGATCGCGACGTGCGCGACGGCTTGCGCGGCGACCTCGTCGAAGCCTTGGCCGAGCGGGGACGCTCCCGCGAAGCCATCGAGGAATACCAACGCATGCTGGCCGACGGCATCCGCGTTGAACCCTACGTCAGCAGCGTGCTCGTCGGCGCGTATGTGGCCTTTAGGCAGCCGCAGCGCGCGGTGGCGGTGTATCGCGCGCTGCCGGCCGGCATGGACCCACCCTACGCCGTGAAAGCCGCCTATTTTTACGCGTTGCTGGAATCCGGCCAGTACGACGCCGCGGTGCGTTGGGCCGACCGGCTGGCCGGCACGGAGCCGCCCTACGCGTATGCGAATGTTCCCGAATTGCGGACCGAAAACCCGGACGACGCGAGTGCCCTGGAACTCGCGGCGCTCGCGCGCAGCTACACCGACCGGCTCGCCGATGCAGAGCAGCGTCTGCAGTCGCTGCTGCGCGTCGCGCCGGCGGATTCCGACGCGCGCCTGGCGCTCGCGGACGTGTATGAAATGCGCGGCTGGCCGCGCCGCGCCGCTGCAGTATCAGACCAGCTGCTGCTCGAGTCGCCCTCGCTGGGTCCATTGCCGCAGCTCTTTTCCGATCAGATGAGCATGGCCGATTGGCGCGCGGCGAGCGCCACACGGGCCCGGATGGAGGATCTGCTGCCGCCCGACACTGCGGAGCTGCTGCGGGTGGCCCGCGATTGGGACACGCACCAGATGGCGGAGGCCAGCATCGACGGTGAGTTCGGAAAAAGCCACGGCGGCCGCCCCGGCGTCATCGATTCCGAGATCGGCGAGTATGTCTACTCCCCGCCGCTCGACTGGGATTATCGCGCGTATCTGCACTTGGACCAAACCTGGGGGACGCCGGTGCAAGGGACGACCTTTCGTCACGCTGAAGGCGCCGGCATCGAATATCACACGAGTGGCTGGCTCGCGACGGGCGAGTTGCTCGCGATCGACGGCCGCGGACCGTATCCGCAATTGAGCGCCCAGGCCACTCCCGACGACCATTGGACACTCGGCGTCGCCTATGCCCTGCGCACACTCGACATTCCGATCGCCGCGGTGGTGGTCGGGGTGCACGCCGACCGCGTCGCGCTCAACGCCGACTATCGGGTGAGCGAATCCCGCGATTTCGGCGCTCAGGCGATTTACGAGGGGTACAGCGACGGCAATTCGCGCTCCGAACTGCTCGCCGATTGGCGCGAACGCTGGATCACGGGTCCGATCTACAAGCTCGATACCCGGCTCGATCTGGATACCTCGCACAACACGCTGGACGACACCAATTACTTCAACCCGAAGCGCGACCTGTCGGCGGCCGTCACCGTGCAGAATCAGTGGCTGCAGTTCCGGCGCTACGAGTCATCGCTGACGCACGAGCTCGACGTCGGTGTCGGCGATTATTTTCAGCAGGGTTATGGGCAGGGTGCGATCGCGCTGCTGCGCTATCGGGCGGTCTACCAGGTCAACCAACGCGTGACGTTGAAGGCCGGCGCGGGAACGGGCATTCGACCCTATGATGGCCGGCGCGAAACTCTCGACGTGCTCACCCTGAACGTCGATGGACGGTTCTGATGCGCCGCCTTAGCGTGCCGCTGACGCTGACGCAGCCTGTGCACCTGGCGCTGGCCGCGTTCCTGATGATCGCGGGATGCGGCGGACCGGCCGCGCTCCACTCTCCGCCGCCCGCCGTCGAGCCCGTCGTCGAATGGCCCGCGAATGCCTTCGCGGTCATCTGCTTTCACGATGTGCAGGACGAGCCGCTGTCGCGGCCCGATTTCTTCACGGTCAGCACGCGCGATCTGGCGGTGGATTTTGCCTGGCTGCGCGAACATGACTATCACGTCGTGAGCCTGGATGAGATCATCGCCGCGCGCCGCGATCACACGGACCTGCCGCCGCGCGCCGTGCTGTTGAGCTTCGACGATGGTTTGGAAAGCGCCTACACGCGCGCATACCCGCTGCTCAAGGCATTTCACTATCCGGCCATCATGGGACTCGTCGGGTCCTGGCTCATCGACGCACCGAACCCGGACTCCACCGTGCGCTACGGCGATGCCGACGTGCCGCGCAGCGATTTTCTCACCGCTGCGCAGATTCGCGAGATGGCCGATTCGGGTCTGATCGAATTCGGTTCTCATAGCTACGAGCTGCACCGGGGCATCGTGGCGAACCCGCAGCAGAACCTCGAGCCCGCGGCGGTCGCGCGGCGCTTCGATGGCGCCGCCGGCGGGTATGAGAGCGCGGATGCCTATGCCGCGCGCGTGCGCGAGGATCTGGCCCGCAACAGCGCGGCCATCGAGCGGCTGACCGGGACGCGGCCGCGTGTCATCGTCTGGCCGTACGGCGCTCACAATCAGAAGGCGGACGAGATCGCACGCGACCTCGGCATGCCCTACGGATTGACCCTGCAGCTCGACTTGAATACGCCGGACGTGCCGCTGAATCGCATGCGGCGCATCCTCGTCACCCATGATTTTACTCCCGCCGATTTTGCCGATCGGCTGGAACAGCCCTCGGCGCCGAAGCCCGTGCGGGTGATGCAGGTCGATCTGGATTTCGTGTATGACCCTGACCCTAAGCAACAGGAGGCCAATCTCTCCGCGCTGCTCGACCGCGTCAAGGCCATGGGCGTCAACACGGTGTATCTGCAGGCATTCGCGGATCCGGGCGGCACCGGTACGGCCGACGCATTGTATTTCCCGAATCGCCGGCTGCCGATGCGCGCCGACCTGTTCAACCGGGTCGCCTGGCAGCTGCGGACTCGCACCGGAGTCGCGGTCTACGCGTGGCTGCCGTTGCTGGCCTTCACACTGCCCGCGTCCGACCCGGCACAGGGCCATTGGGTCACGGCGGTCGATGCGCGCAGAACCGGCAACGTCAAGCGGCTCTCACCCTTCGACCCGCTGGTGCGCGAGGCCGTGCGCGACATTTATCAGGATCTCTCGAGCGCCGCATCGTTCCAGGGCCTGCTGTTCTCCGACGATGCGACGCTGAACGATTTCGAGGATGCGGGTCCCGCCGCGCTCGCCGCCTATCGCGAGTGGGGATTGGCCGCGGACGTGGCGGCGATCCGCGCCGATGCGGCGCAGCGTGTCACCTGGGCGCGCCGCAAAAGCCGCTATTTGACTCAATTTTCGCTCGAGCTCGCGCAGTTGGTGAGAGCCGATCACGATGATCTTGCGACGGCGCGCAATTTGTTCGCGAGCGTGGTGATGGACAGCCAAGCCGAGGAATGGATGGGCCAATCCCTGGACGATGCCCTGCAAGCCTACGACTACGTGGCGCTCATGGCGATGCCGTATCTCGAGGCACAGCACGGCCGCTCCACGAAGTGGCTGGAGCGTCTGGTCGCGAAGGTCGCGGCGCATCCCGGCGGCCTCGCGAAGACCGTCTTCGAACTGCAAGGCGTCGACTGGGCAAGGAGCAATCGACCGGTCAGCGATGCCACGCTGGTCGAACAGATTCAAACCCTGAGGCGCGCCGGCGCGCGCGGCGTCGGCTATTACCCCGACGACTTTCTCAAAGGCCGGCCCTCGCTCGACGCTCTGCGGTCCGTGCTGTCGCTCAAGTCATTTCCGGGCAGGGACTGAAGCCGATGCACAGCGTCCCCACTTTCCTCGATCACGCCACCCGGCTGCTGCTGGACTTCGTATTTTACTATCCGCTGTTCATGGCGTACGTGTGGATGATCGGCGCACTCAACTACTACTTCCGATTCGAACGCACCACGGGATCACTCGCGCTGCCGCCGGACGGGGATTTCACCCCTCCCGTCACCGTGATCGTTCCGATGCGCAACGAATCCACGCACGCGGCGGAAACGATCCGCCAGCTGCTCGAAATGGACTACCCGGATTTCGAGATCATCGCCGTCAATGATGGCAGCACGGACGACACGGGTGAGGTTCTCGATGCCGAGGCCCGCGCGCAGGGCCGCGTGCGCGTCATTCATTTCGCACAGAACCAGGGGAAGGCGATCGCCCTGGAGACGGCGGCACTCGTCGCGCGGCACGAATTCTTGATATGCATCGACGGCGACGCGTTGCTCGACGTCACCGCGGCACGCTGGATGATGCGGCACTTTCGCTCGCCGCGAGTCGCAGCCGTCACCGGCAACCCGCGCATTCGCAACCGCTCGACCCTGCTGGGCAAGATCCAGGTGGGCGAGTTTTCCGCCATCGTCGGACTCATCAAGCGGGCGCAGCGCACCTACGGACGCCTGTTCACCGTTTCCGGCGTCCTCGCCGCCTTTCGCAAGACCGCCCTGCATGACGTGGGATACTGGAGCTCGAACATGCTGACCGAGGATATCGACGTCACCTGGAAGATGGAGATCAATCACTGGGACGTGCGCTACGAACCGCACGCGATGATCTGGATCCTGATGCCGGAGACGTTCACCGGGCTGTGGCGACAGCGCTTGCGCTGGGCGATGGGCGGCGTGCAGGTGGTGCTCAAATACACGCGCGACATGAACCGCTGGCGGTCGAGGCGCATGTGGGGAATTTTCACCGAATTCCTGCTCAGCATCAGCTGGGCGTACTCGATCGTCATCGTGTCCGCGCTGTGGCTGCTCAATCGGGTCGCTCCGCTGCCGCCCTTCATTCACGTCGCGTCGCCCATCCCCGGCTGGGCCGGCGTCGTGATCGGCACGACCTGCCTGCTACAGATCGGTTTGTCGCTGATACTGGACCGGCATTACGACCAGCGCCTGGGACGCACGTATTTTTGGATGATCTGGTACCCGTTGATCTATTGGTGCATCAGCGCGCTGACCACCGTGGTGGCGGTCCCGAGAATCCTCTGGCGCAAGCGCTCGGCGCGCGCCATTTGGATCAGTCCGGATCGCGGCCTCAAGCAGCCGCGCGACATCGGGGCCTGACCGCCATGCGAGACTTCATCATCGACAAGCCCCAGTGGCAGACCGCCAGGCAACGGGCGGTGTTCGGCTTCGTGACGGTCCTGTTCTGGGCCATCTGGCTCTACCTGTGGTTGCCGGTGCTGGCAGTCATCGGCTGGCTGCTCGGAATCGACATCGCTTACCGCGAGATGGTGATGAAGCATGGCTACGTCGAATTGGTGGACGACCTCGGGCTATACACGTTCATCGTCTGCTGCCTGGGCGGAAGTTTGCTCATCTGGGCGTATTACAACTTTTTCCGGTTTCGCGGGGTCGAACGTCGCAAGGAACGGACCCCCGTGACCTTCGAGCAGATCAGCAGGCACTACCAGATCGCACCCGACGAATTGCGTCGCTGGACCCGCGCGCCGCGGTTGGTGATCCATCACAGCGTCGACGGGCGGGTGACCGGCGCGGACTGACCCCAATCAGGGCATGAACGGATTTCATTGCTAGTATTAGAATAATGAGTTTGAATCATATGGCGGGGCCCGGCATGATGTCATTCGGGACACCCTGCACGGAGTTTCCGATGCCGAATCCGGTTGCCGTATCGTTCGAGTTCTTTCCGCCTGGCGATGAGACCATGGCGCAACAGCTATGGGACTCTGTGCAGAGGCTCGCGCCCCTGCGGCCGAATTTCGTGTCGGTGACGTACGGCGCGGATGGATCGACGCGCACCCGGACGCATGAATGCGTGCTTAGAATCTTGCGCGAAACGGATCTCATTGTCGCACCGCATCTGACCTGTGTGGGCGCCTCTCGGGACGAGGTCTTAGGTATAGCGCAGGAGTATTGGCGCCAGGGCGTCAGGCATCTGGTCGCGTTGCGCGGCGATGCTCCGGCGGCCAATCTGTCGCCTGATGGATGCTATCTGCCCCATCCCGGCGGATTCCCCTACGCGTCTGATTTGGTGGGCGGACTCAAGAGTGTCGGGAATTTTGATGTGTCGGTGGCGGCTTACCCGGAAGGACATCCCGAATCCGGCGGCGTCGATGCTGATTTGGACAATCTCAAGCGCAAGGTCGACGCCGGCGCGGGCCGCGCAATCACCCAGTTTTTCTTCGATACCGATGTATTTCTGCGCTATCGGGACCGGTGCGCAGCCGCCGGTATTCGCGCCGGCATCGTGCCGGGTATCCTGCCGATCACGCGCTTTCCTCAATTGCTGCGGTTCGCGAACCGGTGCGGTGCCTCGGTGCCCGACTGGCTGCGGCAGCGCTTCGACGGCTTGGACGACGATCCGGATACGCGGCGCATGATTGCCGCGAACGTGGCCATCGAACAGGTGCAGCGGCTGCGCCAGCACGGCGTGGAGGAATTTCACTTCTACACGCTGAATCGCGCCGAACTCACCTACGCCATCTGCCATGCTCTGGGATTGCGTCCGCAGGCCGCGCAGGCGCGGGTGGCCTGATGCGGCAGGCTGCAACCACCGCGCGCGGCGAGGCGCTGCTGGCGCTGCTGCGGGAGCGCCTGGTGATCCTGGACGGGGCGATGGGCACCATGATTCAGCGTCACCGCCTGGACGAAGCGCAGTTTCGCGGCACGCGCTTTGCGGACTGGCCGGGCGATCTGCGCGGCAACAATGATCTGCTGTCGATCACCCAGCCGCAGATCATCGCCGACATTCATCGCGAGTATTTTCTCGCGGGCGCAGACGTCGTCTCCACCAATACGTTCAATTCCACCCGGGTCTCGCAGGCCGACTACGGCATGCAGGCGTTGGTCGCCGAGTTGAATCTCGAGGCTGCCCGTCTGGCGCGCCGCGTGGCCGATGAGGTGACCGCGGGCACGGGCCGGCAGCGCTTCGTCGCCGGAGCGCTCGGGCCGACCAGCCGCACCGCGTCGCTGTCGCCGGATGTCAACGATCCGGGATTTCGCAACATCAGCTTCGATGAATTGGTGGCCGGCTATTCCGAGGCGACCCGCGCGCTGATCGAGGGCGGCGTCGATGTCCTGTTGATCGAGACCGTGTTCGATACGTTGAACGCCAAGGCCGCGTTGTTCGCCGTGCGTGAGGTGATGGACGAGGCGGGCACGGAGCTTCCCATCATCGTCTCGGGCACGATCACCGATGCATCGGGCCGCACGTTGTCGGGGCAGACCACCGAGGCGTTCTGGAATTCCATCCGGCATGCACGGCCCGCGGTGGTCGGGCTCAACTGCGCGCTCGGCGGAAAACAGCTGCGCCCGTACATCGAAGAATTGGCGCGCATCGCCGATACTTTCGTGTGCGCCTACCCGAACGCGGGCCTGCCGAACGCGTTCGGCGAATACGACGAAACCGCGGAGGATACCGCCGCCATCCTCGGCGAATTCGCCACCAGCGGGTTCCTCAATATGGCCGGTGGCTGCTGCGGCACGACGCCCGCGCATATCCGCGCCATCGCCCGCGCGCTCGAGGGCCTGCCGACCCGCGTCGTCCCGCGCATCGCGCCGGCGTGCCGCCTGAGCGGGCTCGAGCCGCTCACCATCGATGCCAAGAGCTTGTTCGTGAACGTGGGCGAACGCACCAATGTCACGGGCTCCGCCAAGTTTCGCAAACTCATCGAGGCCGGCGACTACGCGGCCGCGGTCGACATCGCCCGCCAACAGGTGGCGAACGGCGCGCAGATCATCGATGTGAACATGGACGAGGGCATGCTCGATTCTCAAGCTGCGATGACCAAGTTTTTGAGTCTCATCGCGGGGGAGCCGGATATCGCGCGCGTGCCGGTGATGATCGATTCTTCCAAGTGGTCGGTGATCGAGGCCGGACTCAAGTGCGTGCAGGGAAAATCGATCATCAATTCCATCAGCCTCAAGGAGGGTGAGGAGGCCTTTTTGGGCCAGGCACGCAAGGCGATGCGCTATGGCGCCGCCGTCGTGGTGATGGCGTTCGATGAAGCCGGCCAGGCGGATACGATCGATCGCAAAGTCACCATCTGCGAGCGCGCCTACCGGCTCTTGACCGAGAGCATCGGCTTCTTCCCCGAGGACATAATTTTCGATCCAAACATCTTTGCGGTGGCGACCGGGATCGAAGAACACAACCGTTACAGTCTCGATTTCATCGAGGCCACCGCCGTCATCAAACAGCGCATGCCTGCCGTGCACGTCAGCGGCGGCGTCAGCAATGTGTCGTTTTCGTTCCGCGGCAACGAACGGGTTCGCGAGGCCATGCACTCGGTGTTTTTGTACCATGCCATCCGCGCCGGCATGACCATGGGCATCGTCAACGCGGGCCAGCTCGCGATCTACGAGGACATTCCGGCGGACCTGCGCGAGCGGGTCGAGGACGTCATTCTGGCGCGCCGCGCGGACGCGACCGAGCGCTTGCTCGAGATCGCGGAACAATTCAAGGGCGGGGGATCGGCCAAACGCGGCGACGACCTCGAGTGGCGCAACCTGCCGGTGGCGCAGCGACTGCAGCATGCGTTGATCAAAGGGCTCGATGAGTTCGTGCTCGCGGATACCGAGGAGGCCCGGCTCGAGGCCGCGCGCCCCCTCGATGTGATCGAGGGGCCCTTGATGGACGGCATGAACGTGGTCGGCGACTTGTTCGGCGCCGGCAAGATGTTCCTGCCGCAAGTCGTCAAGTCGGCGCGCGTCATGAAAAAGGCCGTCTCGGTGCTGATTCCCTACATCGAGAAGGAAAAGTCCGGTGCGAGCCGCTCCAACGGCAAGGTCGTGATGGCCACCGTCAAGGGCGACGTGCACGACATCGGCAAGAACATCGTCGGCGTGGTCTTGCAGTGTAACAACTTCGAAGTCGTGGACTTAGGGGTCATGGTCTCCTGCGAAAAGATCCTGGCGGCCGCCACGCGTGAAGGCGCCAATCTCATCGGCTTGTCAGGCTTGATCACGCCGTCGCTCGACGAAATGGTGCACGTCGCCAAGGAGATGCAGCGCCTCGGCTACCGGCAACCCTTGCTGATCGGCGGCGCGACCACGTCCCCGGCGCACACTGCGGTCAAGATCGACCCGCAGTACGAAGGCGCGGTGATCTATGTGAAAGATGCCTCGCGTGCGGTCGGCGTCTGCCAGCAACTGGTGACCATGAGCACGTGCGCGGCGTACGTCGCCAACATCAAGGCCGAGAACGAGCGGCGCCGCGAACAGCATCGCAACAAGAGCGCCAAGGCGCCACAGTTGTCGCTGGTGCAGGCGCGCGCCAAGAAACTGAAGCTCGACTGGTCCGGCTATACGCCCCCTGTGCCGGCTTTCTTGGGTGCGCGCTGCTTCGATGACTATCCGCTCGATGAGCTGGTGCCGTACATCGACTGGATGCCGTTTTTCAATGCGTGGGAATTTGCCGGCAAGTTTCCGGATATTCTGCAAGATCCGGTGGTCGGCGAGGCGGCGAGCAGCCTGTACGCGGACGCGACGCGCATGCTCGAGCGGTTGGTGGCCGAGCGATGGCTGCGCGCCCGCGCCGTGGTGGGTCTGTTTCCCGCCAACAGCAGCGGCGAGGATGACATCAGCGTGTTCACCGACGACACGCGCCAGAGCATCCGGGTTCGCCTGCATCACCTGCGCCAGCAGAAATCCAAGCCGCAAAATCAACCGCAATCCTGCCTGGCGGATTTCATCGCGCCGGTCGCCAGCGGCCGCGCAGACTACATCGGCGCATTTGCGGTGACGGCCGGTATCGGCATCGAGGAGCACGTGGCGCGCTTCGAAGCCGCGCACGATGATTACAGCAGCATCCTGTTGAAGGCGCTGGCGGATCGCCTCGCCGAGGCGTTCGCGGAACGCATGCACGAGCGCGTGAGGCGCGAATTCTGGGGGTATGCGCCGCACGAGCAGTTGGACGCCGCCGGCTTGATCGGCGAGAGCTATCAAGGCATCCGGCCGGCACCGGGCTACCCGGCGTGTCCTGACCACACGGAGAAGGCGACTCTGTGGCGCCTGCTCGAGCCCGACAGGAACGCGGGTATCCGCCTGACCGAAACCTTCGCGATGTTTCCGACCGCCGCGGTCAGCGGATTTTATTTTTCACACCCGCAGGCTCACTATTTCGGGGTCGGTCAAATCGACCGCGATCAGGTGGCGAGCTACGCGCAGCGCAAAGGCTTGAGCGTGGCGGAGACGGAACGCTGGCTCGCGCCGAATTTGGGGTATGACCCGGATGCGGCCGATAGGGCCGAGACGGCCGATAGGGCCGAGACGGCCGATACGGCGGACGCGACCGGGGCGACGGCGGACGCGGCGTAAGAGTTAATTGGAGCGTGTGGCTTCCGACGCGTTTGAAAAGGTCTGCGGCGGGGTCATGGCTTCCGCCGCCGCGCTGATGGCAGCGACCTGGGTTGGCTGCTCCTGGCGTGCGGCCGATTCCGAACGTGCCAGCGCCTCGGCCGCCGCGAGTTGCTTGTCGATGTCGGGTAGTTCCGGTTCCAGCGACTTGGCCTGACGCAGCGCCGCCACCGCCTCGCGAGCACGCCCCAATGTGACCAAGGATGAACCCCGCGCGGACAGTGCCATCGCATCGTTGCGGTGAGTGCTCTGAAGAAGGGCCAGAATGGCAAGCGCGACTGCCTTGTCTCCCTGGCGCAAGGAATTTGCGGCGATGTATGAATCGAGCGCCTGCGAAGCCTGATTCGTGCTTTGCTGCAGCAGCGCGATGCGCACCGTGATGTCGAATTCGTTCGGCGCCCCCCTCACCAGCACCGATTGACATGCCTGCAGGGCCGCCTCGCCGTCGCCCTGTGTGCAGCGCTGCAACGATGCCTGGCGTTGCGACTGCAGCGCGTGCAGCTTGCCGGTGAGCGCTGTGTCGTTGGGTGCCAGTTTGGCCGCACGAACGTACACCGCCAGGGCGTCTTCGGGCCGATCGGCCTTCATCAATGCGTCACCTTTTGCGATGAGTATTTGCGCGTTGTTCGGCTGCCGGCTCAAGACATCGTCGCAAGCGGCAACTTCGCTCAGGCGCGTACAGCGCTGCATGTTTCTATTCAGTCGAGCCGTCGCCTCGGCCTGGTCGACTCCCTCGAGGTAATGTTCTTCACTGACCATGTTGCGCGCACGGCGCAAGCTCAACTGCAGAATAGGGCTGAGAGGATTGTATTTTTGCCCGTCCTCCAGCAAGTGAACCGCGTCATCGTAACAACCCGCCTTTTGCAGCGCATTGGCAACCTCGATACGTTTTCCCAGCATCGTCGGCGCCCGCTGCAGCGCAGCCCGCCCGGCGGCGATGTCCGGATTCTGCGCGCCGCCGTGCACGCAGGCGGTTTGCGCTGCATCGCGCGCAAAGCCGGCAGAGGCCAGCAGTGTCAGCAGTAAGGCGGCCGCCGACTGCGGCAAGATCTGCATACCTGGCGTCATTTGCGAATCTCCCGAACGAGTCGGAAGCCGACGCTGGTGCTGCGGTAGTCGCTGTCGAATCGATTCCGATACGAGGTGCGGACGAAATCCGGTTGCGTGAACCAGGAACCGCCCCTCAATTCGTGCTGGGCGCAGTCGCCGCTGGTTCGCGCCGATCCGTCGATGGGCGCGCCCTCGTAGTTATCCACCCAACAATCCTCGGTCCACTGGAAAACGTTTCCGAGCATGTCGAACAAGCCGAACGCGTTTTGTTTGAAAGAGCCCACGGGAGCTGACTGCACGTATTCGTCGGTGCAGGGCAGCACTTTCCACCCTGGATAGTGACGCGCCGCCGATTGATCGGCGACGTTGGCGTACGAACAGGCGTCGGCGGGCGCAGTCCATGGGACTTGCGCCGAAGATCCGGCGCGGGCGGCATATTCCCACTCCGACGCGCTGGGTAATCGGTAGGTCTGATGGGTGCGGCGGGACAGCCACGCCGCGTAGTCTTTGGCGTCCTGCCACGACACGCAACTGACCGGATGCGAAGGCGTCTGCGATTCGATCGCGTTCTTCCAGGTCACTGAGGGGTTCACCTGCCACGCACCATCGTACGCCGCGCAACTGTGGGCTTGCGCGCCCGTCGCCACCGCAAACTCCGAGAACTCACCCACCGTGACGTCGTAAACGCCGGCAGCGAAAGCATGCGCTAGGGAGACCGTATGCTGCGGCATTTCAAATGGCAGCGCGGCGGCGTCCGCCGCAGAGCCCTGCTGGAAGTCTCCCGGGGGCAAGACCTTCATCAGCGGGCATGTCGGGCAATCCCGAAATACCGTTCCCGGCGAGGGGGCCGGCGCGGTGCGGACCTGAGACGCCCCGGGCTGCGCTGGGGTTTTCTTCGCTCGGTGGTGCGCCGCGATGAGAACGGCTGCTGCAATAATGGCGGCAATCGAGAGAGCGATGCCCGCAGCCCCGGGCCATGTGGGCCGGCTGCCCGCGCCGCTGAACTCAGCGAGAAATTGCCGCGCCGAGGGAGTGCGCTTCTCCCGGTCGAATTGCAACGCATGGCACAGGGCGCGAAATTCGCGCCGGGTGAGTCCGGGCGGACACGCGAGGTGTGCCACGTTGCGGGCTGCAGAGGGATCCTTGGCCTTGAAGGGTAGCTCGCCGGTCATCAACTTCCAGGCGACACAGGCCAACGCATAGACGTCGTCGCGCGGATCGGGTTCATCGTTGTCCAGCATTTCCGGGCTCGCGTACGCCGGCGTCAGGGCGCGCATACGGTCGGCCGCATTGGCGGCGGCTTTCGGCTGTCCATCTCCGGGCTGAACCATGAGGCGCGCAAGTCCAAAGTCGATGACCTTGATCTCGCCGGCATCGGTGATGAAGATGTTGCCCGGCTTCAGGTCACCGTGCAGGATGTTCTTGCCGTGCGCGAAGTCCAGCGCATCGGCAATACTCTTGATGAGCCGCCGTGACATGTCGCGCGGCAGGCCGCCGGTGACCTTGGCGGCGCGCAGTTTGTCGAACAGCGACTGGCCGGAGAGCAACTCCATCGTCATGAACACAATCTCGCCGTCGCGATCGCAGTCGAACACGCGCACGATGTTCGGGTGAGTCAGGCTCTGCAGGCTTTGGGCTTCGCGGGACAGCACCGCCATGGCATCGGAGTAGTTTGCAAATGGGACCGTGAGAACCTTGATCGCGATGTGCGGATCGGCGGCACCGGCCTCGACCTTGCGCAGATCGAGTGCCTTGTACACGCGGCTCATGCCGCCCTCGCCAATCATTTCCAGGAGCTTGAAGCGCCCGAGCAGCATACTGCCGCTGTCCAGATGGGCACCGGTAGAAGCCGTATTGGTTCCCAGTTTCGCAGAATCCAGCAGGATCGTCGGCGCATGCGCGACCTGCGGCTCCAGGAACGGGTCGATCTCCGCTAAATTGGCCTGCCTCATCGAAAGCTGTTCCAGAACATCCCGACCCGTCCGTGACGAGACTTAGCGCACCACCTTATGGCACGTGAGCGGTGGCCACTGTAGAGTCCGTCACTGTATTTCCGCTGCCAATGTGGGCTTTGTCGCAAAATTGACGGCGGTCGTAATGAATTCAAAGGAGCCCGTCATGGTGAGCGCCGTCAGCGATCTAACATCCGTCCGTACTGCCGCTTTCGATGAAATACCCATCATTGATTTGGCCGGGCTGCTGCGCCGGGAGCCCGGCGCGAAGCTGATGGCCGCGAGAGCGATTCGCAACGCCTGCGAGAACGTCGGCTTCTTTTACATCCGTAACCACGGCATCCCTGAAGCAGATATTGAGCGCACCTTCGACGTCGGCCGCCGCTTCTTTGCGCTGCCGCTCGAGGCCAAGCTGTCGATTCACAAGAACCTGTCGCCCCAACATGCCGGATATACGCCGCTGCTCGCGGAAAACACCGACTTGTCCAATGACGGCGATCTGCACGAATCCTTCGACATGGTCTCCCCGCTCGCGCACTATCCGGCGAAAGCGGCCGGCGAGGACGTCAATCTGTGGCCGCAGTCGCTTGCGGAACTCAAGCTATCCCTCGATCGCTACTTCGATCAGGTGCTCGAGCTCGGCAAGCTGCTCTTCGAGATGGTCGCCCTGTCGCTCGGGCTGCCTGAGGATTTCTTCCGCCCCCACCTCACGCATCCCATTGCGATGCTGCGCATCAACAGCTATCCGCCGCAGCCGGCCAAGTCCGACAGCCGCCAAATCGGCATCGGCGCGCACACCGATTATGAGTGTTTCACCATCCTCGCCCAGCAGCCCGGAATCACCGCGCTGCAGGTGTGGAATGGACGCGAATGGATCAAGGCACCGCCCATGCCAGGTACCTTTGTCGTGAATATCGCGGACCTGTTGCAGCGCTGGAGCAACGACGCCTTCCGGTCCACGCGTCATCGCGCGATCAACGTTTCCGGCGCAGCGCGGCTATCGATTCCGTTTTTCCTCGGAGTCAATTACGACACCCCCATTTCGCCGCTGCCGGGATGCGTGAGCGCGGAACGCCCTGGCAAATACCCGGCGGTCATTGCCGGCGATTACGTCCAGCAGCGGTTGAACGAAACCTACGGGAGGGTGCCGCCATCGGGACCGATCGAAGTCTAATGAAGTCTAATAGCTGCCGCTGGCGCCACCGCCGCCGGAGGTCCCACCGCCTCCATGAAAGGGGGCCGGCGGGGCGGGGGGTGCTTGCGGGGCGAGGGCGCCGGCGCCGGGGAGCTGCAGCAGCAGATCCAACGATCCGCGGTTCTCCGCGAATTGTTCGGATGTGATACCTCCTCGCGGGGCTCGCAAATACCGATCCAGTGCGAAGGCCAGCGAGAATGCGACGCTCCCCCACAGGATGAGCTTGGTTCTGAGCAGCAGATCCGTGAGATTGCGCAGCTCGAACGCCATGCAGGCAATACACAACAGAAATCCTATCAGAGGCGCGTGCGCGCGGCGCCCAATGCCGGCGATCAATGCGAAGGGGGCATAGCCCGCCAGCATCAGCAACGGCAGCATGTGGATGAGATGCTGCTGATGCAGCGGCAGAAACCACAAATACCCCGCAACGGGCATCGCGACGACGGCCCAGTCGAGCATGCGATCGTGGGAGGGTCTTTGAAACCGGGCGTTGCCGGCGAGCAAGGCCAACCAAGCCATACACCAACAAAATAGGCCGGCCACGATCGAGCCAGTCTCCTTGGCCGTCCCGAAACGGGCTTCAATGAGAAAAGTGATCGCCGCGGAGAGCACCGCGAGCGATAACGTGACGAAGAGCGGATTCAGCAAGCGGATCCCCGCGATGAGAAAGATCACGCCGCCCATGAGCGCGAGTCGAAAATTCTGCGAGGCAGATGTCCAATGGGTGATCTGGACACCGATCATCAACAGCCCTGAGATCTCGAGCGACTCCTCGATGCCGGCACCGAACAGGCCCCGCCTCAGGATCAGCCATTCCGCAAACACCAGCAACACGACTCCGGCAACCCCGACCGCGGAAATCTTGAGAAGAGACAGAATGCCCGCGACCAATATTGCGGCGACCAGACCGAGAACGAAAAACACACAGCGGCTGAGCAAAGAGGACGCCCTCCAGCCGTTGATACGAACGAGTATCCAGGGGTCGCGCCACCGCTTGGTGCGCGCCGCGATGCGCAGCCAACGTTCCTCTGAAGGGGTGGGGCGGATCGTGTTCACGTCAGCGCGCCTTCGCCCGTTGGTGCAACATCCACAGCACGATGACCGCGGCGGTCACCGTCACCAGCTGCGACAGCTGCGCGATCAGGCCACGGCCGATCTGCTCCTCCACCACGCACAACCCCAGCGCAGTATAGGCGACACCGTAGACCATGAAGGTTTCCTGGCTCTCATTGAGTCCCTTGCGGATGCAGGCAATCGAGAGAACCGTCAACAGTGCGATGCCGGCAGCGCGTGTCGGCGGATCGAAGCACAGGATGAGCGTTCCCCAGAATCCCACATTCGCCGCAAAGTGTTCGAGGACATCGCCGAGAGGCGCCGGTCCTTGCAGTCGCCGATGGATCTCGCGCCAGATGACCAGAGTGCTGGAGCATCCCAGTGCATCGAAACCGGTCCTGCGCAGCGCCGTGTCGTCTTGAAACCAATTCGCGGGGCCCAATTCGACGCCGAACCACCCGCAGAGGGCCGTGAGCGACACGGACAGCACCAGGCGCGACTCAAACACATAGGCGGTGATGGCGTGCAGCACGGCGAGAATCAGCAGGTGCCAGGACCAGTGGGTCCCCAGCCAATGGAATTGATACTCGATGTAGCCCAGGTCCGCGCTCACGATGAGCGCGCCGAGCAGCAGCAGATAGTCGCCGCCGATGGAACGCTCTTCGCGGCGCATCAAGGTGCGAATCGCGGTGGCGTAACAGAGCGCCGCAACCAGCGCGAGCACGGCACTCAAGGTCAAGGGACCGATCTGTTGAATATTGTCCTTCACGAGAATACCGATGCCGCCCGTGATGGCGGCGACCGAGGCATACAGGACGAGGCGCAATTCCGCGAACACCGAGAATATTTCGCGGCGCTCGAGCGCGGTGGCCCGAGCTGCCGCGGCGCTGTCGATCACGCCGTCGCGTTGCATCTGCCGGTATTCAGGTTCGAGGGAGTGCATGGGCTATGGGAGAGGGCGCACAGTTCAGCCGGTATCAGCGCGCTGTCCGAGGTCCCCCGCTTTCTCACTATCTTACGGCTGCGGCGGCACAATCCCACTCGGTGGGTACGGTGGCAGCAATGGCGGCGGCGGCGGAAATCCGGCAGGTTTACCGGCGATCGCCTTGAGCATCAGGTCGACCGCCGCCTCGAGCTGCGCATCGTGACCGGCGAGCAAGTCCGCGGGCAGGTTCTCGATTTCGATGTCGGGATCGACTCCATGGTTCTCGACCGCCCACTGACTATCGAGGGAGTAGAGCGCGTCCTCGGGAATCGTGATGTAGCCGCCGTCCATCATTTGCCAATTGCCGCGGATTCCGCGAACTCCGCCCCAGGAACGCGTCCCGACCAGCTTGCCGAGACCGTAGAGATGAAACAGATACGGAAAAATATCGCCGTCGGAAGCGGACCAATGGTTGAGCAGCGCCACCTTGGGGCCGTTCAAGAGCTCCTGCGGCTCAGGGGTGATCGCGGACTGGCGGTTGGTTCCGAGGGTCACGAGCATCCGCCGCAAGCGCTCGAGCGCAAAGGGCGCGATGAAGCCGCCGCCATTCCAGCGGTCGTCCATGATCAAAGCCTGCTTGCCGAGCTGCGAGTAGAATTGGCGCACGAACTGCTGCAATCCGAGCTGTTCCATATCGGACATGTAGACATAGCCGACCCGGCCGTCGGACAGCTTGTCGACCACGGCGCGGTTGTGTGCGATCCAAGCGGACTCGCGCAGGCTGAGTTCCTTGTCAACCGGCTTGACCACAATGTGTCTCGGCGCGCCGGTCGGGGTCTCGGCAACGGTCAGGTCCACGGTGGTGTCGGCATCGGCCAGTTGCAGCAGGCTGTCCGGATCGGTCGGCGCCTTGAGCTCGGCGCCGTTGACCGCCAACAAGTAGTTGCCGGCCTTGACATCGAGCCCGGGCTGAGCCAGAGGACTGCGATAATCGGCGCGCGTATTGTCGCCCGAATAAATGGTCGCGAAGCGGTACCGACCCGATGCGGCGTCGAGCGCCCAATCCACACCCAGGAGTGCGCTGTGCGCCGGCGGAGTGGTGTCGCCGTCATCGCCGCCGCCGACATAGGTGTGGGAATTGCCGATTTCGCCGAGCATCTGCCCGATCAAGTAATTGAGATCCTCGCGCGAGCCTAAGAGCGGCAGGAGCTTGCGGTAGCTGTCATGTACGGCATTCCAGTCCTCGCCGTTCATGACCGGCGAGTAGAAGAGGTCCCGCTCGAGTCTCCACGCGTTCTCAAACATCTCCGCCCATTCCTCAGCCGGGTCCACTTGCTCGCGTAAATGGTCGAGCTTCAGCTCCTTCTTGTCGTCGGCGTCCTTGGCGGCGTCCGCCTTGGCGGGGAGTACACTGTAATCCTTGTCGTGTTTGATCAGCACGCGCCGCCCGTCGAGCGACAGTGAATAGCTGTCCACATCCTCGGTGACCACGGATGCTTTGCGCGTCTTGAGATCGAAGAAGCGCAGGGCCGTCTTTTCTCCGGTCAGCGTTCCCTCGATCAACCCCAGCGGCTGCGTCAGATAGAAGATGCGATCGCCGCGCACATCGAGCTGGTTGATGTTTGCCGCCTCGACCGGCAGCGCGACCGCACGCGCCATCAGACCGTCGAGGTCGATCCGAATCGGTTTGATCGGTCCTACCGGCAGCGCCGCCGACTCTTCGTCGGCCTTCGTGTCGTCATCGTCCTTGTCCGATTTGTCCGACTTGTCGGACTTGCCGGATTTGGCGGCTGGCCGGTGCTTGGCGTCGCCCCCTTTTTCCGCCGGACTGTCGTTGGAACCGCCGCTTCCCTCGTCGGACTTCGGTGCAACCGGCGAGGCCGCGTCGCGCGCCAGCGGTATTGCGTAAATTCCCCCGGTCTTGACGATCGCGAAATCGAACTCGACGTCCGACCCGACCGGGTTCTCGTGGCGGCTCGAGGTGAAATACAGATACTTTCCATCCGACGACCAGACAGGATTCGAATCGATCTCGCTGCCCTCGCTCAAACGCGTCGACTTACCCGTCGCCAGTTCATAGAGCACGAGGTCGCGCCTGCGGCCCAGGGCGGACAAGCTGAATGCCAGCCAGCGGCCGTCCGGTGAAAACGCTTGATCGTGAATTTCGCTCAGCTTGTCCTCTGCGACCTGCTTCAGTTTTCCACCGTCGATGCCGACGGTCCAGAGCCGGTGGGCGCCGTCCGAAAATGCCAGCGTCTTCCCATCCGGGGAGAAGATCGGTCCGTAAAAGTAGCCTTGCGCAAAAGACGTCAGGATTTTTTCCGCTCCGCCCTCCGCCGGACGAATGGCGATTTGCTGGGCGCCGCCGCTATCGGTGGTATAGGCGATGGTCCGGCCATCCGGCGACCAGGCCGGATGGTCTTCGTCCGCGCCCTGGGTGCTGGTCAGATTGCGCGTCGCGCCATTTTCGGTCGGTACGCTGAAGATATCGCCCCGCGCCGATAACAGGGTCCGCTTGCCGTTCGGGGCGAGCGCGTAATCCACCTGGGCCGCCGGATCGGTGGCGCGGATTTCGCCTTTGACGTCGGATACGCGCATGCGCGTGCGCACGCCGTCGTCCGGAATGCTGAGCGGCACTTCTTGGATTTGTTCGCCCGGCAAGTCCAGGCGGTAGAGCTTGCCGCCCTGCTGGAAAGCGATCGCATCACCGCCCAACGCCGGAAAATCGATGTCGTAATCGGTGAAGTGAGTGACCTCGCGCGTCTGTTTGGTGTCCAGGTCCATCACCCAGATATTGGCCCGGCGATGCGCATCCTGATCCGAGAGATAATAGATGCGATTGCCGTACCACATCGGCGAGGTGTTGGTGCCGGACCAGTTTGTCAGCTGCTTGAGCTCGTGCGTGTTGAAGTCATAGGTGAATACCTGTTGCGCCAGACCGCCGTTGTAGCGCTTCCAGGTGCGGAAATTTCGAAAGATGCGGTTGTACGCGATGCTATGCCCATCGGGGCCGTAGGTTGCGAGCCCCACCGCGCTGTCGATCGGCAATGGGGTCGGCAATCCGCCCGCGACCGGAACCTGATAGAGATATTGGATCCAGCTGTTCCATTGATCGCGCTTGGACAGATAGACGACGCTGCGGGAATCCGGCGTCCAGGTGACCACCATATTGTCCGGCGCGTGGCGGCCGCCGGTGCCTGCTTCGGTTGCCGGGTGAAATGTCAGGCGGCGCGCGGCGCCCCCCGCGGCCGGAATCACCCAGATATCCGTGCCCGCCTTTGCCGCCTCGGTATACGCGATCCACTTGCCGTCAGGCGACACCCGCGGAAACATGTCCTGACCCGGTGCGCTCGTGAGCCGCAGCGCCGTGCCGCCGCTTTTCGCGACCGACCACACATTGCCGTTGGCGACGAACACGATCCTGTCGCCGAAGGGTTGTGGAAATCTCGGCAACGCGGCGTGCGCAGCCATCAGCGGCGCCATTGCGAGAAGACCAGCCCGCACCCAGCGATTCGCGATCATCATAGCCCCTGAGCGGGGAACAGCATGGGTGCCCCGGTATTATTGGTTCGAGTTGCCGTCATCTTAACCCGCAACCCTGAACGAACGCAGCCCGCGCTGGACCGGAGAGGGACGAATCCGTCGGCTGCGGGGACGACATCGCCTGTCGGTGGTTGCGGCGCGTCGTTACGGTTTGGCGGCTGCGAGGATTTGCCGCGCCAAGTTGGCGTAGTCGCCGTCGAAATGGTGGCCGCCCTTGAGTTTCACCACTTTGAATTTTTGCGGGTCGAGTTTCGGGCAGAGCGAATCGCTTTCGTCCGCGCCGTAAATGCAGAGCACCGGCATTCCGGCGATCCGGTCGATCTCGGGCAGCGTCTCGGGTCCCGAATTGCTGTCCGAGACCCAGCTGGTCAGGTGAAACTCGAACAGCGCGTGTTCGGACATCCCCATCACGGCCGTCAATGCGACCTTGGCGCGGGTGGCCTCGGGCAGTCGATTGACGGCGAACGGCAGGACGTCGGCACCCTGCGAGTAGCCGATCAGCAGCACGCGCTGTTTGTCGAAATGCGCGAGGTAGTAGCGGATCATGCGATCGGTGTCCGTCGCGAGGCCCTCGGGCGTTCGCGCCGTCCAGTAATAGCGCAGTGAATCCAGGCCGACGACGGGGATTCCGTTCGCGGTGAGCGCGGCGGCGACGTCCTGATCGAGTCCGGCCCAGCCGCCGTCGCCGGACATGATGATGGCAAAGGCATCGGAGCGGGGGCCGCCCACGGCCGGTACTTCGATGACCGGCAAGTCGCTCAAGCTCGCGGGCGGGGCCCCAAGCCGCGCGGCTGGATTGTTCGTCGCGAGCGCATCGTAGCCGGCGATGAATTGCGGCATCCAGCGCGACGGCGGCGCGAAATCATGCGCCACCTTGGGCAACGTCACGATCGCCGCGCCGCGCACCTTGGAGACGAACTCGCGGGCCGCGCCGGCGGGACAGGCTTGGTCGCTCGCGCCCTGCAAAGCCACCCACGGATTGCCGAGATTCTGGATCGGAAGGAGCTCCACGCCGTGACCCGGAGAGTTTTTTTTGAATTCGAATCCGGAGCCCTTGCACAGGGGCTTCTCCAGAGTGAGAGCGGGACAGAAGCCCAGGGTCAATGCGGCCGCGAAGGTATCTTTGGGGGCCTGCGCGAGCACGGCGTAGGCGAACGGCGCGCCGGCCGAGTAGCCGACGAGGATCGGCGCGAGGTAACTGGGTGCGTGGTAGTACGCCTGCACGAAGTGGCTCAAGTTTTCCAAGTCGCCGTCGGGAAACTCGCACTGGTCGCCGTCGGCGTCGAGGACGGCTTTGAACTTCGGCAAATCGATCCCGGCGACCATCGCGCCTTGTTTCACGAGCTGAAGGGCGATGGTCTCAACGACCGCGCTCCAGCCCTCGTCGCCGGACAACAGGAGCACGAAACTCTGAGGCTTTCCCGCCGGCCGGTAGACGAGGAAATCGTGGAAACGGCCGTGCTCGAGGTGCGCCGGATTGGCTGGCGTCGGACTCGCAGCCGTGGACGGCGTGGGAAACCCGGGCCGTGTGGCGTCCGGTGCGCGTGCGGCAAGCGCGGGTTCGAGCGCTGCGCCGATCAGCAGCAGCGCCGCTGCCAACGGCGTTTGCGAACGGAAAGTGGCAATACACGAGTGGAACGTGGTCACGAGGCTTTGTTTCATTGGCGGGGGTTCATCGCTTCGTCACAGTCCTTGAGCACAATTGCCCATGATAATGAAATCGATCGATCTGGTTTACTTCAATGCGGGGGGCGGGCACCGCTCCGCAGCGATTGCGCTTGAATCCGTGATCGGTCAATCGGGGCTTCGCTGGCAGGTGCGGCTGGTCAATCTGTTCGAAGTGCTCGATCCGCGGGATGTGTTCGGCAAGACCACGGGAATGAAGCCCGAGCAGTACTACAACGCGCGGTTGGCGCGCGGTTGGACGTTGGGGTTGGCGCAGGAGCTCAAGCTGCTGCAAGCGCTCATCCGATTGGGTCACCGTTCACTCACCGCGCAACTGTCGCGTTATTGGCAGAGAACCAAGCCGGATCTCGTCGTTTCGCTGGTGCCGAATTTCAACCGCGCCATGTATCAGGCACTGGCCGCCGCACGGCCACGGGTCCCGTATGTCACCATCCTCACGGACTTCGCCGATTCGCCGCCGCATTTTTGGATCGAACCGCTGCAAGCGCAGCACCTGATTTGCGGCACGGAGAAGGCCGTCGCGCAGGCCCGCGCTGCGGGTTACGACGATGCACGAATCCATCGGACTTCCGGAATGATCATACGACCGGATTTCTACCGAGGCTCGAGCGTCGATCGGCGAGTCGAAATGCGCAAACTGCAACTTGATCCGGACCGGCCGACCGGCATCGTCATGTTCGGAGGCCATGGATCGGCGGCGATGCGCCGGATCGCACGGCGACTCGACGACATCCAGCTGATTCTCATCTGCGGCCATAATTCCGAACTGGCCGATCAGCTGCGCGCCACGCGTGCGAGCGCGCCCCGGGCGGTGATCGGTTTTACCTCGCAAATCCGCTTCTTCATGCAGCTCGCGGATTTCTTCATCGGCAAGCCGGGCCCGGGCAGCTTGAGTGAAGCGATTCAGCAAGGTCTGCCCGTGATCGTCGTGCGCAACGCGTGGACCATGCCGCAGGAGCGCTACAACACCGACTGGGTTCTCGAGCACAACGCAGGCTTGGTGCTGGAATCGTTTCAATCGATTCGCGGCGCGGTGTCGAGGCTGACCGCTCAACTCGATGATTACCGGGCGAGCGTCAGGCGCATCGAGAATCGCGCGGTGTTCGAAATACCGCAAATCCTCGAGGGTATTTTGCGCGTCAGCGGCGTCGATTCGGATAGGCGTCGATCTCGTCCAGCATTTCCGGCCCGCCGAGCGCCTGCATCTGACCCAGAATCCACTCGCGCCGCTGTTGCACGAAGCGGGACGGCGCCGCCGCCGAATAGCGTTCCGGATTCGGCAATACCGCGGCGAGCACGGCCGCCTCAGCCCGCGTGAGCCGGGCCGCCGGTTCGTGGAAGAACCGCTGCGCCGCGGCTTCGGCCCCATAGATGCCGGAGCCGAACTCGGCGATGTTCAAATAGATCTCCAGTATCCGCCGTTTCGGCCAAATGCGCTCGATCAGCACCGTGAAATACGCCTCGAGCGCCTTGCGAAAATAACTGCGTCCGGACCAAAGGAACAGGTTCTTGGCAACCTGCTGGCTGATGGTGCTGGCGCCGCGCACCTTATGACTGTGCTGATTCAGTGCGTAGGCCTTTTCGATCGCCTCCACGTCGAAGCCGGAGTGTTCGGGAAATTTCTGATCCTCCGAAGCGACCACCGCGAGCGGCAGATTCGGCGAGATTTGCGCTAAATCGACCCAGGTGTGACGCAACACGTAGTTCGCGTCGTGGTTCATCCAGGCCGAGGCTTGCGCGCCGGCCATGAATGCCGTGTACGGAGGATTGATCCAGCGCAGCAGAAGCACCGCGAGCACGCTCGCGAGAATCCCTGTCAGCACGAGCCAGAGCATCGCCCGCACCAGCCGTCCCCGCCACGAGGTCTTGCGCATTGGCCGTCAGGCAGGTACCCGCCTGACGGCCTTCATGATCACAGCCTCGACGGGGACGTCGTCGAAACCGCGGCGCCGGCCGGTTTGCACGGCGGCGATCTTGTCGATCACGTCCATGCCTTCGGTCACCTTTGCGAATACGGCGTAGCCGAAGTTCTGGCGCGAATGATCGAGAAAATCATTGTCTTTCAAATTGACGAAAAACTGCGAGGTCGCGCTGTTGATGTCATTGGTGCGCGCCATGGAGAGCGAACCGCGCGAATTCTTGAGACCGTTGTCCGCCTCATTCTTGACGGGCGGGTGGGTTTTCTTTTGAGTCATGTCTTCGGTGAAGCCGCCGCCCTGGATGACAAAACCGGGCACGATACGGTGGAAGATCGTGCCGTCGAAGTGTCCGTCGTCGATGTAGCGCAGAAAATTCGCGACCGACAGCGGAGCCTCCTTCTCGAAGAACTCGATGGTGAAATCGCCGAGCGTGGTTTCGAAGCGGATCATGTGTGTTCCTCATGTCGAGTGTGAAAGGTGCCCCGCGTCACACGGGGCCTGCCGGAGAGATCGAATTGTAAGCAGAGCTCCTCGAAGCCGCGGCGCTCGAGCAATTGCGCGACCTGCGGAGCCTGGTCGGCGCCGTGTTCCATGAGCAGCCAACCGCCCGGGTTCAGGTGCGGGGGAGCGTCCGCGGCGATCGCCGACAAGGCTTCGAGGCCGGTGTGCCCGGCGCAGAGCGCGACCCGGGGTTCGGCCGCGAGCGTCACCAATGCGGGGTCGCCCGCGGCGAGGTAGGGTGGATTGGCGACGATCAGGTCGAAGCGCTGCTGCGGAACGGCGTCGAACCAGGAACCGTGGCGCCATTCGATGTTGCTGAGTCCGAGTCGATGAGAGTTCTGCAGCGCCACGTCGAGTGCCGCTGCGGAGATATCGACGCCCGTGACCCGCGATCGGGGCCGCTCGGAGGCGATGGCGAGAGCAATGGCGCCGCTGCCGGTGCCCAAATCGAGCACGGTCAGGGGGTGATCGTCCGGCAGGAGGCGAAGCGCCAGTTCCACCAGGAGTTCGGATTCCGGCCGCGGCACGAGTACGGAGGGCGTCACGGTGAGCGCCAAGGACCAGAATTCCCGGGTGCCGGTCAAATAGGCGACCGGCGCGCCCTGCCGGCGCCGCTCGAGCAGGCCCGAGTAATGATCTTCGTGATCGATCGCGATCGCCTCATCGCCGCGCGTGATGAGCCCTGCGCGCGGCAGCCCCAAGACCTGCCCGAGCAACAATTCCGCGTCGAGCCGCGGCGAGTCGCTCACACCGGCGAGCGCGCGCGCACCGCCTTGCAGGGCTTCGGCCACCGTGCGCATCGAGGTCCGGTTTGACGAGGCGTTCATTCGGTCTGTTGCGCGAGTTCTTCGGCCTGATATTCCTGATTGAGCGCGCGAATGAGTTCCTCGAGATTACCGTTCATGACATCGTCGAGCTTATAGAGGGTGAGATTGATGCGATGGTCGGTGACCCGGCCCTGCGGAAAATTGTAGGTGCGGATGCGTTCGGATCGATCGCCGGACCCGACCTGCAGTTTTCTTGATTGCGCCTGCTGGCTCTGCTGCTTCTCGCGCTCGGCCGACAGCAATCGGGCTTTGAGCAGTGACATGGCGCGCGAGCGGTTCTTGTGCTGCGAGCGTTCATCCTGGCATTCCACCACGATCCCCGTCGGAATGTGGGTGATGCGAATGGCGGAATCGGTCTTGTTCACGTGTTGACCGCCGGCGCCGGAGGCGCGAAAGGTATCGACCCGCAAGTCCGCGGGGTTCAACTCGATGGCCTCGACCTCTTCCAACTCGGGCAGGATCGCGACGGTGCAGGCCGAGGTGTGAATCCGCCCCTGCGCTTCGGTCGCGGGCACGCGCTGCACGCGGTGGGTTCCCGATTCGAACTTGAGCAGCGAAAACGCGCCGCGCCCGATGATGCGGCTGATGATCTCCTTGTAGCCGCCGTGTTCGCCCGGACTCTCGCTCAAGACTTCGACTTCCCAGCCTTTGGACTCGGCATAGCGGGTGTACATGCGAAACAGATCGCCGGCGAAGATCGCCGCCTCATCGCCGCCGGTGCCGGCGCGGACCTCGAGGAAGATATTGCTGTCGTCGTTCGGATCCTTCGGCACGAGCAGACGCTGCAGCTCGAGCTCTTCGTTGGCGATGCGCGGGCTGAGCTCGGCCAATTCCTCCTCGCCCATGGTTTGGGTCGCGGTGTCCTGGTCCGCCGCGAGTTCCTGCGCAATCGCGAGATCGCCCTCGAGCGACACGAAGCGGCGATAGCGTTCCACCAGCGGCCCCAATCGCGAGTACTCCATCGAGAGTTCACGAAACTGGTTCTGGCGCGAGATGACGCTCGCCTCCGACAGCAGGCGGCTGATCTCCTCGAATCGCTCGTCGAGTTTCTCGAGCTTGCGCCGGATACTGTCTTTCATGGGCGCGGATTATAGCGGCCTGCGCGAAGGGCAGGAGCTTAGTCTACGTCGGACAGGCTCCGGGCTCGAGGCGGCATCAATGCCGGTCGCGTTCTTCGACCAGGAGCCGGGTGACCGCCTCGGCGACACTCAAATCCGCGAGTTCGGAAGCCTGGCGCAAGGCTTGCGTGGGCCCGTGCAGCAGCCGGTTGGTGAGCGTATTCGCCAGGTATTCGATGACCTCATCGGCGGACTTGCCCGATGCCAACAGGCGGCGCGCCTGCTCGACGGTCTGCTGACGGATGCCGTCGGCCTGGTGTCTGAGCGCGCGGATGGCGGGTCCCGCGTCATGGGCGCGCGATTCGGAGAGAAATCGCGCCACCTCCTGCTCGATCACGACGCGCGCCCCGCCGGCCGCCACTTCGCGCTGCTGCAGATTCTCATCGACCAGTTGCTGGAGATCATCGATCGAGAACAGGTATACGTCCTCGAGGTCAGCCACCGCCGGCTCGATGTCGCGCGGTACGGCCAAATCCACCATGAAAATCGGCCGGCGGCGCCGCGCCCGGACGGCCGCTTCGGCCGCACTCTTGGTGATGAGCGGAGCGGGACTCGCGGTGCAGCTGATGACGATGTCCGCTTGCGCGAGTTCCTTGTCCAGGTCCTCGAGACCCACGGCATGCGCATGGACCTCGGACGCCAGCATCTGTGCCCTGTCGAGAGTTCGGTTGGCGATGACCATGCGTTTGACGCCCGCCGTCGTGAAGTGCCGCGCAACCAGAGAGTTCATTTCTCCGGCCCCAATCATCAGCGCGGTGCGCGCGCTCAAGTCCGAATACACCCGCCGCGCCAGGCTCACCGTGGCGGAGGCGATCGAGACCGCGTTCGCGCCGATGCGGGTTTCGGATCGAACGCGTTTGGCCGCTGAGAAGGCCGCCTGGAACAGCTTATTGAGCGAGGGTCCGGTGCTGCCGGCCTGGTGCGCGATGCGATACGCCTCCTTCAGCTGACCCAAGATTTGCGCCTCGCCGATCACCATGGAATCGAGGCCCGAGGCGACACTGAAGGCGTGCTCGACCGCCCGCGTTTCCTGATGCACATACAGGCTTGCGGCCAGATCGAGATTATGACCGTGGTGGCGCGCCAGCCATTGCGACAAATCCTCGCCGCTGGCGGAACCCGCCCAGTACAACTCGGTGCGGTTGCAAGTAGAGAGGATCACCACCTCCGCGACCCCGCTTTCCTGCCGCAGCGTGCGCAAAGCGGCGACCAGCCGCTCTTCGCTGAACGCCACCTTCTCGCGCAGGGCGACCGGTGCGGTTCTGTGATTCAAGCCGAGAATTTTGAATGCCATTGAAGCGCTTGGGGACCCTAAATTTCGCTATAGTGCGGCCGTGATCTCGATCTCATTCCGTGCAAGGGCTTCGACTGGACTCCTCGCGCTCGCCTGCGCCGGCTGTGCCGGCATGGCGCCCAAGCCCGATGATACCCCGCAGGCATTTTATACCGTCACGGCCGAGATAGCCCTCGCGCGTCACGAACCGAGAGTCGCCGCGCTTCAATATGCGGCCGCCGCGGCGACCGACGATGATCCGGCGTTGCTCGAACGTGCCACCCAAGTTGCCATCGAGGCGCTGCAGCCTTCGGTGGCCGAGACGGTTGCCGCACGCTGGATCGGCCGCGATCCCCAATCTCTCGACGCGCAGCGCGCGGCCGCGAGCGCGGCGCTGTCGCTCGACAAGATTCAGCAATCCGCCGCGCATTTCCGGATCGTGCTGCTGAACTCGCCGATCGGCACGGACGCCGAATTCGGCCGGCTCGAAACCGAGTTGACCGCCAGTGAGAACATCTTTGGCGCGCGGCGGGTCGCGGATCTGCTCGCGACTTTCTTCCCGTCCTCCGCGGCGGCGCTGCGGTTGCAGGGATTCGCCGCCCTGCGTGCGGATGACCCCGCTGCGGCGGCACGGAGTTTTGCGGCGGCGTTGGCGCACGAGGAGCCGATCAAGGGAACCGAGGGCAGCGAGGCTGCCCGGCGCGAATTGGTGCAGGCGCTCGCGCGAGCGCGCATCCTGTCGGGCGATGCCGAGGCGCCGCTCGCGGCGGCCAAGTCCACGCTCGAGCGGGAAGATACGCCGGCCAATCGACTCGATTATGTCCTGTTGCTGATGACGGCCAGGCGCGATTCAGCGGCAAGCCAGCAATTGGACCTCGTGGCGCAAAACGCCGAATACGCGCCGGTGGCGCTGCGCTTGCTCGGCATGATCGAGTTCCAGCAGGGGCATCTCGATGCCGCGACTTCCCAGTTTGCGGCGCTGCTGCGGACCGAGAAGGATCCGGATGACGCATTTTATTACCTGGGATTGATCGCCGATCGGCACAATGAGCCTGAACAAGCGCTGCGTTTATACGCGCAGGTTCAGAGCGGCGAGAACACGGTGCCCGCGCTGCTCCGCGCCACGAGCCTGTTGCGCAAGCACGGCGCTCCGGCGGTGGCTGAGGAGTTGCTCGACCGGCTCACCGAGGAGGAACCGCAGCGCGCACCGGAGATTCTCGACGCGCGCGCCCGCATGTACGCCGATGCCGGCGATGTACCGCAGGCGCTCGCGTTCCTGGAGCGAGGCATCATGGAGTATCCCGACAGTGTCGAGTTGCGCTTCGCCATGGCGTCGACCCACGAGGAACACGGACAAGTCGCGGTCGCTTTGCGCGAATTGAACAATATCGTCAAAGCACGGCCGGATGACCCGTCGGCCCTCAATGCACTCGGCTATACGCTGGCGGATCATTCTCGTGAACTCGCGCACGCACGCCGATTGATCGAACGCGCCCACGCCGCGGCGCCTTACAATGCGGCGATTCTCGACAGCATGGGTTGGGTGCTGTTTCGCCAGGGCCATGTCGCGGACGCCGAGTCCTATTTGCGGGCCGCGTACGCGGACGATGGCGGCGGCGATATCGCGGCACATCTCGGCGAAGTCTTGTGGCAGCTCGGCAAGCCGGCCGAGGCGGAGCACATCTGGTCGGCCGCGAGTGCCGCCGATGCCGACAATCGGCTGCTGAAGGCCACGCGGCAGCGATTGCACGGCGGACCACCACCGTCGCCCCCGGATCCACAGCCCTCGCCCACGGCGAAGCCGTCCCCGCCTCCCGTGTTGTGAGATCGCTTGCGTCGTCTCCTCGTGATTGGACTCTCGTGCGCGCTCGCGGCTTGCGTGACCACTCGAGCGCCGCCGTTGCCGGCGGGGGCGGGATGGGAGCAGCGCGTTGGGGATCTGCAGCGCTCGAGTTCCTGGCAGCTCGACGGTCGCGCGGCCGTCGCTTTTCAAGGCCAGGGTTGGCAGGCCACGTTGAACTGGCGCCAACTCGATGACTCATCGGAAATCCGCCTCGCCGGACCCTTTGGCGTGGGGGCGCTCGTGCTCAAGCGAACCGCCGCGGGGCTGTCCTTGAACGGCGCGCCTCCCAGCGACGCCGTGTTGGCGCAGTTGCAGGAACGCCTTGGGTTCGAACTGCCGATCGATGATTTGAGGTTCTGGCTGCTCGGGGTTCCCGATCCCCGCGAGGCCTTCGAACTCACGCGGAACGCTTCGGATCGCGCCCTCAAATTGACGCAAGCCGGTTGGACGATCGACTATGACCGCTACATGCCGGTTGGCGGGGATGTCCTGCCGGCGCACCTGAGCTTGAGCGGCGCGGGCGTGCGGGTGCGCATCGCCGTGGACCACTGGGAGCGGCAGTGATCACCGACGGGTCGCCTTGGCCGGCGCCGGCGAAGCTGAATTTGTTCTTGCACATTCTGGGGCGCCGACCCGACGGGTATCACGAACTGCAAACCTGTTTTCAATTCGCCGATTTGTGCGATGAGGTGTCGATCGAGGTCCGCGCGGATGGCCGGATCTTGCGGTTGGTCGAAATGTCCGGCGTGGCGGAGGATGCTGACCTCTGCGTGCGAGCCGCCAAAGCGCTCAAGGCGGCTTCCGGCTCGCGATTGGGGGCCGCGATCGGCGTGCTCAAGCGGATCCCGATGGGCGGCGGTCTGGGGGGCGGGAGTTCGGATGCGGCGACCTGCTTGGTGGCACTCAATCATTTGTGGAATCTACGCTGGTCGACGGATGCGCTCGCCGCGCTCGGACTTACCCTCGGGGCGGATGTGCCGGTGTTTATCCGGGGGCGCGCGGCGTGGGCCGAGGGAATCGGCGAGCGGTTGACGCCGTTGTACCCGCCGGAGGCGCCAATCGAGACTAACTATCTGATATTGAAGCCAAATATTGGTGTCGGGACGGCGGAGATATTTCGTGACCCTCAATTGACAAGGAATTCAACGCCCATCACAATTAGCGGTTTCCTGGCTTCCGGTGGACGCAACGATTGCGAGTCGGTGGTGCGACGGCGATACCCTGAGGTGGCGCGTGCGCTCGATTGGCTGTCGCTCTTCGGGTATGCGCGACTGACCGGCACCGGGGCCTGCGTGTTTCTGGATTGTGGGACGATGGATCGCGGCCGCGAGATCATGCATAAGTTGCCGCCTGGGTTTGAGGCATTTTTGGCTCGCGGACTGAACGACTCGCCCTTGCTCGAACGATTGGCGACCGGTTGAGATTCGGCTCGTGCGAACGCTGAGTGTTGATTTCACGTTGGGGTGTCGCCAAGCGGTAAGGCAGCGGGTTTTGATCCCGCCATACGGAGGTTCGAATCCTTCCACCCCAGCCATATTTAGGCGGTTGGAGCGGTTAGTCGACCGGAAATGGTCCTGGAGCCTGAGTTAGGAGAGGAAGGATAACGCCCGCACGGGCGGCCCCGAAGGGGTGAGGCCCGCAGGGCCGAATAATCCTTCCACCCCAGCCAAAGTTTTGTGGTTGGAGCGGTTAGTCGACCGGAAATGGTCCTGGAGCCTGAGTTAGGAGAGGAAGGATAACGCCCGAAGGGGC